>OJMG01002557.1_pt1 | contig 15270 bp, 8 predicted proteins | sample 1597141 | NCBI WGS metagenome assembly OJMG01 (sample SAMEA2452119, study PRJEB22498) | human gut metagenome | biome: human feces; feature: human gut; material: feces | place: Australia | collected 2012 | reverse complement strand
GTAGAGCATTCGGCTGTTAACCGAAGGGTTGTTGGTTCGAGCCCAACTCGGGGAGCTAAGATGAAGAAGCGATACAGAAATGAGAAATCATAGCTGTATCGCTTTTTTGCTGTCTGTAGCCATTAAGAAACGCCATCTAACATTTTGACGGTTTTCCATAACATTTCTTCCTGTTCATGGAAGAAAGATTTCGTTATAATAAAATCAGACAGATCACGGAACATGTGCAGAGTCAGGAGTCGTGTCAAGGCGGAACTTTTTCCGATAGGCACTTGGCGTCATGCCCTGCTTCTGGCGGAAGGCTTTGGTAAAAACTTCGGCATTCCGGTAACCACAGGAAAAAGCGACCGTTTCGATGGAGAGATCCGTATACGATAAAAGCTCGAGCGCACGCGTGATCCGGCAGGAAGAAAGATAGTCCTGCGGTGAGGTATGGAGATATTTCTGAAACAGGGTATAAAGGTAACTCCGGTTGATGCATACATATCTGGCAATATCCGAGACAAGAATTTCATTGGAATAATTATTTCGGATAAACTCAACGGCTTTTTCCACGTAAAGATTGCCGCTCTCCCGTGCAGAAGGATCGGCAAGCGTGATTTCGCGGGAAAGAATTGAGAAAAACTGGTACAGACAGCCTTCCAGAAGATACTGGTCCGAGGTGTCATAGGTATTGTGCTTCTGCATCTGAAACAAAAGGGACTGCAGTTCACCGGAAAAGTTGCACTGGTAGACAGGGTGCTCCTCGGAAAGACCGAGTTCCTGTACATAAGAGGCAGCTTTTTCGCCGTCAAAACCGATCCAGAGATATGTCCAGGGATCATCCGCATCGGCTTCATAGTAGGTGCGGACATTTGGCATCAGGAAAAAGCCCTGTCCGGCGGTTAAACGGTAAGTGCGGTTTCCGATGGTAAAAGTGCCTTTCCCGGAAATAATATAGTGGATCACATAATTGGGGCGGACAGCAGGGCCGTAGCTGTGCAGTGGCTGGCAGGCTTCGTAACCGCAGAAACAGAGATAAAGATCCGAAAATTTATGCTTTTGGACGGGAAGTGTCCAGGAAGTTTCCATAAGTATACCTCACAAAATGAATCATCAGAAAAGCTGGAATGTCACAAAGGATGAGATTCCGAAATATCAGTAAAATTATATCGTGTTTTGCAGGATACTGCAAGCCGCTGTAGGAAATCAAAGGCCCGGAGTAGCAGCCGTTGCGGTTCACGCAGCACCGGAACACTTACTGTTCGGGTATGTAAGAAAGTGATTTTGGTGTGAGCAGACCGAAAAAATGCGATAAGATAAAGGAGAAAAAACCATGGCAATCAAAGTAAGTGAAAATGGACGGTTATTTACCCTCCAGACAAAAGACAGCAGTTACCAGATGTTCGCAGATGACAAAAATGTGCTTCTGCATCTCTACTATGGAGAAAAAATCGGTGAGGAAAATCTTTCCGGTCTGATTTTCTGTACGGATATGGGATTTGCAGGAAACCCGGAGGAAGCAGGCCCTAACCGGAAATATTCTCTTGATACACTTCCGCAGGAAATTCCGGGAAGTGGTGTCGGTGATTTCCGTGATGATATGATTGATATCCGCCACGCGGACGGCAGCTTTGCAGCAGATTTTCGTTTCGATTCGTTCGAAATTCTGGATCATTCCTATGCCATTCCGGGAATGCCGGCGCTGTACGATACAGAGAAAGAAAAAGGCGAGACTCTTGTTATTACAATGACGGAGAAGGCTTCCGATATTGTGCTGAAGCTGTTTTACGGTGTATTTGAAAAGGAAAATGTAATTACGAGAGCGGCAAGACTCGAAAATCACGGAGAAACGGCGATTGAGCTGGAAAAAATGCTGTCATTCAGCATGGATCTGATGTATGAAAATTATGAGATGATCTATTTCTCGGGTCGTCATGCGATGGAGCGTACGGCGGAGCGGATTCCGGTGCAGCATGCAAAAGTCGAGATCGGAAGCACCCGCGGTACATCGAGCCATCATTACAATCCGGCTGTGATCCTCTGCGAGGAGGGTGCGGGTGAGACACACGGTTCCTGCATCGGCGCATGCCTCGTTTACAGCGGAAACTTTGTTGCGGCAGCACAGAAGGATCAGAAAAATCAGACCCGTTTTCAGATGGGTATTCATCCGACCAATTTCTGCTTCCATCTGGAAAAAGGAGAGGCGTTCGATACCCCGCAGGCAATCTTAAGCTATTCCGGAACCGGCCTTACCAAACTGTCACAGCAGTATCATGAGATCATCCGCGAGCATATCTGCCGCGGCGCATACAAGCATGCCAAACGACCGATTCTGATCAACAACTGGGAAGCAACCTATTTTGATTTCAACGAAGAAAAAATTCTGAAAATTGCAGAGCAGGCGCAAAAGCTTGGCATTGAGATGCTGGTGCTTGACGATGGCTGGTTTGGAAAACGAGAGGATGATAACAGTGGTCTCGGTGACTGGTTCGTCAACGAGAAAAAGATGAACGGCTCCATGGCGCAGCTTGCAGAAAAAATTCACAAGATGGGCATGAAATTCGGTCTCTGGTTTGAGCCGGAGATGATTTCCGAGGACAGTGATCTTTACCGTGCACATCCGGACTGGGCATTTGCAATTCCTGGCCGTGTGCCGAATCACAGCAGAAATCAGCTTGTACTTGATATGACGCGTGAGGATGTGCGTGAGTATCTGCTGGAGCGTCTGACAACCATCGTTCATGATGCAAAGATTGATTATGTCAAATGGGATATGAACCGCAGCGTCTGCGATGTTTACAGCCATGTGGCAGCTCAGAACAGAAACGGGGAGCTGTATCACCGCTACGTACTCGGCGTTTATGATCTGCTCGAGCGTTTCCTTGCCGCATGCCCGGATCTGCTGCTTGAGGGCTGCAGCGGAGGCGGCGGACGATATGATGCCGGTATGATGTATTACTCCCCGCAGATCTGGTGCAGTGATAATACCGATGCAATCAACCGTCTTTCCATCCAGTACGGAAGCTCGTTCTTCTATCCGATCAGCACCGTTGGTTCCCACGTTTCTGTATGCCCGAACCATCAGACCGGCCGTGTGACACCGTTCCGGACAAGAGGCGATGTGGCACTGGCAGGAAGCTTTGGATATGAGATGGATCTGAATAAGATTTCAGAGGAAGAAAAAGAGATGGTAAAAGAGCAGGTTGCTGCGATGCATGAATATTACGAGCTCACACACGAAGGCCTGTATTACCGTCTGACCGGACTGAAAAAACAGGATTTCATGGCATGGGAGTTTGTGGCAAAAGATCAGAGCCGTGCACTGCTCACGATCGTAAAAACCGACGCAGAAGGAAATATGCTTCCGGTTCACACGAAAGTGTGCGGACTGGCAGAGGATAAGCTGTACCGCTGCAGCCTGGACCAGGAAGTCCGCCTTGGCCGTACCTGGAACCGTGCGGGGCTGACCCTGCATCAGGTGCTGGGAGAGTATGAGAGTATCCGGGTCGAATTTACAGAAGTAAAATAAAAAAGATAAGAAAAATCTTCAACTGGATTTGAGGGGGAGGGAACCTCAAATCCAGTTGGAGATTTTTTTGCATAAAGAAAATCAAAGCAGGAGGGAAGGAACGCACTCTTTACAGTGCAAAAATAGTTGTGATACAATAAGCAAAAGAAATTTTCTGACAGAAAATAAAGACGGAACTGTCAAGAAAGGAAATTGTACATGAGAAACAGAAAAAACTGTTTAGCTGTTCTTCTGATGACAACTATTGTGGTAATGGGATGTGGCAACCAGCAGGTGGAAAAGGAGAATTCATCGGCTGTCTCCGAAAGAGCATCCAATGTCCAGGATGAGTCAGAAGATGGTGAAAAAGAGTTTCTTTCTACATACCAGAATATTATAATCACACTTCCAGAAGGCTGGAATGTAATGAGAGATGAGAAAATCCAATGTAGTTTCATATCGGAAGATGGGGAAAGTCTTGAGATATCGTATCGGGAAGGAATGGCAAAAGTAGCGCTTATGGATTTTCCGGAGGACGAAGAGAGCGCTGAAAATTTGCTCTACCCGAATGAAATAACAGGGGAAAACAGCATCAGCGATTTTATGGTGAAAACAGCTAACGAAGGAAAAGATAACGAGAGTTCCTTTTATCGTTTCCAGGTAAAAAATTCCCTGCAGATTCCGATTGCATTTTTCTGCGGGGTGAAAACGGAGAATGAAGGGTATCAGATCATATGGAAAAAAGGAAGCGGCAGCAACGATACACAGCAAATCGTGCAGGAAATGCTGGAGTCTCTGCAGTTCCCGGACAATGAGCTGCTGACAGAAACATTTCAGACGGCCTGCCAGGAGCAGAAAAGAGCGCTGGAAGCAGAAAATAATTCGGATGGCGTGAAAAAGCAGAAGGGTAAGAAAACCGTCACCTGTATCTCACCGGTCAATGTACGTACAGAACCCAACGTCAGCACAAGCCAGGTTATCGGAGCTCTGACGACAGGGGAAGAAGTGGAAATGCTCGGAAAAGAGAACGGATGGTACAAGATTTCGTATGAGGGAAAAACGGCGTATGTGTACGAAGACTATGTGAAAGAAAAAGAAAATTAAAAAAGAATGATATTTTCAAAAAAGCTGCCGAAGCAAACAGAACCGGCAGCTTTTTTGAAATAATTTTGAAAAAGAAAAATCCCAGAAACTATCTGTTTCCGGGAAAGAAGAGGCGTCGACCGGATTTGAACCGGTGGATACTGGTGTTGCAGACCATTGCCTTACCACTTGGCTACGACGCCATATGACTCCGACGGGAATCGAACCCGTGTTACCGCCGTGAAAGGGCGATGTCTTAACCGCTTGACCACGGAGCCGAAGTTTTTGATTTGTCTGCCGTGATTTTTGCTCAGCGACAAGTAGTATATTATCATAAGAAAACGAGTTTGGCAAGTGTTTTTTGAAAAAAAATCAAAAATTTTTGAGATTTGTGTTGTCGTGCATTCAGAAGGAAAAAATTTGATGTTTCGCTGTGTAAGAAAGTGATTTATCTTTGCGTAGATATAAAAAGGGAACAGAAAAATTTGCCGGGTCAGGGCATGGCTTTTCGATATTCTTCCGGTGACATACCAAAAGTCCGGCGGAAAATGCTGGCAAAATAGCTGGGGCTTTCAAATCCGGTATCCAGAGCAATTTCCAAGATAGAAAGCGAGCTGCCGGTAAGAAGATCTGCGGCTTGGGTTACGCGGTACTGGTTGATATAGGAAATAGGCGTTGTGTGAAAGTGCGTTTTGAAGAAACGACAAAAATATTGTGGATTCATATTGAGTATAGCAGCAAGATCTGAAAGACGAATTTTGGAATCATAGTTATCCTGAATATAACGTAAGAGTTTTTTACACTGATCAGATCTTTCTTTTTTACGAGTGCAGAGGGGTTCCGGATGAAGAAAAAGCTGGTATTGCGCCAGAAGTGCAAGAATCCGATACATGTCACTTTTGATCAGAAGAAACCAGCCGATGGGTTTGGTATCGTATGCATACAGGATTTCCTGGAAAAGCTCAGATAATGTCAGTACAAATGTTTTCTGTGTCTGAGAGGAGGCTTCAGCAGCAGAAAGCTCTTCCAATGGAAAAGCCGGAAGAAGCAGTTGATGAGAGAGCAGCGGACGAATCCAGTCTGCTTCACAGGAATCCAGATAGGCACATGAGAGAATTTCTGGGAGAAATACAAGGGCATGGTGAACCGAAGGGGTAGTTCCAATGCTGCAGAGCTGATGCAGTTCGTGACTGTTGATGAAAAGAAAAGTACCTTCGGAAATTGTCCGGGTTTCAGTTTTCAGTGTCAGAGTGAGAGTACCTTTTTCAACCCAGATCCATTCTAATTCTTTATGCCAGTGAAAAGGAACAGAGAGCCCGCCATGCGCATAATCCTGATGATAGATATGGAGCGGAACAGGTTCGGTTCCATGCACGGTAAAATCCCGGATTCCGCCAGAAAGAACAGGGGAACAAGATTCAGGAGAAAAGAGCTCTTTTGAACATTCTTTTTTCATAAAAGTCAAAATCCTTTCATTAAATACGAAAATCAGGTTAGAAAATATAAGATAATATCATTATACTGCTCTTATGGGAAAAAAGAAAGAGAGGACAGAAAATGAAAAGAGAGTGGTGGCATAGCTTAACCGTATATCAGATTTACACCAGAAGCTTCTGTGACAGCAACGGAGACGGCATCGGCGATTTTGGAGGGATTCTGCAGAAGCTGGACTATCTGCAGGAGCTTGGTGTTGGAGCCATCTGGCTTTCGCCTTTTAACGATTCTCCTAATTACGACAATGGATATGATGTCAGTGACTATTATAAAGTAATGGAAGAAGCGGGCACAATGGAAGAGCTGGAAGAACTGATCGCAGCCTGTGAAAAGCGGGAAATTGTGGTCATGATGGATCTTGTTTTAAATCATAGTTCCCATCTGCACCCATGGTTCCTGGAAGCCAGAAAGGATCGAAACAGTAAATACCATGATTTTTACATCTGGAAGGAAGGAACGAAGGAGCAGCCGCCAGAAGGCGGCGGAGCATTCTTTGGAGGAAGCACCTGGGAATGGGTGCCGGAGGTTCAGGAATATTATTATCACAGTTTCAGTGTAATGCAGCCGGATCTGAACTGGAAAAATCCGTCGCTTCGGAAAGAGCTGTACCGGATGATCCAGTTCTGGATGGATAAAGGGATCCGTGGTTTCCGGCTGGATGCAATTGACAATATTGTAAAAGATGGACATGGAGGAAATGATACTCATTCAGAGCAGATTCATACATACTTAATGGAAATGAATCAGAATACGTATGGGAAATCAGAACAGATCCTGACAGTGGGGGAAACCGGAGGTGCTACGGTAGAAATGGCACAGCAGTATTCTGATCCGGAAAGCCAGGAGCTCAGTATGATTTTTCAGTTTGAACTGATGGGAATCGACGGCATCCGAAGTGGAAACTGGGATCCGAAACCGTATACGCTGCCGCAACTGAAGCAGCTCTTTGAAAAATGGCAGACGGGACTGGAAGAAAAAGGATGGAACAGCCTGTTCTGGGGAAACCATGATTTTCCGCGTGTCGTATCGCGCTTTGGAAATGACAGGGAACCGTATCGGGAAAAATCAGCAAAAATGTTGGCTGTCCTTCTCCATGGGATGAAAGGAACTCCTTATATTTACCAGGGGGAAGAAATCGGTATGACAAATGTGTCAGGGCTTCGGATCGAGGACTATCAGGATATCGAGTCTGTAAATTTTGCCGAAGACCGTAAAAAAGAAGGCTGGGAGGAAGAAAAAATTCGTACCTATCTTGCACGGAACAGCCGGGACCATGCGCGGACGCCAATGCAGTGGAATGCGGAAAAACATGCCGGATTTACAGCAGGAACACCGTGGATGGCGGAAAATCAGAATTACGAGGAGATCAATGTGGAAAACAGCAGAAAAAATCCGGATTCCCTCTTCTATTTCTATCAAAAACTAATTGCGCTGCGTAGGAAAAATGACACTCTTGTTTATGGGGATTTCCGTCTGATTGAGGAAGAAAATCCGGATATTTTTGCTTATGAGAGAAATCTGGGAGAGAAAAAGCTGATTGTGCTCTGCAATTTCCGGGATACAGCGGCAGAGATGAAAGCCCGATATGATTTGACAAAAGGAACGGTTCTGATTCATAATGATACAGAAAGTCTCACAAAAGAAGTGTGGAAGTTACAGCCGTATGAGGCGTATATGATTGAACTTCTGCAGTAAAGAGACAGAAATGAAAAGCAGCAGGAGAAGAAAACTGCAGGAGCAACTGGAAACAGGAGGGAGAAAATGTATCGCGTTCTTCTTGTAGAAGATGAAGAAATTGAACTGGAGACATTGCGGGATTATATTGACTGGAAAAAGAACGGGATTTCCAGAGTATTTACCGCGCGCAATGGCAGAAGGGCACTGGAGTGCCTGGAAGAAAATATGGCAGATATTGTGATTACGGATATTCAGATGCCAGGAATGAGTGGAATTGAACTGGCAGAGACGATCGTACGCCGGGGATATCCATGCAAAATTGTTTTTCTGACAGGATATGATGATTTTTCCTATATCCATTCCGCTTTTCAGGTGAATGCCGTGGATTACCTTTTAAAGCCATTTACGATTGAAGAAGTAGAAGCATGTCTGAAAAAAGTGAGAAGTGAACTGGAGAAAAGTGAGATAGCAGACTGGTCGCGGAAAACGGCGGCGAAGCAGTTGCTGGAAATGGCTTTGCGGGAAAAACAGGAAACAGAGCTTTTACGGAAAAATTTCCGTGGTGTATTTGGAGAAGAACTGGAAGAGTGCAGGTTTGGAATCATAGCGGTTTATGGAAAAACGGAAGAAAACATCTGTAGCCAAATTCAGGAAAAATACAAGGGCATCCGTTACATCAGCAAAACGGAACGGATCAGCATTCTGCTGCTGGCGGGGTATCTGTCGGTGAAAGATACGGCATTTCAGATCTGGAATGATTTGAAAGAAGACGCACCGAGAGCCGTTGGATGGTGCAGTGGAGCATGGACAGCTGACTGCCTGTACGAAAAGGCGGAAAAACTTCGGAACTGTTGTGTTCTGGCATTTCATATGGATCCACCGGAACTTTTCTGTGCAGATGAAAAAGAAACGGAAGAGGAAAAAGCATATCATTTCCGGGAACAGAAGGAGCGGAGAGAAGAAATCTGTCGTCTGGTCAGCAACGGGAAAAAGCAGGAAACGCTGCAGACCATGAAAGATTATTTTCAACAGCTAAAGGGGCTTGCGCCGAAAACATTTGCGGGAGAAGTTTACAATCTCTATATGTATCTATGGAACCGTCTTGTTTTGAGCGATGAACTGCTGGAAAACTGGATGGAAGCAGAAAAAATTTTGAGAGAAAATGAAATTTTTGAAGTAAACAACAGTTATCAGATGCGGGAAAAGATGAAGCAGTATCTGGAACGGATGTTGGCATTTTTTGAAGAACAGAATCAAAATCCAAATTACTATGCCGTTTATCAGGTAAAAACATATCTTCAGGAGCATTGCTCGGAAAGCGCAGATATCGAGAAGCTGGCCGCGGAGGTCGGTTTGTCTCCGAATTATCTGAGGAGCCTGTTTAAAGAGGCAACAGGAAAAACGATTTTGGAATACAATACGGAAATGCGTCTGCAGAGGGCGGCGGAACTGTTAAAGAATAAGAAAAATAAAGTACGGGAAGTGAGTCTGGCGGTTGGATATGAAAATGTTTCTTACTTTGGCGTTGTTTTTCAGAAAAGATTTGGAGTGACACCAAATGAATATCGTAAAATGGTATAAAAATCGGAGTTTTCAGTTTAAACTGGTGATCGGCTATCTGGTACTGGCACTGATTCCAATGCTGTGTGTTACCTGGTACAGTTATGGAAAAACAAGGAATGTGCTTCTTACTGAAGCATATCAGAGTGCAGAACAGGAAGCAGAACGAATTGAAAAAAATTTTTCTACGATGGTCGAGCCTTACGAAACAATTCTGGATGTGCTGTATGTGGATCAGATGCTGAGCGGATATTTGTTTCAGGATTACAGCAACGATTCTTATGAAGATATGTTTTACTATATTGATAAGAAGCTCAGCGAAATCTGTCTGATGAATGCAGGAATTTACAAAATCTGTTTTTACAGCAACAATGAAACGCTTCCGCAGGATAATTATTATTTTTATTCCATGCAGGATCTAGATCGGAGGGAATGTGTGCTGACATTTGATGCGATAGGGGAAACGGTATTCTGTGGGACATCTGGAGACGGAAAAGCATTTCATATGAATCGTCTGATGAATTTTTATCCACAGGGCGGGATGAAGGGCGTACTGTCGTTACAGATTGAAAATCAGCAGATACAGCCCCTCCTCGAAACAATAAATTCCACCGATGAAATTTATCTGGTGGATCAAAAAGGATATATTCTGGCTGCTTCCGAACCGGAAATGGCAGGCCTTCCGATCCGGACCAGAATGCCGGAAGAGGATCTGGAGCAGAAAGCGCAGATTGAGTTTGAGCGTGACGGCATTTCAAAAATCGGAAATATCCAGAGCGGAGTTTTCGGAACAAAAATTCTTGTGATTTCGGATAAGGAGACGGTTTTAAAAGACGCAAAAGCTGTTTCAAGAAGGATGATGTTCCTGATCCTCTGCAGCGCGGCTATGGTATTTCTCTGCATTATCTGTTACACAAGATGGATTTCCGCGCGGGTGCAGAAAGTGGTGTATGCAGCAAAACGGATGGGACAGGGAGAATTTGATTACCGTCTGGAAAATATGGGAGAAGACGAGATCGGACAGATCGGGCTGGCGTTTAATCAGCTCAGTGATCAGATTCAGGAGCTAATTCGGGAAAATTACGAAAAGAAAATCCGGATTCAGACGAGCGAACTGAATTTGCTGCAGGAACAGATCAATCCGCACTTTCTTTACAATGCACTTGCGGTTATTTCAGCACTGGCGATGCGGGAAGGTGGAAAACAGACGATGCAGGCGGTCAAAAATTTGTCCAGCTTCTACCGGATTTCCCTGAATAAGGGAAAACAGGTGCTTTCCATCCAGGAAGAAGTGGAACTGCTGCAGAGCTATCTGAAAATCCAGCAGATGCGTTTTCGGGACAGCGTACAGGTGGAGTATGAGATTGCAAGAGAAGTACTGACATATCGAACCATTAAACTTCTTCTGCAGCCGCTGGTTGAAAATGCCATTCACCATGCGAGAAAAGAGGAAGAAATTCTCCACATTGCGGTCAGAATTCAAAAAGAAGAAAGGGATGTGGTATTCCAGGTGACAGATGATGGATGTGGAATCGAGGCGGAAAAACTGATTAAACTGCGAAGTTCTCTGCGGCGCTCAGAGGAAGGATATGGACTGAGAAATGTTGCAAACAGGGTTCGTCTGGCTTATGGAGAGGATTATGGTGTCCGAATAGAAAGCCAGGAAGGATATGGAACGACAGTTTCTGTCAGAATTCCAGTAAACGAATAAAAGATCAAACAAAGCAGAAATAACTTTGTATTGTTTGCATAGAAGAGAAAACAGAAACCGGCTGATAAAGGTGATTTTGCCCGTCAGCCGGTTTCTGTTTCGTTAGATATTGACAGAAATCGTAAGAAAACAACAGAATAAAAAAGAGAATTATAAAACTCCGTTAAATCGAGATAGAAATCATAAAAAAGTGAGATTGTTGCAGGACAGACTATCCATTAGAATGGAAACATAGACAGCAAGAGTGTACAAGATGAACAAAAAGAAGAAAGAAGGAGAAGGCATGAAAAAAGAAAACGTGCATGCAAAGCACAAAAAAAGCCTCGCGGAACGGTTCTGGAAACAGAAATATCTGTTTTTACTGCTGCTTCCATCGTTGGTATGGGTCATTCTGATCTGCTATGCACCAATGACAGGACTGTATATGTCCTTCATCAACTACACGCCGCAGGGTAGCGGCTATTTTGCGGATATGGCGAATTCGCAGTTTGTCGGTCTTGACTGGTTCAAGTATTTCTTTTCCACAGATTTCACAAAAATCATGAGAAACACACTGGCAACCAGCTTACTGACACTGTTATTCTCATTCCCGCTGCCAATCATTCTGGCGCTTTGCCTGAATGAAGTTCGAAACCAGAAGGCAAAGAAATTTGTACAGACCGCATCTTATATTCCCTATTTTATTTCCTGGGTTATTGCGGCAAACATTTTCCTTACATTCCTTTCTTCAGACGGCGTCATCAACAATCTGTTAAAATTCCTCGGATTAACCGATGAGTCGATTCTGTTTTTCCAGAAAGGACCCTATTTCTGGTGGATCATCGCGATCGCAAATGCGTGGAAGGTACTTGGATACAATGCGATTATCTATATGGCGGCAATCTCCGGCATCAGCCAGGATATGTATGAAGCAGCGGATGTGGATGGTGCGACGAGAATGCAGAAGATTCTGCATATCACACTTCCGGCATTAAAGCCGACCATTATGATTCTTCTGATTCTGGCAATCGGAGGTGTTCTGAATACAGGATATGAGCAGCAGCTGTTGATGTCTAATGATGCTATTTTAAATTATTCTGATGTACTTGATACGTATGCATACCGCTATGGTCTGAAAAACGGAATGTATTCTTACGGTACTGCAGTAGGATTCTTTAAATCCGCAGTCTCCTTCATTCTGGTCATCAGTGCAAATGCACTTTCGAAGAAATTCAGTGATGATAATACGGCACTGTTTTAGGAGGAAGGAAAATGAGAGAAAAAGCAATTAAAATCAAAAGAAAACGTTGTGCCAGTGACTGGTTTCTTGATATTTTCAAAGTGGTTTTTCTGGTGTTAGTTACTGTGATCTGTGTGTATCCGTTCTGGAACATTTTTGTGGTATCCATTAACGATGCAACCGATGCACTGCGCGGCGGGCTCTACTTTCTGCCGAGAAAACTGAGTCTGGCAAGTTATAAAGATATTCTGGGACGTGCCACATTTTTGCATGGCATTCTGATCACTGTACTTCGTACTGCAATTGGTACACCGCTGGCGGTCCTTGTCACGACAGCACTTGCCTATGTGCTTTCCAGAAAAGAGCTGCTGTTCCGGAAACAGCTGAACCTGTTCTTTATCTTCACCATGTATTTTGGCGGCGGAATGGTTCCGTATTATATGGTATTAAAGAGCCTTGGAATGCTGAATAATTTCATTGTATTTATTTTCCCGAACCTGGTAAGTGTTTATAATATGATTCTGGTAAAGAATTATATAGAGGGAATGCCGGCAGAGATTTTTGAATCGGCGAAAATTGACGGAGCAAACGATCTGACAGTTTTCTTTAAAATGGTAATTCCATTGTCCAAGCCGATTATTATGACCATTGCACTGTTTGTTGCAATTACACATTGGAATTCTTGGTTCGATGCATATTTGTTTACGAATGCACAGTCTTTAAAAACAATGCAGTCCATTTTGGTTGAAATTCTGAATCAGTATCAGACTTCATCAGCGAACCAGGCGGCAAATCAGGCGTCACAGACCATTACACCGGACAGCATTCGAATGGCTGCTACGATGATTGCGACCATTCCGATTATCATGGTTTATCCGTTTATTCAGAAATATTTTGTTAAAGGAATCATGCTCGGATCTGTAAAGAGCTGATGATAGAAGGAGGAAAAGAAAATGAAGTTCAAAAAAAGTATCGCAATGGCGATGAGTGTCCTGATGGCAGCGGGAATGCTTGCAGGATGCGGATCAAATGGCAGTACATCATCAAGTACTGCATCCGGCAGTGCATCATCTGCATCGGGCGAGGTATCAACAGACGGAGTTACGATTTCTATCTTTGACAAAAACTCCGGAAGCAATACCTTTGATGATCCAGTTGCAAAAGCAATTGAGGAAAAAACAGGTGTCAAAATTCAGGTAGAAAATCCAACCGGAGATCCGCTGGAAAAATTGAACCTGATGCTGACCGGTCAGAATTACCCGGATATCGTCTTGATGGATCGTGGAAATGATATTGTAAACCGTTACATTGAGGCAGGCGCACTGCTTCCGTTGAATGATCTGATCGATGAGTACGGCCCGGATGTAAAAGAGATGTACGGGGAAACCTTAAACAAGAGTCGTTATACCGACGGAAAGAATTACTATCTGAATAACTGGTACGGAGAAGATCCGGATCCGGTAGCCGGTGTTCTGATGCGCTATGATTATCTGTGCGAAATCGTTGGAAAAGACCGCGCAGACAGCGATGAGCCATTTACACAGGAAGAGTATATTGACATTTGTAAGAAATTCAAAGAACTTCATCCGACCATTGACGGAAAAGAGAGTATTGCCATTACCTTTGATGCAGAATCCAAAAACTACGATGGAACATTAAAAGGAATGTATGGTCTGAAAACATATTATCAGGATGGGGACAATCTGGAACATGTTGCCAAAGCACCAAACTTCAAAGAGATGATGTCCTTTGCCAATGAACTGTATACCGAAGGCCTTCTGGACAAAGAGTGGGTTGTCAACAAGAAAAATCAGTGGACGCAGAAACTGTCTGCAGGCAACGTATTCAGTACCTTTGCTTCCTACTGGGATACCGATGCAGCAAATACAGCACTTGCTTCTTCTGTAGGAGAAGATGCAAAATTCTATTCCTATAAAATCCTTGGAAACGGAATCAGCGCAGATGAAACTACTTACTCCGGAAGAAGTACACTTGGCTGGGATGCAATCGCGATCACCAAGAATTGTAAAAATCCGGAAGCAGCCATGAAGATGATCAACTACCTTGCAAGCGAAGAAGGACAGTATCTTCTGATGTGGGGTATTGAGGGAACCAACTGGAATATGGAAGATGGAAAACACGTTCCGAACGATGATCTGATTGAAGGATTCCAGACGGATTTTGACAAAACAAAACTGGATACCGGCGTCCGCAAATGGACCTGGTTTGTAAAGAACGGAAATGGTACAGACGGAACTCCATACGATGTAACACAGTATAAAGTAAAAGAGACCCGGCAGGTGGCTATGAATCACTTTGGTGAGAACGACAGATGGGATACCGCAGAGTTTACAGGCCTTACCCCGGCAGGAAGCACTCCGGATGGCTTGAAATGGCAGAAAATCCAGGATATCTACGATCAGGAATATCCGAAGATTGTGAATGCAGACAGCCACGATGCGGCAATGGAAGAGTACGATAAGATGATTTCCGAAATGAATGACGCAGGACTGGAAGATGTAGAAAAAGTTATCACACAGAATTATCAGGAGCGTATGAAACTCTGGAATGAGTAAGCTAAAGTAAAATAAAAAAATCACACACGGAAAAGAACCGGCAGAAATCGAAATACAGATTTCTATGTCGGTTCTTTTTTATCAGAAGAAGCATTGCGATTTTCAAGGAATCTGGATATAATGAGGAAAACTGGAAAAACAGGGAAATCCAACCGCATGAGACAGGAGGCATCGTACATGGCAGCGAAAGAACAGTTAACCGCAATGGAAATGATCTGGGGATTTATGAGTGGGACGACAGGACATATGGGAAAGACGGACTTTGCGCCGCAGAAGGAAGCGTTCGGGGATTTTGCATCTCCGGAGACATATTTTCCGCGTGTGACGCCGGAGAGTGAGGGAATCTCCTCGGAAAAGCTGACGCAGATGCTTCGTGAGCTCGCCGCCGCCCGCCATACGGACATGCATCACCTGCTGGTCCTGCGGAACGGACAGGTCATCTGCGAATGCAATTTCGCCC
>OJMG01002555.1_pt1 | contig 15293 bp, 12 predicted proteins | sample 1597141 | NCBI WGS metagenome assembly OJMG01 (sample SAMEA2452119, study PRJEB22498) | human gut metagenome | biome: human feces; feature: human gut; material: feces | place: Australia | collected 2012 | reverse complement strand
GGTGAGGACGGTCCAATTCTCGTTGACTTTCACTAGCTCTTTACCCATAAGTCCACCGGCAGAATCTTCGTCGTAATGCAATAGATCGACGATGTCTCCCGCTTGTTCGAGGTCTTCCATGTGTGAAAGAACTTCTTGCTGCTGTTCGTTGGGCATACTACCCACGAGGTCGGCGGCATCGTCCGTGTCCATGTTGTCCACGAAACGTTTGGCTATAACTTCCGGGGGGAAAGAATCGATAAATCGTTGTCTTTCGTCTTCTTCGATTTCTGCCAGAACGTCTCCGGCTTTCTCTTCATCTAGCAACAGAAACAGGAATTGGGCTTCTTTGGTGTCCAATTCATTCATGATTTCGGCAATATCCGCCGGATGAAGAGGTTCTACCAACTTGGCGACATCTTCTTTATTATCCGCTTTTATCAGTCCCTCTATCTGGGAAACTAATTCTTCCGAGAGTTCAAACTGTTGCATAGTTCATCAATTACTTGTTTGCCTGCTGAATCTCTTTACATAGTGTAATGAAATCCTCTACACTTAATTGTTCCGGGCGCAAAGATAACGTTTCTGAGGCAAAATCCGGAGAAATAATTGATTTTAAAGAATTACGTAAGGTTTTTCGTCGTTGATTGAAACCTGATTTTACGATATTGAAAAAAAGTTTTTCGTCACAATCGAGTTTTTCCCTTTTATTCCGGGTGAGTCGGATTACGGCGGATTTTACTTTTGGTGGTGGATCGAAAACCTGTTCTCCCACGGTGAAAAGATACTCGATGTCGTAAAATGTTTGTAGGAATACGCTTAAAATCCCGTATGTTTTGTTCCCGTGAGAGGCCCTGATGCGTTCGGCCACCTCTTTTTGTATCATACAGACGACTTGGGGGATTAGATCCCGGTTTTCTAGGATACGGAAAAAGATTTGCGAAGAGATGTTATAAGGAAGATTCCCGATAATCGAAAACGGTTCTGTGTAGAAATTTCGAATATCCGATTTTAGAAAATCCCCGTAAATAATCTGCTCTTTATGGGCAGGTAGCTCTTCGTGCAGGTAGTCAATGGACTCCTGGTCGATGTCAATGGCAAGCACGGAAAATTTCGTATCTTTTAATAAATGACGTGTCAGTACTCCCATACCCGGCCCGATTTCCAGTACCCCTTTGGTGACAGGTAGTAAACTCGCCGTGATTTTACAAGCGATGTTTTGGTCTTTCAAAAAATGTTGTCCCAGATGTTTTTTTGCTCGAACGATACTCATAGTATGAATTCAGGGTGTTATGGGTTAAACTTCCAATTATTTATTTACTTTTGCAAACGACTTACAAAATAATGCTTTTATTTTGATTTGTGAAAATTATTAGAGTCTCAATCTTGACGAATTTTGTGGATGAAGCCATTTTATAAACAGGTTATAAAGTTTTTTGCCTTTTTGCTGGTAACAGTTTTTTTGTTCTGGCTGGTGTATCGAGATCAAAATTTCGATGACTTGATGAAGGTTTTGCGTGATGATGTCGACTATACGTGGATATGGGTAGCGATTGTTTTCGGTTTACTTAGCCACGTGAGTCGTTCTCTGCGTTGGCAGATGTTGACGAAATCTATGGGATACCGGATTTCTTTCATGAATAGTTTTATGGGGGTGATGATTGGTTATTTTGCTAATATGGCGATTCCCCGGATGGGTGAGTTTACCCGTTGTGGAGTGGTGAGTGAATATGAGAACGTGCCATTCTCGAAGTTATTGGGAACGGTTGTTACCGAGCGGGTATTTGACATGATTATGTTGCTGTTGCTTACTTTGGTTGTTGTTGTTTCGCAATTTAAACAGGTCGGGATATTCCTGGATAATAATGAAGAGATTAAACAAAAGTTATACACGATGTTTCATTCCCCATGGACTTACGTGGTGTTGGGAGTATTGATCGTGGGGGTGGCAGGTTTCTTCTGGTTTGTACGGAAAGGTACTTTCTTCACCCGGTTACATCATTTTTTATCGGGAATGAAAGAAGGTTTATTGACCGTGAAGGACGTGAAGCATAAGTGGTTATTTATCGGTCATACGATTTTTATCTGGCTGATGTATTTTCTGATGCTATACGTTTGTTTCTTCTGTTTCCGGTTCACCTCTCACTTGGGACCGATGGTTGGTTTGACCGTGTTTGTTCTTTCCAGTTACGGGATGGTGGCTCCGGTACAAGGTGGCGTGGGTGCGTGGCATTTCATGGTGATTGCAGCCTTGATGATTTATTTACCGCATACGGAAGAAATTGCCAGCCTGTCTAAGACATTTGCTTTGTTGACTCACGGCACGATGACATTGTTGTATATCGTGGTAGGCGTGTTGTGTTTGTTATTCTTGCCAATATATAATCGGAAGTAAATTTCATGTTTATGGATATTGTTGAAAAATATTTTACCGGGTTAAGTGAGAGACAATTGGAACAGTTCCAACAATTGGAGGGGCTTTACCGGGAATGGAATGAAAAGATCAATGTGATTTCGAGGAAAGATATAGATGCTTTGAACGTGCATCATGTTTTACATTCTTTGGCGATAGCAAAGGTGATTTCTTTCAAAGCGGGGACAAAAGTGTTGGATGTCGGAACGGGAGGAGGTTTTCCCGGAATTCCGTTGGCTATTATGTTTCCTGAGGTAGATTTTTTCCTGGTAGATTCTATCGGGAAGAAAATTAAAGTGGTAGAGGGTGTTGCAGGAGCTTTAGGCTTAAAAAATGTGATAGCAAGGCAATTGAGAGTAGAGACGATGAAAGAAAAATTTGATTTCATCGTGAGTCGTGCCGTGACGGCTTTTCCGGCTTTTGTAGCCTTGACCAGAAAGCGTATTCGAGAGAATAGTTTCAACGATTTGTCCAATGGGATTTTGTATCTGAAGGGAGGGGATTTTGAAGAAGAGATTCGGGATTTCAAGGATAAAATTTCTGTTTATAATATTCCTGATTTTTTTGAGGAAGAGTTTTTCGAAACGAAGAAATTAATTTATATGAAATTCCTCAAATAATTTTCTATTAACGATTTGGGAATAAGAAGAATTCTTCTTAAATTTGTCGCAGTTTACATTTCCACCTGGTTCATGCCGGGTGATTTTACTTACGTAATGAGAATTATCCAAATATAACGTGACTATATGTACGATATTTTAGAACTGAATGAAAAGTTACTTTCAGATTTGCGTCAAATTGCAAAAGAACTGAATGTTAAAAGGATTGAATCCTTTAAAAAGAAAGAATTAATATACAAAATTTTAGATCAGCAAGCCATGATTGCTACCGAGGAAACAGCTCCCGTTGAACCGAAGGAGAAGAAACCTCGCGTGAGAGTGATAAGGGGAGGTGCTGAAAAAGTGGGAGATTCCAAGGGTGGATTAGCCAAATTTAATCGGAATAAAGATAAGAAGGCCGATGCGAAACAGGAGAAAACCCAAAATGAAACAGTCAAAGAGGCTCCCGAAAAGAAAGATGCAGTTTTACCCGTAGAGGAAGTGCAGCCGATCAATGTCGTGCATAGTGATATTTTGGATAAGGATCTGGTTTTCAGTCGAACGGAAAATGGTATTGTTGTAGAGAAAAAAGGAGAGGTTGTTGCAGAACCACAGGAAACGGAAGTAAAGAATGAAACTTCAGAGGCTCCTAAACGTGAGCAAGCCGGACAAAAGCAAGACCGTAAGTTTTTTGATAAGCGTAACCGGAAACAAACCAATCGAGAAGAGGTGAAAAGTGAAGAAGGTGAAGAAGAGGTGAAAGAGGAGAAGGCGGTTGAAGAGGTTGTTAAAGAGGAACAGGTGGCAGAAAGACCCAGCCGTCCGAAGTTTGTAAAACGGAATAGACGTGTTGAGAGAGATGAAGAAACCATTCGTCAAGATGTGGAAGAGAATGATTTTGAAGATGTCGAAAATGAATCTGGCGTTAAGGAAGAGGTTGAAAATGAAAATTATGAAAGCGTTCCTGCTGAGTTTGAAGAAAAAAGAGAAAGTCAAAACAAGATGCGTTTTGACAAACGCGATAAATATTACGAGTTCGAAGGAATTATTTTAAACTCGGGTGTGTTGGAAATCATGCCTGACGGGTATGGATTCCTTAGATCTTCTGATTATAATTACTTGAATTCTCCGGATGATATTTACGTGTCTCAAAGTCAGATCAAGTTATTTGGTTTGTCAACGGGTGACACGGTGGAAGGAACCGTGCGTCCCCCGAAAGAAGGAGAGAAGTATTTCCCGTTGATTAAAGTATCGAAAATTAACGGGAAGTCTCCGGAAGCGGTGCGTGACCGAATCCCGTTTGATCACTTGACCCCGCTTTTCCCGAATGAAAAATTCAATCTTACCGGAAGTGGGCGGGCTACGATTTCTACTCGTGTGGTGGATATGTTTGCCCCGATCGGTAAAGGACAGCGCGGTTTGATCGTGGCTCAGCCGAAAACGGGTAAGACGATGTTGCTAAAAGAAATTGCTAACGCAATTTCAGCCAATCATCCTGAAGTGTATTTGATTATCCTGTTGATTGACGAGCGTCCGGAAGAGGTAACCGATATGGCTCGTAGCGTGAATGCGGAGGTGATTGCCTCTACTTTCGACGAGCCGGCAGAGCGTCACGTGAAGGTGGCCAATATCGTGTTGGAAAAAGCTAAGCGTATGGTAGAATGTGGGCATGACGTGGTGATCCTGTTGGATTCAATTACTCGTCTGGCTCGTGCTTATAACACGGTATCTCCTGCATCCGGAAAGGTGCTTTCCGGTGGTGTGGATGCAAATGCATTACACAAACCGAAACGGTTCTTTGGTGCAGCCCGTAATATCGAAAATGGTGGTTCGTTGACGATTCTGGCAACTGCGTTGACTGAGACCGGTTCAAAAATGGACGACGTGATTTTCGAGGAATTCAAGGGTACTGGAAATATGGAGTTGCAGTTGGATCGCAAGTTGTCCAACCGTCGTATTTACCCGGCTGTGGATATTACGGCATCAAGTACGCGTCGTGATGACTTATTGCAGAACGAGACAACTCTAAATCGTATGTGGATTCTTCGGAAATATCTGGCCGACATGAATTCAATTGAAGCGATGGAATTTGTAAAGCAAAGAATGGAACAGACTTTGGATAACCAGGAATTCCTGGCTTCCATGAATGGATAATCCTATTTTAGTAATAATGAAACGCCTGATGCTTGAGAAATACAAACATCAGGCGTTTCTGTTTATGGACTATTCGTAAATTCCTTTTAGAACTCAAATGTAACACCTAAGGTTGGTAGTAACGTTCCACTTTCCTGTTTGATTGATTTCATTACATATCGTTGCGCTTCTATGGGCGCTTCCGGGTTTTCAATAACGCCTGTACTCATCAGGATGTCTTGTTGCTTAAGCTTACTCATAGTTACATTCTGCAAGTCCAGATAAATACCTAACATATATCGTTTGAAGTAAAACATTTTATCAACACGAATGTCTAACTGAGCATAACCAGCCAGTCTTTCACTATTGTAACGACTATAATCATAATAAGGACGACCTTGTGCATTCCAAGCTTGTACCAATGAAGACTTGTCTGCATCGTATGGAGTATAAGGAGCGCCTCCAATACAGCTTAGTTTAGCACCAAAGCTCCAGTTTTTAGGGAAGTTATATGTTCCACTTGTATTGAAGATGAAGCGATTGTCCCATGCAGACGGAATATACTCGCTTCCCTTGTTATTCCGGTATTCACTTCTATATAAGGTAAAGGAAGAAACCAGGTTTAACCGATTTAAGATCTGCCATTTTCCCATCAGTTCCAATCCGTATGATTGTCCTTCTGCTGTCGAAACCAAAGGCTCATTTCCGATGACACCATAATCGTTTCCTTTACATAACAAAGGTATTTGATCGTTGACGGACAGAGGAACATGAAAATACTTCTTATAGAAACCTTCCAATGAAATGCTCAACTGATTACGAGTTTTCCAATTCAGGCCGATGTTTCCTTGAGCAACTTGCATGTACTTCAGGTTCTCGTTGATCAGTACATTTTCATCTTTGAAGCCTAATGCCGTATAAGGTGGTAATTGATTATATAATCCACTGCTTCCACTCAGACTCCAGTTGTCGGTGAAGGCGTACGATAAAGATAATCGCGGAGAAATATTCTTCCATATTTGTTTCATTTCTTTGGAAAAGTTGTTTCCATCCAGTCTAACGCCCAATGCCGACTTAAATCGGTTATCGGGTGTTGTATATTCAGCAGTAGCAAATGCACCCCAACTCCATAATCCAAGATCCGTATCGTAGTTCGACATATATAACTGGTCACCATACATTCGCTGAAATGATGTATTTTGGTATTGGATATAGTTGATTTCTGCTCCTTCTTTAACAGTCCATGCACCCAAATACGATTTATTTTCTCCTTTGATCACTGTTTTCTGTTCCGTTGAACGCAGGCGGAGCATCAGGTTATCTTCACTTGATTCATCATTATTCAAATATTTGGTATTCTTGTTGCGCAAGAAGTTATGACTGACGGACAAGGATTGCGTATGTTTTCCTGCATAATGCCGATACATAGCTCCCAGTGTAAATGTTTCCTGCTCGATAACGGGTAAATAACTTAAGATATATTCCGCATCTTCGCCCGTTAAATCCAAGTTTAGTTTCATACGGTCAATACCTGTTAATCCTAATACAGTCAACTCGTCAGTTGGAGAGAAGCGAGCCTTGATTTTGAATTGTCCGTCAATGTAGTTCGGGAGAAGTGGTAATCCTAATACATTAAATAAGAGTTGTAAATAGGATTGACGAACAGACACCAGATATGACACTTTATCATTGAAATGTCCATTTCCACTTAAGGAGACTTCTGATGCTCCTAAAGTTGCCTTAAATCGATTGTTTTCCATATTTCCATCGCGTAACCGGAAATCGAGAACAGAGCTTAACGCATTCCCTTTATCTGAAGGAAAAGCTCCGGTATAAAAGTTTATCTCCCGGATCAAATCGGCATTGATAATACCCACCGGACCGCCTGACGCCCCTTGTGTGCTGAAGTGATTAATATTCGGTATCTCAATCCCATCTAAGTAGAATCGGTTTTCGGAAGGTGAACCACCACGTACAATCAAATCATTCCGATAACCGGCAGGAGAGAAGGCAACTCCCGGATATGCTTGTACGATACGGGAGATATCACGATTGGCTCCCGGGCTTTTCTCGATTTCTTGTAGCCCGATTACTTGCAGACTTACCGGACTTTCAGCCAACTTCTGGAATAAAACCGGACGAACTGTTACTTCATCCAGTTGGGTTTGTTCAGCTTCCATTTCAATTTCCACAAAAGGCGTATTGGCCGATACGATATATTCGGGAGTGACACAATTCTTGTATCCAATACAAGAGGCTACTAAACGATAAATACCGGGTTTGACTTCTGTAATGGAGAAATCTCCTTTTTCATCGGTTGCCGAACCTTTCGTCGGATCGGTTTCCAGGATCACATTTGCAAATGAAACCGGTTCGCGTGTCTGTTTGTCAATGATGCGACCGCGTATTTGGAATAAATGTTCTGCTGCACTGAGGAGATTCAGAGACAAGCAAAGAAATAAAAAGAATAGTAAAATCCGCTTCATAAATACCCATTTATATATTTACGTACAAATTAACGATGAAAATAACAGAAATCCATACGCATGATGGAAAATATTTTCTAGGAAGAAATCACATTCGTTCAGAAAGTCCTTCATTGAAGATGGGAAAAGCCGGAAGAAAACATACATTTGTTACTTTTATAATAGGAAGAAGGTGTTTGAAACAGGTTTTTCTGTACATTTGCCACCTGAATAATCAAAGAATCCGAAGAAATGAATGATACAACCAAAAATCAAATCTTAAAACTGATTCACCAGGAAGTGATTCCGGCAATCGGTTGTACAGAACCAATAGCTGTTGCCTTGGCTGCAGCAAAGGCTGCTGAATTGTTAGGTACAAAACCGGAAAAGATAGATGTTTATTTGAGTGCCAATATCTTGAAGAACGCTATGGGCGTTGGTATTCCAGGAACAGGAATGGTTGGTTTGCCTATTGCCATTGCGTTGGGAGTATTGATTGGTAAATCGTCATACGAATTGGAGGTCTTGAAAGACGTTACACCTGAAGCTTTGGAAGCAGGTAAACAATTAATACACGATCAAGTTATCCATATCGCTCTGAAAGAAAATGTAGATAAGCTTTATATAGAAGTGGTTTGTCAGGCTGGAGACTCTAAATCAGTAGCTGTCATTGCTCATGAACATACACGCTTTGTCTATTGTGCAAAAGATGATCAGGTATTACTCGATGAAAGAAAAAGCCTGGAGCATACCGATGAAGGTGAAGATGATGAACTGAAACTTTCATTTGATCTTGTCTATGATTTTGCCATTCATACACCGTTGGATGAAATCCGTTTCATTTTGGATACAGCTCGTTTGAATAAGAAGGCTGCCGAAGAATCGGTAAAAGGACAATTCGGACATGCAGTAAGTAAAACTATTTCCGGTCCGATTGGGAAAAAGTATCTGGGTGATTCTTCTTATACGCACATGTTGAGACTGACAGCTGCTGCTTGTGATGCCCGAATGGACGGCGCTATGATTCCGGTGATGAGTAACTCGGGAAGTGGAAATCAGGGAATAGCAGCGACTCTTCCGGTCGTTTCGTTTGCTGAAGATATGAAGTGCTCTGAAGAACAGTTGATCCGTGCTTTGATGTTAAGCCATTTAATGGTTATTTATATGAAGCAGAGTTTGGGTAGACTGTCTGCTTTATGCGGATGTGTCGTTGCTGCCACAGGTGCCAGTTGTGGTATTACTTGGTTAATGGGAGGAACAGCTACACAGATTACGTATGCTATCAAGAATATGATTGGAAATATCACTGGTATGATTTGTGATGGAGCGAAACCAAGTTGCGCGATGAAAGTAACAAGTGGTGTTTCTACGGCTATGCTTTCTGCCATGATGGCGATGGAAAACAAGGTTGTTACTTCTGTTGAAGGTATTATTGATGAAGATGTGGATCGTTCTATTCGTAATCTGACATCAATTGGTTCAAAAGGAATGGAAGAGACCGATCATTTAGTGTTGGACATTATGACACATAAGCCCAATTGCTGGTAAATACTTATATTCTATAAATGTTTAATCATTACTTAAAGATTTGTTTTATGAAAAAGAGTTTGATTTATTTGTTTTCATTGCTGTGTATGTTGACATTGGTGACTTCGTGTAGCGATGATGAAAAGGGTGGAACAGATGATGCATGGAAAGAAATTTCTAAAGACTATACATCTGATAAACTTTCTATCGGAACTGTTTCAACATCAGGAACGATCTCAGTCAATGCTGCTTCTGCAGATAAAGCAACAATAATTTTAAATAATGTGGTAGCAGGCGAAAGTTCCGTTTCTGTAGATGCTACATTGACAAAAACGGATGCCGGTTATGCTTTCGAAGGAGAATCGACTGCTACAACTTGTAATGTGAAAGTTTCAGGAACAATTGAAAACGGTAAACTGACTGCTGCTATTTCTCGTACATTAACATCTGCTTTGGCTGGTACATTAAATCTGAATTATGTACCTTATATGAATGATATGCAAATAGCTCAAGCACATGCACGCTTCAATACGGGAGATGCTCAGATGGATGCTATGTTAAATGGTATGGCTGCTCCGGTTGTAGGCCAATTAATTGCTAAGGAAGTAGAATCTGTTACAGTGAATTTGGGAGAAGAAGGAACATTTTCTTTCTCTTTTAAAAAGGTAGGTGCTTCTGAAGAAACTGTTATGCCGCCTGCAAAACTGCAAGAAATGATCAAGTCTTATTTAACTTGGTATGAAAAGGAGAATGTTCTTTATTTAGCTGTGCATAAAGATGCTTTAACCATTTTGAGTGGATTGAATATCTTACCGGAGAATATTGATCTGGAAACAATCTTAGGATTATTGACAGTTGAAGGAGACTATTATACCTTACCTCTCCAAGTAAAGGAAGAAGATGGTTTGACTACTATTTATTTGAACAAAGATATTTTGGTAAAGGCTTGGGAAGTAGCAAAACCTTTGGTTGGAAATATTCAAGATGAAACTATCCAATCTATATTAGCTATGGTTGATCAGGTTATGGCTAAGGCTAAAGAAATAGAATTTGGATTAGTCTTCAAAAAGTAATTGAAACCATCCTTATAAAATTAAGTGAGGGAAGACCAGCGTTATGGTTTTCCCTTTTTTATTGTTCTTTTGTTTAGATTTACTAGTATATATTTCAACAAATAGATTTTTTAAGTATTCAATTGAAAACGATTTGGATTTAAATAGTACTTTAGCAGTATAGTTATTAAAAAAATAAGCGTATGAAAAACTTTTTTACATCTGTAATGGCAGCTTTATTTATGGCTGCACCGGTAGGAAATCTTTCTGCCCAAACTTCTCAACAGCTGACGAAGTCTCAAGAAGAAGCGATTAAAAAAGAACTTCTGCCCGTAGTATTTGAACAAATCAAGGAACAAGCTGGTATTGATATCTTAGGTTGGGCAACACCGAAGTTGAATGCAAATACATTAAGTGGTATTCCTGTTTTGGAGTCAAGTAATTTGCTGCGAGCTGGGACAGCACAAGAGGACATAAGTGTAAAACCGGATTCTATTATTTTATTTATGGATAAATTAGGTAAAGTAAAACTAGAATTCGAAAATTATTCAGATAAAAAATTCCCATCAGTTGTTGGAGATAGAGCTCTTGCTCTTTCTTTACCAGAAGATATTATTGTTCGATTGGGAATGGCTGAAGTTGCAAAACTTTCATTTAAATCAGAAGGAGAAATATTACCATTTAAGCTGCAAGCAAATCTTTCATTACTTCAACAGCCTGCAAAAAATTTGTTCACTTTCTCTTTAGAGTTGAAAAAACAAATGTTGGATGCTGTATTAAAATTAGGAGAAGGTTTGACCGAGTTAGTTCCAGGATTGCCTGATTTGGATTATAATGTAAAGATAAATATTAGTGATATAAATAGCCAATTGCCCATGTCTCTTTATGGAGTAAAAGGCACGACAATTATTCCGATGGGGGATGCAACATTATTATTAGATTTTGATAATAAGCAGATGCCTTTAAAATCAATTGATGTTACATCTTATGAAAAAGGAACTGCTGATGAATGGGATAGACTGGCTTTTTCTTTGGCAGAAAACAAGCAAAATATTATACTGAGTATCGATGAGTTTGAATTCACCCAAGGATTTACTGGTGAAGGGAAGTATAATAAATCAACTGTTATTACAATGACCGATAATACTAAAAATATAGGGACTGATACAAAATCAGTTATTAATAGTTTAGTTTCTCGGGTTGTAAATGAATTAGCAAACGAAGGTCAAGCAACTCCGTATAAAATGGTTATAGAACAAGGTGATAAGAATGTTACTGCTGGATTAGAAAAAAAGCTTGAAGCAGAGGTTGTTACTTATTTCCCTTCTTTGAAATCTGCTATTGCAGAAATCCGTATTAATACATACGAAGATGGTACTGCTATACCTATGTTAATTAAGGCTACTGCCGATTTAACTGGAAGCAAGAAGATCGCAGTTGATGTAATCCAAGGAGAAACAAGTTTTGCAACGGCTTACTTCACTTCTAATATTGCCGGTGTTATCACAAGCAATGAAAGTGTTCAGGTTTCTGACGTGAAAGTAATTCCGACAGCAAATGCTATTCGTGTATTGAATGCTGATAAGGCTAGCTATCAGATTTATAGTATCACAGGTGCTATGATGGCTAATGGAACGATTGCCGGTGATGCTTATATCTCAACAGCTAATTTGGCAAAAGGTATCTACATTGTTGTTGTTGAAGCTAATGGCGTTAAGCAATCTGTTAAGTTTATCCGTTAATCTTTTTTGAAGAGACGTTGATTTATAGAAGGCCTGCTTCCGGACTGACGGGAGCAGGTTTTTTTATGCCTTTTTCTTTCTTCTATAGTTGCGGACTCATTCTTTGAATTCTTACGAATCAAACAAATAAATTCGATATTCAATTCTTTAATCCACGTCGTGGATTACTTAGTTCACGCCGTGGATTACTTAGTTCACGGCGTGGATTAAGTAGTTCACGGCGTGAACTAATGTTTTGGATTCGGAAAAAGAAAAAATAGGAGAGTGGACTAGAATTTTTTCACCCCTTATTTTATAAGAATAAAGGCTAAAAAACAAGCCTCTTTGATTTACTTATTCAAACAAATCCTTACATTTGCTATTCAACGTTTCTGATTACAATAAATGAAATACGAATAATAAAAATTGGAATTATGATGAAGAGAGTATGGTATTTATGTATGGCGCTTTTGGTCATAAGCTTATGTTCATCTTGTAAGGATGATTTACCAGGTTTAGGAAAAGAGGCGAACCGGTTCTTTATGGATGACGATTTGATTTTGACATATAGTGGAGAACCGATGGTGGGTAAGCAGGTACACTTCCTGACATACGACGGTGAAAGAGCAACAATTACGTTAGATGGCTTGTTGGATTCGAATACTCTTTTCCCTTCTGAGGACTTGCATGATATGGCCTTTGGGGCTCCTGGTGTAGTTCCGGGAGAAGTCCCGACGACTTTGTCGAATGTCCCTTTGACTTTGAATGCGGAAGGAACGGCTTATACATTTGAAGGGACTGACAATCAGAATAACCGTCAGCTTACTTACAAAGGGGAAGTGTCGAAAGATAAGATGACGTTGGCTATCCAGGTGAAGATGCCTGCCAATAATTTTGTAGGAACTTGGAATGTTGCTAGCGAAAATGCAATTTCCATGACTTGGGAATCTGGGAAAAAGATCAATGTCGGCGGACAGGAATTACCGACAAGTGCAGTAGGTGCTATGGCAAGTGCTTTATTGTCTCCAATGGTGGCAGAAGCATTGCAATCGGTTACTTTTCTGGAAGACGGAAATATCGTAGCTTCTTATAAGAAGAAAGGAACTAGCGATTGGCAGACTTCGCCGATCAACTTGGCTCATTATTATATCAAAGACAATAAAATCTATGTGCAGTTGCATATCACACAGATATTAAGTACACGTGCCAGCATCTCGGATATGGTAAGTATGCTGGTTGACATGCAAATGTATCTGATGGAAGGTATACCGATGACCTATTCGCTGACAGCCGATGCCGTTCAGATTGGCTTGGCGACTGATGAAGCAAAGGCTATTCTTTCATTATTGACTTCAGATTTCTTGCGGGATAAGGTAATTGGTATTCTGCCCGAAGATATTTCGCCTGTAGTGAAACCGATACTGGAACAGATGCCGGATGTATTGAAAGAGACTACCAAACTGGAAATACAGTTGAGTTTGAAGAAGTGATCATTCATCTTGTTATAGACGAGCAGCCGGACATCCGACACAAGGAAGTCCGGCTGTTATTCTTTGGGCGAATCTGAAACCAAATAGGCAATAGGTTTGTTTTTATAGAAAAAGGAGGAAAGATGTGGGATAGTCTGAATGCTATTTTGAGCAGTACGGAGATTACTTCATCGACAGCTTTGGTTCGTTTGCTCATCAGTTTTGTATTAGGAGCTTCGATAGGATTGGAGCGTCAGTACCGGCGTCGGGAAGCAGGACTGCGTACTTTTACGTTGATATGTTTGGGTTCTACTGCAGCAATGCTGATTTCTATCTGGATTCCGCAAAGCTATCCGAACTTTCTGAACGGAGATCCGGGACGGATTGCCGCACAAGTGCTTTCGGGCATTGGTTTTCTGGGCGCAGGAGCCATTATCCAAAGTAAAGGAAGTGTGTACGGACTGACTACGGCAGCTTGTATTTGGGTAGTAGCCGTCATCGGTTTGGCTGTCGGAGCCGGTATGTTTGTCCCGGCTTTGATTACTACGCTGGTAACTTTGTTTGTACTTCTGAGTGTAGAGCAGTGGGAACGGAAAATGTTCCTGAATGGAGTCAACAAGATTTTGTCTATTCATTGTACAACGGCAACGCCTGACTTGAAAGCGATTCGGCGATTGTTGGAGAAGAACGGCGTTTTTATTGTGAACGTTTCGTTCGAGAGTTTGTATGACGAGGATCAGTCTGTCATTACCTATAAAGTGAATGTAAAAGCGATTTCTTCCTATACAAATTTATTCGAAGAAATACGGAAATTAGGAATTGTTTCACAAATCAAGTTGGTAGAATAATTCTTTTTCTACCAACCTGATCTATATGAATTTTATTCCAGTTCGCCTTTCAGCATTTTTCCGGCAATTTCGGCCGCTTTGGCTACATAATGTCCGCAAGGACGGCTGGAATAATAAGCTGCATTTCGGATAGACGGAGTCGGACTTGTCTGCGAAGCTTCTGTTGGAGGCAATAACTCACGGCAGATAATAGTGCCGAATTCTTCTTTAAACAAGCTACCCATCTTCTGAACAATCGCATAGTTGCGTGTACGAGCTTCCTGGTCTAGTGTATCAACGACTGGATATCTAAAACCGGCAAGCATTGACATGGCACTGACGGTACCACATACTTCGCGCATTCGTCCCATACCGCCACCAAATGAAACCGACATGCTCTTGGCCATTTCCAAATCCAATTCGAAGACATCCGCGTATGCCAGGAAAACCGATTGGGCACAGTTATAACCCGATTCAAAGTTTTCAACGGCCTTTTTTACCCGCTCTTCTATATTGAAATCTTTCATGATAAAACCCGTTTACTACGCATTATAACTCATAATCCACGCAAGCCCGGTCTGCCTTCACCGGACCAATGATTCCTTTAGCCACGGCTACATGTTCCGGATGATTGGCGTATGTATTCACATCAGCCAGTGAATCCAGTTCAGTAATCAGGATCAAATCCCAAGTTTCTGCCGGATTGCAATTGAACTTAACTTCTATGCTGCGCAGTACGTCAATTTTATCGATCAAGGCTTCCAGCTTTGTCTTGATTTCGTCTAATTTAGCCTGTTTTTCGGCAGGAGAGGCGAACTCCTTCAACTTAAACATTACAATGTGTCTAACCATATCGCGTTTATTTAAATATGTTCGTTCAAATAAGAGTCTTTATAACCCAGAAAATATAAGATTCCATCGAGTCCGATTGTCGAAATAGACTGTTCGGCCGTTGCTTTGACTTTAGGCTTGGCATGGAAGGCAATACCTAATCCCGCAATACTGATCATGGGCAAGTCATTGGCTCCGTCGCCAACGGCAACGGTCTGACGAATATCTACATTCTCTACTTGCGCAATCAGCCGCAGCAATTCCGCCTTTCGTTTGC
>OJMG01002541.1_pt1 | contig 15336 bp, 8 predicted proteins | sample 1597141 | NCBI WGS metagenome assembly OJMG01 (sample SAMEA2452119, study PRJEB22498) | human gut metagenome | biome: human feces; feature: human gut; material: feces | place: Australia | collected 2012 | reverse complement strand
ATACTGGATTCTCAATTGCCTGTTTCTTTGCTTTTACATATATCATCAGTGGATTAATGACAACAAATAATGCAATAACAACTACACCAAAAATAATATTCGTCTGTCCTTCTGGCTGACCGATTCCGTGGACGATCATATATGCTCCGACTCCCAGCATAAAAATCGTCAAAATCGCCTGTACTCCGGAATACGTGTATGCTAATGAAAATTTAAAAATATCTTTCGCTTTTAATTGTGTATGAAATTTCATCTTAATTCTCCTTACCTTTTCTCTGTTAATGAAATATTATACCATAATCCGGGTATAAAACCAATGATTTTACAAATACTACAAGCATACACGAAAACCAATGAATATGGAGGATCTTAAGAATGAAAGCTACAGGTATTATACGAAGGATTGATGACCTTGGCCGGATCGTTATACCAAAAGAAATACGAAAAACCATGCACATCAGAGAAAGCGATCCTTTGGAGATATTTACAGAGAGGGACGGCGATATCATTTTAAAGAAATATTCCCCGATCGGTGAACTAGGAAACAGTGCGCAGCTATATGCAGAATCGATCGCTACTCAGATTCCACATACGATCTGTATTTGTGATCAAGACTGTGTGATCGCTGCTGCCGGACCAAATGCCAAAAAACTAATTGGAAAATTATTAGATGAAAAAGCTGAAGAAGCTTTGATAGATCGAAAACATATATTGATGGACCGTGAAAAAGAAGATTTCTTTCCTCTGATCTTGGACTTTCCAGAGGTATTTCGCTATGTGTGTCTTTCTACGATCATTGCAGAAAGTGAAGCCGTTGGATTTGTATGTATTCTTTCTATTGAAGATAAATTAGATGATCAGGAGTTTAAAATTGCCAAAATCGCTTCTGATTTTCTAGGAAAACAGCTCGAAGCATAACGTAAAAAAGTGAAATACAGTCGCACAAAACGGCTGTACATTTCACTTTTTTCTTCATGATACATATTTATTATGATTCAATAATAATATTTTCTAATCCACCTTCGACTGCCCAGCTTTTAAATTCCTGCATCTGTTCTTTTGTGTACAGTTTGGGATTTTCTTCAAAACAATATTCTCTATCTACCAAGTGATATTTTGCTTCTGCCAGTGGATTGTAGTTTAAGATTTCATAGGAAACATACTGATAGATCCCATTTAAATATTTTGCAATTCCCTTGATGTTATCTTTTGTTGCGGTCATTCCTGGAATCATCGGTGTTCTTATGATGACCTTGTCTCTATTTGATGTCTCTAATAAGTATCTGATATTATCCTTGATCTTTTGATTTGAAACCCCAGTGTAATGCATATGATCTTTCTCTGTTGCTAATTTAAAGTCTGCAAAAATCCGGTCTAAATATGGAAGGATCTCTTTGATCACTTCCTGATCTGCATATAAGGATGTCTCGATCGCGGTATGGATTCCTTCTTTTTTGCATGCTTTTAACAGCTCTTTTGTAAACTTCCACTGTAATAATGGTTCCCCTCCTGAGATCGTAACCCCGCCATTTCCATAACGATAGAATGATTTATCTTTGCGAATTTCTTCCATAACCATTTCTACGCTCATCTCTCTGGAATCCATGGCGATTGCTCCCGTTGGACACCAGTCAATGATGGTATTCCAGTTTTCATTTCTGTTTGGATGAATGTGTATCTGGTCATTTTCCATCGTAACGCCCTGATTTTTTGATTTTGCAATACACGTCTTACAATGCATGCAGCGGTTTTCAAAATAAATTGGTCTTTTGCGGATCGAAATTCCTTCTGGATTCTGACACCAGATACATTTTAACGGACATCCTTTTAAAAATACTGTGGTACGGATTCCGTCTCCATCGTGCGTTGAAAATCTGCGAATATCAAATACTTTTCCTGTCATCTTAAATATCTCCATAACTTGTTCTTGCGATGATCTCATTTTGCAGTTCATCGGCAAGTTCTGTAAAGTAGGCTGTGTAACCCGCAACTCTGACGGTCAATCCGCGGTATTGCTCTGGATTCTTCTTTGCTGCGAGCAAGTCTTCTTTTCTTACTACGTTAAACTGGATATGTGGAATCTCAAGATCTACAAATGTTCTTAAGAAATTTGCAAACTTATCAATTCCTGTCTCTGTCTTGAAAAATTCAGGAAGAAATTTCATATTTAATAATCCGCCATTGGTTGTAAGTGTCTTATCTAGTTTGGATACGGATTTTAATACGGCTGTTGGTCCTTTGATATCTCTTCCGTAAACAGGTGACATTCCTCCATCTGCTAATGGTTCCTTCGCATATCTTCCATCTGGAGTTGCGCCTACATTTTCACCCATTGGCACATGGGCTGATACGGTATACATTCCTGTATGATATGGACCTTTTCGATAGTTTTTAAATGTTCTTAATCGATTCTTGAAGTAATCTGCCCATTTTGTTCCCTGTTTGTCAACTTCATCGATGTCATTTCCGTACTTCGGAACCTTATTGACGCACATTGCTCTTAAGATTTCATATCCTTCAAAATTGTTCTTTAATGCATCAAGCATTTCTTTTTGTGTGCACTTTTTTTCATCATACACCAGCTGCTTGATTGCGACAAGACTGTCTGCAAGATTTGCAACCTGAATCATCTGAATTCCGGATAAATTGTATTTTGCACCGCCTGCTGTGACATCCATTCCATTTTCCATACAGTTTTCAATGGATGCTGATAAGAATGGAGATGGCAAAAGATCAATATGTGCTTTCTCTACTTCTTCGCATGCAAGAAGCATCTTATCCATGAAATAATCAATTTGTTTCTTGAATGCTGCTTCCAACTCTTTAAATGTCTCGTACGTTTCAAGGTTTCCATAATCTGGTGCAATCTTTTCTCCGGTTAAGAGACAGATTCCTCCTGTCAATGCCACTTCTAATGCTTTGTTTAAGTTAAACATTGCAGAATCACTCCATCCAAGGTTATTTCCCTGCGTTGTTAATTCCACGCATCCAACGATCGCATAATCTCTTGCATCTTTTTCTTCGATTCCTAATTCCTGAATGGATGGAATGACTGCCTTGTCATTGAAGAACTGTGGCATTCCGCTTCCTTTGGCTACGACTCTGACTGCTTCTTTTAATAATTCGTCCGACGTTCCTTCGTGAAGTCTTACAGAAAGGTTTGGCTGTGGAAGTCCTAAATGTTTCTGAGCTTCTAAGAACAGGAATGATAAATCATTATATGTATCATTTCCATTCTCATCCTGACCGCCGATCGCGATATTAAATCCAATCGGGAATCCTGCAAAATATTTTGCTCCGTGAGAGTTTCTCATATATACGATCTCGTTAAATTTCAGCCATAAACATTCGATGATCTCTAACGCCTGCTGTTTATCTAGGGTTCCTTTTTTGAGATCTTTTTCATAATAAGCTTCTAAATGTCTGTCTAATCTTCCTGGTGAAAATGAAGATGCATTGGATTCCATCTGTAAAATTACAAACAAGAACCATGTAGACTGTACTGCTTCATGAAATGTCTGTACTGGACGTTCAGAAATATTCTTGCAGTTTTGGGCTACTTTGATCATGGTTTGTTTTCTTGTTTCATCTAATTCATTTTCTGCCATGTCCATGATCAGGTCATGATAACGGACCATAAAGTGTTTCGCTCCTTCCATGACGATCTTAACACTTTCATAGAAGTCTTTCTGTCCTTCTTTACATATCTTTAGTTTTTCTTCTGCTTGATCAAGTAGTCCCTGCGGTCCCATCTTTAACCATTTGACACAATCTGGACAGATATGTCCTTGTGCGTGGTCTTTCTGGTTGATCTTTACAACTTTGGCGATCTCGTTGATCTCTTTTCCATATCTCTGATTCAGGACATCTTCTAAGGATTTTCCTTCCCAGTATGGTTTGATGACCTTACGGAATGTCTCAATATCTTCTTGATGTACATTGAAGCGGTCCTGTGGTCTTGTTGGGAGTGTTTCAAATTCTTTATCTACCCATGTGCTACCACTCTCTGGAAATACAACTCCATAACGAACTCCGGCTGTACGATTTCCAACGATCAGTTCTTCAGGTTCTACACGAATCTCCATCTGCTCTAAGGCTGCTTTTAATGATTTTGCTCTCTGTATGATCTTTGGATCATCTTCATTCTCCTGATATGTTTTTGTAATGATCAGTGCCTGCTCAATTGATGCGTATCTTGGCTCTGATAACATTTTATCTTTTAAATCTTTGATTCGCTGTGTCTGATATAATCCTTCCATAGAATTTGTCCTTTCTATTGTTTTTCGCTTTTATTATCGTTTTTTATTATTATATATTGTTTTTTATTGTTATTCAAGATGTTTTTCTGTTTTTTCTTAAAATTAACCAAAAAAAGAGCAAAGAATAAAAAATAATTCTTCGCTCCCGTAGTTCTTTATATGATTTTCGTCTGATATGTTTCTAATTTATCCTGAATCTCTTTGGATAATCCATCCTCACAGATTACTCCATCTACATCATCAAATGTTGCATATACATAATTTGCTTTAAAATCAAATTTATGACTTTCCATCATAAGATAACACTTGCTACTCTTCTTGACAGCATTATGCTTCATAATTCCATCTTCAGGAACATAGGTCATGATCGCATTATCATAAAGATTTGCTCCTACAACTCCCATAAAAGAAATATCAAATCGGAAATTTTCCATCATCTGCAACACAAGTTCCCCTAAAAATCCGTTCTGAGAACGATTAAATTCTCCTCCAAGAAGAATAAATTTTACATTCTTTGTTGCTGTAAATACTTCTGCAATATCAAGCATACAGCTTACAACTGTAACTTCTAATCTACGTTCTATGATTTCTCGTGCCAATTCGATATTTGTTGTGGATGTGTCAAGAAAGATCATATCTCCATCGTGAATTAATTCCACTGCTTTCTTTGCGATCATTCTTTTTTCTTTTATATTTTTATCTTTTCTTATTGATACAATATTAGTATGCCCCGGATGCAAAGTATCTGGAAGAACCGCTCCTCCATATGTTCGTTTTAAAAGATTCTTTGCTTCCATACTCGCTAAATCTTTTCGAATACAGTCTTCTGTAACCTCAAATCGTTTGCTTAACTCTTTGACTTTTACTTTTTCATTTTCATTTAACAGACGTAAGATTTCCTGATGTCGTTCTTCTACAAACATTTGTATCTATCCTCCTCTCACAATATGGTTATTATACCATTTTTTATGTAAAATATCTATTCTTCTGTTTCATTCATGCTGTTCATGATCACATTCATGATTTCTTCCTCTGTTTCTGCTTTTCTGATCAGAAATGTTGTATTTTTCTCCATTGTCATTTCATAGAATGATGAGAAAAATGCTCTTGTTGACTGAATATCTTCAAAATTAAGTGCCAGCAAAAAGACGATATCCACACAACCATCCTGCCATTCAGTTCTTTGTGCACATTTCATGATAACAACTGCTGGTTTTATTACCAGATTCGCCATTCCATGTGGCAGTGCAACCCCGCCTCCGAGAACGGAGGCACTGATTTCTTCTCTTTTTAATACATCTTCATAAAATCCTTGTTTGACATATTCATTTTTATATAATAGATCACATCCTTTTTTGAGAATCTCCTCTTTACTCATAACTTCTTTTTCTACCAGAATAAATTCTTTTTTGATCAGACTACTAATCGTATATTCTTGGTTATGATTTTTCTTTGTCTCTTTCATCTGATGGCATTTTTTCTGAATCCGGTAGACATCCTGCTGGCTGACGATCGGCGTTGTATACGCAACATATGGATGTGGAATCTTTAATTTTGAAATTGTTGTTATCACAAGATCATATTGATCTTCATCGATCATATGTGCCGAATTTGCCGGAAGTACAGATGTTACATTAATTTCTGGAATCTTATCTTCTACTTTTCTTGCCAAAATCTGGCCAATTCCCATTCCACCACTTCCTACAATAGCTGTATTAATATTTCTTTTCTTCTCCTCCATCGCGCCTTCAAATAAAACTGCCATATACGCAATCTCATCTTCTGATGGAAACTGTCCGATCAGTTTCTCATATACCTGGCTGGAAGTAAAGCATGCAGAAAAAATTGCTGGATATCGCTGTTTGATTTCCTCAAGAAACGGGTTATGGATCTGAAATCCAAATCTCACTCTTACAAGGGAACTGTTTAAAAATAATGCTACACTTGTCTTTAGCAGCATATCTTCTTTAAAGTTTTTACCAACAATGGATGAGATATAATCAATCACATCCTCTGTTACATCCTGAATATAGATTTCTTTATCTAATAAAAATTTCTTATTTACAATACGACTGCTGTTTTGGACTTCCACTGCTAACAATAAAATATACAGATATAATCCTTCTCTTGGATCAATGTTCATCTTAAATTCATGATTTAAATAATTAATCAGATAATCTGCCCACTCTGTGATTTCATCTACAAGCCCTAGACGGTTGATCATATTTTCTTCTAAATAGCATTCCTTCTTTAATCGTTTAATCTGATTGCTGATATATTCAACTGCCATACAAAACGTATAATCATTCATTTGCGAAGCAATTTTTCTTTCCAGTCTCTGTACACAATAAATCACCTTATCAACATTTTTTTTACGATACTGTATCACCAGTCTTCCATAAAACTCTGGTTCGATCCGATAATCCGCAAATGTTTCATCCGTAATCCTGTCTTCCTTTTCCATGACTATTTTTCTATTTTCTCTTACAAGAACTCTTCTTAGATCAAACTCTTTTCCTTTAATCTCAATTCCTCTCCCTGTTGTCTGATAAATTTTGATATGATCTGCTTCCAGACTCTGGTTTGCCTTTTCAATATCTGTCCGGATCGTTGCTTTTGAAACGAAAAGTTCATCTGCGAATAATGCTGCTGTATATGGTTCTTTACTTTCGATCAATGTTCGGATAATATAACTGATCCTGTATTCTCTCGTCTCAATATATAGATTTTTCTCTGGAAATTCCTGTTCAAGTTCTTCTTTATGCACTCCTAACCTCAAACAGATTCCTTTTCCTCGTTTTCGGATCAGATGATAATTTCTTTCTTCACAATACTGAGCTACTTCATTCATATATGAACTTACGCTTCTTTCTGAAACGTTTAGCATTTTTGCAATCTGTGCATTGGTAATAAATTTGTCATCTTGATGAACTAAAATCTTTATAATTTCTGAAGCATACTTTGACAGCATATGTAACTCTCCGTTTCTGTTTTTTGTTTATCATCTATTGTTTATTATTGTTATTTATTATTTTATATTATCTTTACCAATTGTCAAGTCAAATAAGAAAAGACAAAAAATAGAACATATAGTTTATTTCCATACGCTCTATCTCACATTTCATATTAAATTTTTGAATTCAACAAACTTGGATCTGGCTATTTCGTTGCAACAATACTTATCCAATGATTTTTTGCATTTGAATACGTTTTGATCTCTGTAAAACCCGCTTCTTTCAAAGCGGCAACAAGTTGTTTAGATGTGTAAATCTTCATACCATTGATCATCTTTGTCCATTTTTCATCTGCGGCATTCGTTCCGTCACTCTCGTTACAAATCAGGAATATGCCTTCGCTTTTCAGCACACGGTTGACCTCGGAAAAGCATTTTACTAATCCTGGCCAAAAGTAAACTGTTTCGAAGGCAGAAACATAATCAAAAGTCGCGTCAGAAAAGGGTATAGCAGATACATCTCCTTGAACTACATTACATTTCCCTTGTTTAATGGCGAGGGCGTTCAATTTTTGAGATTCTGCCACACTAACCTCAGAATAATCCATTCCTGTCACGTGGCCATTTCTACATCTATCAAGCCAGACCGCAATATTTGCTCCGCCGCCACAGCCGACGTCCAGAACTTCAGCATCAGACTTCGCGGAGATATTTGAGAATCCCCATTGCGATAATTTGGCGTGACCGCTGTTCATCATCTTCGTCATCAATTTTCCGCCGAAGCCTTGTGGCTTACGGGTATTTTCAAAAAATTTCATTACAGAATTCCTCCTCCACAAATTCCGGTTTGTTACTCTCATGATATCATTTTTTATCGATTAAGTATCCCTTTCAAATACTGCCCAGTATAAGATTCCTCAACCTCACAGATCTCTTCTGGTGTCCCTGTTGCAACAACTGTTCCACCGCCTGATCCACCTTCTGGTCCCATATCGATAATATAATCCGCAGTCTTGATCACTTCCAGATTATGCTCGATCACGATCACAGTATTACCACCTTCTGTCAGTCTTGCAAGGATATCCACCAGTTTGTGAACATCTGCAAAATGAAGTCCTGTCGTTGGCTCATCCAGGATATAGATGGTCTTTCCTGTACTTCGTTTGCTTAATTCTGCTGCCAGTTTGATCCTCTGTGCTTCTCCCCCTGATAATTCTGTGGATGGCTGCCCTAATCGAATGTATCCTAATCCAACATCTCTTAATGTCTCCATCTTACGGCTGATCGATGGAATATTAGAGAAGAAATCACATGCTTCTTCCACTGTCATATTCAGAACATCATAAATACTCTTTCCCTTGTATTTAACTTCAAGTGTTTCTCTATTGTATCGTTTTCCATGACATACTTCACAAGGGACATACACATCTGGTAAAAAGTGCATCTCAATCTTGATGATCCCATCTCCTGCACAGGCTTCGCATCGCCCGCCTTTCTTGTTGAAACTGAATCGTCCTTTATTGTATCCTTTTGCTTTTGCATCTTTTGTCATCGCAAACAGATCTCTGATCTGATCAAAGACTCCTGTGTAAGTTGCAGGATTGGATCTTGGTGTTCTTCCGATCGGTGACTGGTCGATCGCTATGATCTTATCTAACTGTTCAAATCCTTCGATGTCTTTGTGTAGTCCTGGTTTCGTCTTAGCCCTGTTTAGTTCTTTTGCCAGACGTTTGTATAAAATCTGATTGACTAAAGAACTCTTTCCTGATCCAGAAACTCCTGTTACACAAGTGAAAATTCCAAGTGGGATTTCTACATCAATATTCTTCAAATTATTCTCCTGTGCCCCGACTACTTTTAGGAACCCTGATGGTTTTCTTCTGACTTGTGGTACTGGAATCTTGATCTTTCCGCTTAAATAAGCTCCTGTGATGGATTTCTTATTCTTCATGATCTGTTTTGCAGTTCCCGTTGCAACAACTTCTCCACCATATTCTCCTGCTTTCGGTCCGATATCTACAATATAATCTGCTGCCAGCATCGTATCTTCATCATGCTCTACAACGATCAGTGTATTTCCTAAATCCCTTAGATTCTTAAGTGTACGGATCAGTTTGTCATTGTCTCTCTGGTGCAGTCCGATACTCGGCTCGTCTAAGATATAGGCAACGCCCACCAGACCGGAGCCGATCTGTGTTGCCAGTCGGATACGCTGTGCTTCTCCACCGGACAAACTTCCGGTTGCACGGGCAAGTGTCAGATAGTCCAGTCCAACATCCATGAGGAATCCCACTCTGGCACGGATTTCTTTTAAGATCTGTTCTCCGATCAACATCTGCTGCTTTGTCAATTCCATATGCTTCATGAACTCCGACAAGTTCTTAATCGACATTGTTGTAATTTCATAGATATTTTTATCACAGACTGTCACTGCCAAAGATTCTTTTTTCAGTCTCTGACCTTTACATACCTTACATGGGGTGATCCGCATAAAGGACTCGTATTCCTGTTTGCTGGTTTCCGAACCGGTCTCACGGTAACGCCGCTCCACATTTTTGATCAGTCCTTCAAAGGCAACGTCGTAGACTCCTTCTCCTCTTTGACCTTTGTAATACACTTTGACAGATTTTCCATTTGTTCCATTTAAGAGCATATCACGGATGTCCTCCGGCAGATCCTGATATGGCGTATCTAAGTCAAACTGATATTCTTTGGACAATGCCTGTAAAATTGCATAGGTATAGCTGGACGGATCGGTGCAGGACTGCCAGCCCATTACCTGAATTGCCCCCTCGGAAATAGACAGTGTCTTATCCGGAATCATGAGATTTTCATCAAACTCCATCTTGTAACCGAGTCCGTAGCAGACCGGACAGGCACCAAACGGATTATTAAACGAAAAACTTCGCGGTTCCACCTCATCCACACTGATTCCGCAATCCGGGCACGCAAAATTCTGGGAAAAATTCATTGGTTCCCCGTCCACCACATCTACAATCGCATTTCCCTCGGTCAGCTCAAAAACATTTTCCAGGGAATCGGTCAGACGCTTTTCAATTCCGGGTTTTACCACCAGACGGTCTACCACAATATCAATATTGTGTTTGATGTTTTTATCCATCGGAATTTCTTCCGAAAGTTCATACATATTTCCGTCCACGATCACACGCACATAACCGCTTTTTTTTGCTTTCTCGAATAATTTCTGATGTTCGCCCTTACGCCCGCGCACAACCGGCGCAAGGATCTGGATGCGTGTGCGTTCCGGCAGTTTCATCACGGCATCTACCATCTGATCGATCGTCTGTTTCTCGATGGCACGTCCACACTTCGGACAATGTGGAATTCCTATGCGGGCATACAGCAGTCGAAAATAATCATAAATTTCCGTCACGGTTCCGACGGTGGAACGCGGGTTTCGGTTCGTCGATTTCTGGTCAATGGAGATTGCCGGCGGAAGTCCCTCAATTGACTCTACATCCGGTTTTTCCATCTGTCCTAAGAACTGTCTTGCATAGGAAGACAAAGACTCCATATAGCGCCGCTGGCCTTCCGCATAAATTGTATCAAATGCAAGTGATGATTTTCCCGATCCGGACAATCCCGTTAAAACAACAAATTCATCTCTCGGAATATCTACGTCAATTGCTTTTAAATTGTGCTCATTAGCCCCACGTATTTTAATGTACTTTCTCTGTTTTCTCGGCATTTTATTTCCTCCTGTCGGTAACGTCCCTGTTTTTATTTTTCAATATCACGCAGCATATTTTTCAGTGACACCATCTTATCACGATACTCTGCCGCCGCCTCAAAATTGAGTTCTGCGGCAGCTTTCTTCATCTTCTTCTGGATGTCCCCGATCAGTTTTTCTAATTCCCTGCGGCTCATGGATTCCGGATCTTTATCAAATTCCATCTCCTCTGCTGCCACTTTTTTGGAGATTGCAATCAGATCACGCACAGATTTCTGGATGGTCTTCGGTGTGATTCCATGTTCCTCATTGTATGCCTGCTGAAGCTTGCGGCGGCGCTCCGTCTCATCAATGGCCACACGCATGGAATCCGTGATCTTATCCGCATACATGATTACATGTCCCTCACTGTTTCTTGCCGCACGTCCGATGGTCTGGATCAGTGAAGTCTCGGAACGAAGGAATCCTTCCTTATCCGCATCCAGAATCGCCACAAGCGTAATCTCCGGAATATCCAATCCCTCCCGCAGCAGGTTGATACCGACAAGTACATCAAACACGTCCAGACGCAGGTCACGGATAATCTCTGCACGCTCTAAGGTATCAATATCCGAGTGCAGATATTTTACACGGATGCCAAGTTCGCCCATATACTGTGTCAGATCCTCCGCCATACGCTTGGTCAGTGTCGTGATCAGCACTTTATGGTGATTTTTCGTCTCTTTGTTAACTTCCCCGATCAGATCATCGATCTGCCCCTCAACCGGTCGCACGGAAATCTCCGGGTCCAGAAGTCCGGTCGGACGGATAATCTGCTCCACACGCAGCAATTCATGCTCGTTCTCATAGACATTCGGCGTAGCTGATACAAACAGCATCTGATCAATCTTGCTCTCAAACTCTTCAAAATTAAGCGGGCGGTTATCGAGTGCGGACGGCAGACGGAATCCATAGTCCACCAGTGTCTGTTTCCGTGAGCGATCCCCTGCATACATTCCACGCACCTGCGGAATCGTAATGTGGGACTCATCCACAATAATCAGAAAGTCGTCCGGAAAATAATCCATCAGTGTCTCCGGCATTTCTCCCTCGGCACGTCCTGCCAGATGACGGGAATAGTTTTCGATGCCACTACAAAATCCGGTTTCCTTCATCATTTCAATATCAAAATTCGTGCGCTCCGCGATACGCTGCGCTTCCAGCAGCTTATCTTCACCCTTAAAATACCTGACCCTCTCTTCCAGTTCTGCCTCGATACGGTCACACGCTGCGTTCATTTTTTCCTGTGGCACCACATAATGGGACGCCGGAAACACAGCCGCATGCTTTAATATACATTTGATCTCTCCGGTAAGCACATCCACCTCCGTAATCCGGTCGATCTCATCTCCGAAAAACTCCACTCGGATCGCCGTGTCGGTATTATTCGCCGGAAAAATCTCCAGTACATCGCCATGCACACGAAACGTACCACGCTTAAAATCCATCTCGTTGCGCGTGTACTGCATGTCAATGAGTCCCTTGATCACATCATCACGGTCAATCTCCATTCCGGGACGCAGGGAAACCATCATGTTCATATAGTCATCCGGACTAGCAATGCCATAGATACAGGAGACAGATGCCACGATGATGACATCTTTTCGCTCCGCCAGTGCTGCCGTGGCAGAAAGGCGCAGCTTATCAATTTCATCATTGACCGCAGAATCTTTCGCAATATAAGTGTCCGACTGTGGCACATACGCTTCCGGCTGATAATAATCATAGTAGGAAACAAAATACTCGACGGCATTCTCCGGGAAAAATTCTTTCATTTCTCCGTACAGCTGCCCCGCCAGTGTCTTGTTGTGGGAAATAATCAGCGTTGGCTTATTCAGTGCCTGAATGACATTTGCCATCGTAAAGGTCTTTCCCGAACCGGTCACACCCAGCAGCGTTTCAAACTGGTTGCCTTCTTTGAATCCTTTGACTAATTTTTCAATTGCCTGCGGCTGGTCACCGGTTGGCTCATATGGGGCATGTAATTTGAACTCCATAATGCCTTCTCCCTTCTCAAATTTATCGTAAAATTAACTTTATTCCATGAAAAAAAGATAAAATCCATATCTTTATAGTCTGCACATATATGCTAATTTTACTACAAAGATCTGACTTTGTCTATCTTAATCAGAACATTTGTTCTCATCTTTCTTTTTGCCTGTAAAGTGTGTATGATAACAGCAAATACATGTCACAAAAGATAAGGAGATTTTGTATGAAAAGAAGAAAAGAATTTCATTTATTTTCCCTTGGAATATTGTTATTTACCCTGACATTAACCATAGTTTCAGGCCGGATTGCTATCCATGCGGCAGATCTGAATACAGAACTGCCCGCAAATGACTCCACGGAAATTTCTTCCGAAATTCCAACGGAAACACCGGTGGTTCCTTCCACGGAAAATCCCAAACCGGTATTGCAGGGACTTATCCATGATAAAAACGGACATTTCTATTTTTATCAGAATGGAAAAAAGCTGAAAAACCGGTGGAAAAAGGTTGGCAAAAACAAATACTATTTCGGGAAAAACGGACAGGCAGTTACCGGGAAAAAGAATATTTCCCATTACTTATGTTACTTTAATAAAAAAGGGGTTCTGACACGGAAAATTGATAAAAACAAAAAGATGGTTGCCCTCACTTACGACGACGGGCCATCGGTTTATACCCCAACTATTTTAAAAACCCTGAAGAAAAATGATTCCGTTGCCACATTTTTTGTGGTGGGCAGCCGCGTATCGACTTACTCCAAAACCGTACAGAAGGCTTATGACAACGGGTGTCAGATTGGCAATCACACTTATGATCACAAAATTCTGACCCGGGTTGGGAAAAAGGAAGTTCAAAAACAGGTTTCCAAAACCAATCGTGCCGTCAAAAAAGTAATCGGTACAAATCCGGTTGTGATGCGCCCACCGGGAGGTGCCACCAGTTCCAACATTAAATCATGGGTGGGAATGCCTTCCATCATCTGGTCCATCGATACCTTAGACTGGAAAACGAGGGATTCCGCAAGTACCCAGAAAGCCGTATTGAACCATGTAAAGGATGGAGATATCGTACTGATGCACGATCTGTATAAAGCGACCGCCACTGCCTCCCAGACAATCATTCCGGAACTTACCAGACGCGGATATCAGCTCGTCACTGTCAGCGAACTTGCAGAGTGCCGGGGCGGCATGAAACAGAACAAATCTTATTCTAAATTTCCAAAGAAACAAAAATAGTGTCAGGCAGTGAACGATTTTACAAAAAAACGCGGAAACCATGATGGTTTCCACGTTTTTGTTATCTGCTTCGATTTTATACAACCTTACGTCCGCAGCACTGCTTATATTTCTTACCACTGCCACATGGACACGGATCATTCGGATATACCTTGGCGTGTTCACGCTTCTTCGGTGCTTTTGCCGCACTCTCGTCCTTATTGGTTCCGGTTACTTTTGCGACCTGCTCACGCTCTACCTTCTGCTCTACCTGTACATGATAGAGAAGACGGATGGTATCCTCCTGAATACCCGCGATCATTTCATCGAACATATCAAATCCGGCCATCTTATACTCAACCAGCGGATCTCTCTGTCCATATGCCTGTAATCCGATACCCTGACGGAGCTGATCCATATCGTCGATATGATCCATCCACTTGCGGTCGATCACCTTCAGCAATACGACACGCTCCAGCTCACGGAACTGCTCGATCTCCGGGAATTCGGTCTCTTTAGCTTCATATAAAAGCACTGCCTGTTCTTTCAGATGCTGCTTTAATTCTTTGACATCTTTGATATCTTCGATATTTTTCTCTGTAACAGGTTCAAGAGGAATCACCGGCAGAAGAATTTCATTTAATTCATTTAAATTCCACTCTTCGCGCGGAATCTCATTCGAAATACAGGTATCGACTGATTTCTCCACCTGTTCCTGAATCATCTTAAAGATCGCATCACGCATGCTGTCTCCATTTAATACGGACATACGCTCTTTGTAAATGATCTCTCTCTGATCGTTGTTTACCTGATCATACTCTAACAGATTCTTACGAATACCATAGTTGTTGTACTCGATCTTTTCCTGTGCCTTCTCGATGGCAGAAGTAAGCATCTTGTGCTGAATCTGCTCACCTTCCGGAACACCAAGTGCGTTAAATACTGACATCAGACGCTCGGAACCGAACAGTCTCATCAGATCATCTTCCAGAGAAATAAAGAACTGGGATTCACCCGGATCTCCCTGACGTCCGGCACGACCACGCAGCTGATTATCGATACGGCGGGATTCATGACGCTCGGTACCGATGATCTTTAAACCTCCGGCTTCACGTGCATCCTCGTCCAGCTTGATATCGGTACCACGACCAGCCATGTTCGTAGCGATAGTAACCGCTCCGTGCTGTCC
>OJMG01002526.1_pt1 | contig 15384 bp, 7 predicted proteins | sample 1597141 | NCBI WGS metagenome assembly OJMG01 (sample SAMEA2452119, study PRJEB22498) | human gut metagenome | biome: human feces; feature: human gut; material: feces | place: Australia | collected 2012 | reverse complement strand
GACATCACTTGAGATATTGCCCTTAATGTTAGCAATTCTGCATGTAAGCGATTTTACACTCTTATACTTTGCTCTAAATTCAGGTATATCAAAGTTATCTTCATTTGCAATTTGAAGAAGGTTTTTGTGCAGTTCAAAACCGGACATCTTATGAGGCTTAATCTGCTTTTTGGCAAAGATTTTAAGTGCATATACAAGACTATCTTCTTCAACAGCAAAAGCCTTCTGTGCTTCACAGACCTTATTCAAAATGCTTTCAAATTCAGCTTTTTTGCCGGAAATATCAGATATCCTTAAACCGAATTTAGCAAAATCGGCACTTCTTAGTATACTCTTGTAAGCCTGTTCTTTTGTAGCTTCAAAGGCTTTCAGCACCTTTTGAAGTTCATACATGGTATAAGACATTATTTCGTCCCTGTGGTCTAAAATATCCTTTATCAGTTCGCCCTCTGGTACAAATTCGGATATTCTCTTAAAGGGTATGCCAATCAGCCTGTCTGCCACATCATCACGAGTAAATTGCGGTGTTCTTGAAGTTAATGCAAGATATGTCTTTGTGGGCAGCTTAATTTCTTCATTATCGGTGTACAATTTGCGTTTGCCGATATTTTGTCCAGTAGCAACAGAAGCAAGTTTATCATTAAGCCAGGATTTACCCGTATCAACATTATCAAGAATAACCAAATGGTTATTTGTTACAAGTGTATCAAAGTCCTCAGGCTTGCTTGGCAGAGGCGTTACATTATATTTTGAGCCAAATAGGATTATACCTATACGTCTTAATGTTGAAGTTTTACCGCTTCCTTTTTCACCAACTGCAACAAGTAAAACCTTTGTGGGCATAATTGACTCAAAGAATGTACTTAAAAACCACACCCATACAAGTGTTTTAAATTCTTCTGCCGTCAAGGTTCCTGTATCTGTGTCGATGTTCATTGAATCAGCAATATATTTGTTAAAATAATTTACCGAATCATCAGGCTTCACTAATTTAAATGGTTCGAAATCAGGTCTGTAATTGAACATAATACCTTCATCACCGTTTTTTAATTCTTCAATGCTTTCGGTTGTGATTTTATAAACCGTGGTATCGTTGTTAGAAATATAAATTGCATTTTTATCTTTATCATAGTGGCAGAAATTGTGTGTTTCTATCGTGGTGCCATGGTCAAAAGCAAAAGTTGATAAATCATTAACAGTATAGTTATAGTACTCTCTTGACGGATTTACACCCATACGGTTTAACAATCTTTTTAGCCATTCGTCAGAAGCTATTATAGGTATAATTTTCTTATCATCATCAAGAAATATGTACTGGTAATTGCTGTCTTTGAAGAATTTTCCGCGCTGCAGAATTTCTTTTTCAATTAGTAACGAAACGAGCTGCTGCCTATTGAGCTGTGTTATTTTAGTATTATTCATAATACTTCTAACTTCTGCTTCAATGCCGCTAAGGTCTCTATGATAGTGTTTCATACCTTTTAGCAATTCCCAAACTGCTTCACTGCATTGCTTTTCATCTTCAAAACCATTTATAAATTCGTCAATATCTTTTATGCCTTCAGGTGTTGTTAATCCGAAAACAGTACGAATTTCTTTTGCTTTTTCTAATACTTTTCTGCCCGCTTCGTCATTATCATGAAGTATACAAACTCTTTCAGCAGATATTTTCATAGCGGTATCTATATCACCATTTGCACCGCCTAATGCGCAAACATCAATAGGTTTATCCATTTTATGCAATTGTGCCGCCAAAGAGAGTTGGTCAAACTCTCCCTCAACAACAATAAGACCTTTGCGTATTTTCTTATAACTTTTTACTTTTGAAAGTTCATCAGCAGAAAACACACCTTGATTAAAAATACCGGCTTTACTTTGTACCTTTAATATTTGAAAGGTCTTTGTGTCGATATATGGTTTTCTTGTTTTAATTTGAGTAATAAGTCCATTTTCATCACGGTAGAAAAATGTAAGTCTATCCCAATTATCACGAATGAATTTCTGCAATTTTTCAATAAAATCTTCAAGATTTTCTAATTTTGCTTGCAGCTTTTCTTTTTTCTCGGCGTCTGTTTCTTCATCAATTCTTTTATTAAGGTCTGAAATTAAATCCTCGTTTTCTTTTCTAACATCATAACTTGCAGGAATAACACCGACATCAGAGCGCCTTAAAATATGCTCCGGTATTTTTCTAATTTGATTTGCATAAACAAATGCTTGACATGGTTTACTGTCTTGTTTGTTTTCAAATAAACCTTTGTGGGCTGCTTTAAAAAATCTATCTATTACAACCGATTTATTATCTACTCCGTGATTTATTACATCTAGATTAAGATGTAAACCGCACACAAAGCATTTTGCTTTTTCTAAATTGTCTCCATATCTCTGAAAATGTTTCTTCCCACAATAAGGACATTCCTGCGGTTTTTTGTGTTCTTCAAGTTCTTTGCCATACATGGCTTTTGTTGCTTCACTTAGGTTTTTAAACATAAGTTAATTCCTCCTATATTTTTCTACTACTCAAGGTCAGTATTGACCTTATAGTAAAAATGATATATGATAAGAAGATATAACTATTAGGCTAATAATATGAGGTCAGTATTTTGACAAAAGAAAATAAGCAAAAGAAAGAAAAATATCAAATTTTAAAAAAGCCATTTGAGTATTGGTTTTTAGAAAGGTACACAAAATTTCTCAATGAACTTAGGTATGAAAATTATCCTGTGGATTTATTAAACACTCTTAATATATCTCAGAAAAAATTTGATGAAATATACATAAAGCCTTTTAGAGAATTAAATGAAAACCATTTAGAGCTTGTTTTAAAATCATTATGTGCAAATTTAAAAGAAGAAATATCAAAAGGCGGACAGCTTGAAGCAGCAGTCAGCATCAATAAGATCGGAGATGGACTGGACCGGGCGGTAGAAGAGAGCGTAAAAAATGAACGCCTCAAAACGGATCTGATCACAAATGTATCCCATGATATCAAAACGCCGCTTACATCAATCATTAATTATGTGGACCTTTTAAAGAGAGAGGATTTTGAGGATCCGAAGATCCGGAATTATCTTCAGGTTCTGGAAGAAAAAGCATATCGTCTGAAGACACTTACCGAGGATGTGGTAGAAGCTTCCAAGGTAAGCAGTGGCAATATCAGCCTGGAAATGATGAATCTTAATCTGGTTGAGCTGGTTAACCAGACCAGTGCAGAGTTTGAAGAAAAATTTGAGGCAAGGAATCTGAAAATGATCATGAATCTTCCGACCGAACCGGCAACAATCTACGCAGACGGCAGACGAATGTGGAGAGTTCTTGCAAATGTATTTAACAATGCGGCAAAATATGCAATGGAGGGAAGCCGGGTCTACGTGGATCTGGTTCAGACAGGTGAGGAAGTACAGCTTACGATCAAGAATGTATCAGAGCAGCCGCTGAATATTTCGGCAGATGAACTGACAGAAAGATTTATCCGTGGAGATGTATCCAGAAGCACGGAAGGAAGCGGGCTTGGTCTTTCGATTGCACAGAATCTGACAAAGCTTCAAGGGGGAAAATTCGAGTTATATCTCGACGGAGATCTGTTCAAGGTACTGATCCGTTTCCCGGTTCCAAAAGAAACGGAAGATGTCTATCAGGAAGTCGAACAGTAACAGGTAAATATAGGGCGTAAGGGAAATTTCCCTTGCGCTCTATTTTATTTCGCTTTACAATAAAAACTGGATTCGTACATATAACCTAAAATGTAAGGGGAAATTAAAATGGAATCATTGAATAATATCTTAAAAAAGAGTTTAAATAAAGAATTTTTATCAGCAATAATCAGCAATCCACGTGAAAAAGGCGGAATTGTAAAGATTAAGATCCGCCCTGTGGAGCATAAAGACAATATTTTGTACCAGTGCGAAGAACACCGGAACAACCAGGTATTTCACCACAATCTGAATGAAGAAGAAGCAGCAGGATATATTGAAAATGCCATGCAGGAATTCAAACAGATGCAGATGGAGACCAGGAAATTCCGCTATCAGGTTCTGGTCAGCAAAAAAGGGAAAATGACGATTCAGAGACGGCTTCAGACCGGGAGGTTCAAAGAGATTGATCTGTCACACAACCGGAAGAAGCATTATATCCTGGAGGAAGGAAAAGCAGTTCCATTTTTACAGGATCTGGGAGTTATGACAAAAGAAGGGGAAATCGTGCGGACAAAGTTTGATAAGTTCCGCCAGATCAACCGTTTCCTGGAGTTTATCGAGGATGTTCTTCCGGAGCTCCCGAAGGACAGGGAAGTAACGATTCTGGATTTTGGATGTGGCAAATCCTATCTGACATTTGCAATTTATTATTATTTGCATGAGTTAAAAGGTTATGATATCCGGATCATCGGACTGGATCTGAAGACGGATGTCATTTATGCATGCAACCAGCTTGCAAAAAAATATGGCTATAGAAAACTGAAGTTTATGGAAGGAAATATTGCAGATTATACCGGCTCTGATGAAGTGGATATGGTCGTGACGCTGCATGCCTGCGATACCGCTACCGATTTTGCACTTGCAAAAGCAGTTGGCTGGAAAGCGAAGGTCATTCTTTCGGTTCCGTGCTGTCAGCATGAAGTGAACCGTCAGATTGCAAATGAAACACTTGCACCGCTGTTTTCTTACGGACTGATCAAAGAGCGAATGGCAGCTCTTGTCACGGATGCTATGCGTGCGGAATATCTCAAGAGGGAGGGATATGACACACAGATCCTGGAGTTTATCGATATGGAGCATACACCGAAGAATATTTTGATACGGGCCATTTACACGGGAAATAAAGGAAAAAATACAGAGGCAATCCGCACATGTGAAGAAATGCTTCACATCGATCCAATGCTGGGGAGATTATTGGATCAGCAGAATGAAGAGGGAGAAAAAGGAGTATAAATTTAGCAGATTAAGATAAAGGGGACTATAATTACAATGTTTAAAAAGATAGCAATAAAGACAGGGGTACTGACTACTGTATTTATTCTTGCAGTTATCGTATCCAGTTATGTGACGAACAGAGGCAACACTGATATGAGTGCAGATATGGGAGGTGCGACACTGCCAAGAATATCCTTTATGACAGAAGGATATGAAGTGAACTCACTGCCGGGATATAAAAGCGATATGACGCTTACTTCAATGCGTGATACACTGACACCCGTCACAAATAACCAGCTGGATATGAACATTGCAAAATATGATAATCAGATCCAGAAGGTTTACTGGCAGGTATATACACTGAATGGGAAAAAATGTATTCAGGAGGGTACCATTAAAGATGTTCAGGATACAGTAACTTTAAATTTCAAGAATACGAAGATCCTGAAAGAAGAGAGGATTTTGAAAGTAACCTTGTACCTGGATAATCAGAATATTTATTTTTATACCAGGATCAAGAATTCGGCAGATTGCAACTATAAGAAAAGCCTGGATTTCGCAAATGATTTCCACAATGCGGCACTCGAAAATCAGGGTGATAAGGTCGAAAGCTATTTGGAAACAGATTCCAGTGAGGACAGCTCCACCTATCAGGAGGTCACACTTGCATCGACACAGTCACAGGTGACATGGGGTTCGCTTGCACCGCAGGTATCGGGAAATGTATACTGGGAAATTAAGGAATGCAATGAGAATTACACATCACTTGTCCTCAAATACCAAGTAAAGTGCACCGGGGATACTGATTATGCTGATCGGCTTTACAGTGTAAAGGAATTCTTCCGGATCCGCACCGGGGAAGATGCACAACAGTATCTGCTTGATTATGATCGCACGATGAATCAGAGATTTGATGGTAAGACAACTGCGCTGAACCAGAAAGGTGTTCTTGTTGGGATTGCGCCGACGGACCTGGAGTATGAGACTAATACAGATGGAACCATTGTAGCATTTATAGAGGATAACCAGCTCTGGCATTATGATAAAAAAGAGGATGAAATGTCACTGGTATTCGGCTTCGCAGATGCGGAAAACATGGATGTGCGTACATTATGCGACCTGCATGATATCCGCCTGATTTCAGTAGATGAAAAAGGCAATACCACATTTACTGTAGTGGGTTATATGAATCGCGGTGTACATGAAGGGCAGGTAGGTGTAGCAGTCTATTATTTTGACGCAGAAAAAAATTCCGTTACAGAAAAAGCATTTGTCCCTAGTGAAGACGGATATTATCTGATGAAAGAGGATCTGGGTAAATTTGTATATTACAGCAATTCTGATGAAAATCTTTATGTAATGATAGATGGTACATTGTATCTTGTGAATCTGAAGGACAACACCAGAGAGGTGCTGGTGAAAGATCTGGAGGAAGGGCAGTATCAGGTTTCACCAGACGGACATCTGCTTGCTTATCAGAGTGAGGGCGGAAAGATCAATGAGTCGCAGAAAATTATCGTGCTGAATCTGAAGACGGGCAAATCCTTTGATATTACATCCGAAGGAGACGAATATGTCAAACCGATCGGATTTATCCGGAATGATTTTGCCTATGGCACGCTGCGTGGAAGCGATGCAGGAACCAATATATCCGGACAGAGTGTGTACCCGATGTATAAAGTGGATATCATCACGCAGAAACAGGAGATAGCCAAGACCTATGAGGTACAGGATTTTTACATTCTGGATGGCTATGTGGCAGATAATATGATGACACTTAATCGGGTGAACAGAAATGAGAATACCTATATTTCAACAACGGCAGATTATATTACCAACAATCAGGAGAAGGAAGAGAGCAATATCACAGTTGAGACCTACAATGATGATCTGCGGGGAACCCTGGTTCGTCTGACTTATGAAAATGGGATCAAAGACAGCAAAGCAAAAATTTTAAAACCAAAGCAGGTACTGTTTGATAAACCGATGGTTGTCAGCTTTGATAAACCGAAGGTAAAGAATCAGTATTATGTATATGCACTTGGCAGTCTGCAGGGGGTGTATGAAAAAGCATCTTATGCGATCCAGGAAGCGGAGAAGATAAAAGGTGTGGTCATTTCTTCATCACAGGAATATGTATGGGAGTCCGGAAATACGCCGGATATTTATGAAGTAAATAATATGGATGAGTTCCGGACAGGAGAAGGTGAGAGTACACTTGCAGCGTGCCTGAACCGGATCCTGAAGCTGGAAGGCGCAGAAGATATAAATGCATCAACAGAGCTGGAAAACGGAAAGTCGCCGGCAGAAATCCTGACAGAAGCAACCGGTGGAGAAGGGTTTGATCTGACCGGATGTACACCGGAAGAAATCCGCTATACGATCAGTCATGAGACACCGGTGATCGCAATGCTCAGTGTGGATCACGCGGTACTGGTCATCGGATACACGGATGCGAAGTATGCTTATCTGGATCCGGCAGACGGAGAACGTCATTCCGCAACGCCGGATGAGATGAACGGTCTTGTAAGCGGAAGCGGAAATGTATTTATTGGATATGTAAAGTAAAAAATAACCGGATGGAGGAAGAAAATGAAAGATGAAAAATATTTAGAACTTCTGGCAGAAAAGTACCCGACAGAGCAGGCTGTGTGCCGAGAGATCATCAACCTGAAGGCAATCTTAAGTCTGCCGAAGGGAACCGAGCATTTCATGAGTGACCTGCACGGAGAATATGAAGCATTTTGTCATATATTAAATAACTGTTCTGGCGTGATCCGGGAAAAAGTGGATCTGCTGTTTGAAGATACCTTATCTGATCTGGACAGAGAAGAGATCTGTACCCTGATCTATTATCCGGTTGAGAAGCTTGCGCTGATCAAAAAAGAAGGGAAGAACAATGAAGAATGGTATCGTGTGATCCTGGGAAAACTGATTGAGATCGCAAGGTTATTTTCTTCCAAATATACCCGCTCGAAAGTAAGGAAAGCGATGCCGAAGGAATATGCCTATATTCTGGATGAACTGATCCATGTACAGAAGGATGAAGATGATAATCAGCTGGTGTATCACCGCAATATCCTGAATACGCTCCTTGAACTACAGAATGCAGATGAATTTATCGAGGTGCTTGCCGGATTGATTAAACGGCTGGCAGTCGATCATCTACATATTGTCGGAGATATTTTTGACAGAGGTCCTTGTGCAGACCGGATCATGGATTTGCTTACGACTTATCACTCCATTGATATTGAATGGGGAAATCATGATATCCTGTGGATGGGGGCAGCGGCAGGAAGCAGAGCCTGCATCGCAACAGTTATCCGTAACAATCTGAAATATGATAATATGAAGATCATGGAGAATAGCTATGGGATCAGTCTGCGAAATCTGACCTTATTTGCAGAAAAGATATACCCGCAGATCGATCCGATGGAAGCGGCACTGAAAGCAATTTCTGTACTTCTTTTTAAGCTGGAAGGCCAGGTGATCCTGCGTAATCCGGATTACAAGATGGAAGATAAATTGCTGCTTCATAAAGTGGATGTGAAACGTCAGGTTGTTGAAATTGGCGGAAAAGAATATAAGATCAAGAAGGAAGAATTTCCAACTGTAAGTTTTGCAGCTGAAAGCGTGGAAGAAGTCTATCAGCTGACCGAAGAGGAAGAAAATGTAATGGAAGGTCTTCAGATGGCTTTTGTGAACAGTATCCGTCTGCGACAGCATATAGATTTCCTGTATAAAAAAGGAAGTATGTACCGGATCTTCAACGATAATCTTCTGTATCACGGCTGTGTGCCGCTGGATGAGAGCGGAAACTTTGACGGCGTTGTATTTGGGAAGAGATGCTATCGAGGAAGAGAATATCTGGACTATGCAGAGCATGTTGCCAGAAGAGCCTGGTCGAAGGAGGCGAAAGAAAAAGACAGAGACTTTATGTGGTATCTGTGGTGCGGAAGAAAGTCTCCACTTTCCGGAAGAAATACGAAAACCTTTGAGCGTACTTATGTGCTGGATGAGTCGACATGGTATGAAGAATCAAATCCATATTATAAATTCTACGAAGAAGAAAAGGTCTGCAATATGATTCTGCATGAGTTTGGTCTTTATTCCGAGCGTGCTCATATCATTAATGGGCATACACCGGTCAGAACTTCAAAAGGAGAGCATCCGGTCCGTGCGAATGGAAAATTAATGGTCATTGATGGAGGTTTCTGCAAGAGCTACCATAAGACTACCGGAATTGCCGGGTATACACTGATCTTCAATTCCCATGGTATCCGGATCAAATCCCACCAGCCTTTCCTGAGTGTGTATGCGGCACTTACGGAAAATAAGGATATCGAGTCAAAATCAGAACTGGTCGAGACCGAAAAAGAACGTTTGATGGTGCGGGATACAGATAGCGGAAAGAAGATCAAGGAGGATATTGAGGCACTTAAAATGCTGCTCCGTGCATACCGTGAAGGGGAGTTGGAATAGAGTGAAAAAGATTTTTGCATGCGCTTTATGTGTTGTCATGACAGTTAGTTTATGCAGCTGTGCAGGATGCCGGAAAAAGGAAGAAACAAAAGCGAAAGAGAAAGAAACCATTGAATTATGGCATTACTGGGATATACCGGATAATCAGAGACATCTGGAAGAGCTGGTAGAGCAGTTTAATAAGATGCAGGAGGATATTAAGATAGAGGTATCTTATATTCCGGATGAAGATTTTAAAAAACAGCTTGCCCTGGCGATGTCGGAAGAAAAGATGCCGGATATTGCCGTAGTGGATTCCTCGGACTTTCAATTTCTACATCATATGAAAGCGTTTGCTGATCTTACAGATGCTATTCCGGAATTAAAGGAATATAACGAAAAAGCATTGGAACCATGTACGATAGATGGAAGAATTTATGGGCAGCCTTTTGGTGTGAACTGTACAGGGATGTTCTATAATAAAAAACTCCTGGAAGAAAATGGATGCGAAGTTCCGGAAAGCTGGGAAGAATTTCAAGAGACAGCGGCGAAGATCAGCAATGAAGATGTAAAAGGGTTTGCGATCACTGCTTTACAGACAGAAGAAAGTATGTATGAATTTCTGCCGATCTTATGGTCAATGGGAGGGGACGTGTATAGAATTGCAGAAGAAAACAGTAAAAAAGCATTTCTTCTGCTGGATCAGATGGAAAAAGAAGGAAGTCTGAGTCTGCAGAGCATTTCTCTTACCATGGGAGATCTGACAAATCAGTTTCTAAAAGGAAAAATTGGGATCATGTTCAATTCCTCTATGGCGATTGACAGTATCAGGGAAGGAAATCCGGATCTGGAATTCGGTGTTGCACCGATTCCGGGAGGAGAGACATCGGTTTCGGTAGCCGGAGGAGAAATTCTGGCAGTAGCGGAGAATGAAAAGAAAGAGTATGCAATCCGTTTTTTAAAGTTTCTGGCAGATAAAGACCGAATGAAAGAATATATTGATGCATTTGGTTTTCTTGCACCGCGTCAGGATATTATGGAACAACAATTTGCCGAAGATCCGGAAAAGAGAACATTTATAAAAATGTATAAGGCTGCCGGGATTCGTGAGATTTCTCCGGAATGGCCACGGATTTCCCTGACACTTTCCGATACTCTGAGACAGATACTGGTGGAGGAAGAGGATCCGCAGACAATATTGAATAAAAGTGCAGAAAAGATAGAGAAAATCGGAGCAGAGAAATGAAAAAGAAAAATCTGAGACAAATTCTGATTCCTGCATTTATTATTACGGCATGCATTCCGATCACTATTTTTACAGTGATATCGCAGGCACGTCTGAAAAAAAGCACCCTTGATAATATGAACAATCAGGCAGAGGCAGATCTTCAGAAGTCAAATCAGTGTCTGAATATGACATTGGATAAGTATGAGACGATTCTGTATGATATCACTACGGCTGAAGACTTTTTAAATCTTGCGGTTACCGCGAAAGAATCTGCTGATATTATGGAGACAGATGCCTATAATATGCGAAGTGAATTTTCACATATCTGTAACAGAAATCAGGGTGTGGACGGGATTCAGCTGGTATTGGCAGATAGAAAAAGAATCTTTTATGACAGGCTTTCTTCTTCTTCGGTGAACAGTTCCTGGATTGAAAAGGTTGCAGTTCCGGAGACAGAAGAGATGCTGTCTTATACGATGGATCAAGAGAATGAAAATCCGGAAAGGATGTTTCATATCAGCCGTAAGGTAGTAAATTACTGGGATATCAGTGAAGATCTGGGAGAAGTGATTCTGTCAGTCGATGCAGATGAACTGAGTTCCGTGCTGGATGTTGGAAAAGGATCGGAAATATATCTGATAGATGACGGAAGGATCGTCGGAGCGGAAAATGAAAAATTACTGGGCAGGACGGAAGATATTTTAGAGACGAAAAGGGTCAGTCAAAAATCCATTACAAATACCCGGAGTGGCTGGAAAATCGTATTGTGCCAGTCGCTGAGTGAATATCAGAGAGCAATCAGAGAACAGATCGTATTCTGGCTGCTGCTAGCAGTGGCAGTGCTGCTTGTTTTTGTATTTCTGATCTATAAAGTTACAGAACCGGTCATGGTATCGGTAAATGAGATTGTAGATGCGATGAAAAATCTGGAGAAAGATAATTTCAGGGAGAAGCTTGCAATCAAAGAAAATGACAGTATAGAAATACAGAAGATATCGGAAGGCTTCAATGATATGACTGAACGGATCTATCATTTGATCGGTCAGGTGAAACAATCTGCATTGGAGCAGAAGAATGCAGAAATCTCAGCGTTGGAGGCACAGATCGATCCTCATTTTCTATATAATATCCTGGATACCATCAACTGGAAAGCCATTGAAAATGAGCAGTATGAAATCAGTGAGATGTTAGTGGCGCTTGCCGAAATCCTGCGTTATGCCATTAATGATGCAGGGGAACTGACAACGATCGAAGCGGAAAAGGTATGGCTGGAAAAGTATATTCTTCTGCAGCAGGAAAAATTAGGAGAAAAAATCGAGCTGATATTTAAAATACCGGAGGAATTGGAAAGTTATAAAATTCATAAAATGCTGCTTCAGCCTTTTGTGGAAAATGCGATCAAGTACAGTTTCCGCGGATGTAAGGGCGAACACCGTCTTACCATCGAAGCTGCGAAGGCAGAAGAACAATTACATCTGATCATTGTAAATAATGGGCAGTGTATTGAGAAAGTCAGATTAAAAGAACTCAATGAAGGAACGAAGATAAAGAATCATCTCGGAATTTCCAATGTGAGAAAGCGGTTGGAACTCTATTACGGAGAAGATACAGCAGTTTATTTTGAAAATATTCTTTCGGGTGGCGTGAAAGTACATTTATTTATTCCGATACAGGGAGGAAATGACGATGCGGATAGCAGTCATTGAAGACGAGAGACCGATTCGTGAGGGGCTTGTACATATTTTGAATAAAATCAGTCCGGAATACCAGGTGGTAGGAAGCGCGGAAAATGGGCGAGAAGGTTTAATTCTTCTTGAAGAACAGGATCCGGATCTGATCCTGCTTGATATCCAGATGCCGGATATGAATGGTCTGCAGATGTTAAAAGAAGCAAGAGAAAGAGGAAGTATGACTAAGGTTGTGATTCTTACGGCATACTCTGACTTTGATTATGCAAAAAAGGCAATTGCACTCGGAATAGAAAATTATCTGCTAAAGCCGGTTAATCTTACGGAACTGAAGAACACCCTTTCTAAAATCAAGGAAGAGATATTCGTAGAACAGAGAGGGAAAAATTCTCTTTCACTTGAAACGGTCATAAAAGATGCGTTAGAAGGCGAGTATGAAGAGGATTCTAGATTAGAGGAGATGCTTTTGGAGAAATATGGTTTCTCCGGCAGAAAACAAATTTACTGTATGTATCTTTTTATGGGAAAGTATTATGATTCCGAACAAAAAGAAGCAGAGCTTTTTTTAGAAGAATTCCGGGAACATAATCCGGACAAAAAAATGTGCTGGTTATGGAGAGAGAAGGGGCAGTCTGTTTTTATCTGTTTTTATGATGTGAAAGCAAAAAAAAATTTTATACAGTATTTGAAGCAATCGGTAGTACCGGCTTTTTCTATGAGAATCCATGATCATGGGGCATTTGCGGGAAAAGAGTGTCAAGGGTTGGGAGAACTGGCGGAGATTGAAAATGCGCTGACCGAAGCATGCGGATGGCATTTAATACTTGGCAACCGGGTATTGATCAAGTGCAAAAAAATCGCGCAACTGAGGACAAAGCGTTTTACTTATCCGGCAGATCTGGAGAATCAGGCAAGGAGTGCGGTAATCCATCTGGATTATCCTGCGTTTACCCGGTGCTTTCAGCAATTTATGGAGGCAGGATTACGTGAAGTCCACAGCCCGCAGGAAATCAGAGAGGTTTGTATCCGTTTTGCTTACGCTGTGATCAATACGGCAAAAGAGTGTGGAACATTACGGGATGAAGATCTGCTTGTCCAAAAAATATTACATACGATTTTAAATGCTGTTTTCTGGGAAGAAATCATGGATGCAATGCTGGAATTATTTGCCTGCATAGAAAATGATGAAAAAAAACAGACTTCGGCAGAGCTTCTGGTACAGAAAGCTCTTTCTATTATTAAAGAATGCTACAGTGACGGAATCAATCTGGAGGAAACAGCCAGGAGACTGCATGTTACCGAACAGTATCTGGGTACACAGTTAAAAAAAGAAACAGGCTCTTCTTTTACGGAGATCATAAGGCGATATAAAATCGCACATGTAAAACAATTACTTCTGGATACGGAATTAAAGCTGAATCAGATTGCTTCAATGGCAGGTTTTTCGGATCCCAAGTACATGAGTAAGGTGTTTAAACAGGAAGTAGGGATGCTTCCGAACGAATATCGGAGGATGAATACATAATCAGTTTGTAAAATTCCTCTTTTTATAAAAAATTTCTCCTTTTTAAAAATCTGAATTTGCTATAGTAGGTTCAGAAATTGAGAAGAGGAGGAAGTAAGATGGAAGCAGTCGAAAAAATTTCCGTCGGAGTAATTAAAGAAAAAACAAAAAGTAAAGCAGTCAAAAAAGAAGCAGAAGGTATGCGGGTTTCCACCAGAGAAAAAGTCTGTTACGGAGTTGGTGATATCGGAGCAAACCTTGTGTGGACAACGGTAGCTTCATTCCTGACGATTTACTGTACAGATGTGGCAGGAATTGCAGCAGGAGTAGTCGGAACCCTGATGCTGATCGCAAGATTGTTTGATGGAGTATCCGATCTTTTTATGGGTGTTATTATCGATAAGACAAATACCAGATGGGGAAAGGCTCGTCCGTGGGTATTATGGAGTGCACCTCCGCTTGTTGTCAGTCTGATTATGATTTTTACAGTTCCGAATATCGGAGCAAACGGAAAAGCAATTTATATGCTGCTTGTATATATTTTCCTTGCAGCAGTTTGTTTTACTGCATCAAATCTTTCTTACAATACTATGCTTTCGCTGGTAACAACCGAGCAGCATGACCGAAATGTAATGAATACAATCCGGTTTGAATTTACAATGATCGCACAGCTGGTAATCAATGTGATTACGATTCCGCTGGTACATTTCCTTGGAAACGGCCAGAAGGGCTGGACCTGCATGAGTATTATTTATGCGATCGTAGCACTTGGAATGTTTATTACAACATTTGCCGGAACAAAAGAAAGATATAAACCGATCAAACCGGAAGTGACTGAAAAGAAGAAAAAACACCCGATTAAGACTATTAAAATTCTTTGCAGCAATAAATACTTTATTCTGATCACATTAGCATTTGCAATTATTTATACATCACTCGGACTTACCGGTGGATCAAGAATTTATTATGCAAAATATGTACTTGGCAATGAGATGATCAACAGTACAATGACATTATTTAACTATATCCCAACGATCCTTACGATCATGCTGATCCCTATTTTTGCAAAAAAATTTGGAAAGATCAAAGCATTATTTGTGGGCTTCCTGTTCTATGGAGCAGGACTTATTCTTGAAATTGCAGGACCGGTCAATCTTCCGATGATTTATGGAGGACTGGTTTTACAGGGAATTGGTCATGCGGCATTGTATTCCTGCCTGTTCGCAATTGTTGGAGACGTAGTGGATTACAGTGAATGGAAAGACGGAATCCGAGAAGAAGGACTTACTTACAGTGTAACCAGCTTTGGACAGAAAATCGGAACAGGTCTTGGGACAGCAGCACTTGGATGGATCCTGGCAGCCGGACATTATGACGGAACAGCAGCCGTTCAGTCAGCAAGTGCAATCTTCGCAATCAAAGGATTGTTCCTGTATCTGCATCCATCAGCACAATCCTTTATAATAAGGGAATGGATGAAAAGAGATATCCGGCGAGTATCACAAAGATCATGACGGCACTTCTGGCACTGGAAAACAGCAATCTGGATGAGCAGGTGACATTTACAGAGGAATGTCTGGCAGATCAGACATC
>OJMG01002524.1_pt1 | contig 15391 bp, 9 predicted proteins | sample 1597141 | NCBI WGS metagenome assembly OJMG01 (sample SAMEA2452119, study PRJEB22498) | human gut metagenome | biome: human feces; feature: human gut; material: feces | place: Australia | collected 2012 | reverse complement strand
GATGGCAGCGCGGGCGGGCTTGAGATACTGGCGGGGATCGAAGTGAGAGGGGTGCTCATCGAAGTATTTGCGGATGGTGCCGGTCATTGCAAGGCGAAGGTCGCTGTCGATATTAATCTTGCAGACTGCCATGCTTGCCGCTTTGCGGAGCATATCCTCGGGGACACCGATTGCATCCGGCATGTTTCCGCCGTGTTCGTTTATCATCTTGACAAATTCGGGAATGACCGAGCTTGCACCGTGCAGAACGATCGGGAAACCGGGAAGACGCTGCTCAACCTCTTCAAGGATATCGAACCGAAGCATGGGCTTTGTGCCGGGTTTGAATTTGTATGCGCCGTGGCTGGTGCCGATTGCGATTGCAAGGCTGTCAACACCGGTACGCTCAACAAATTCCTGAACCTGCGCGGGGTTGGTGTAGCTTGCATCCTCTGCGGAAACATTGACATCGTCCTCGACGCCCTCAAGCCTTCCGAGTTCGCCCTCAACAACAACGCCGTGATCGTGTGCATATTCAACGACCTGACGGGTGAGTTTGATGTTGTCCTCGAAGGAATGATGTGAACCGTCAATCATAACGGAGGTGAAGCCGCCGTCGATGCAGCTCTTGCAAAGCTCGAACGTGTCGCCGTGGTCAAGGTGTACGCAGATGGGCAGCTGAGTTTCAATTTCGGCTGCTTCAATAAGCTTCATGAGATATGTGTGGTTGGCATATTTCCTTGCGCCTGCGCTGACCTGAAGAATGAGCGGTGCGTTCTCTTCTTTTGCAGCTTCGGTAATTCCCTGGATGATCTCCATGTTGTTAACGTTGAATGCGCCGATGGCGTATCCGCCGTTATAGGCCTTTTTGAACATTTCGGTGCTGGTTACGAGTGGCATTCCGGAATCCTCCTAATGAATTTATTCATTGTAAGTTAAGCGCGAACAACTCCTGCGTATCAATCAGGACAATATCGTCCGCTGAACCTATTATATACCAGTGCCTGTATTAAATCAACCGCTTTTTTCCGCAAATTTGATTTATATTTTTTATACTTTTTTCAGTCTGTTTCGGTTTTTTCAATACTAACGGTGCGTAAACGCAGCAAACAGCTGTTGTCCGGCTTCAGGCAAGCACATTCGCCTTCGGCAATGCGGCACGGATTGCTGCAATGCCTTCCTGTGAAATACCCGTTCGCTGCAAATCCAGTTTTTCCAGTCCCGTCAATGTACAAAGCACCTCCACCGCAGAATCATCAATCGGATTGCCGGACAAATCGAGTTTTTTCAGATTCACATGTTCTTCAAGAGCCGAAACATCCGTTATTGCATTGTTGTGCAGCGAAACATCCGTCAGGTTGATGAGCTCCGCAAGAGAGGAAATATCCTCAATCGAATTCATTCCCGCATACAGAACGGACAGTTTTTTCATGCCCGCCAAAGCGGAAATATCCGAAATGCTGTTATTGTATATCCACAGCCGTTCCATATTCTCAAGGCTGCGCAGCTCGGAAATATCGCTCAGCACATTATCGTGCAGGTTCAGCCTGCGCAATTCGTGAAGCTCCGAAAGCGGTGAAACATCCGAAATGCTGTTATCATGCAGATACAGTTCACGCAGCTCAACGAGTTTTGAAAGCGGGCGCAGGTCGCTTATGCTGTTGCTCCGCAAGCCAAGCTTTTGAAGCTTTGTAAGCTTCGAAAGCGGCTGAAGGTCATGAATCTCGTTTTCATGTGCGAGCAGCTTTGTCATATTTTTGAGCGGCGTCAGCGGATAAAGGTTGGAGATATTGTTCTTGTCAATATCCAACTCCAGCAGCTCCGTCAGTTCGCTCAGGTGTGATATGTCAGAAATATTGTTCGTATCGAGGTTCAGTTTTCGCAATGCGGTAAGCTTTTCAATCGGAGATAAATCGTAAATCATGTTTTCGGAAAGATCCAACACACGAAGATAACCGAATTTTGTTAAATCGTCAATATACATCAGTCCGCACCGCCGCAGATGCAGCTCCGCAATGCTGCTTCTGTCCGATACGCATATCGAGCCATATTTATATTTAAAGGCACGCGCGAAGTTTTCGTTATTAAATTGTAATTCTGTTTCAAACGGATTCGGTTCGTCTGCGGGCAGCGGCAAAGGCGTCTGTACAGGAGGAATATAATCGCCTGACAAAACCTGTGTGGGGTTCGGCACAGGGGAATCGGTTTGCTCGGCAGATCGCTCGGGTTTTACGGGAGCAAGGCTCTCGCCGCCGCTGCATCCGAGAATTGCGGCCGCTAAGATACATATAAGCAGCGCAAAAGCAGCCGGTTTACGAAGTGCAGTCAAAACAGCAGGACCGGGGGTGCGAACCCCATTGTTCCGCGAACAATGCTGCAATGCCGATTTTGCTTTTTTATCGTCAGTTTCGTTGTTTGATTTAGATTTATATGTATTTTTTCTGTTAATCATATTCGTCCCGAACTCATGTTGTTTGTTCCCGCCGCATTCGACGCACTTTCGCAATGCCCGTTTTCGCATCAACCAATTACAGCCGTCCTGTCAAGGATCCTCGTGCCAAAGGGGAGCAGCCTTGTCGGTCGCTCCCCATGCCAAATCATCGTGCGGAATACGGCATTATCCACCGGACTTTTGCTTTGCAAAAGCTGTCAAGGGTGCAAATGCCGTTCGACACTCGGAGATACTCCGGATAATTCGTGTTTTTGTGTGTAACCGATTGCAGTTGCGGCTCGGTTCACAAAAACAGCCTTTAGGCAGAGTTTTCGTTGTACGGAGCTTCCTCAGATGACACCGATTGCCATACGCATTATGGTCAATGCATCCGAAACGGAAACACCGGGGTTGCCGTCAACATCCGCAAGCTGAATCTGCTGCTCGGTAAGCTGCATCGTGCCCATCGCATACCGCATTGCAGCCAATGCATCCGAAATGGTCACATTGCCGTCCATATCAACATCGCCGGGAGCGTACTGTGCGCCGATATAACCGGGAATGCTGATATTATCAACCCAGCCGCAGTCGCTTCCGCTGTTGACGTTGCTGTCCTTAGAATACACCCATTCGAAGGTGTAGGAACCGGTTGTCTGAGCGGTGTATGTAACCGTTGTCCAGTCACGGTCGCCGGAGATATTCGTGTTGTCCGTATTGTTGACTCTGAATTTGAGTTTGTCGTAATTGCTTTCGCTGCTGACGCGCCAATCAAAGCTCATTGTTTCGCCTGCGTTCATGTTGACGGTAACGCTGAACCCTGCGGAAGAACCGCCGACGCCTGCGTTTGTGCTTACAACGCTTGCGCCGCCGACGCTGTTCACAACATCAACCGCCCAAGGATGGCTGCTGTTGTTTGTGAAATTCAGCGTGCCGTCCTGCACGTTTGCCGCCTCGTCAAAGCTCGGAAGCCCTGCAATCGTCACTTGCGCGGAGGCAGTGTAGTAACGATCGTTGAGCAAATCATGTGCTCTTGCCGTTATGGTTGCCGTACCCTGAGCAACGCCGGTGACGGTTGCATAACGCTTATTGCCGCGAACTGCTGCAACAGCGGGGTTTGAAGAAGTCCACTCTACCTCGAAATTGTTTGCATTCTCGGGTGTGCGGAGTACAGACAGGCGAATTTCGCCGCCGACATAAGCCTGTGCGGAAACGGGGTCAATGCTGAGCGCCGTGAGCGCAACGGGTTCGGGGGGGATTGCATTCAGAGTTACGCCGAAATACTTAAGGCCGTTGTCCGCACCCTGCGGCGGGAAGTAAATGCCGTCAACGGGTTTTACGGTTATTGCACCGCCGCCGCCGATGGAGCAGCTGTTTCCCGTGAAAACAACCGGTGAAAGCAGGTTGTAGAGATTCTGAACATCGTGATAATCCGCGGGGTTGTATCCCTCCTGCATCCTGAAACCGTAAATGCCGTCGTATGCATCCGGCGCATTTGCGGTCATTGCAACGCGGAAATTGCCGACAAATTCGGAAGCCGTCTGACCCGTGACCTCTTGGAACGCAGCCGCAAAGGATTTTCCTGCGGCAAGCTTTTGCAGAAGCGCACGGAAAGTCTGGTTGCCGTATTGCGTGTAGATATACTGAGCAAAGAACGATACCTGAGCATAAAGCGCAAGCCTGTCATCCATTTCGATCCAGTCGGTCCAATCGTACATTGAGAAGCCGTTGTGCAGGCGCCATGCGGAAACATACTCGTGTTCTGCGGGCGGAGTGAGCCAATCGTTATTGGTTTTGAAGCTGTAGTTCATCCAGCTCTGCACCCTGCTGGAAATGCTGCTGCCGGGATAGCAGATTTCCTCGGAAGCTGCGCTCATGCATTCGTTTATCCACGTGTCTATCCACATGTCGGAACCGCCGGCGGAGTAGCTGATAAGGTGCTGATATTCGTGCACCATTGTGCCGTAGGTATCTGCAATGTCGATGATGACTTCACCCTCGGTATTAACATAGTAAACACCGGGATATGTATCGATATTAAGACAGGGCATTCCGTTTGAAGCAAGATCCGATGAAGTGAAGAAGCCTGCAACATAGCCGTTGCCGGGAGTCCAGCCGTCGTCAATGTTGTAATACAGAATGTTCAGCCTGCCGTCGCCCTGGCTTCCGTTTGCGTGATCGCCGAATGAAGACTGCATCAATGCAAACTTCGAATCGAACTCATCCGCACAAATCTGGGCAAAGCTCTCGTCGATTTCATCAAGGGGATAGACGTTTGCCGCCGTTGATGTGGGAGTCCAGATATAGCAATGCTCGCCCTTTGCAAGCACTTCAAACTCAACATTTGAGTTGGGCAGTGGGCAATAGCTTGAATAGAGGCTGAAAACATGTGTGTCGCCGACATTGAAGGAAAGGGATTCCGTGCCGATGCTTCCGATGTTGCTGCGGGAATCAACACCGGCTTTTTTGTCCGCTTCGGCAAGCTCGGAATCGATATCGACAACATAACCCTTGTCGGAAACGGGAAGGCTGCCGCGGTTTGCACCGGCTGCGCCGACCCCGACTTCGGTTTCGATAAGGCCGCTCATGTTCCCCGTGGACATATCGCCGTAAGGGTTTGTGCTCGGGTTGTAAATAACGACATAGTCGCCGCTGTAGCCATCGCTGCCGTCGGTGTCGATTTCAACATCGCCGGTGTTGATGAGGTTTGGGGTTACCTGTGTTTTTGCAGCAACGGAAGACGGCAGGACTGCCGCAAGCGTCGTTACCGCAAGGCACAGGCTCAGCATGATGCTGATGATTTTCTTCATAACGTTTCCTCCTGAAGTTTTTGCAGAGGTGTATCGGCAAACAATCCGCTCGATGCGGGTTTGTCCGAACCACTGCACATATATAATAACACATCCGCCGCATTCATCAAAGATAAATCTGGGCGAATGTGTCAATATATTATTCCCTTGTGTTATTGAATCTAAATCCTGCCTTTTCGTTCATGAGTCTGCTTGATTCTCGATTCAATGCCCATCTCTGTCGGAACATAGTAAACATGTCCTTCAACTGAAGGCGGCATGTATTTTTGCTCCACTTCATGATTCGGGTAATCATGAGGATATTTATACCCTGCGCCGTGCCCAAGCTGTTTTGCGCCCTTGTATGACGTATCCCTGAGATGAATCGGAACAGGTTCGTCAATCGTCTTCTCCGCTTCGGCAAATGCACTGTCAACAGCAAGAACTATGGAATTGGATTTCGGACTTTCGCAAACAAAAACTATCGCCTGTGCAATGCTGAGCCTTGCCTCCGGCATTCCGATGAGTTCAAGTGACTGCGCCGCCGCAACAGCCTGCTGCATTGCGGTCGGGTTCGCCATGCCGACATCTTCGGAAGCATGCGCAATGATCCTGCGGCAGATAATCCGCGGGTCAAGTCCCGCATAGATAAGCCTTGCAAACCACGCAAGTGCGGCATTGCTGTCCCCGCCTCGGAGCGATTTGCAAAATGCGGAGAGCATATCATACAACTGCTGTTCATCGCATTTAATGACTTTTTGCTGAATTGATTCAGCCGCAATTTCAGCCGTGATATGTATCACTCCGTTTGCAGACGGTTCGGTTGTCCGCACCGCAAGCTCAAGCGCATTCAGTGCGCAGCGCACATCTCCGTTTGCAATGCGGGCAATATGCATCATTGCCGCTTCATCAACCGATGTTTTGTACATACCGAGCCCTTTTTCCGCGTTATTAAGAGCAGCCGTCATCGCTTGCATAACATCTTTTTCCGATAAAGGATAAAATTGGAACAGTCTGCATCGGCTGACTATTGCGCCCGTCATGGAAATCATCGGGTTTTCGGTGGTTGAGCCGATGAATTTAATCGTGCCGCTTTCAAGCGCGGGCAGAACGGAGTCGGACTGTGCCTTGCTCCATCTGTGGCATTCATCCAAAAGCAGGAAAGTTTCCTTTCCGTAAAGGCGCAGATTATTTTCGGCCTCGGCAATGACCTCGCGAACCTCTTTAACTCCGGACGTCACGGCATTAAGCTTTACAAAGTTCGAACGCGTTGTGTTTGCGATTATTGAAGCAAGCGTTGTTTTTCCGCAGCCGGGCGGACCCCAAAATATGCTGCTTTGAAGTGCATCGATTTTTATGGCGCGCCGAAGAAGGCAGCCCTCGCCCACAATATGCCTTTGTCCTATGAATTCATCCAACGTTTGCGGGCGCATTCTGTCCGCAAGCGGAGCGGATTTTGAAACATTGTTTGAAAAAAGGTCCTGCATAGCTCCGTTTGAATCCGTTTTCGAAATTGCTGTATTCGCTTGATTTTACTGTAATGCCACGCAATCCGCCGCCGGTTGCCGGCGACGGACTGCATTCGAAAGAAAGTGCAATGAAGCACACGATTTATTTATCGGTATCCTCAAAGCTCATTTCCATAAGGCGTGCGGGCAAATGTTCGAACATGTATGCCATGGGTTCACGTTCGTGAATGGTGCGCACGGCTTCCGCAAACAGCGGCGCGGCGGAAACAACTTTGATTTTCTTTGAATTTTTAAGCACATCGGTGTTGTCAACGGTATCGGTTGTGACAAGCATCTTGATGGGGCTTTCTTCAATGCGCTTAACAGCGTCCTCCTTGACGATCGCATGGGAAAGGAACGCATAAATTTCTTTCGCGCCCTTGTCCATAAGGCCGTATGCAACCTTGCAGAGGGTGTTGCCGCTGATTGTGAAATCATCAACGACCATGCAGGTTTTGCCTTTTACATCGCCGATAATCTCAAGTGCATTGGGGTTTTCGTCGTGGCCGATGCGAACCTTGTCGCCGATTGCAACATTGCAGCCGAGAATGTTTGCGTATGCCCTTGCACGCTTTGCCGAACCCGCATCGGGAGAAACGACAACGAGATTTTCATTAACAATGCCGAGGTGCCGCGCATATTCGCAGAGCAATGCACTTGCATAAAGGTGATCAACGGGTTTCGAGAAGAAACCCTGAACCTGAGCCGCATGAAGGTCCATTGTAACAACCCTGTCGGCACCGCACATCTCGATGCAGTCCGCACAAACCCTTGCGCGGATGGAAACACGGGGTTCATCCTTTTTGTCGGCTTTTGCATAGCCGAAATAAGGAATTATTGCGGTTATTGAGTTTGCACTTGCGCGCTTGAACGCATCTATCCAAAAAATAAGCTCGGTGAACGCATTGTTCGGATCCTTGCCGATGGATTGAACAATGTAAACATCCTTGTTGCGGATGGATTCATCGGCGCGGACATAGATTCCGCCCTCGGAAAAAATATGGGTTGTGGATTTGCCGAGTTCAACGCCGAGATAATCACACATTTTCTGTGCAAACGGCCTGCTTGCGGAGCCGGCAAAAACAGTTATGATACCGTTGGTTGAGTTCATAATTCTAAGAAGCTCCCCCTCATCAAAATATTTTGCTATCGTAATTATAGCAGACAAGCCCCGTGCATTCAATGAGAGCAGCGAACAAAATGAAAGTATATTCGGGCAATATCGACTCGCTTTTTATTTTTTCGTGCCGCACAAAAGAATGCCCCGGACGGTTATAAGCCGTCCGGGGGCAGGGTTCATGCGTTCGGCTGAACGATTCAGTTTTGACTTTTTCCACCGCTTCCGCCGAACAGCTCCTCATCGATTGTGTAGCCGGGTTCGCCCTCGGCAACACTTCTGACAGCAGCATAATAATCGTCCCAAACGATAAGATACTGTGTGTGTTCACTGTTCAAGAAGTATATTTTAAATCCGATTCCGCTTCCGCCCTCATAGTCGGGGGCGCCGGTGATTGCATTAAGCTTCTTAGTCACGTCCTGATACCCGTTCTCCGAAGAACGGTATTCGGGCAGATTTGCAAACACCTCATGCACCTGTTCAAGTGTGAGCATAGGCACATCCTCCGGAAGATCCCCAATGATTTGCAGTATCTGCTTTGTGTAGTTCCTCTCAGACCCAATGCCTTGAAAACTCAGCTCAATGTTTTTAAGCTTCTGCTTCTGCTCATCGTCGGCACGAGCCATACAGTATTCATACAGCGAGCCATATGCCTTTGACCAGACATTCGCGCTTTTCCAAACATCCAAATCACTGTAATCCGGAGCTTCCGTCGGAAGCTGAGCCTGTTCTGTCGGAGCGGCAGTACTCGGATTTTTGCCCGAAGTGCCGGTGCAGCCCAAGACAAACACAACAGCACATACAAGCGCGATTATGAGGGTAAGAGTTTTCCTGTTCATGCCGTTGTCCTCCTTTTCGTTAAGAATGCTTATTCAACAATGTCTATATAACCGGCGTAAGGGGTAAGACTCGGGTTAAAAACCCCGATCGAACCGCAAACGATGATTATCCCCTCGGTAAATTCCGGATTGCAGGAATAGACGGTAATGTATTCTCCGCATCCGCCATCGTAATCGGGAGCTCCGGCGATCTCGTTATAACGCCTTATCAACTCCATTTCAAGTTCCCTCGAGCCGAGACCGTAGCCCTCCGCCCGAACCTCAAAGTAAATGCTTCTTGCCTGTTCAACCGTCAGTCTCGGAGTGTCCGACGGGAGCGCTCCCATTATCGTCTCAATCTGCCTGATATAACCCTCTCTAAGCAGCTCTGACGTAGCCCCTTTATAACCCATTTCAAAGCTTTCGAGCTGCCGCCTCTGCTCATCGGAAGCATGCGCACAGCAGTACTCATAAAGTGACATTCCGTCACCGTAGCTCCTGTTCCTGATGGTGTTAATCACTTCATCGTTTGCGGCATCAACCTTTTCGGAATCGTCCTGTTCCTGCTCGTTCACAGCATCAACCCTTTCGGAAACATCCTGTTCCTGCTCGGAAGCTTTGCTTCTGTCCGAAGTGACTGCATGAGCAACAATGCAGCCGAGAGCGAGCGCAACCGCACATGCAAGTGCGATGATGATGGTAAGAGTTTTCTTTTTCATAATAAATTCCTCCTTGAATTATTTATTGTAGTATAAAGTGTAATTGCGTATCTTCCCGCCGGAATCCGATACTTCGATGAAATATCGGGTATTCTGCTGCATGCTTACGGTTAAGCTTGAAGTTCCTGTGGAAACGATTTCTTTGAGCTTGTTCCCGTAAGTGTCGTATACGGCTAATGTAACACTATACGCCGACGTATCAATCGATGTCGAAAACGTGTACTCACCGCTCGATGCAGGAGTGAATGCATAGCAATCGATATCTCCGAGATAGTCAAACATTGCAGAGAAAGATGTTCCGCTGATCGTTGTACTTGTTTTCAGCGTTTCTCCCGCCTTATCCTTGAACGAAAACGGTGTGTACAACGAATCTTCATTGTGCCCGTTCCCATGCACATAATCAATTATCGGCGATTTCTTTATCAGATAATAGCGCACACCGTCATCATACCTCCCTTCCCTTGCCGCAGTTGCAATATTGCTGTCAGTAATAACGACACGAGTGTCAAACGACAAATTGGTTACCTCAGCGTCTCCGGGTTTATGCGACCATGTTCCGTCACTGTGCCGCATATAGAAATGATAGTCGTGCGCAATACCGATGGTCAAAGCTATCTTTCTGTACCCGGCTGGAACGGATGCAGTTTGTGTTGTTTGCGTTACGACCCATTCCGCACCATCTCTGCTTCGCATTTCCGCAAAATCACCCATCATCTTCTGTTCGAGATAGTTCAGAGCAGCAGTCGGAGTTGCATTCGGGCCATGCAAATACTGATATCTTTCTTGGTTGAGGTCTTCGAATCTCTGATTATCCCGAATAAACTCCCCGGGCTGCTGTTTATATGAGTTGGAGCCAGTTCCAACTGTTGCATGAACATGCATTGCATATCCGTAGCAATTCATGTTGTATTGCAGCTTGTCACGATACTTTGCCGTCATTGCATAAGTTGAATACATGCGATCTATGCTGATCGGACTTGCAGTGTACGTTATGTGCAGCTCCGGCTTGTGCGGAGATTCAGCATCGGAACTGTAAAAGGTTGTCCATTGGGATGTTCCGCTTTCGGTATTGTCTTTTACAACAAAGCCGTAGTTTGAGCGCGCTCCGCTGACCCAATCACGAACGATTGACGTTACGCCCATTTTGAACCAGTTCCCGCTGTCGGCAGCTGCAACAGTGGAAACATCGGTTGTTGAGTTTCCGGGTTTTGTGTTCCAAGTTATGTTTTTTGAAGACCAGCTTGAAGTAACCCGGTATGCGCGGGTCTGCGGAGTTGAACCGCCCTGTTTTTCCATTCGCAAATATGCATTTGTGACAGTGCCGCCGACAGTTGACGGAATGGTAAAACGGATATAAGTTCGGCTGATGTTGTATGAGCTGCTTCTGCCTGTTCGCAAATACTGATCAACATAATAATTTGTGTCAGAGTTTTTGCTTGAAACGAAGGCATCCTGTGTCTTGTTCTTACCGGTTACCATTACCGAAGGATCAATCAATACAGGGAAAACCCGTTCGGAATCAGAGATGAAGCTTTGCGGAACGGAGAAAGAGATTATTGTCCCCTCCCGTACCGGCGACAACGTGAAACTCATTTCATCGGTGTATGCCCCCGCAGAATCAACAGCAAAGAGCTTTTCGAGTTCGAACACGCATTCTCCGAAACTGTCGCTGAAGCGAACTGAACCGTCCTCAGCTTGCAGAATTTCGCAATCGGATTCAACAAAGAAGCTGTATGTCAGCGGAGCATCGGCACCTTTCATGATGATATACTCCTTCAGGCAATCGCTGTTTGCTGCATACACGAAATCCGCATTTTTGAACAGATTTGGATAAGCAACGGTGTTTTTGCCGTGCAAACTGTAACCTCCGATGGTTTTGTGCTGATACTGTGCATCTTTCACTGCAATAACATTATTCGCGTTAATCGGAATAAATGAAACGAAGTGCCCGTCATAGTCCGCCGACACCGAGGAAGTTTCCCCGTCGGCGAAAAAGAAGCGTACATCGTTTGCAGCGTTGGCAAACCTGTAGTTCAAACTGTTTCTTGTGAAGTTTGTATTGACAATCGAATTGTCAATCTCGGTCATTTCTCCGCCTGCGTTACGGTAGAATTTATCTTCCGAATAGATGACGCATTCATAAGTGCCGTCATCCCGCAGGAAGGTGCTTGAGTCGGTGCTCCTGAGTTCTGTAAGTTCCCGCACAATACTCGGCTCTTCGGAATAACCGCTTGATTCAGCTGAAGCAAGCGACTGCAAAGCAAGCATCGGCTGACAAAGCAACAGAACCAAAAGGAACATCGCCAACAGTTTCTTCACACGCATTGTTCTCTTCTCCTTCCTTTAGTAGTGGTATGGTGATAGTTTGCCCGATTGCTGTCGATTGAACCGTTCCCGGTCGAAATGCGTTTTGCAAGCCAAAACATTTATCGGGCGGAGATCGGAAACGGGGAAGTCTTTGTTGTCAGCACAGCCGGAATGCACAAAGACCCGAGGAACTGCGGCTTGGTGCTTTTGAAAATCGGATCGATCGCCCTCATTTCGGCTCTCTTCCGCTCTTCGAGTCAAGCATACCATATATTGCCGGATAATGCAAGTGTTTTTTATATTTTTTTCTAAAAATTTTAACATTAATAATTTTCTCCCGAAATTCGAGCTGTTTACGCGGCATGTTACGGATTTGCAGTCGCTGCGGAAAAAACATCAATTAATATTTTTAATTGACGGATTTTTTAGGCAGTGTTGATGTATGTCTGATATTTTATCATGAAAATTCCCGTCAATACTTACTCTGTATCGCCCGTTGACGGCAAAAGGTTCAATGCGTCATCAACCGATTCAACGTTTGTGTATGCCTGCGGCACATCGCCCACAATAACGGTTTCGCAAAGCGCGGCGGTATGGGACACGGCGATATGTTTTTCAAATGAGGCAAGTATTATCCGAATGTTTGCAGTCAGTTTTAGATATGCCGAATATCTTGTTTGGTTGATTCCGGCAGGAGAAAATGCAGCGGAAAGTCCGGAATCGATTCTTCCCGCAGGAGAAATCCCGACGCTTATACGAGGGCCTTTTTCGGTAAACAATGAAATTCCGCTTGCCGTCCCGAGTGATACGCCGACAGAAGCATTCGAAAGCTCCCGAAGCCGAATTTGGGCGCAATCGGTTATTTGCGCCGCAAGCAGATTAATTTTCACGGCGTCAATAAAAAGAATGTCCGCACCGCTCTCGTTTCGCTGCACTTTTGCAAGTTCGGAAGGATCATGTTTCTCCGAATAGGCTCCCATGACTTCCAATACCGCAGAGTTCAGCAGTTCCGCTGCAAGCCGGGCTGCCTTTTCCTCTGCAAGAGCGCGCAGCGGCACGGAAAACGCCGAGTCAAGCAGGATTGCGAACGCAATAAACAGCGCAGCCGCAGCACAGATTATACCCCGCAGGCCGAAATGCAGATTCGGTTTTTGTATCCTGCGGATATTGGCTGATTTTACACCGCGCACTCTTCGGAAGCGGCGTTTTCCGTTTCTTTTCCTTACAACAGCATTGCTTTCGCCCCCCGTGCAGTCCGACATTGCATTCCCTCCTTTTTATCGTTTTCTTTTTAAAATATTCCGCACACGGCATGAGTGTTACCCGCAATGCGGGAGCAAACGCGGATAATTGCGGATATTTGCGGCAAAACTGCAAATATTTGATGTTCGGTTTGCCAAGCGGTGCACACTGTGGTATAATTTGAATGGGAAAATATGCGAAAGGTATTTTGAGATGGATAATTTCAAAAATGAACATAACAGCGCAGCGGACGGCGACACTCTCGTTTTTGAGAGTCCCGCTGCGGCGACAAATGCGAACGGAGAACCCGCCGACGGCGGGAATTCGGGTTTTTTCAAAAAAACCTTCGCTTCCGTGCGCAGTTTTTTTGCCAAACTGTTTTCAGACAAAAAAGGAGCAAACGAATCAATGCATTCAAAACCGAATAACAAAGATCATTCCCGTGCAGAACGCACTTCGCCGAACAAAGCGGATGCGCCGCAGGGAGTTTTTGCGCCGCGCAAACGACCGCGTTCAACCTTGCTCGCCATCGTGTTCACAGTCATAAAACTTGTTGTTGTTGCGGGAATACTTTGTGGTTTCATCGGACTCGGCCTTGTGCTCGGCATTGCAAAAGCATATATCGACACCACGCCGACGCTTGATATTTCCGCGCTCACGGAAAGCGACCGCACAAGCTACATCTATGACGGCAACGGAAATATGATAACGACCTTTGCCAGCATGGAATACCGCGATTGGGCAAATATCGACGAAATTCCCGACAATCTTAAAAATGCGCTTATTGCGGTTGAAGATGTTCGCTTTTATAAACACAGCGGCCTTGATTTCAAGCGGCTTTTTTCGGCTGTTATCAACACGCTGCGCAACACCAACACGCACGGCGGCTCAACAATCACCCAGCAGCTTATCAAAAACAAAGTACTTTCCAATGTTCAGAGTTATAAGCGCAAAATTCAGGAAGCATACCTTGCATATGAGCTTGAAAGCACCGTTTCAAAGGACAAAATACTTGAAGCCTATATGAACGATGTTTACCTCGGCGACTCCAACTACGGCTTTAAAACAGCCGCAAAGGACTATTTCGGCAAGGAACTCGACGAATTGACCATTCGCGAATGCGCAATGCTTGCGGGCATGGTTCAAAAGCCGAACGTTACCAATCCCCGTGCGAACACCTATAAACGGTTTTACAGCAGCGGACGCAACAAAATGGATATAACCAACGACAGGACGAATGTTGTTCTTAAAGCAATGTATGATGAGGGCTTCATAACGCGCGCCGAATACGACGCCGCACTTGTTGAACATGTCAACATCCTTGAAGTAAGCGCTCAAAAGCAGCTCTATGACATGGCATATTTTGTTGAATACGGTGTTTATGATGTTGTGACGCACATGCTTGAAGCGCGTGACCTTGCGGACACGCCTGCAAACCGTGCCGAAATCGAAAGGGAGCTGCGCACCGGCGGATACCACATTTATTTGACAGTTAAGCCGGACATTCAGAACACCGTTCAGCAAACCATTACCGAATGGCAGAATTATCCCCGTCTGCGCAATTCGGCTGCATCTGAAATTACAGACCCAAATTCCGGCATCACAAGTGCGCAGCCGCAGGCGGCATCGGTCATTATCGATCAGCACACGGGCTATATCGTTGCCATGGTCGGCGGACGTGAAGAGCCGATTCAGAAACGGCAGCTCAACCGCGCTTACCAGAGCAGTATGCCTGTCGGTTCATCCATCAAGCCGCTTGCGGTTTACGGTCCCGCGCTCGACATGGGCGCAACGCCGGCAACATGCGTGCTGAATTCCGAGCTTGCAATCGACGGTTACGGCGGTGAAAGAGGATACCCGAAAATCGGTTCGCGTCGTTGGGAAGGACTGACTTCCGTTCGCCGAGGCATCACATCCTCGCTCAACATTGTTGCCGCAAGGATTCTGTTCGACATTGTGACCCCCGAACTCAGTGCAAAGTACCTTGAGCGGCTCGGTGTTGATCCTTCACGAATCAACGTTGACGGCCCCGGACTTGCGCTCGGCACCAGCGGAATCACTCCGCTTGAAATGGCGGCCGCATATGCCTGCATTGCCAACGGCGGCATGTATATGGAACCCATCTCCTTCACGACCGTTGTTGCCGAGGACGGCAGCATCGTTATCGATGCGCGCGACTATCAGAAGACGCGGCGCGTTTTTGAAGAATCCAGCGCATTTATGCTCACCGACATGATGAAGGACGTTGTTTCTTCCGGCACGGGCACAAGTGCAATCATACCCGGTATCACCGTTGCGGGCAAAACCGGCACAAATGATGATTACACAAGCGTCTATTTCGCCGGATTTACCGGTTACTATACCGCTTCCCTCTGGATCGGTCATGACAAGTATTCCGAAAAGCTTGCCTCCGGCGTTTGCTCCGCGGACGGAATATGGCACACGGGCTGGGTCGCCCATTACAAAAACTGGAAAAACATGCCG
>OJMG01002499.1_pt1 | contig 15544 bp, 12 predicted proteins | sample 1597141 | NCBI WGS metagenome assembly OJMG01 (sample SAMEA2452119, study PRJEB22498) | human gut metagenome | biome: human feces; feature: human gut; material: feces | place: Australia | collected 2012 | reverse complement strand
TATCGTGGATCAATACCTTCTTCTGTGCCAGCCGCACGGAACTGACCGCAAGTGCCACACTTGTCAGCAGATACAGTCCCTCCGGAATCATTCCGATGATAGCCGCCACCATACCGGTGATACTGTCATGAAACGTTCCCTCATTGTAAATAAACGACTGCACGAACAGGGCAATCCCGATCGGGATGATAATAATTCCCATCACCATGATCAGATAATTCAGGGAGCGGATCATTTCTGACTGCTCTCCCTTTTTGCTTTTCGTCGCCTGCAGGGTCAGCTTTGAAATATAAGAATCTTTTCCGACCTTCTCAAGACGTGCACATGCCTTTCCGGATACCACAAAACTTCCGGAAAGCAGGGAATCCCCCTCCCGTTTTTCAATTTCATCCGACTCTCCGGTGATCAGGGATTCGTTCACCTGCAGTTCTCCGGATACCACTTTCGCATCCGCCGGAATCTGGCTTCCCGCCGAAAATTCCACAATATCATCCAGCACCAACTGATCTGCCGGAATCTCCTGCCGCTTTCCGTCACGGATTACAACTGCATGCGGCGCATTCAGAATGGATAATTTATCCAGCACCTTTTTGGAGTGTACCTCCTGGATAATACCAATACAGGTATTTGCCACAATAATCGGAAGAAACAGCATATCCGACCATGCACCCACAATAGCAAGCAAAACCGCAATCACAGCAAATACAAGATTAAAATATGTGCAGACATTTGAACGCACAATTTCCGGAACCGACAACGTGGAAGACTCTACTTTATAGTTGTTTTCTCCCTGTGCAAACCTTCTTTTTACCTGCTCTGCAGACAGCCCGGACTGTGGATCTGCTGCAATTCGTTCCATTCTGACTCTGTTTTCCTGTTCCATGATAATAATTCCATCCGCTTCCTATGTATTTTTCGTTAAATTTTCAGATGAAATTATTATAACCGATTCTTTCACAAAAGTTGTCCATTTTCCAAATATTTTTCAAACATTTAACAATTGTTTATAAATAATGCCGTAGCATGAGTTTCTGATCCCTGATCACCTATACCATTTTTACCACCCAGACGTTGCTTCGTACCATGCAGTATCCGATCACGACCTTGATCAGCTCCGTGGCCTGTACCAGAAAATAAACACTTACAATTCCAAGTCCCGTGCCGTGTGCCAGCAAAAATGCAACCGGCACAACAACCACCCAGGTAAACACCGAATCAAATAAAAACGTAACCATCGTTTTTCCACCGGAACGAAGCGTAAAATAAGACGCATGACTAAACGAACAAAACGGCATGATCAGCGCAGAAACGGCGATAAACTTTGTAGCCAGATCCTTAATTTCCGCTGTCGTATTGTAAATATCAGGGAAAAATCCCCCCACGAGAAACATGATTGCTGCCATAATCACACAGCAGAAGACACTGAAAACAATCATCTTGTTGTCTGCGTCTTTTGCCTTTTCCAGTTCTCCGGCTCCCAAATACTGTCCCACAACAATACTGATACATGCCCCCAACTGTATATAGACAATGTTAAACAAATTGGTAATCGTCGTGGCAATATTCAGCCCTGCCACCACATCAAGTCCGCGCACAGAATAGCACTGGGTCACGGTGGTCATGCCCGCCGCCCATAAAACCTCATTGAACATCAGGGGAAGCCCTTTGATCAGTATCGTTTTCAGTTCGCTCACCGGGATTCCAAATCCGCGATAAGCCCCTTCCAGATACCGGTTCTTCTCCCGGTTTCTATGTGCCCAGAAGACAACAATAACCGCTTCCACATACCGGGCAATCACAGTGGCAAGTGCCGCCCCTGTCACCCCAAGTTCCGGAAATGGTCCCACACCAAAAATCAACAGATAATCCAGCACTGCATTGGTTCCCACCGCCACAAAACTTGCCAGCATCGGAACGAGCGTCTGTCCCGTTTCTTTTATATTGGTGGCATATGCCTGGTTCACTGCAAACGGGACCAGTCCCACCAGCATAATCACCAGATACTGCTTTCCATATTGAAGTGCCACATCGGTTGCTCCATTTCCCGCAGTATCCGTCAGATACAGGGAAATCAGATCCGATCCCTTCGTAAGCAGCAGCAACATGGTAAGTCCTGACACAAGCAGCGTCGCATAAAGCTTAAAACGAAACGAATGCATATGTCCCCTGTGATCCCCATTGCCAAAATACTGCGCACCAAAAATACTTGCCGCCGACACCGCTCCAAAAATTGCCAGATTGTACACAAAAATCAGCTGGTTTACGATTGCAACACCGGACATCTGTTCCGTTCCCAGCTGTCCCACCATAATGTTGTCCAAAAAGCTGACCAGATTCGTGATGGCATTCTGCAGGATCATTGGCACTGCCAGCAATAAATAATGGCGGTAAAACGCACGATCCCCCATATACTTCTTTTTAAATTTTTTCCAATAACTCATAAAAAACCTCTTTCATATTATTTTTCAATCCTCTTTTCGAAATCCCTGGTTTAAAAATTCATTCCATTTCGCATTTGTATTCTCCCATTCATGCTTCTGCATAATCCGGTTCCGGTCACTTAGAATTGCCAGCATCTCGTCCACGATTTCCGCCATCGGAAGTTTCCTGTAATGTGACAAATAGCCAAGCATCCTCTGTGCCGTCCAGTCTGTGTTCAGATTCAGTGAAATCTGCTCACAAAACTCCTGTGGAAAGCCACGGTTCAGGAGGGTGTTATATAATTCTATTGATTTTTGTGTTCTGGGTTTCATGTCTTCTCCATTCTGCAGTAATCTTTTACGTCAATTCAATTAAAAACATCTCGTACAGATCATCCTCTCCCTGCAACAGCGGAGAATTCTCGCCGCCTCCATTCGTGGAGCGACGCATTGCTGCGTAAGAATCCTCACCGGCAGAGACCAGATCCATAGCGGAAAAGGTGCATCCATGCTCCTGTGCAATACGGCAGAATGCGGAAACCGGATTTTTCATTTCCCGCGTGGCTAACAACGCCTGCGCAAGTTCCGGATTGGAGCGAGCCCTGGCTTTTAAATTTTCCAATTCATCATATATGTTCATCGTGTTTTCCTTTCTCATCCATCTGTAACCTTGTTATGTCACACATCTTTCCTGCCTATTCTTTTAAACTCACAAGAAAAATGCTCTCCTGCCGGTCAGATTACCTCTGCGCCAAATGGCATCAGGGATAATTTTGCAATTTTGAAAAACTGCTTTCCAAAGTATATTTCCTAATATGCTCATATCAATACTCCTTTTCTATCTCACCATCTATTCCATACATTTTCTTGAATTCATCAAGATCCGCCTGACTTTTAATCAGCATAACCTCTTCGATCTTACCTGTATGGATGTCCTTAAAACCGGCAACCTGCTCACCGTTACAGATGCTTGCCTTAATTACCGGCTTCTTATTTTCTTTATCATAAGTCTTTATAACTGTCTTTTTCTTAAATAATCCCACTCTGAGCACCTTCTTTTGATTTTGCCATCTGTATGAGTTTTTCAAAAGACTGAGCAAAGCGTACATCATCTTTCTCTGTACGCTTTCTCGGTCCCTTCATATGATTCTTATGCGAGCTGCGTCTTGCCTTCTTGTTAAGATGCCGCTCCATAAGCATCTGGTCAATATTTTCATTTGTGTACCACTTACCGGATTGGTGAATGGCATACGCCCCTTTTCCAAGTGCCATAGCAGCGACACCATAATCCTGCGATACTACTACATCCCCTTTATGACAAATGCTAATCAGCTTGTAATCTACAGCATCTGCTCCTGCACCAACTACGATCACTTCGCTATAGTCTGAACATAATACGTGATTCGTATCACACAGCAATGTGGCTGGAATACTATATTTCTCTGCTATTTCTTCTACAATGCCTACTACAGGACACGCATCTGCATCTACAAATATCTGCATTTTTATAATTTCTTTTTCTGCCTTTCCAGTTCTTTTTGAATCCATGTCATAATTATATCTACAAGATAATCCTGCTGCACCTGACTCAGTTCCCTGCCCGGCTGCATTTTGTGCCACTTCCGGATACACTCTCTGCAGCATGTTGCAGTTGCATGTTGGGCAATAAATACCGGATGACCCCTCATAGGAGTCTGTTTGCCATCATTTGCTATAAATGCGGGAGCTTCTCTCTTTGCAATAAAGTCCTCTGCATGTTGTCTGATCGTATCAAGTCCCTTTTGGTTTATGTAATCTATGTCTTTCTGCTTCAAATGAAAGCTGCTTCGAAATTTGGAATTGTCCAGTCTCTCGAACAACTGCCTGTACCACTCATCCTTTGTCATCAGAACTTCACTACTTCCGGATCATGCGTAAATGATGAAAATGTTGCTGTAGCATTTTTAAAATAAAATACCTCTGTGTTTCCATCGTCTGCTGAATACATCTTCTGTAATGATGGGTAAGCATCAAGCATCGACTGTCTGGCTTTCCTGACTCTGCGGAGACAATAGTAACCATTTACCTTTGTGACGTTGTCCTGGCTGCACCAGATTTCAACGTCCATTCTTCCCTCCGGACTGTTACGGCAAGACTGTACCTGTTTAACCCACTGGCGTAATCGTACCCATTGTGAGACCATGCTTATTTGTGTAGTCATAATTTTGCTTCTGATTATATCAGTTTTAAAAAGTTGAGACTTAACTTTTTTATACTGTTGTAGTATTTATGACTACTATTGCAGGAATCTATGGTATAGTAAAGGTACTCGGATTGCACCGTTTACATTCTGTCTTATTCATGCCATTGTTTAAACATTCACTCATGATTTTAGTTCAATGTTCGATACAAACCTGATATTTGATTTTATCCATAAGATTACTGTTTTACAAAGGAATTATCTCATGGTTTTAGGGAAAAGACACTATACCAGCTATTTACCGTGTACTACACTATTTATATTCTAGCCCCATTATTAAAATGCACTGATGAATCAGTGCCTATATTTAGATGCTTTAGTTTAGAGGTACTCATTAGATTGATTAAGAGAGCTTCCTGAACAGTATCTACTAACAAGTGCTTTAGTCAGGAAATTCTTTTATTTATTTCATTTTGAATAACCATATATCATAATAAATTCTCTTAGGTTCGTTCTGATTGTCGGCTTTGAATTTTGAAGTACATTTATTAAGACCTCCCCTTTCCGGTGTTGGAAGTTTTAGTCATTTAGTTAAGGAACTTTCCTTTTGTTAACTCATTCCCTCTCATCAAATGAAGTAATTGAAATAACAACTGGTGTAGCCGGTCCAACAGTTCCATTTGGTTTCATTCTGTCTCCTACTGCAATGCACTGTCCTTTCTTTAATTTTTGAATCTCCGATAACCAATCCATTTCACCTGTAATGCAATATATTTCTTTTCTATATCTAAACTCTTACGGAACTCATCTCTTGTAAAATACTTTTTTGTTCCAAAAACTAAGCTATTGTCTCCTCTTATTTCAAAATTGCATTTCTTTGTTCTTTTCAAATACCATAACTTCATGCCCTCAATTACAGTTGGTTTTTCAACTACAAAAGCTTTAATAATAGGAACAACAAAATGTGTTGTTGATAATGTAAAATGAACATCTTCATTGTCTTCAGCATAAGGATACTCATCACTTACTGTTATTGATAATCTTTCATCAGATGCTAAAGAAACAACTTGACCATCTTCAGAAATGTAAACACTTCTCTTATTCTGCCCATAGTCATTGATAATTATCTCATCATCCTCAGAATTAATCCTAATTGCAGCTTGGTCAACCCCCTTTATTTCTAACAAATACTGTGTCTTTATCGCCTCAAAAATTGTAGGATTACATCGTAATACTGCTATCTTAAAATCGAATTTAATTCCTTCCGCTTCATACTGAAACCGTCCAAATACCGTTTTATCTTCTATATCACTAATTTTAACAACCAATTTCTTTCCACTACTTATAACTGAAACAAATGATTGAAAACCCTTTAGGACTTTAATTCCAAGCGTTTTTGTAAAATCTGTAAATGATACAGAAAATTCTACCTGATCTTGTGTATTATCAATAAATACTAGAATATTACGAATTCGACTTTTTGTCTTTGTTGATGCCTCTTCCTTATCCCATATAGTAGGATTTGAAATAATAGGATTATATTCAATTGATGACCTTTTTTTCTTATTAGATATATACTTTTCAATCTGAGTATATGTTGTATTCTCCCAATCTGATTTCGATAATACCTTTGCGCCATCTTCTCCATACATTGTTTCTAATTTCGAAAAATCTGCTCCATAACTATGAATTTCAGATACTCTAACATAATTTTGATGATTCTCTGCAAGACGATCTTTTAATTGCTTACCTGAAAGAGACTGCAATGTATCGTCTGGAAATAGTTCAAATTTTTTATATTCATTTGCTGTTATTTGAGAATCTGAAAGACATTCAATAATATCTTCATATTCAAAAATATTTGCAATTGTACCATCAAGTTCTTTTCCCTTATTTTCTAGATACTGAGCCAAAATCGTTTTATCTAAATCGCTATAACCAGTTTCATTAATCTTTCTATTTATATCCTTCTCTATTGCCGAAATATTTAATGGCATTCCTTCTTTTCCAAGGTTTCCAGCTCCACCCAATATACTATCTAACGAAGAACAATGAATAAATAAAATTGCCTTTTTCTCATATCCGAGTCCAACACCTACTAAGTTTCTTAATGTTGCAAGGAAATCCGGGTGTGGTCCACCTTCCATTGCTGCTGCAACAATTAATTCTACTGTACCAAATTGTAGTTCATACGAATCATATTTTTGTGCTCTAACTACATCCTCATATATAAAAGGCTTTGCAATAATATTATTTTCAAGCTCTTTGTATAATTTTTCTACTTGATCTTCTGTTTCAAATTGAACAAAAAACTTGTCGCCTGGTCTAGGCACATTTAATTTAAAATGTGTTATAATTTTTTCAGAAATATAATTATAAAATGTATTTGACATATTGTGCATCCCCACTATCTGATCTCTTTTCAATTACATTCATCTTTTCAAACAACTCTACAATATGTTTCTTTGATTCTCTATCAAACAACAGACCACGTTTTGCAAACTCATCAAATAGTTTTGCAAGACGTATTTTTCCATCATTTTCAAACAAAATTAATCTAGTAAACATTACAATATCACTTTCATGAACACTTAGAGTATAACCATATATGCCTCTAAACTTTCCAAAATTCTTCTGAACAAAATCAATAAACTTCTTATTATATCCATTATAATGCGACCTTCTACCGCCGTTTATAAACTGGTAATCTATAGTCTCAAATAATTTTTTAATCTCCGTAGATGTAGCACATGTTGTATCTTTTTCAACATTATGTTTACATCCGCTATAATCCAACTGGATCCAATTCATATATTGCTCACGGATATGCTTGATTTCGTCCGCCACTTTCTCATCATTTATAGATTTATTGAAATGATTAAAATAACCAATATAATCCAAATGTGCATTTTGAACATTATGAGATAACATTTCTAAAACAACTGAATGGGAAAACATATGACCAACTTTATCCTTTACATATTTCCAGCCATATTCATATCCCGGTCTAACCTTTGTAACTACTTCTTCATATAAGGTAACAAAAACTTTCTCAATTTCATTTCTATTACCATGTTCAAATTTACTAAGCTTTACAGCAAGCTGTGACACATAAAACATATAGTAGTATGCTAAGAATCTATAAATATTATCCTGATACAATGTTGTATTGGTTAGCAATACTTCAAAGTCTTTAACAAAAACTTCCTTAACATATGGTAAAAAACAATCAGCATGTGTAATATTAACAATAGAGTCCGTATTGTCATTTTCTAATGATTCAAATACAAGCTTTTGCAAAACGTTCGTATCTTCAGATTCTTCCATTGCTTTATATTTTTCTTTTAAATCTGTCGAATCCACAAAAAGGCTAAACAAATACTCCGCAAACTCTACACATTTAATGTTTACTCGCTTATCGTTAACACTTGGGACATATCCATTCAGCACTCGCTTAAGTAATTTGTACAATGCAAAATCGATATCTAGTTCCGCCTCTCTAGAATCGGAATATTTGTATTTCAACTGCAATTCATCTCTAAATGAACACAACTCCCCTTGTGCTTGGCTTGGAAGATTATCAAACTTCTTTTTAATCACTATTTTTTGAACCAGATGGAAATCAGATTTTTTATTTCCAGAAGATATCTGGATCTCATCTTGATTTACCTGACCATTCCAGGCTAATATTCCTTTTTCAACTATACTATATACATTTTTCAAATCCAGATGATTTCCCGTGTTCCATGAATATAACGCCCGCATGTATTCTTCATAATCTTTGTCTCGTGGCAACAAATCACTTCTCACTTCAGTAAGCCAACATGTTCTTACAAAAATTTTTAGAATTTCTTCTTTTACTGAATGAGTTGACTTGTCCGAAAAATCCAGTTTTTTTAATTTATTAAGTAAAGCTGAATACTCCGGCAAATTTTCTTCAAATATAGTTATGCTATCATTGGAATTCTCATAATACACAAAAAAATCATCAATACTTTCATTTCGAATTTGCATAGGATCTACAGTCCCCATTGCATCTAAGATTTCTGAAAAATTCTTTTTTCCAAATAGTGTATTAGGTAATAAAGAATCACAGTAATTAACACTTGTCATTTTCTGTGGAATTTTTCTTGGTTCTGAAGAACCTCTATTCCAGTAACGTTCATCAACTACGATTTCATAAATCAGGTTTAATAGTGATCTCGTAGAAACTATCAATTTATTTTTTACAATACTCTCAACTATAGCATTCACAATGCCTTGTTGTATTTTTTCATCTGAAAGTAACTGATAATTTAAGCATACTGGACAAATACGTCTCACATCACAATTTACACAATTACTAGATGGATTACCATATTCTTCTCGTAAATACGGTAACATTGCATCTAGCACTTCCCCGTCTACTGGTGATGTCGCACTATTATCTAAATAAACCATTATTTGCACATACCTATCCCTTTAATTCAAACTGTATCTCCAACTCCCAATATCTGCAGAACATATTTATCAATACTTCCTGCATGATTATACATGTCAATCAATAATTCACTTCCTCGATCGATATGAGCCTTAACATATTTAGGGAAAAATTCCTCGTCTGACAAATTCCGCCCTTCGACTTGTTCAATAAGCATCTTAAAAAACACTTCATTGTCACCAGTAATAGTCTGGCGATTTAAATCTAGTCCTTCTGAATCAGAAGTGTAATTTGCTACTGATGTATTTTCCTTTAATGACCAAGCAATAGCATGCTTTACAAGAGTATATGGCTTGTAATTAGTTCTTGATTCTAGTTCTTCAAATATTTTCTGTGTTTTTTTTGACGTTTTCAATCTAAATATCATTAGTTATACCTCGAAAAAATAGTGATTCTCTACTGATGTTCTATTCTGATTTTCATCATTAATAAGCATATATTCTTTACAAATATAAGGCTTTAATATTTTATAATACTCCTCATTTATTTCTTCATCCGTAGAAAGAATAATCACTTGTTTACTTATATTTGGAAAGAACTTCTCTGATATTTCTTTCCTATGATTTGCATCAATTCTTGCATATGGCGTATCAATAATAAAAGGAATATCTTGACCAGAAAGGATAATAATCGCCCAATATAATGCTAAGATAAATATCTGTCTTTCTCCTTTTGACAATCTATTTAATTCAATTTTTTTAAACAACCTTATCGATTTTGAATCATTGCATTTTTCTAATAAAGTCTTTACTTCTACAATGCTATTTGCCGAAGAGACTTCAAAAAGTCTTTTGGTTCCTTGTTCTCCTATTAACTCACAAAATCCCGCCGTTCCTAAGTTCTTCATTAAATATAAAATTTCATCAATGCCATATGACTCGTCTTGATATAAATTGAACTGAAAATCATCAGTTATTTCTATATGCGTAATAAGATTATTTTTTCTATAAATATGTTTGAGATTTTGAACAATTAATTCTTCTAATCTTGTTCGTAACGTAGTTGTTTTCTTCATAAGGAGTTTATCCATAATAGTCGATAAACCTGCACTTAACTCATAAACATGCTTATTCTGTGCATTATTTTTAATACTTTGGAAAATACGATCTTTAATTTTTCTTTGTATTTCCAACTCTTTCAGCGTATCCTCATATGCTTTTTTCGTCTCATAATATTTTGAAGTTGCATCTTCTTTTTCTTTCAAAATACGGTTCTCTTTTTCCGCAAATCTAATTGCATCTTCCTCTCTCATTGCACTTTTTAGCTTTCTATTTATTTCAGCTGTCGTGTCAGATGCTTGTATTCTTTCATTTACTACACGTATCATTTCGTTCACATCAAAATTTTCAATTGATGAAATCATCCCATGTGCATAATTTAGCTCCGCCTTCGAAAGATCAAATAATACAGATCTATTTTTACAATCTACTTCCGGCTTAAATTTACTTAAAAGCATTGTAAGCATTCTATCAGCCATCTGTTCATCGTTTATTCCTTCATTCATAAAAAATGTCTTTATATCGTCTGATACTAACTTCTCAGAAATATAATTATATATTTCTCCCTTTTCCTCAAAAGCTAACTGATCTTTCATTTGCTCAACCAGATCCCCTACAATCACAAAAGGCATTATTCCCTCTACAAACATCTTTATTTTTGCTGTTGCTTCAACCTTTGTAGTTTCTGCAATTTTATACTTAGCTTCCAATCTTTTTTTTTCTTTTTCTGTGATTCCTCCAGCATTTTTGAATGCTGTTTCAATTTCTGTAATCTTTATATCTATATCGTTAAGGCTAGTTTGTTTCTCTTTGATTTCTTTTCTAAGGTTCACCTCTCTTTCCTCAAGTCTTTCAACTTCTTTCTTAGCAGCCTCATATTCAGTATGTAAATTATCATTACCTACATCACCAACCTTTGAAACATATCCACTTGTGTATTTTCTAATTATCTCAAATACGTCCATTCCACATAAGGTAAAAACAGCATTCTTAACATATGTATTATAAGAACTAGAAGAAAAAATATTTCCAACTTCCTCACCATCAAATAAAAAAAATTCAAATAAATCAGGAGGAACAATACTCTTTAAATAATTTTGAAAATATGAAAGTTCCTGTTCAGATAATTTATTTTCGTCCCTTTCAACATAATACTCTTCAACCAATTTTTGTCTGGTATAATTCCATCTTCGCGTAATGGCGTACTCTCTAATTTCCCGCTCTATCCTTAATGAAATTGTAATTTGTACTTCCATTTCCACTTTGTTCTGCTGAAAAGCTTTTGAGTTTATTAAATCTTTAATTTTCGAAATATAATATGAATTTGTTCCCACATACCCATATGCTAACGGCCCATATAAGGCAACCTTTATAGCAGTAAACAAAGAAGTCTTTCCAGCGCCATTCTTTCCACCAATTAAAACAATATTTTTGTTTTCTGATTCCAAACTAAAATCAAATACATTCTCACCTTCATAGGAGCTGAAATTATATAGCTTTATCTTATTTATTTTCATTTTCAATCTCCTTTAAAATATCATAATGAAGCCATTGCTGGTTAAGCAAACGATCTATTCCCTCTTTCATAATTCTTTGATTAGAGAAATTTTTATTATGATATACAGACAAAATCACGTTTCTAACCAAATCAAAATGAACATCATTTTCCAAAGCAAGTTTTTCTAGTTCATGTATTGTATCTTCATCAACTAAAGGTTCTTTATATTCATACCATGGCAAACGTTCTCCTGTAATTTTCTCATATAATTCCACCAATGTCCTTCTAGAAAGATCAAGTTCATCATCCCATATTTCATCAATCGCCTTTAACTCATCTAAAGTGATCAATTCGTAATTCATCTTTTTTTGAGTCTTAATAAGTTCTGATAGAATTAACTTTCTAGCTTCCCAAGTAAACGGTCCATATCCAATATTTCCATCTTTATCCTCATATATGGTGCCATTTCTTTTTCTCTTTTCTCGATAATAAGGAATATCTCGAATAGACATTAACCATTTTCTGAACTCTGCTAAAGGAATCAATTCTCTATGGCCACTTTTAATAAATCCATTTAATGATTTATCTTCTTTTACCACAGTACACACCCAACATCCAAAACGTGAATTTCCACAACTCTGAGTTTGTCCCCCCGCATGTATCCCCGCAAAAGGACACTCTCCACTATCTGCATCTGCATATAAACTAACCAATTCGGAATTATCTGTTCCCCAAGGAGTTTTTCCTCCATCTAGCCGTAATAACACATCCCAAACATCATCAGTAGTTAACTCCACAATTGGATTATACACATATGCTTCTTGTATAGTTTCATGTCTGTTTAAAAGTCGGTTTGCTAATTCTCGTCCTTCTATTCTTCTTTTACGAGCAATACTTTCAGCTTTTCTTACACCTAAAAGTACAACCACTTCTTCTGCTTCCTTCTTAATCACTTCACGAATGTAATCAGCGCTCGGCTTAATCTTCAGCTTATCTGTACACCATCTAAAAGTACCATTCATTCTAGGAGTCGGATATCCTCTTCCAATAACATTCGCCCAAAACGAATTATTTTTGGGTGGTGTTACCATAACAGACTTAATTGGTAATCCATCTCTTTTAGCTGCTTTTCCAAGTAATTCATTCATCCTACTTAAATAAATTTTAATGAGTGGATTTTCAATCAATGTATCAGATGAAACAATATACACATTTTTAAATCTTTCTTCTGGTTTTAGCTCTAACAACATCTTGTAAACCAGTTCCACTACCGTCGTTGAATCTTTTCCACCACTATATCCAATTACCCATGGTCTCTTATCTGATTGATAAACATACTTTATTTCTTCAATCAATTCTTCTAATGTGTTCTCATTAAAATAACTATTTTGCTTCATTATTTTCTTGATGTTGAGCAACTTGTTTTATCAAACTTAAGCTCAATTCCTTTCCTGTATCATCCAATTTTTCGATAATATTCATTATTTTTTGTTCAATACCATTTCCCTGCTTTGGAACAATTTGCCGCTCTATCAGTTCATCAAGCGACATACAATATAAATCTGCCAATCCTCGCAAAAAATCTATATCTGGAGATGTTGCATTTCTTTCTATATTACTAATTACTTGCTGAGAGACATTGAGTATATCTGCAATATCTTTCTGCTTATAGCCTTTTTCTTTTCTAACTTTTGCCAGTCTTTCCCCTATTTCCATATGTAATTGTTCCTCACAAACAGTACTAAAATTAACAAATTTGTATAAAAATCTAGCATTTAGTATACAATATTTTTTTGTATTTTTCCAGTTGACTAACAATATATTTGTATTGTATATTATATACAAATATTTCGTTAGTGACTTACGCATATAAAAGGAGAAAACAAAAATGTATTGTAAAAAATGTGGTAATGAAATCACTTCTTCCAACATTTATCCCTCTGATTCTAGATTTTGTATATCCTGTGGAACCGAAAGATCCAATTTTATTGCCTACAGGAAAAAAACTTTAATATCATTAAGACAAATGAATTTAAATTCTAAAATTATTCAAACAAAATATCTAATCAAACAAGCAGTAAACGAATTTGGCATTGAACACGTATATATTTCTTATTCTGGTGGAAAAGACTCAACTGTCCTCTCTCACATAGCCAAACAAATTTATCCGAATATTCTTCACCTCTTCTCCAATACAACTAATGAATATCCGGAAACAATCCAACATGTAAAATGGGAAGCTAAAGAAAACGGTACTAACCTAATTACGGTTATTCCTAAAGATCCATCAGGACAAATTTGGACCTTTAAACGCGTTGTTGAATACTATGGTTATCCCATGTTTTCAAAACGCGTTGCTAATGCCATCAGAACCTATCAACATGCTCTTTCAACAACTACAAAACAACATTCTATCGATTATATCGATCGCAACTTTAAAAAATATATTAAGTATATGGAACTTCCTATATCTGATAAATGCTGTGACAAATTAAAAAAAGAACCTTTACGCAGAAAAGCCAAAGAGCTCGGTCTTAAATGCACAATATTAGGAATACTAGCCTCAGAAAGTTATCAACGTGAAAAAGACTGGCTAGAATATGGATGTAATGTTTTTCATGAAAGAAAAGAAAATCAATGTCGACCTCTCTCTTTTTGGACAGAAGAAGATATTGATGCATACATCAAACTATACAATGTTAAAATTTCAAAACTTTATGAAATGGGGTATTGTCGAAATGGTTGCATGTACTGTGGTTTCGGGGTTCATATGGAATCAGGAAAAAACCGTTTCCAACGTCTTTCAGAAACTCATCCCATACAATACTCATACTTAGTAAAAAACTTTGGAGATTTAATACTAGAATTTGATGTTCAAATCACATAATCAACTTTTTCACACTTTATGGAATAACAAATAGTACTATATTTTCAGTTTTTGATATCAACCACCATACTCATACTGCCGATAATATGGACATATCAAACAAATCTTATGTTTCATTTTCAAAACAAACCAGAGACACTTACATCGCATTCGATGTAAGTGCCCTAATTTCTAATCTCCACCTTTCTGGTTACTGTTACAACCATTATTATACCAAGTCTCTATCGCGATAGCTAGCTCTAAAGATATGAAATCACTATTTTTCATAGAAAAACAATTTTTAATTTATGTTGTATTTATAAGCCATCCACTCTCTATCCCCCATAAGCCACTATTTATTATATATTTTTTTAACCCAATAACTTCTAAATTTTTTATCATAACTTTAAGGAAACAGGTTTTTATCTCGATTAAAGTTCTTGACTCTAAATTTTACAAAATTTTTCCCCCTCTGGAGTCTTACCACCGACAAGAAAGCCTGCCTGTCTGCCATTCATTTTTTATTCAAACAACATGATAGCCACACGTTTTCTGTGCATAATATCATTCTGTTGATAGAAGAAAACACTCAATCCACATAATGTATTAGCTACAATTACACATTCTAATACTATTATAAATAATTATATCACATTTTTACATCAGTCAACCTTTTTCAACAAAAAATATAACAAATCCCATCCATTTTCTCATTTCAACAGAAAAAACGCCCATATCCATGGCACCCGCCACGAACACAAGCGTTTCATCCTTTCCCAATATGTAATTCTCACACTCTGACACAATCCCGTGTGATCTCCTTCAGCGAAGCCACACCGCACATTGCCATCGTATCTTTCAGCTCACTTCCGATCTTATTGACATAAGCCTCAACGCCTTCCTGCGCTCCGCCATACACGGCAGTCACAAACGGACGGGCAATGATCACCGCATCGGCTCCCAGTGCCAGTGCCTTAAACACATCCACACCGGAACGGATGCCTCCGTCGACAAAAATCTTCATGGAGCCATCGACTGCATTTGCGATCTCTTCGAGCACCTCTGCGGTGGCAGGACACTGATCCAGAACACGCCCGCCGTGG
>OJMG01002490.1_pt1 | contig 15605 bp, 8 predicted proteins | sample 1597141 | NCBI WGS metagenome assembly OJMG01 (sample SAMEA2452119, study PRJEB22498) | human gut metagenome | biome: human feces; feature: human gut; material: feces | place: Australia | collected 2012 | reverse complement strand
AAAAAATTATATTAAAAGTCATGCAGATGAGATAAGAGAGATCAGTTATGATGAAATGATAAACTGGGCTGCAGAAATAAGAGAAGACAGGATTGCAGCAACAGAACTTCAGGAAGAAATCTTAGATACGGATAATATAGCCATCACTCCTGTTTCAAATGACAGAGGACAAAATTATCATATTCCGAAAGAAGAATTAGGGACAGGGACAACCCGTGAAAAATGCTGGAAAAATATCCTTGCGATTGAGACTGTAAAACAATTAGATCAGGAACAGCGCAAGGCAACAAGAGAAGAACAGGATATATTAGCAGATTATGTTGGCTGGGGTGGGATTGCAGATGTCTTTGATGTGAACAGATCACAATGGCAGGAAGAACGGGAACGGATACACACAGCCCTTACCCCGGAAGAATACCGTTCTGCAGAAGAATCTGTTTTAAATGCCCATTATACGCAGCCACTTATCATTAAAGCAATGTATCAGGTATTAGAAAATATGGGATTTAGCCAAGGAAGGATATTAGAGCCTTCCTGTGGGATTGGGAATTTCTTTGGTCTTGTTCCAGAAGATATGGATGGTTCTACTTTATATGGTGTTGAATTAGACCGAATGAGTGCAAAGATAGCAGGCTACCTTTATCCTGAAGCAAATATCCAGAATATAGGATTTGAACGTACCAACTATCCAGATGGATACTTTGATGTAGCGATCGGAAATGTACCATTTGGAGATTACCGGGTAAATGACTCAGTTTATAACAGTCATGGATTTTTAATCCATGACTATTTTTTTGCAAAAACTCTGGATAAATTACGTGCTGGTGGTGTTGCTGCATACATCACAACAAAAGGTACAATGGATAAAGAAAGTACAAAAGTCAGGGAATTTCTTTTTAAGAAGGCAGAATTACTGGGAGCTATCCGTTTGCCTAATACGGCATTTAAAAATGCCGGAACGAAAGTAACTGCGGATATTTTATTTCTGCAGAAACGGGAAAAAGAAATAGAAAATCCTGAATGGATCGCTGTTACAGAAGATGCACAGGGATTCCGTATAAACAGCTATTTTGTACAACACCCGGAAATGATATTGGGAACAATGCAGGAAATATCAGGACCATATGGAATGGAAACTACTTGTGTAGAAAAAGAGGGAGTTCCTTTAGGAGAACGGCTGCGGGCTGCTATATCACATATCACAGGACATATACCTGAAAGAGTGGAAGAAGAACGTGCCGAATTTCGGTACGGGGAAGAACAGCCGACAGATGCACCCGATGCTTCCGAGGTACGGATGTACAGCTATGTACTATCTGACACGGGAGAGGTTTATTATAAAAATGAATCTGGTCTGGAACAAAAAGAGACAGCGAAAACAGCAAAAGCACGTATCACAGGTATGGTCGCAATAAGGGACTGTGTCCGTGAACTGATTCGATTGCAAATGGAGGAAACAGAGGATGCAGATACAAAGATTTCTGCAGAGCAGGCAAGGCTCAATGCGCTTTATGATTCGTATACTGCCAAATGGGGGCTGTTAAATAGTACGGCAAACAAAAGGGCTTTCTCGGAAGATTCCTCATATCCCCTGTTATGTTCTTTAGAGAAATTAGATGAAGATGGAAACCTTGACAGAAAAGCGGACATGTTCACGAAACGTACTATCCGAAAGAGCGAAACGATCACTCATGTAGATACTGCAAATGAAGCATTGGCAGTATCACTGGAGGAAAACGGAAAAGTTGACCTTGCTTTTATGTCAGGTCTGTGTGGAAAATCTGCTGAACAGATCACAGAAGAATTAACGGGAGTTATCTTTAAAAACCCGGATACGCAGGTATGGGAAACGGCTGATGAATATTTGTCGGGAAATGTTCGGGAAAAACTGCGTGTAGCAGAGAGAATATCAGAAAATGATACCGGCTATAAAAGTAATGTAGAAGCATTAAAGAAGGTACAGCCAAAAAAACTGGATGCTTCCGAGATTGAAGTCCGTTTGGGAACGATGTGGATTCCTCTGGAAGTATATGACCAGTTCATGAGAGAAACTTTCCAGCCACCACAATATATTAAAGATATAATCAAGCTGCAGTATTCCAAATATACAGGAGAATGGAATATCGAAGGAAAAAACACGGACAGAAGTATTTTAGTAACAAATACTTACGGAACAAAAAGGGCAACGGCATATCGTTTACTGGAAAGTTCTTTGAACCTGAAAAATATCCAGATATTTGATACTTACACGGATACAGAAGGAAAAGAACATAGAGAATTAAATAAAAAGGAAACGATATTAGCCAGCCAGAAACAGGATATGATAAAAGAAAAATTTAAAGACTGGATTTTTCGGGATAGAGAACGGCGGGAAATGCTGGTTTCTATTTATAACGAAAAATTCAATTCAATACGTCCAAGACAGTTTGATGGAAGGCACCTGGAGTTTCCTGGCATGAATCCAGAGATCACTTTGAAACCCCATCAGAAAAATGCAATCGCCCATCAGCTTTACGGCAGAAATACCCTGCTCGCCCACTGTGTAGGAGCAGGTAAGACGTTTGAAATGGCTGCTGCTGCAATGGAAGCAAAACGTATCGGACTTGCTCATAAATCCCTGTTTGTCGTGCCAAACCACCTTACAGAACAATGGGGAGCAGAATTTCTTACTCTATATCCTGCTGCCAATATCCTTGTGGCAACAAAAAAAGATTTCCGCCCAGAAAACCGAAAAAGATTCTGTGCGAGGATTGCAACAGGCGATTACGATGCGATTATCATCGGTCATTCTCAGTTTGAAAAAATCCCTCTTTCTGCAGAAAGACAGCGTGCTGTTTTAGAAAGCCAGATTGATGAGATTGAAATCGCTATCACACTGGCAAAAAAAGAGCAGGGAGAAAACTATACTATCAAACAGATGGTGAAAAGCCGGAAAAGTTTAGAAGTAAGGCTGGAGAAATTGAATGAAAAGAAAAAAGATGATGTTGTTACTTTTGAAGAATTAGGTGTAGACAGGCTGTTTGTAGATGAATCGCACGGTTTCAAGAACCTATTTTTGTATACAAAAATGAGAAATGTTGCCGGGGTTGCACAAAGTGAATCCCAAAAATCAATGGATATGTACAATAAATGCCGTTATATGGATGAAATCACAGGTGGAAAGGGGATCACTTTTGCAACAGGTACTCCAGTTTCAAATAGTATGACAGAATTATATACTATCCAGAGATACCTGCAGTATGACCGTCTGCAGGAAATGGAGTTAGGAATGTTTGATAACTGGGCATCTGCATTTGGGGAGACGGTAACGGCTCTGGAATTATCGCCAGAGGGCAGTGGATACCGTATGAAGACCCGTTTTGCGAACTTCTTTAACCTGCCGGAATTGATGTCTGTTTTTCAGGAAGTAGCAGACATACAGACTGCCGACATGTTACGGCTGCCTGTTCCGGAAGCAGAATATGAAAACATCGTACTGCCTGCAAGTGAAGAACAAAAAGAAATATTAGAATCCCTGTCAGAACGTGCGGACAGGGTAAGAAACCGGGAAGTAGATCCATCGGAAGATAACATGCTCAAGATTACGACCGATGGACGTAAACTGGCATTAGACCAGCGTCTCATAAATGATATGCTCCCAGATACGGAAAATAATAAAGTTTCTGCCTGTGCAGAAAAATGTTTTGAGATATGGAACGAAACAAAAGAGCAGAAGTCAGCGCAGCTTATCTTTTGTGATTCTTCTACACCTAAAAAAGATGGGACGTTTAATGTCTATGATGCCCTGAAAGAAAAACTGATGCAGAAAGGAGTACCAGAACAGGAGATTGCTTTTATCCATGATGCCAATACGGATGTACAGAAAGCAAAACTCTTTACAAAGGTACGTTCTGGACAGGTACGTTTCCTGCTCGGTTCCACTTCGAAAATGGGGGCAGGAACCAATGTACAGGACAAACTCATCGCCCTGCATCATTTAGATGTGCCGTGGAGACCTGCAGATATAGAACAGCAAGAGGGACGTATATTAAGGCAGGGAAATCAAAATGAAAAAGTGAAGATATTTCGTTATATCACAGAAAATACGTTTGATGCCTATTCCTGGCAGCTCATCGAGAATAAACAGAAGTTCATTGGACAGATCATGACTTCAAAATCCCCAGTCCGTTCCTGTCAGGATGTGGATGAAGCTGCCTTATCTTATGCAGAGGTAAAAGCCCTTGCAACGGGAAACCCTAAGATTAAGGAAAAAATGGACCTGGATATACAGGTAACGAAGTTAAAGATGCTGAAAGCAAACTATGAAAGTAACCTGTTCCGGCTCCAGGATGCGATTGCGGTAGAATACCCACAGCAGATTGCAAAATATGAAGAACTGACTGCAGCATATGAAGCAGACATAATCCATTTAGATACTGCCTTAAACACACCTTTTTCAATGGAAATATATGGGATTACCTATAATGATGAAAAGACAGCAGGTGAGATTCTTGTACAAGCGTGTACAAAAATGAAAAAGGAACATACAGATGCAGCAGACATAGGGACTTTTAAGGGATTCAAAATGAAGGTCTCGTATTCTCTTTTTGATAATAATTTTTATGTAAAGCTGACAAGAGAATCCTCCGTTACTGTCGAAGTAAAGAAAGACCCTGTACGCAACATAGAACGTATCCTTACGGCATTAAGAAAAATGCCAGGACAAAAAGAGGTTGCAGAGGAACGTTTGGAAGGGGAAAGACAGCAGCTTGTTCAGGCAAGAGAAGAAGTGAAGAAACCTTTTGAAAAGGAAAATGAATTAAGGTCTGTACAGGAACGTCTGACTAAAATAAATGCAGAACTGGATATGAAACCAAAGGAAGAACCAAAAAAGATGATTAAGAAGGAGGAACTGAAGAAATGCCTGTAAGATTAGAAAAAATGGGAGAATGTATCCTGCGATTAAGAAAAGAACGGGGATATAGTCTGGAAGAATTAGCTGGACTTACATTGTCATCGCCGGATGAATTAAGAAAGATTGAGAGTGGTACACAACAGCCAGACAAAATGACCCTTACCCTTTTAAGCAATGTTTTAAATGTATATCCTGACAGTCTGCAGAACGGAGAGATTCATTACCGTGCTTCACAATCCAATCTGATAAATCTTATGAAGGAAACATTAAAGTATCTGGAGGGAACAGAAGAAGGTAACAAAGAGATTGCGGAACATATTGAAAAGATGCAGAAAGAATATGATATACAGCGAGAGGAAAAGCAGGAAAAAGAAAAGATAGAACAGATAGAAAAAGAAGAACAGGTATTACCGAAAAGAGAGCCGGAAAAAGCTGCACCCAGATTATAAATAAAATGTGCCGAATTTCGGTACGGATAGGAGATGGATAAGATGGAAGATAAAAGCAGAGAAGTCGTAATGGCAATTTCTAACGCAGCAAGGTATATGGACCCATTTTTTAAATTAACAGCAATGGGGACAGTGCTGTTGATTCAGTATTTTGCCCGCATGGTAAAGGAAAAAAAGCTCAAGGTAACTGAATTTACTGACTTTCAGAAATTTCTCAAAGCAACAGATGGAAAATATGACATCATGAACGTCCCGGAGATTCCAGAAGGACAGTTATCAGAAGAATTAGATGCACTGGGTATCCATTATATGGTATTACCCGATCTGGAAAAAAATGATGGGATGCTGCAGGTAGCAGTCTACCAGCCAGACAGGGAAAATTTTGGAGCATGGTATCAACGGCATATCCTGTCGCAGATGACAGGAGGGGAAAAAGATTTACAGCAGTTAAAGAATCTTACTTCTGGAAAAACAACAATCATTTCCTTCCCTCTTGAAGAGGAAGAAGAAGTGGTAAAGGAAGATTTTGAAAAAATGGGGATAAACTATTCCCAGCTTCCAGACCTTCACGTTGGGGATGGTGAGATACAGGTTGTTGTAGCCAATGCTGACCTCCCTAAAGTCGAATCATGGTATAAATTATATCGGGAAGATTTATTAAAAAAGGGCATGATAGATGTGCCTGCTATGAAAAAAATGTCGATGGACAATTATATGCAGACAGGACAGCAGACAGAAGCAGAGTATATTGATACGGCTTCGCCTGAATTAAAAGCAGCGAATGCAAAGTATGAGGGAAAACAAAAAGGAAGAATAGAGCAACAGATAGAAGCAGCCGAACACAATGCCATGAGACAGGAATCCTCAACAGCATATCTGCGATATATCAATGACCCATCATATATCCCGGTCAGTATTGATAAAAGAACACTGGTTGAAAAATCAAATGTGATAAATAAGGATGGGCTGGAGAGATATAACCAGTTCTCGTGCAGGATACCAGGTACATACGGTAAAAATGAAAAGCAACTGGTCATTCCTAATGAACAGGTTTTTGAAAAGCAGAATGGCTCTTATATTGCTTTCCTGCAGAAAGATGAATCTCCGTTTGTTTTTGATGTGATAACAAAACAGGTAGACCATGAGATGAGAAAACTGACAGGAGAAGAATTTGTAAAACGCTATTTTGATAAAGTAGATAAAACTGTTGAACGAAAAGTGACATCATTACAAAAATATAAGGAAAACACAAAGGCGAAAGATTTAAGTGATCTAAAGATAAAGATGCCGACTCCGCCGATCAAATCAAAATAATGTGCCGAATTTCGGTACAAAGAACAGGCAGTGATGCTATGCTGCCTGTTCTTTTTTATAGAAAAGGAGAAAGATTTTATGACACAGAAAAGAAAACCACCCTGGGGGATGTTTCTTATCGGCTTAGTTCTTGTACTTCTTGTTTCCTATTATGCAGCAGGGCTTTTTTCGCTGGATGGTGTGACAATGCAAAATTATCAGGATAAATTGACGTATATATTGCTGCACCCTTTCCGTAACTGGTTAAACAGTAAGACATCAGCAGTCATGGGGATTGCCCTGGTCGCATGGGCAATGTTTGTCTGTTATTACCTTACCTATTACCGTAATTTTCACCCGGATGCAGAACATGGTGTTGCAGAATGGGCAGACGTTGCTAAGACAGCAAAAAAACTCTATGGAAAAGGAGAAGAACCAGTTACTTTACTTAGTAAAAATATCAAGGTGAACGCAAAAGCCTTACCAAATATGCACATCCTTATCTTAGGAGGCTCCGGCGATGGAAAAACAACCTCTCTTTTGATACCGAATATCCTGCTTGCCAATATGACGAATATCATCTTAGATGTAAAAGGTGACCTGTTGAAAAATTACGGGGGATACCTGAAAGAAAAAGGTGTGACAGTAAAAAGCCTTAACTTTAAAGATATGTTACAATCTGACCAATATAATCCATTTGTATATATAGATAATTATACCGACATGGTAGAGCTTATCACAAATATCCAGACATCAGTAAAACCGCCAGATGCCCAAAAGGGTGACCCGTTTTGGGATGACGGTGTTGGTCTGTATCTGCAGTCTCTCTTTGAATATGAATGGCTTCAGGCGAAAGAAGAAAACCGTGTTGCATCCATGCCAGGGATTTTGGAACTGGTAAACAGGGAAACACAAAAGATAGATGAGGAAGGGACAACACAGTTACAGCAGGATATGTACAGATTACAAGAGAGGTATGGAGTAGATTATCCACCTGTGCGGGATTATAGAAAACTGAAGGAAGGAGCATCGGAAACAGTTCGTTCTATCGTTATCATGGTAAATGCACAGTTACGCCTTTTTGAAATCCCAGAAATCAAGAGAATCTTTGAAGGAACTGACGATATAGATATTCCATCACTTGGATTAGGAGTAGAGGGAAATCCAGAAAAAAAGACCGCCCTTTTTCTTGTTATGCCATCAGGGGATTCTTCCTATAATCTTTTTATCAATATGTTCTACACACAGTTATTCACTGTTTTAAAACGTATCGCAGATGATCGGAGAGATGGACAGTTACCTATCCATGTGCGGTTATGGGCAGATGAGTATTACGCTGGTCCAAAACCTTTAAACTGCGAAACGCTTCTGGGAGAGATACGAAGCAGAAATATGTCCATTGTTCCTATTTTGCAGGATATAGCACAGATAAAGACCTTGTATCCAAATGATAAATGGGAAATATTCACGGGAAACTGTGCAACAACGGTATTCCTCGGCAGTGGTGCTACTGCACATACAACACATCAGTGGATATCTGATATGTTAGAGGATATGACGATTGACAGCCGTTCCGAAAATTTAGGACATTCGCAGGGAGGAGGAAACCTGCAGATGAGCAAGGGTGGAATGAAGTTAATGACTCCGGGACAGGTCAGCCGGATGCCGAAAAATGATTGTATCCTGTTTCTGAAAGGAGAAAGACCAATCTATGATAAGAAAAACTGGTCATTTGATACAGAAGTATTTAAAGAAGCACAGGAGATAGCAGGGAAAAATGGTTATAAAAATCCTGTATATGTATCGTATGATGAAGAAAACAGGCAATACACTACAACCCGTTTCGAATCAAGACTAAATTATATCTCACAGGAAGATTATGAATTTTATGAAGAAAAAGCCAAGACGGATGATAACATACAGACATTCCAGATAGACGAAGATGCTTTTCTATATCTTAACTTCAACGAAACTCCGCAGCCAAGCCTTCGGGAGTTAGAGAAGATGGTGAAAAAGATACAGGTTTCAGAAAACAGTGAAGATGATGAAAATGAGGAGGACGAAAAGAAAGAAGATACTGTGCAGGATAGAAAAAAATGGGATTTATCTGGAGATATTATAGACTGTTTTCAGCGATATTCCAGTGAACTGTCGCAGGAAGAGCAGGAGGAAATCATAAAAGGTATCGAAGATGGCTTAACAGATCAGGAGATAAAGAGATATTTTGCCTTGTACGGAGCAGATAAAATGCAACAATACAGAAGGGTTCTCACGGCAAGAAAAAACAGAGGGTAGATACAAAAAAGCAGAAAAGACTTTAAGTCCTTTCTGCTCTTTTTTATCTCCTCTCTCCTAAATCTCTTTACGCCTGTCAACATGAAAAAATAAAATGTGCCGAATTTCGGTACACAAATAGCAAAGCATAATATATTTAAAAATTTAAATTTTTCCTCATAGAATTTATATAAAAATCCTTGATTAAAGAAATATTTGCGTTATTATTTTAAGACAAATGAATCAGGAGAATAACGATTAAAAAAGCCCCGGAAACAAATTGACATGTACTATTAAAGTAAGATATACATGTAGTACAAATGTAGGTATAGGCATAAAATTAAGGTGGGAATAATTTATGGGGAAAAAATGGAGACAATTAAAATATGAAGATAGATTAAAGATATATGCCTGGTTGCAGGATAAAACATCGGTTGCAACTATTGCAAAAAGGTTAGGTGTCTGCCGTCAGACAATCTATCGTGAAATAAAACGAGGGGAATTTGTAAAAAGAAATACGGATTACACGGAATCAACGGTATACGATCCATATGTTGCAGAGGAACATTATCAAAAAAAATTAAAGGAACGTGGACGAGATCTAAAAATAGGCAGTGATTTAAAGTTGTTACATTATATAGAAAAAAAGATAGTAGATGAAAAGCGTTCTCCGGCGGCTGCCTTACATGAAATAAAAAAAGAAGGAAAAGAATTTACAGTTACATTAAGTACCAATACTATATATAGTTACATAAAGAAAGGTATCTTTTTAAATATAACGATGGAAGATTTGCCGGAGAAGAAAAAGCAGCACAAAAAGAAAAAAGTAAAGGTACAAAAGAGAGTGCAGGCGGGGGATAGCATCAGCCAGCGTCCAGAACATATTGATTTCAGGGAAGAATTTGGTCATTGGGAAATGGATACGGTTGTAGGTCCTCAAGGTAAATCCAAAAAAGTCATGCTCGTTTTAACGGAGAGAAAAACAAGAAAAGAAATCGTGTATCTGATGCCTGACAGAAAGGCACAAACAGTTGTAAAAACATTAAACATGATTGAAAGAAAGTATGGAGAGCGATTATTCCGTGATGTATTTAAAACAATTACAGTAGACAATGGAGTAGAATTTTCTGATGCAGAAGGTCTGGAAAAATCGAGAAGAAATAAAAAGAAAAGAACGAAAGTATATTATTGCCATCCATATAGTAGTTGTGAACGAGGTTCTAATGAAAATGCAAACCGACTAATCCGACGTCATATACCAAAAGGAGTTAATTTTGATAAGAAAAGTAAAACCGAAATCAAGGAAATAGAAACATGGATAAATAACTATCCTCGTAAGATATTTGAGTATGATACAGCAGAAAATCAATTTATTAATGAAATGGAAAAATTAACAGGATAAAGCTAAGAGGTGCATATAGAAAATGGCTGCCGGAAGACAGTCTTTTTTCTATGCACTTTTTTAAAAAAGATGACAAAAATAATTGTAATTGAAGCCGAATTATGTCATTATAAATAATGAATAACAGGTAAACAATGTTAAAAATTTTTTTGAAAAAATGTTGCAAAAAAACTTGACATTTTCGATATGCGAAATATATGAAAATATTTCTTGACAAAGAAAAAGTAACTGTGTATAATATCAAGAGTATGAGAAAAGAGAGGTTGCGATATTATGAAGATAAATATATCGGAAATCTTATCTAATCCATCTGTTATCAAGAATTTTAAAGTTGAGCCTGATTTTGAGAAGCTCAAGCTTCGAAGAAGCAGTTATCCGGTATCCTATAAGGAGCCTTTTCTTTTGACTGTTTCCAAAGCAGAAGATAAACTTCATGTTACAGGTGAGACGACGATTCGATTGATAATACCATGTGATCGATGTTTGGAGGATGTGGAGAATACATTCCATATCACGATTGATCGCAGTGTTAATCCCAATACAGAGTCAGATGGCATTGAAGACGTGGATGAATTAAGTTTCATAGACGGATATATGTTGGATGTAGACAAGCTCATCATGGATGAGATTGTGGTTGCACTCCCTACAAAGGTTCTTTGTAAGGAAGATTGTAAAGGATTGTGCAGCATCTGCGGTACCAACTTAAACAATCACACATGTGATTGTCACAAGGAGAGCCTTGACCCGCGGATGGCGGCTATTCAGGATATCTTCCGTGACTTTAATCAATAAGATATTAAAGTATTGAATACTGCATAAGTAATATATCCCGAACGTCACAAAAGAAGTAATTACAAGAGGAGGTGTGACCATGTCAATTTGTCCAAAGAATAAATCTTCTAAAGGAAGAAGAGACCGCCGTAGAGCAAACTGGAAGATGTCTGCTCCTACATTAGTAAAATGTAGCAAATGTGGTGCATTAACTATGCCACATAGAGTATGTAAAGCATGCGGATCTTACAATAAAAAAGAAATCGTTTCTGTTGACTAATTGTTGACGAACAGTAAGCCGGGAAATGGTTTTAAAAAGGCAATATTGCATGATAGATAGGCCAGACATTATGTCTGGCCTATTTTTTGTATATAGATTGTATTCGAAAAATGCTTTCTGGTTTTTACAATGCATTTTTTAGAAGCAATCACAAAGCTGATTAATTTCCACATAAATAAAGAAGTAGTTGCATGAAATTATAAAGCTGACATAAAAGAAAGATGTACGGATAGCAAAGGGGGATTTTAAAAGTAACATTTGTTCTTGACCTTATATATTGCAAAATAGTAAAATAAAACTAGAAATTTTACAAAGTAAAAGAGGTAAAATACTATGGAGCATACGAAATTAACAGAGCTTTTGAATAAGGTTGCACAGGGAGAAGTCAGCGTCGAAAAGGCAGCGTTAGAATTAAAGACAGAACCTTTTGAAGACCTTGGTTTTGCCAAACTTGACCATCACAGAAAGATTCGTCAGGGAGCAGCGGAAGTCATTTATGGTGCTGGTAAGACTCCGGAACAGATTTTAAAAATCACAGAAGCTTTCCGTAAAAAAGGAGATAATGCTGTCTTGATTACAAGAATGAGTCAGGAAGCGGCCGATTTGGTTGGTGCCAGTCTCCCTCTCAGATATGATGCATTAAGCCGAACAGGTATCGTCGGAGAACTGCCAGAAAAGGATGGCAATGGAAAGGTAGTCATTGCTACAGGTGGAACCAGCGATTTGCCAGTGGCAGAAGAAGCAGCCCTAACGGCAGAAGTTCTCGGGAATGAAGTCGTAAGAATCTATGATGTCGGCGTAGCAGGAATTCATCGTTTACTGGCTTACTCTGAAGATCTGATGAGTGCACAGGTTATCGTTGTTGTTGCAGGAATGGAAGGAGCACTTGCCAGCGTAGTCGGCGGCCTCGCAGACTGCCCGGTAATCGCTGTACCGACAAGTGTTGGTTATGGAGCATCTTTTGGTGGTTTATCAGCTCTTTTATCCATGCTTAACTCCTGTGCCAGCGGAGTCAGCGTTGTAAACATTGATAATGGATTTGGTGCGGGATATATGGCAAGCATGATTAACCACGTATCCATGAAAAATGCAGAGAATTTGAATTGAGAAATGCATATAAAAAGATAAGAACATAAAGGAGTCAACAACAATGAAAACATTATATTTAGAATGTAACATGGGAGCTGCCGGAGATATGCTCATGGCAGCACTCACAGAATTAATGCCGGATAAAGATGCTTTTGTAAAAGAATTAAATGATTTGCGGATTCCACAGGTAAACATCGAGCGGACAACAATTGCAAAATGCGGTATTATGGGAACACATATGGTAGTGACTGTTAATGGGGAAGAAGAAAAAAGTATAGATGTTCCAATGCACGCACATACACACAGTCATGTTCATGAAGAACACGAGCATACTCATGAGCACCATCATGAACATAGCGATGAGGAACATTTCCACGCGCATCATCATGAGCATTCGGACGAAGAATATAGCCATCATCATCACGAGCATGGTGATGATGCATGTAGCCACAATCATACGCATGAACACCATGAGGAGCATCATACTCACAGCCATGTTTATGAAGAACACGAACATACACATGAACACAGTCATGAAGGACATACACATGCACATGGACACAGCCATCACCATACCAGCATGAAAGATATTGAGCATATCATCGGACATCTGAACGTACCAGAAAAAGTAAAAGAAGATGCTATTGCCGTATATAAATTAATCGCAGACGCAGAAAGCCATGCACATGGCCGTCCGGTAGAAGAAGTACATTTTCATGAAGTTGGAGCGATGGATGCCGTAGCAGATATCGTAGGTGTATGCCTGGCAATTTATAAACTTGCACCAGAGCAGATTATCGCTTCTCCTGTCCATGTAGGTTATGGACAGATTCACTGTGCACATGGTATTCTTCCAATCCCAGCTCCGGCAACTGCACACATTTTACAGGGAATTCCTATTTATGGCGGAAGAATTGAAGGAGAACTCTGTACTCCAACTGGAGCAGCACTTTTAAAACATTTTGCCCAGTCTTTCGGACAGATGCCAATGATGGCAGTAGAACAGACAGGCTATGGTATGGGAATGAAAGACTTTACCGATGCAAACTGCCTTCGTGCGATTATCGGAAACACCGTAGAAGGACAGGAGCAGACAGGCTGTCACGGAGCAGTGCAGGAAATGGATTCCATCATAGAACTTTGCTGTAACCTTGACGATATGACACCAGAAAAAATCGGTTTTGTCACAGAACTTCTTATGGAAGAAGGAGCCTTTGACGTATATACAACCAATATCCAGATGAAGAAAACCCGTCCAGCCGTAATGCTTACCTGTATGTGTGCAAAAGAGGATAGAGAAAAATTCCTCACACTTATTTTAAAGCACACAACGACACTCGGTGTTCGTGAATATACCTGTAAACGCTATGGCCTGAAAAGAGAAATTAGAGAAGTAGAAACTATTTACGGAACCGTTCGTGTAAAAGCAGCCTCCGGTTATGGTGTTGCAAAAGAAAAGCCAGAGTATGAGGACATGGCACGAATCGCAAAAGAGAAAAAGATTTCTCTGGCGGAAATTGAAAAAGAGGTTTATAAGAATTTAAAATAGACACTTATTAATCTAAAAATAGAATTTTAGTCCAGCTCTCTTTAATTAGGAAGCTGGGCTTTTTGTATCTTCATTTCAAGAATGCCCAGCATTCTTCTGCGAGATGCGCGTCATGCAATGCATGACATACTTATTTCACTTATCTATTTGAGAAGGACTAAAAGGTTCTGACAACATAAATATTAAAAGTTTCTTCAGGAAAGTACTCGGCAATTAAATTACGATATTAAGTGTCGTAATCTATGTTAAAATAAAGAACGATATTTTATTTTGATACTTTGTAATTGACAGAGTGTCAAAATAGCTGTAAAGTATACTTGTAATGAGAAAATATTTCATTTCAGACTAAATATTATGAGAAAGGGATTGCGAACATGGAAAAATCAAAAGTTTATTTTACCGACTTCAGGGCAAAGTTAGGAGAGGGACTTCCACTCAAATTAAAGAGACTTCTGAAGAAGGCCGGAATCTCAGAAATTGATATGGAGAATAAGTTTGTAGCAATTAAGATGCATTTTGGTGAGCTCGGCAATGTAAGTTTTCTTCGTCCAAACTATGCAAAAGCAGTTGCGGATGTTATAAAAGAATTAGGTGGTAAACCATTTTTAACAGATTGTAATACGCTATATCCTGGAAGCCGTAAGAATGCTTTAGAGCATTTACAGTGTGCCTGGGAGAATGGATTTACTGCAATGACTGTCGGATGTCCTATTTTAATTGGAGATGGATTAAAAGGGACAGATGATATTGAAGTACCTGTAGAAGGTGGAGAATACATAAAGAGTGCCAAAATTGGCCGTGCGATTATGGATGCAGATATTTTTATCAGTTTAAGCCATTTTAAAGGGCATGAGACGACAGGATTTGGTGGTGCGATTAAGAACATCGGTATGGGATGCGGTTCTCGTGCTGGTAAGAAAGAGCAGCATACAAATGGTCAGCCAACGATTCACGAAGATATGTGTCGAGGATGCCGCCGCTGTATGAGAGAGTGCGCCAATAATGGTCTGGTCTTTGATGAAGAGACCAAGAAGATGCACATTGATGGAGCTAACTGTGTTGGTTGTGGAAGATGTATCGGTGCCTGTAATTTTGATGCTATTGAATTTGAGAACTGGGCAGCAACAAAGGACTTAAACTGCAGAATGGCAGAATATACGAAAGCAGTAGTAGATGGAAGACCAAACTTTCATATTTCTTTAGTTGTTGATGTATCTCCAAACTGTGATTGCCATGCAGAGAATGATGCACCAATCCTGCCGAATATCGGTATGTTTGCATCCTTTGATCCATTAGCATTAGACCAGGCCTGTGTAGATGCCTGTTTGAAGATGCAGCCACTGCCAAACAGCCAGCTTTCTGAAAATATGCATAAAGAAGGCTTTTGCGATCATCACGATCATTTCGAAAATTCCACTCCGGAATCTGAATATAAAACATGCTTAGAACATGCAGAAAAGATTGGCTTAGGAAGCAGAGAATACGAGCTTATTGTGATGAAGTAGTAATTTTATCTTGCTTTTTTCTGACAATAAGTGTATATTAAATACAATTGAACAACAGGGGAGCTTGTATTACAGGCTGAGAGGAAGGTATGACCTTCG
>OJMG01002484.1_pt1 | contig 15637 bp, 15 predicted proteins | sample 1597141 | NCBI WGS metagenome assembly OJMG01 (sample SAMEA2452119, study PRJEB22498) | human gut metagenome | biome: human feces; feature: human gut; material: feces | place: Australia | collected 2012 | reverse complement strand
CCACTCGTTACGACAGCTTTAAAAAGATCCAGCGTGCCGAGCTTAATAGCCATAACATTCCACTTTTTGCTCATTTGTTTTCCTCCTTTTTCATAATTTGTACTTTTTTTTTGCAAGCAAACAGATTCTTGTCCATTGAGGCTATTGGAAAAATCTATCGCCTACAAGCTTATTACGTCGTTTCTGTAATTAGTCATTAGTATGCCTTTGTTTACTCCCACACAGGCTGTGTCTTCCAAACGCATGCCATACTTTTTATCAGGGAAATCTAAATAGATATCAAGACCGAAAGTCATCCCTTCCTCAAGAGTAAAATCACTCTGCTCCTCTATCCAAGGGCCTTCACACTCTGCTAAACCAAGGCTGTGACTGGGGCCATATAAAAGATTGCCGTAATGACCGTTTTTCTTCATTGTTTGAGCAAAAAGCTTCGCTACATCACGGGCACTTTTGCCGCTTTTCAAGTTCTCTATAAGAACTCCCTGAGCCTCCGCCATTGCGTTAATTGCTCTTACCATCCAGTCTTGAGCCTCGCTCATAATTACAGGCCTTGCTATGGAGGATGAATATCCCTCGTATCTGGCGCCTAGCTGTAGCTGTACCAAATCTCCCTTTTTTATCTGCTTCTGGCTGGCACGGCCTATAGCGTAATTGCTTCCCTCTCCAGAAAGGATCCAGAACGGATACCCTTCGCCCTCTGCACCAAGCTCGTACATCTTGGACAACGCAACACCTTTCGCCTGTAGTTCAGTCATACCAACATGCATGGAGCCAATAAGATGCGCCAGCGCCTCCGTAGTAATGTCGCAGGCTTTCTGAATGCACGCAATCTCATCCGACGATTTTTTGCTTCTCAGGTTATCCACAATAGTGTCAAACACTATCTCCACATCCCCAAAGCATGACAAGCTCTCTTTAAACTCGTCATAAACATCAAAGGGCAATATTCGGGCTCCCGCTATCGAAACTCTTTTGATGGTGCCATTGCCTTTACATTCTTCAATAACCTCAGACATTGTAGAAAAAGAATTATCGTGATAAGCAGGGCTGGCCGACTCTCTGAAAGCACCAAGTCTTCTTATTTTCTTTATGACGCCTATATTTTGGGCTCTGTCTGCACTCTCTGGACCTACAAGCAAAATAGGCTCACCTTTTCTGCCTATTAATACTGCCGCTGTCTCAAACGAAGGCCAATAGTTGGAAAAATACTTCTGATATTGTGGTTCCGCTTCATTTCCAAAAGCGAAAAGGAGGTCAATTCCTTTTTCCCGCATCAGCTCCTGCGCCCTCTTTATTCGCGCATTAAACTCGTCTACTGAAATTTTTGGCATATTGCAATACAAAAAAGCCATACCTATTCACTATAGAAAAGCCTTTTTCTCCTTTCTTCTGAGCATATAATAATCGCCGAATACTTTTTTGTTAACAATTATATACCACTATCAACCACATTTGTCAACCATTGGAACGATAAAATTTACAAAAATATATCGTTCAACAGGTGGGAACCCATATCTTCAATGAACCATTTTTAATCTATTTAATAAAAAAGTCGGCTGCTTGTCCCTTTGGACGAGCACCCGACTTGCTACATTGTCAGCATGTTAGGTTTAAATAACCGTTGCTAGAAATAACTTTATTAAGAACCCTGCAAATAATTGTGAAGCCATAACAAAAAATCTATGTCATCATTAGGAATTGAAATGTTTCCTTTATTATATTCAGGATTTTCACAAAGATTTCGCAGAAAGGGTAAAGCAGAGGTTAACTTGTAGAATTCTGCATCATCCCAATCTTTTCCATAAATATGATTTTTTAAATAAAGACAATATAGAGCAACCCAATCACCTCTTTGAATCGCGTCCAAAATACTAGCGAGTGTATCAACCATATACTTATTGATTATTTTCATATCGGCATCAGTTAATTTGCTATTTGGCCCTGCGTGAATATCTTCAACGGGGCCATTACGGAAAATATAATGTACTACGTTCTGCTTATATCCCTAAAAAATAAAGATTTTGCTATCTGCTGCAGATCAATTTCTTCTGAAAATGAATTATTTATGAATTTCATATATACCTCAAAGAATAATAAATTTGGTTGATTGCATAATGAAGTTGGACACCTAACAAAAAAATCCATAGTGATTTTCCAGCATGGTAGAATGAAGTTCCTACACAACATCTGCCAAGGGAGGGCAATCACTATGGACTGCCAAGATTATATCACAGGGCCAGCAGAACGCAAGAAGGGACAGCACCTTCAGCGTGAAGAACGAGGGGCTATCCAACATCTCAAGTGCCAAGGCTACACAAACAGAGCCATCGCCAGAGAGATAGGTTGCTCGCCGTCTACCGTGGCAAACGAACTACGACGCGGCACACCGCCTCGTAAGAGCAATAAGGGCAGGAAACCCGGTTACTCAGCAAGGCATGGAGAGGCCGTCTACAAGGCCAACAGGAAGCATTCTCGGAAACACCATCGGATTTGCCGCTGCGCCCACTTCCTTCGTTGGGTAGTCAAGCAGTTCAAGGAACACAAGTGGTCTCTGGATTCCTGCGTTGGCTATGCCCGTCTGCATGGGCTGTTTCCAGCAGATGAGATGGTCTGCACCCGCACTCTTTACAATGAGGTCTGGGCAGGCAGCCTTGACTTGTCTGTGACAGAACTGCCCGAAGCCATTTAATCAAATAACAGGATAGGAACCTCCTGCATACAACGTTCCACCTCTGCTTCATTTTCTACTGAAGGCATTGCTCCCTTACGAGATGCACAAAGCGCACCACACGCATGCGCAAACCTGAGCATTCTTTCTATGTCTGGTTGGGGAATTTGCTCGATCACTGGCATGTTCAAACGGGTTAATTGGTAGATAAACCCCCCTATAAAAGCATCTCCGGAACCAGTTGTATCAGCCACCTTTACATCATAGGTTGGCAAATGCCCTTCCCCACCTTTATAGCTGTAATAACAACCGCGAGGGCCTAAGGTAATCGTTACGAATTTCGCGCCGAAGCTACGTATTTTATGCGCAACAGCTTCGTAAGTAATATCCTTGCCGAAAAGAAATTCTGCTTCCTCAACCGATATTTTCACAATATCTGCTTTATGCATTGTGTCGAGCATTACAGTGCGCTCAAATTCCTTATCATTTGAAAATGCGATGTTCCAGTTTGGATCATAAACAAGCAATTTCCCACGTTCTTTTACCATTTCCACAATCTTTGCCGCGGCCAATCTGCAAGGTTCTTTGTATTGTGAAACGGTCGAAAGCAAAAACACTCGGCAGGCATCAATCAGTTGTTCGTCAATATCTTCGGGTGAATAGTAGGTTTCAGCAACTTCTCCTCGAGTAAAATCAAAGCTACGATTGTTGTTCTCGTCTAGAGTGATAAAAGCCATTTTTGTGGGCGCTTTCCTGGTAAATCGTAAGCCTTGAATGTTAACCCCGAATTTGGTCATCGCATCAGCTAAAAAGTGCCCGAATATATCATCACTGACCGTACCAAGAAATCCTGATTTGCCACCCAAACGGGAAACTGTTACTGCCACATTGGCCGGCGCCCCACCAGGATTGCGTTCATAAAGCAAATTCCCTTTTGGTGAAATTCCTGCGGGGGTAAAATCCACCATTAAATCGCCAAGTGTTAGCACATCTAGAACAATTTTACTCATCATAGGTACATCCTGCCTGTAAAATTACGTTTGGAGCGTGCAGCCAGTAACCACCAGTGCGTATTACAGCTTTTACCTTCTTAATTTCTTCGTCAAATTCAATGTGTGGGATATAGGATAGTTTTGCTTTTTCAGGCCAATGTTTCGCATATTCCTTATCGAGATCAGGTGACATTTCTTTAATTTCACATGCAAGAATGACCTCTTCAATTGCCATTTCATTTATAATTCCTTCGACAACTTGAACCATTGAAGGAATATTAGGCAAAAAGGCCAAGTCAACAGTTTCAATACCTAACGGTATATTGTAGCCTGCATCCACAATCGCAAAACGATCTCTATGGCCGATACGGGCAGTAAGAGAACGCAAATCAGCATTCAGTATTCCTTGTTTAATCATAACTAACTTCCTCTTTATTCTAAATTAGCGTGATTATATGCAATTTTCGCAGTACCACAATTAGTTTTTTGCATCAATTCGCAAACCATTGCATCCCCGACTATAACGATTGACTGTTCAAACGGGTTACCAGACGGGCGAATTGAAAAATAATTTCCTTCTATCCATCCATCAGGATCAGCGGCCCCTTCTTGAATTGGCTTTGCAGTGTTTAATTGAACAGCAACTTTGGCAATTGATGCAATTGTTGAATTTCTATTTTTTGTAAATACCGCAACTTCTGCTCCAGCGGCTTTCGCTTTTTTACAGATTGCAATCATCCCAGCCGTTTCTCCTGAGCCCGAACCGACCAATAATAGATCCCCTTCACGGATACTTGGCGTGCAAACCTCACCGACAAGATATACCTTTAAACCGATTTGCATGAGGCGCATTGCCAAAAACTTCATTGCGAGCAGGGAACGTCCTGCAGCCCCAACAAAAATACGATTTGAATTGAGAATCAGTTCTTGCATTTGCTCGAGTTCGGTCTCTTCAACAGTTTCAACAATCTCCTGCAGTTCGTTTAGACTTGCAAGAGCGATAGCACGAGTTTTCACTGTATTGCCTCCTCGAGAATCATTTTTTTCATGGTTTTTGCCGTTTCGATAGGATCAACTGCTTTGCAGATTGCTCCACCCACTATAATTAGGTCTGGCTTGGCTGCAATAATGCGCGGTAGAGTTTGTAAATTGATTCCTCCAGCGACAGCTAACTTAAGTTCAGGTGCTCCTTGCCGTGCAAGCCGCATGCTCTCCAGCGGATCCGGCGCATCAGGAACGTCAAGACTTGTATGTACACAGATATAATCCGCACCAAGTGCCTGTGCAACTGCAGCTCGCGCAGGTATACGTTCAAGAGGTACTCCCATGGTATCCACCAACACCTCGCGCTCATATGCTCGTGCAGTTTTAATTGCCCCTGCAATGGTCTCGTTGTTAGCGCTTACAGAAACTGTAACAATGTCAGCACCGGCACGGAATGCAAGAGCGCTCATAAACTCTCCACCGTCCAGAATCTTGTAATCCGCCAAAATCTTTGCTTTAGGATATAAGTTTTTGAATTCTTGAATAACTGAAATGTCGTTATAATATGCGAATGGTGTGCCGATTTCAATAATATCGACATCTTCTTGAATTTTTTCTAATAAAACTTTAGCCGCTTCGCGGGTAATATCGTCAAGTGCTATTTGCAGTTTCATAGATTGTTTACTCCTCGAACATTTCTTCTTATAGCTCGTGAGGAAAATGAACTCGCCTCTTGTTCCATACACAAACTTTGTCGAGATTCCTTTTCCTCACAGGCAAATTATATTTTCTTATTTTATCCGCTTACATTTAGAAGCCGAGAATTGCACGAATATCCGCATCGTTAAGATTATCCTTTGTCACAACCACGATGTTAGTACCAATGTTTTCAGGCAAACTCTCGCCTTCAAGTGCCTTTACAGCACTCACAACACTCTGATATCCGATATCACTGGGATCCTGAGTAACAATAGCAGTTGTAGTGCCAGACTCGAGATAAACTACGTTAGTCTCAGTTGCATCAAAACCTACATGCACGATTTCTCCCACTCTACCGCGCTCCTCAATGATATTTGCAGCAGCAATGGTAGAAAAGTCATTGTTGGAGAAAATGCCCGCAAGATCAGGGATTGCAGTGATCCAGTCGTTGGAAATTGTCAAAGCCTTCTCCATATCGCCGTCGCAGTACTGGATGTCGACAACCTCCATATTGGGGAAGTTTTCTTCGATGTAATCTCTTGCGCCTTCGCAGCGAGCTACATTAGAAGGAACTGTTTCCTGTGAGCCGAGCAGGCAGACCTTGCCTTCACCGCCGAGAGCCTCGCCCAGAGCCTTTCCGCCAAGCCGGCCGGCCTCGTAGTTATCTGTAGCAATAAAGGTTAAACCGTCATAATTACAAGTAGTGTTGAACAGGATAATTTTAATTCCCTTTGCGGCTGCAGCCTCGAGAGTTGGCACCAAAGCCTCGGAGTCGCATACCGCGATGCAGATGGCATCAGCGCCCTTCGTAATGGCATCTTCCACCATTGCAATCTGCTGCTCATAAGAGGTCTCAGTAGCAGGACCATCAATTGTGTAGACAAGGCCGAATTCCTCGCAGGCTCTCTCTGCGCCTGCCATTACGCTTGCCCAAAATTCGCCGGAACCAGACATGGTGAATACTGCGACATTCCAAGGATCAGCGTTACCAGCATCGCTACTGGAGCCTGCTGCATTGGAGCTGCCCTGGGTGCCTGCGTTTTGTGCAGTGTCGCTCTGATTGCCGCACGCAATCATGCTAAAAACCAAGAGCAATGACAAGACAATGGCTAAGACTCTTTTCATAAAATACCTCCAAAAAATATTTAATATCGCAGGGTATATTCCCACAATATTCACTGGTATTAGACACCCATACGCTTTCTCTGGCGCACGATGTCAATATAGACTGATAGTACCAACGTTGCACCCGTAGCTACCTGTTGCCATTGAGTTGATACACCAATAAGGTTGAGTCCGTTATTAAGAACGCCGATAATAACTGCGCCTAGTAATGTGCCAAAAATTTTTCCGTGTCCACCTGACATTGATACACCGCCAATAACCGATGCAGCTACCGCATATGCTTCGTGTCCTACTGCAATGCTCGGTTGACCAGAATTAACACGTGCTGTTGTTAAAACTCCTGCAATCGAAGCCATCGCAGCACTAAACATGAAAGCAAAGATTCGAACTTTGTGTACCGAAATACCAGATAAGCGGGCAGCTTCTGCGTTACTACCAATTGCATAAATATGTCTTCCTATTACAGTTTTTCGTAAAATGAAAGTAGCAATAAGCGCAACAAATAGCATTATATAAACAGGATACTGAATTCCAAGGAACCGTCCTTGCGCCAGCTGCTTAAATTCCGGGCGATTGCTGAAATAAACAGCTCTAGAATCTGTAAAAACGAGCGCTAAACCACGAATGGCCATTTGTGTTCCAATTGTTGCAACAAAGGAAGGCAATGACAGCTTGGTAATAAGTAATCCATTGACCAGACCAAGAAGGATACCAAAACTCACACCACCCAAGCAGCAAATGATCATCGGATAACCTTTCGAGAGCAAAGTTGCCACAATTACACTGCTCATAGCAAGTGTCGGTGCAATGGAGAGATCTATTTCACCTGAAATAATGACATAGGTCATACCAAAGCCTAAAAGTGCAGTTGTAATGATTTGCGTCAAAACATTAGCCAGATTATCACTAGATAAAAAATACGGAGACATAACCGAAAACAAAACAATAAGTATCAGTAGAGCAATTAGGCAAGAAATGGTCTGACTGGTATCTTTGCTTACAATTAGCCTCTTTTTGGGATTGCTGTCAGCATTTTTCACTTGGATCTTCATTACACCTTGTCCTCACATTCTTCATAGTTTTTTGTTTTGGATGCGAGTATCATAATTTGTTCTTGTGTTGCATCCGCGGCATCGATTTCCCCTGATACCCGTCCCTCACTCACAACAAGGATTCGGTCGCTTAACCCCATTACCTCGTTCATTTCAGAGGAAATAACAATAACTGCCGCTCCTCGCTCTGCAATCTTGTTAATAAGTGCGAAAACTTCGTATTTTGCGCCCACGTCAATACCACGAGTGGGTTCATCAAAAATTACAACATCAAAATTCCTACAAAGCCACCGGCCGATCAAAACTTTTTGTTGGTTACCTCCACTGAGATATTGCAGAATTTGCTCATTGTTTGGAGTTTTAATTCGTAGCTGATCTACTTTTTCATCAACAACTTTTTTGATAATTCTGTCGTTGACTATGCCCTGTTTTGCCCAATCAGAAAAGGTGGCGGCAACCATGTTAAATGTCACACTCTGATCGAGAAACAATCCAGTATCTTTGCGGTCCTCTGGGAGATAGGTAATTCCATGGCGAATTGCATCAATCGGCGCTTTAATGGAACATTTTTCTCCCTTGAGCCAAACCTCACCACTTGTTGCTCTATCCGCTCCAATAATTGCACGTGCAATTTCAGTGCGTCCTGCTCCCACCAATCCTGCAATACCAAGTACTTCCCCGCTGCGTACCGAAAAAGAAACATTGTCAAAAATCTTCTTTTCATTAACTACACGAGTTAGGTTTTTAACTTCGAATATTACATCTCCAATGGTACTGTTCCGCTTCGGAAACTCTTCATTCATCTCGCGCCCAACCATATCACGTATTAGCTGGGGAATGTTGTATTCTTTGCTCCAAGGTTGTGTGGTTATGTATTTGCCGTCTCGTAATACAGTAACCCGATCAACAATATCATCGAATTCTTCCAGGCGATGAGAAATATAGATAATGCCGACTCCTTCATCGCGAAGTTTCCGGATAATATTGAAGAGTGTTTCAGTTTCAGAGAGTGAAAGCGACGATGTTGGTTCATCGAGGACAAGCACATCAGAATGCACGCTAAGTGCTTTCGCAATTTCAACCATCTGTCGAGAAGCAATGCTTAAATCTTTTACTTCGGTCTGTGCATTAATGGATAATCCCATGCTGTCCAACAAAGCCTGTGCTTTTTCGTTCATTTCTTTGTCGTCAATTATTCCACGAACCTTGCGTGGTTCACGACTTATATAGATATTATTTGCAACAGAAAGATCGGGCAAAAGATTGAGTTCCTGATGTATAATACTGATTCCCATTTCCTGTGCGTGTTTGGGGTTTTCAGGAAGGAACAAATTACCTTTATAGTAAATTTCACCTTCATCTTGCTTGTAAATGCCGGTTAAAACTTTCATAAAAGTGGATTTTCCAGCACCATTTTCTCCGGCAATAGCGTGCACTTCTCCCCTTTTTAGTTCGAAATGTACCGAGTCAAGAGCTTTGACACCCGGGAAGCTTTTGGAGATTTTCTCCATTCTTAATAAGTTGTCCATATCTTTCAACATCACCCCATCCAATAATTTCGAAATATCTCAGACAATCTATAAAACTTAAAGGACCAAAAAGTTTAATATCAAACAATGCCAAGAAATTTTACTGTTTCTGTTTCACCAAACACTAGTAAGACTCGCCCTCCTTCTTTACAACGGGTGCATCAAAGCGATGGATACACATTTGTTAACTTTGACTATAAACTACCAGATTTATTGATGATTTGTCGTTAGAATGTATTAGGAATAGGTGGACATTTTTAAGATCCCAACTATTTTGTTCGTCAAAACAAATATAGGCCAATGATTTTTTCGACTGCTTCCCTATTCATAAGCTTTCCCTTATGGAACATCCTGCCTCATGAGTGTTCTTCCAATTCTTTTGTAAACACATTCAAAATAGCATTAGAACACAGTATACAAAAAAACTTGCAAAAGGAATATGTTTTTGTTATAGTCGTATTAAACTCTTGAAGCATGTAAATTAATGTTAATTTTTGGCGTGTTTATTTGTAATTTTAAGAGGGATTATTAATTATGAACGAAGAATTCAATGTAGTAATTGCAGAGGATGAAAAACGTATTTGCAGCTTGATCAAAGCTCTTATTGATTGGGATGGATTACATTTACGTTTAGTAGGTGAAGCACACGATGGTGTTCAAGCTCTTACGTTATTACAACAGGAAAAAGTAGATATCTTGATTACGGACATCCGAATGCCAGGTGTCAACGGATTAGACCTTACAAAATGGGTTAATGATCATTGTAATCAATGCTCTGTTATAATCATTAGCGGCTATAAACAATTTGACTATGCATACGACGCATTACGTATGGATGTTGTCGATTTTCTCCTCAAGCCTATTAAAAAAACTGAGATAAATAATGCAATTTCAAAGATTGTTCAAAAGCGCTCAGTCTCCTCTCCTAATACATCAACAATTCAATTGGAAGTTCAACAGTTTCGTACTTCTTTACGTCGGCAGTGCATTCATTCCTTTTTATATAATTCTAGCTTACGCGATGTGCCACTTGAAACATTTAACAAAACTACTGGAATGGAATTCCAGAATGGTGATTTCGTAGCAATTATACTTCAATTATACGAGCCTAATTCATCGCTTGACGGACATTTTTCTCGTTATTCTACAAGTGCAGTTCAAAGCCAACCTGCGTTTCCAGTTGGCATCGGAGATAAATTACGTGATTTGCTTGTTGCAGGTTTGATTTCAAAAGTGATAGATATTGAAGCTGAGTTCATCGATGACACCCTTTACTGTATTGTCAATCTTGACCCTAATTCGAGGGAATCTTTTATCCGTTCATTGAAGCGCATAAAGGATATTTTAAAAGAACATATTGATGTTTTTCGATATCGTTTTCTTCTTACAGCTAGTAATTTTTATTCCAATTATACTTTCTTTCCAACAGCTTTTCAGGAAGCCCGTATGCTTATACCTTGCAAATGTGCGCTTTCTGGCGAAGGCCCCTTTTTGTGGAATGACTTTCCTCTCCCACCACTTACTTTACCAAAACTCTCATTAAAATCCGAATGCAGAAGAGCAGCTGAAACAAGAGAGACAAAACAAATTTTTTGTGTGATTCATGATTTAATTGAAACGCACAGCACTTTGTTTTTAACAGATCCTAGACTAATAAACAGTTTTTTACGTCAGCTCTTTGATGCCATTTGGGTTATTGCATCCAACCACACATGGTTAACTCCGGATGCGTTGTTAATAATGCAGAAATACTTAGTTTCCTGTTCTTCTAGTTTGCATGATCTAGAGAAAAACTGTTGTCAGCTTATAGATTCCATTTTAGTTCGTTTGCAAAAAGAAGTAGACTCAACCAATTCCATGCCGGTTCGAACAGTTAAACAACTTATTAGCAAAAACTTTGCGAATACAATTTCACTTGATGATCTTGCGAAAGAAGTTAATCTGAGTCCTCCTTATTTAAGTGAACTCTTTAAAAATGAAACCGGGGAAACTATCAGTAACTATATTCAGCGAACACGAATTGAAATGGCACAACACCTACTTTTAACAACAATGATGAACGTAACTGAAGTGGCTGATGCTGTCGGATACGCTGACGCAAAATATTTCAGTCGGGTTTTTCGTAAGCACTTAGGTATTCGTCCCTCCGATTTCCGTTATCTTAATACATGGGGGTAATTTTCATTGAAATTACGTGCTGTCTTTCGTTTTATACGTGAAACCAATAATTCTTTGTTAATTATTTTACCTGGTCTTCTCTTTTCTTTAGGTTTAGCTCAGTTTGCTATGATTCTTTTTGTGTTCTTTCAATCACCCAAAGCGAATTTGCTTTTACTGGCAATAGTGGTTTTAAATTTATTGATATTTAGCCTCTTTATCGTATTTATAATCCATATAACCACTGCATTTATCCAACCACTTTATGAAATATGGCATTATTCAATATCTCCCGATTCAAAAAAAAGACTTAGTGACAATCCTTTTCTGCAGCGGGTGGAAGAACAAGTTGTGGCGCAGACCGATGAGATTATCAAAAGTCAGTTTGGAAATATTACAAATTTGAAAGCGCTACAAAGTCAGATTAACCCACACTTTCTTTATAATACCCTTGACTCCCTACGTGGCGAATTATATATGTGCGATATGCCTAATTTGGCACAAATGGTTGAGACATTGTCTGAATTATTTCGTTATAGTATCAGCCAGAAGGAGCCACTCATCTCGCTTGAAGCAGAGATTGACAATACCGAAAAATATATACGAATAATGCAATTTCGTTTTCCTAACAAATTTGTTTTATATAAGCGGTTTGATGATGAGACAGATGAAATTTTGGGAATGCAAGTTCCAAAAATGATTTTACAACCGATAGTAGAAAACTCGATTAATCATGGCTTAGAGGCAAAAATCGGACCGGGTAGGATTTTTATTGATATTACCCATACAGAAAGAACTGTGTGTATTCGGGTTGACGACGACGGCGTAGGGATTCCTGCAGATAAACTTGATAGTATCAATACTCAGCTTAGTAAAAATGAAAGTAATTGCGCCGCCGACTCTGTTCGTGGGATGGGCCTTGCGTTGTTTAATATCAATTCACGTATTCGGCTGCTATATGGCGAAGATTATGGAGTAAGCGTCGCAAGTAGTGTTGGAAAAGGCACTCAGGTTCAAATTATGTTGCCTTTAAGCAAGGAGTAATTCTATGGAGGAACTCTTTCGTTTTATCAATGTAAGTTGTGAAACGTCGCGATTTTACCTGCGAAACTTCAGTTTTATGTTTGGTCGCGGGGAACTTATTGCAATTTCCAGTGACACAACATCAGCTAAAGATGCACTCGTTCTTTTGTTAACTCGGCAAATCGAACCAACAAGCGGAAAAATAAGCTGGAATGCAAAAGGGGGAGCTCATTCTCTTATTTCCTATGAAGATCACCTGCTATATAAACATTTGAGTATTGCAGAAAACCTATCGTTAACATATCCTTCGTCTAATCGGTTTTTTTTCTCTCAGAAAAGGAACTCACTAAATGCGCGTTTGATCCTCGAAAAATACGGCATATTCTGGGATGTTAATAAACCGGTGTACAGTTTAACAAAATTACAACAATATATTCTACGTATTGTGAAGGCAGTTTATCTTGGCGCGGAATACCTTATTCTATCTGATGTTGTACGGTTACATTATGATGCCGATTTTAGCCTACTTCGCGATCTTGTGCGAACCCTTCTGGAACATCAGATTTCAATTTTGTTGACCGATAGCTATCAAAATCCCCTTTTTATATGTTCTGATGCTTGTCGTATTCTTCGATTTGAAGGGGGTATGTTTGTTAGACTGCTTAATGGGCAGGAGGATCAGTACATATACGACAGTTATCGTTCATATGATTCAAGCGCATATGCTAGTGTTTATCCTCAAAAAAATGTACCCCTCTCGATTGACTTTTCATCAATAACTATTAGCGATATTCACACGAATCATATTCATTCTCTCTCCATGAACTTACAGCCAGGGGAAATTACATATTTAGTTGGGAAAGGCTTATATGAATACGATTTTCTGAATGCGATTTTCGGAGAAGTCCCTCGTTGCCGGATAAATTTAGGTAATAAAGATTTCATTAATGCAAAAATAAACGCTTTATTCTATACCGGAATTGGTTATTTTCCGCAGGATGTCAGCAGACTGATATTTCCAGATCTAAATTACATTGAAAACACCACAATTTTTTCGCTTCGTAAAATTTCTCATTTGGGAATTGTTATCCGTTCAGTATTTCAAAACTATTTGCTGACTAAAACGCCATTTTCATACAAAGAAGATCCTAAGCATTCATTTCATAAAATAAACCACGAAAATAGAGTCGTTGCAATGGCCAACCGATATGCCTTGTATAATTGGCGACTATTAATTATTCATCTCCCTAATATCAATCCGACAGGTGTTGAAGCGAAGATATTCCAAACACTAATCAACGAACTTGCAAACCGCGGAACAAGTGTGTTGGTTGTCGTAGCTGCTTCGTCTGAAATTCTGACAAGAGCTGATAATCTCTTTGAATTCGATCAGGAAGGAAACTGTTATCAGAAGCTAGATCATCAAAATCATCGCTAACAAAAATAAGGGAAGCACCTTCTGCAAAAAGCCACCGACGACGCGATCGCGCTTTTTGGCGACCGCGAAGCCAGCGGCGTTGTGCTGCTCAAGGGATATGATGCGTACTATGACGGCTATGAGGAAAACGGCAAGGCTGTTCCCGGTTACCGCGATTTGATCGACGAGCTATCAGGCGAGTTTCCGCTCGGCCAGCCAATCACCGGCGAACAGAAGCAGAAGGATTTCATCAAGCTCTACGGCAATATCCTGCGGCTCAAAAATATCTTAAGCGCGTTTGATCAGTTTGCCGGGCACGAACTTCTCCCGGAGCGGGATTTTCAGGATTACCAGAGCGTCTATCTCGACCTTTATCAGGCGTACCGCCCGAAAACGGATGGGGACAAAGAAAACATCAACGATGATATTACGTTCGAAATTGAACTCATCCGGCAGGTGGAGATCAACATTGACTACATTTTGATGCTGGTCATGAAGTACCATGAATCGAACTGCAAGGACAAAAGTATCCTAGGAACCATCGACCGGGCGATTGACTCAGCATCCAGCGGCTCGCGCAGTTTTTTGAAAAATACTTCGGAATTTAGTGCTTTCACGCCGACTTGCATTCCAGCTCCGCTTGGGGCAACAATCGGACATTGAATCCTTGCTTCTTTGTTCTGACAGCAATCCCATGAAGAGAAACTGCACTGCGCAAATCCCGGAAAGCATTCCGCTTATGACACAGGTAACACGGGATTCGAGCAGTGCAGTTCAAATGTACGGTATTTGCTATATCAAATCATCGATTGGTTTGGGGCGTTGTGTTTTTTAAGGGCGGCAGCTCGATTCCAAAATTGCTGTACCGCTCCAAGGAATGCAGCTCTGTTTTGATAAATGCCCACGAACTGCGATAATCATCGCATACGGAGAACGAAGATTCTTTCATAAACAGCGTAAATCCGTCCGGGTCATCGCCGTACTTCAAGTCAAACTCCTCGGCACACCGAATCTTTTCCCAGTCGGAAAGGTTTGTTCTCCCATGAAGAATATGCTCCAAATTCAAAGAGAAATAGTACATGCTATATGGAATGCCCGCGACTTTGGGGCAGGCAGAAAGTCGGTCGATATTGTTCCGTTTGCGCTGGTTGCGGTCAAGAATCCCGGCGCGATTTGGCGTTTGAATTTGCGTTTCTGTATAGTATGGTGGAGTATCAGTTTCCACCGTATCATTTTCGACAACAGCATCATCAGGGATGAATACACCGTCCATATCGGTAAGATGAACGATTCGGCAAATATCGCTCTTTCTGTAGATACTGCCCATAAACTCCTTGACCTGCGCCCAAACGGCGACCACGATCTTATCCGAAGAAGTGAAATCGCGGGTCAGAATATCTCCATGAATGACCTGAAATTTTACCGTCGCGGAAGAAAAGATACGGTTCAAAACCGTAGAAAGGCTAGTTTCATCTGTCGGCCCCTCTACGATAAAGAGCATAACCTTCTTTTTAGCCATTGGACACCTCCGAGGATGCGTCCCCCGACAAAGAAAGGCTCTCCATACGCTTGCCGACTACTCTCATTGCGTGCGCGATTTCGGACACATTGGTTTCTTCGTAGAGAGATGCATCATCATCGCTTCCAAGGATGACTTCACGCAGATACATGGAGCGCAGATTATTTGTTGCCCGCACGCTTTTGATGCGAGTATATCGAGCGCTTGGGTTTGTCGTTGTAAAGACGATAGAATTGCTTTCCAACGTTTCCAGTGGATAGAGATTATGCGAGGTGAAAATCAACTGTCCCTTGCCGGATTTCTGCATGATTCGCAGCAATTCCCCCAGCAGATACTCGTAGATACCGGAGTCCAGCTCGTCAATCGCGAGTGTGATGGACGGGCTATTATATGCAGCAATCAACAAATGCAGAACGGAGATGATTTTTTTAGTGCCCTCAGATTCATATTTTAAAGGTAGGAAGCACAACCA
>OJMG01002483.1_pt1 | contig 15647 bp, 13 predicted proteins | sample 1597141 | NCBI WGS metagenome assembly OJMG01 (sample SAMEA2452119, study PRJEB22498) | human gut metagenome | biome: human feces; feature: human gut; material: feces | place: Australia | collected 2012 | reverse complement strand
TATAACTGTCTTTAACCCCTTTTGCTTTAAATTTAGGAAAACCACCTTGCTTAAAGAAATGATTATATGCACATTCTAAATCATTTGAAGCATTTCTAAGAGAACAGCTATTCACAGCTATCAACCTCTTTTAAAAATGGATATTTCACAATTAGACTTGGTATCATAATATTCTGGTCATATGCAGATTTTCCCTTTTTAGTATTATTATAAACATCAATTCTATCCCTTAAAAAGATATTATAGATAAGTCTAGCAGAACCGATAGTTTTATTTATTAAAATTTTTTGCTCTACATTTGGATAAAGTCTAAAAACATATCCTTTAAGTACTTTCATATGACCACCTCAATTCATTAGAATATAGTCTATCATATAAAACAAACGTTTGCAATAACTTTTTATAACTTTCCTATTGTACAATAAAAACGAAAAATAAATATCTTTCATAAGAATTCCTGACGGAATTCATTTTTTATGTCATTTAAGCTATAATCATAATAGTGATGTAGTATGTTTAAAAGTAATAATGTAATTAAAATAGATAAACCTTATATGTCTGAACAAAGATTTATCGAATTAATATTAGAACGTGACTATAACGAGAATATGTTTAATAAAGATGGAACTCTTAATAAGAATTATAATTCTTCTAAAGTTACTGGTATTATTTCTACTATCTTAGAAGATTACTCTGATGAATTCCTTAATAAATATGGTGAACAGGTAAATAAATATATACCTAATACTTATGATGAAATTAAAAAAGTTATTGATTGTCATAATAAAAACTTAGGGTGTTCTCTATATCAATGTCCTAGCTGTGATGATATTGTCTTTATGGGACATACTTGTAAATCACGTCTTTGTACCTCTTGTGGCTATAAATACAAAAATGAAAGAGTCGAAAATATCTTAGAAACTGCTTATGCCTGTAATCATAGGAAAATTGTTTTTACTATTCCTAAAGAATTGAGACCTTTTTTCTATTATCCTTATGAAGAAAGAATTGATATTTTATTTGAGGCTGTTAGAGATACTATCTACTCTATTCTTAATTTATCATATAAGAAAAATAAATCTGGTAAAACTAAAGAATATAAAAGTAAAACTAAATGGAATCCTGGTTTTTTTGCTTTTCTCCATACTTTTGGTAGAGACTTAAAACGGAATCCTCATATCCATGTTTTAATCGCTAAACTTAAAATGTCTGGTGATAAAATGTCTAAATGGAATTATTTTGATTATGATGCTTTATCTAAAAGATTTCAAAAAATATTACTTAACTTACTTAGTAAAAGATTAGATAAAAATATCTTTTCTAATGAATTAAAACAAGAGTTTTTCCTAAATCATAAAAATGGTTTTTATGTTTATGCTGAGCCTAAAAAATCTAAGTCTTTAAAAGATGGCATTGAATATGTTGCTAGATATTGTGGTAGACCTGCTATTAGTGAAAATAGGATTATTAATTATGATGGTGAAAATGTTACTTTTTGTTATAATGCTCATGAAGATGAATCATATCATGAAGTTACTATTTCTGCCATAGAGTTTATTAAACTTTTAGTTAGACATCTTGTTCCTTATGAGTTTAAAACTATCAGATATTATGGTTTTTATAGAAAGAAACCTAGTTGTTTTGATAAGATTAATAAACTTATTAATAAAGAAAAATATTCTGTTAGAAGAATGCTTCTTAAACATAGACTTTCTATTATGAAGTCTTTCAATAAAGGCCCTTACACTTGTCCTAGATGTGGAAATATGTTAAATTATCTTTTAGAAATGACTTGATGTTAATTATGTTTGATTTTGAAAATTTTCCTATTAAACTTAGTGGAAAAACAGTTAATTACATCTGTCCAAAATGTAAACATAAATTTGAGGCTCCCATTGAAGCCGTTTTAGAGTTTGGACAAGAGGATGAATGGAATGGTTTACCTATTTCTATTTCTCCATATATTATCTGTGAAAAGTGCAAGTATGATAAATGTGTACCTTTAGACTATCATTCCAAAAGAGGATACCATCACGTTTATAAAGAAAATTAATTTAACTTAAGATATATTATTAATACGAGATTACTATCTCGGTTTTTGTGGTTATGTATTTTTTGCACCAAACATTTATTCTTAACAACGTTTTACATATAAATTTCCTATTATATAAGAAAAGAAATAAACTTTTTCTTGTTTATTTCTTTAAGATTTGTTCTTTATTTGTAATTTTTTCATATTCAGTAATGTTAACATTCATATCACTAGTCATGCCTTCTAACCAAGTTGCAGCATTTAAATACTGTCTGATTAATTGTTCATGTTTTTCTTTAGATGTAACATGATATTCTTTGGCCCCTTTAGAATAATTAGTAGAATCTAATAATTCCTTATTATAGATAATAGCTTGTTCTAAAGCACTTTCATAACTATCAGTTAAGAAATCAGTTTTAGAGCTATTAACACAATCTCCATCACTATTATATTTAGGATAATTAGCCATGTAATAATTTTCAGCTAGAGATCTACCTGTAATATATGGATAAACAACACCATAAGAGCAAGCAACTTTTCCTGACTTAGTTATTTTTCTCTCACTACTTACTACATAACATTTTGAAGGAATATAAGAAATTAGCTCTCTTTTTTCATCTAAATCTTTCATTGGCTCATTTAATTCTTTTGTTTTCTTTATAGGCATTATTGTATATGCTACTGGATATATTTGATTTTTCATAAAATCCCCCTCTTTCTCAAAGATGCACATATTATAACACACTTTAGTAAAAAAATAAAGCTTTTTTACTACCAAACGCATCCTTTTAGATACCATTTACGGATTTAGTCTGTTTTGAATACAAAAAATTTACCAATTGAAGCACAAAGAAAAGGATTTTTAATCAAAATAGAATTGTTTTTACTACTAGATAATCTTTACTACCAAGCGCATCCTTTTAGATACCGTTTACGAATTTGGTCTGTTTCTTTTTAGAATAAACCACTTACTTATGACATACAATTCATAGAGGTGAATCACTTTGTTTATAAAAAACATCAATAAAAGAATTAAAATAATGCTTTTACTATTTGGTTTTATTTTATTAATGGTTATTTTTAAAGTATTTTATGTGCAAGTTTTCGATTATAAGAAATTATCTAATCTTGCTAGTGATTTATGGAGTAGAAATTTACCAATTGAAGCATCGCGGGGAAAGATTCTTGATCGAAATGGAATTGTTTTAGCTGATAATGTTACTACTACTTCTCTTGTTTTAGTACCTAATCAAATTAAGAATAAGATGGAAGTTACTAAGGAGTTAGCTAAGATACTTAATGTTAGTTATAATGAAATGAAAAAGCATGTCTTTAAAAATACATCAATTGAACGTGTTCATCCAATCGGAAGACGTCTTTCTTATGAAGTAGCCGATAAAATAGAAGCTTTAAAGTTTGATGGGGTTTATCTTCTTAAAGAAGCAAAAAGATACTATCCTTATAAAACATTACTTGCTCATGTTCTTGGTTATGTAGGAATTGATAATCAAGGATTATCTGGACTAGAACTACAGTATGATAAATACTTAACCGGGGAAGCTGGAGCCATTAAGTATTTTTCTGATGCCAAAGGAAATAAACTTACTCTTTCTGACGTTTATGTAAAACCTCAAGATGGTATGGATTTACAACTAACGATAGATATTAATATTCAAAAATCAGTTGAGAGAGAACTTGATAATGTTGTTAATATGATGAATCCTGATATGGCTCTTGCCGTTGTTATGAATCCTAAGACAGGAGAGGTACTAGCGATGAGTTCAAGACCTACTTTTGATCCTAATAATTATAAAAATTATAGTAGTGAAGTATTAAGTAGAAACTTACCTATTTGGGCTAGTTATGAACCTGGATCTACCCAAAAAATAATTACAACTGCTGCTAGTATTGAGGAGAAGGTTATTGATATTTATAATGAACACTTCTTTGACTCTGGAGGTGTTACCGTAGATGGAGCAAGAATCAGATGTTGGAAAGCAGGTGGTCATGGTGATCAAACTTTCTTACAAGTATTGCAAAATTCTTGTAACCCTGGTTTTGTTTTAATGGGAGAACGTCTTGGAAAAGAAAAGTTATTTTCTTATTTAGATTTATTTGGATTCGGACAAAAAACTGGAATTGATCTTAATGGTGAAGGAAAAGGAATAATATTTCCCCTATCAAGAGTTGGTAATGTAGAACTTGCTACTACTGCCTTTGGTCAAGGAATAAGTGTAACTCCTATCCAGCAGATAACTGCTATATCTGCCGTCTTAAATGGTGGTAATTTACTAAAGCCTTATGTTTTAGCTAGTGTCTTGGAACCAGAGACTGGTAATGTTATGTATCAGAATAAAAAGACTGTTGTTAGAAAAACAATTAGTAAAGAAACATCTAAAACCATGCGATATGCATTAGAAACAGTAGTAGCTTTAGGAGGAGGAAAAGCCGCTTATATTGATGGATATCGCATTGGGGGAAAGACTGGTACTGCCCAAAAAGTTAAAGATGGAGCATATCTTGTTAACAATTATATAATGTCATTTGTAGGTATTGTTCCTAGTAATGACCCAGAAGCTGTTTTATATATTGCTATTGATAATCCTAAAAATACGGCTCTTTTATCAAGTTATACTACCACCCCAATAGCAAGAAGAATTCTCTTAGATATCATAGATGCTTTAGATATTAAGAAACAAGAAGGTGGTGTAGAAAAAGATTGGCAATGGGATGATAAGGTTTATTATGAGGTACCAAATGTCATCGGTAAGGATAAAAAAGAAGCTAAAGAAATATTAGAACACTTTAAAGTAGAATACAGCAAAACAGGTAATAAAGTAATCAGTCAATCGCCAAAAGCAGGTGAGAGGCTTGAAGATGGTGGTACAATCACACTACTTCTAGGAAACTAAAAGAATGAGAAAATCATCTTCTCATTCTTTTTATATCTTGATTAGAAACACCAGTTATTTCAGTTATCATATCGTAAGATAAGCCTTTGTTTAACATGGTATTAATTATAGAATTTCTTTCCTGCTCAATTCCTTGACTAATTCCTTGACTAATTCCTTGACTAATTCCTTGACTAATTCCTTGACTATAACCATGCTCTATACCTTTTTTTCTACCATTACGGTAACCTCGTCTAGTGGCTATCTTCTCACGATATGCTAAGTACATGGCATCTTCTTGTCTTCGTCTTTCTTCAGCATCATATAACCCAATAGTATTAATATCAAAAGTAGCTTCTTTAATTCTTTTAGCTGCTTCCATTAAATCATCATCTCCTTTACTAATTTTATCTAGGTCTTCAATCTTATCAATACTAAGTATTAATAGGGCCTTTTCAAGTTTAGTTAACTTATCCCCATTATAGTATTTCTTCTTCAATTTGGGAAGACTGATATGATATTTTTTAACTTTTCCCGTTTCAATTATTCTGTTTTTCATATCAGCATAATAAAACTTCAAGATAGGACTTTTAACTTTAAAGTATGAAAAATTATTGAAGTTTACTTGTAAAAAACTATTCATACTGCTATAGTCTTCACTAACATTTAAACTTTCACCTTCAATTTTTCCAAGATAAGCTTCATTTCTGATAAATAATCCATCAAAGTAACGATTATTCATCTCGAAATTAGCTAACATCTTATCAACTCTGATAATAAGGTCAGATGTCTTTTTTCTTTCCTTGGCATTACTAAGCTTATGTTCACTATTTTGAACTCTTATTCTGCCTTTTATACTTTCTTTAGGAATATTTGTGAAACTGCTAACTAGAAAAGCTAGATAATTGGGACAATCTAACATGACAATTTTAAAAACCGGATCAAAGTTAGCAGGAATTACTTTACCAGTTGCTATTAAATTATCTCTAAGTCTTTCTAGTTTTGTTATATCGTTAAACATAGTTTTCCTCCTTTCGCCACCTAATCTATCACAATAAAAATTTAATTGCAAACGATGAAAAATAGTAAATTTATGGTATCTTTTAGACCTAAAAAATAAAATTATATTTAAAAGCTACCCTTAATTTAATAAATAGATACCACTTGAACTTGTCAATTGTGAAAATTCACTTTCACTTTCACAAATTTAAAAAAATTATTAGGTTACTGGCAAAGAACATAAATTGACTTTACATCACTTTACATTAGAAACAACAAAATGTAAAAAAATGTCTTGCAAAGTAAGTGTAAATCTATTTACAAAAAAATAGAGATTAGGTATTATAATAATAAGCAGTGGAATAAAGTGGAGCAAAGTAGGGGGATTGTTATTTTATGGCTAATTAGCTTGGAACGAAGTGATTTCAAAGACTTAAAATCATAACTAACAAGCTTTCTCTTCTACCTTTATAAAAATTAAAAAGACGATTTAATCTTTATATTAGGGGTCGCCACTTGCTACTTAGACAAGTAAAAAGTTATCTATCATCGCTACTTAATATATCTACTAAAGAGCGTATAGTAGAAAAATTTAAAATCAGGAAAAGTAGGATGATAAAGAACTAATACTACTATATCCACAAATAAAACTAGCGGAAGGACTGTTTAATAATGAAAGAAATACATAAAAGTGTTTTACTACAAGAAGCAATAGATTCTCTTTCTTTAAAAGAAGATGATGTAGCCGTTGATATGACTTTAGGTTTTGCTGGACATAGTAGTGAAATATTAAAGAGAATAAAAAAGGGATACTTATTCGCCTTCGATCAGGATAGTGAAGTTTTTACCTATAGTAGAAATCGTCTTAATGCTATAGGTAATAACTTTGAATTAATTCATGCTAATTTTAGTGAAGCAAAAGAAGAACTTTTAAAAAGGAATATTACTAAAGTAGATGCTATACTATATGACCTTGGAGTATCAAGCTATCAGTTAGATAATAAAGAGCGTGGCTTTAGTTATAACAATGATGCTGTTCTTGATATGCGAATGAATAGAGATAATCAACTAACTGCTAAAATAGTAGTTAATACCTATAGTGAACAAGATCTTACAAGAATCTTTAAACTATATGGAGAAAGTAAGTTTGCAAGAAATATTGCAAGAAATATTGTTAATAAAAGGAAAGAAAAAGAAATAAATACAACCTTAGAACTTGTTTCTATAATAAAAGAAGCTGTACCAATCAAGGAAAGATTAAAGAAACATCCGGCTAAACAAATATTTCAAGCGATAAGAATAGAAGTTAATAAAGAATTAGATGTTTTAATATCATCACTAAATGACTCATTAGACTTACTTAATGTAGGAGGAAGACTAGCAGTCATAACCTTCCATTCCTTAGAAGATAAAATAGTAAAAGATACATTTAGAAAAGTAAGTGAGACAGACTCCCTTAGTAAAGGACTTCCTAATATACCAGAAGATAAATTGCCAGACTTTAAAATAATAACTAAAAAAGGAATAGTACCAACTGATAAGGAAGAAGAAGAAAATCATAGAGCTCATAGTGCTAGACTAAGAGTAATAGAAAGAATAAAATAGAAAGGACTTGGTTTATATGGCAAGAAAAAAAGTGAAAAAAAGAATCAAGATGAGTAAATTTGAACGCTTACTCTATATTTTTGCTATTACTTTATTAGTAAGTTTGCCAATGACCATCGTTTTTTCAAAAGCTACTTTATCACAGATTAACTTTGAAGTAGAAAAACAAAAGAAATTAATAGAAGCTCAGAATAAAACTAATGAAAGCTTATCTATGAAAATAAATGAATTAGCATCACTTGATAAAATAGAAGAGGTTGCTAAAAGTGAGGGATTAAGTTATAATAATAATAATATAAAGAATGTAGAAGATGAAAAATAGGGGTGAAACTATGCGAAAAAAGAAACCTAGAAATACTGTTAAACTAAGTAAGTTATTTATAGTAGGTTCTCTTTTTTTGTTTGTTTTAATGATTGCAAGAGTAGTACAACTTGGACTATCTAAAGATGTAGATGGAGTAAACTTACAGTCACTAGCTAGTAAAAGAACTACTAAGACTGATACTATTAAAGCCCAAAGAGGAACTATCTATACTAGTGATAATGAAGTGCTTGCTCAAAATGTTTCTTCTTATAAATTAATTGCTTATCTAGATTCTAAAAGAACTACTAATAAAAGTAAACCTCAACATGTTGTAGATAAAGACTTAACAGCTGAAAAGTTAGCACCTATTCTTGGAATTAGTAAAGAAGAAATATTAACTTATCTAAATAAAAAAAATGTTTATCAAACAGAGTTTGGTAGTAAAGGAAAAGGGTTAACAGAATTAACTAAAGAGAAAATAGAAGCTTTAAATCTTCCTGGATTAGACTTTGAAGAAAGTTTTAAAAGATATTATCCTAAAGGAGATTTCTTATCCTATATAGTTGGTTATGCTAAAGATGATAGTGATAATAGTACCATTAAAGGAGAAATGGGACTAGAGAAGTATTATGATAAAACTTTATCAGGAACTGATGGTTATACTACTTATCAGAAAGACTTAAGAGGTTATAAGATAGCTGGTACTAAGGAAGTAAGTAAAAAGGCAGAAGATGGGAAAAATATCTATCTAACTATTAATAATAATATTCAATTCTTTGTCGAGCAAGCCTTAGATGAAGCAGAGAAAACATCATCATTTGAATGGTTTACTATCATGGTAGCTGATGCTAATACAGGAGCAATTTTAGCGACTGCTACTTCACCTTCATTTGATCCTAATAAAAGAAATATGACTAACTATTTAGACCTTAATATTGCTCTTCCTTACGAACCAGGTAGTACTATGAAGATATTTACCTATATGGCTGCCATGGAAAATGGTGTCTATAATGGAAATGAAACTTATCACTCAGGTGTATACGTAACTAAAGATGGAACCGAAATAGGTGACTGGAATAGGGCTGGTTGGGGTGATATAACTTTTGATAAAGGTTTTGCTCTATCTAGTAACGTTGGTGTTATTAACTTAATTGAAAGACATATGAATGCTAGTATGTTAAGAAGTTACTTTAAGAAACTAGGCTTTTCTAAGAAGACAGGTATAACTTTACCTAATGAAACGACTGGTAAACTAGACTTTAAATATGAAACAGAAATATTTAATGCTGGATTTGGTCAAGGTATAACAACAACACCTATTCAAAATATTCAAGCCTTAACCTCACTTACTAATAAAGGGGTAATGTTAAAACCATATATTGTTTCTAAGATAGTAGATCCTAATACCAATGAAACTATCTATGAAGGAAAAAGGACAGAAGTAAATAAAGTAGCTAGTGAAGAGACAGTTAATAAGATGAGAGACTTAATGTGGGAGACTGTTAATGGTCATGGTAACACAGGAGCAGGTTATAAACTAGAAGGTTATGACTTAATTGGAAAAACAGGTACTGCTCAAATAGCTGATGAAAATGGTAGTGGTTATTTATCTGGTAGTAGTGATATAATCTCATCTTTCGCTGGTGTTTATCCAAAAGAAGACTCTAAAGTAATTATTTATGCATCTGTTAAAAGACCAGCTGAAGGTAAACAAAAAGTTATTTGGGATGCTATTAAAGAAATAGTAGTTAATATAAGTAAATACTATGGAACAAGTCCAACTGATGAGGTTGTCTCTAAACTAACAACGTATAAATTACCATCATATAAAAATAAAAATATTAATACAGTACGGGAAGATTTAACTAAGAAAGGTATGCAGATAGTAACAATTGGTAATGGGGATAAAGTTGTTTCTCAGTATCCTAGTGCTAATGAGAAACTTACTACTAACTCTAAAGTCTTTCTAATTACTAATGATACCAATCTAACCGTACCAGATGTAACTGGTTTATCTAGAAAACAAGCAGAAGAAGTATTAAAACTACTTGATATAACACCAACCTTAGAAGGTAGTGGTTATGTTGTAGAACAAAGTGTTCCAGCTGGGACAAAAATAGAAAAAGGGATGAGTTTAACCCTTAAACTAGCAAAAAAATTCTAGAAACTCTTTTAAAGATAAGAACTTTATAGTATAATGATGAAAGATAGGGGTGATTAAATGCAACTTATAACTAGTTTAGATATTGGTAATGAAGAAATAAAAGTTATTGTTGCTAGTGCTTTTGATAATAAATGTAATGTTTTAGCTTCTACCTCTATTAGAAGTTCAGGAATAAAGAAAAATACTATTTATAATGAGAAGAAACTACGAGAGTCGGTTAAGCTAGCTATTTTAAAGACAGAAGAAAAGATAGGAATGAAAATTAAAGAAGTGATTCTACTTATTCCTTCTAATACGGCTAAGATGACAATTGAAACAGGACTAGTTGATATTAAAGATAATATCGTAAGAGGAAGTGATATCAAAAGAGTTTTAGCTGATGCTAAAAAAGATACTTTTGATGATACTAGGGAATTAGTTAGTGTTCTTCCTATTTCCTTTACCGTAGATGATAATATTAGTGTTAGTAATCCTATTGGGGAAGAAGGAAATAAACTATTTGTAAAAGCAGTAGTTTCTACTAGTTTGAAAAGTGAGATATATCCTTTGATTAGTATAGTATCATCACTTGGTATATCAATTGTCGATATTGTACATAAGAGTCAAGCTGATTATTATACAGTTTCTAATAATTCTCTTGATAGAAAACTAGGTTGTGTTATTAATATGGGTGGTGATGTTACTACTGTTTCTATCTTTAATAAAGGAATTATGATAAAAAACTCATATATACCTTTAGGAAGTAGTAGTGTTGATAAAGATATTTCTTTTGTTTATAAAGTAGACATTAAAACAGCTAGACATTTAAAAGAAACATTTGCTCTTGCTGTACCAAGGTATGCTGATAAATATGATAGTATTGATGTTGTAACTTTGGAAAACAAGAGTATAACAGTTACTCAAAGTGAGATAAGTAAAGTTATAGAATCAAGGTTAAATGAGATTTTAAAACTTGCAAAAAATGAAATAAATCGCTTAACAAAACGGGAAATAAGTTATATAATTGTAGTAGGTGGTATTAGCGAGTTGGCTGGATTTAATTATATAGTAGAAGATGTTCTTTCCCGTAATGCAAGTTGTCTTGATATGCAACAAATGGGAGCAAGACATAATAAATATACAAGTGCCTTTGGAGCTATTAAATATTTTTATAAAAAATGTTTATTAACAGAAGAAGATATTTCTATGTTTCCACAGGATGTAGTAGAAACATTTTTATCACCAAAGAAGAGAAACACAGGAAGCGAGAACATTGTTAGTAAGTTTTTGCACCATTTTTATGATTAACAGTTAAGGAGGAACGAACATGGGAAATGGACTAGAAATGGATCAATTAGCGAAAATTAAAGTAATTGGTTTAGGTGGCGGTGGAGGAAACGCCGTTAATAGAATGGTTGAGTCTGGAGTAAAGGGCGTTGAATTTATCGTTGCTAATACAGACTTACAAGTATTAAATAATTCAAAAGCAGATGTTAAGATACAGTTAGGAGCTAATCTTACTGATGGATTAGGAGCAGGAAGTAAACCAGATATTGGTCGTGAGGCTGCTCTTGAAAGTAAAAAAGAAATAGAAGATGCTTTAACTGGTGCTGATATGATTTTCATCACTTGTGGAATGGGTGGTGGAACTGGTACTGGTAGTGCTCCAGTTGTTGCAGAAATCGCTCAAGGCTTAGGGGCTTTAACAGTAGCTATTGTTACTAAACCATTTACTTTTGAAGGAAAGAAGAGAATGGATAATGCTTTAAGAGGCTTATCTGAACTTGAAAAGCACGTTGATACTTTAATCGTTATACCAAACGATAGATTAAGAGAAATTATCGATAAGACTACACCAATGCTTGAAGCATTTAAAGAAGTAGATAATGTCTTAAGAAGAGGTGTTCAATCAATCTCAGATTTAATTGCTGTAGTTGGACTTGTTAACCTTGACTTTGCTGATGTTCAATCAGTTATGAAAGATTCTGGTCATGCTATTATTGGTATCGGTATTGGTATGGGTGAAGATAGAGCTATAGAAGCTGCTCAACAAGCGGTATCTAGTCCGTTACTAGAAACTAGTATATCAGGAGCAACTGATGCAATTATTAATATAACTGGTGGTGTTAACCTAACTTTATTTGAAGCTGAACAAGCAGCAGAAGTAGTAAGAGCAGCATCAGGAACTGATATTAATACTATCTTTGGTTCTGTTATCAATGAAAATTTATCAGATGAAGTAATTGTTACTGTAATTGCTACTGGATTTGATAAGAAAACTAGAGAAGAAACTCAAAAACCAGTATTTTCTAATGTTCAACCTACAAGACGTAGTAGAGGAGAAGAGATGGGGTATGGTTCACCACTTCCAAGAATTGATACATCAACAGATGATGACGATGATGATGGAGAAGTTTTAGGTAGTGACTATGATTTACCTCCATTCTTAAGAGATAAAAACTTTTAGAAAAAACATATCAAAAAAAAGATATGTTTTTTTTTGAAAAACTATTGACGAACATATTTTCTATATATATAATAGATAAACGAAGGGAGAAAAAATATGGTAGCACTTGTTCTAGTAGAAGTTATGAGTAGGGCTGTTGATAAGACATTTTCTTATAATATACCTAAAGAGTTAATAGATGATGTAGCAGTTGGTAAACGAGTAGTTGTTCCTTTTGGAAGAAAACAAGTAGAAGGATTTGTCTTAGAAATAGTTGATGATATTACTAGTGATTATCAATTAAAAGATATTATTAGTGTAAATAATGATATAGTTTTAACTGAAGAATTGTTAAGCCTTGGTAGAGCAGTTAGTTATAGTACTTTAGCTCCTTTAATAAGTTGCTATCAAGCCATGCTTCCTAAGGCTTTAAAAATTAAGCAGAAGAAGGAGATAACTAAGAAGTATGAGACTTATTATAAAGTTATTGATAATAGCTTTAAGTTAAGTGATAAACAGGCAGAAATAGTTAATATAATTAAAGATAAAACAGTAAGTGAAAAAGAACTAGTAAATATAAAAAAGATAAGTAAAGCAAGACTTAATCTTTTAGTAGAGAAGAAAGTTTTAGCTAAAGAGTTAAGAGAGAGTTACCGGTTAGAACATAATGATATAAGTGAAGAAAAGAATAAGTTAACACCACTTCAAGAAAAAGTCGCTAAAGAAATTATTGATAGTAAGGATACTGTTTATTTATTACATGGAGTAACTGGTAGTGGAAAGACTGAAGTTTATATGACCTTAATTGAAGAAGGTATAAAAAGAGGCAAACAAAGTATTGTTTTAGTACCGGAGATATCTCTAACTCCTCAGACTTTAGCTCGTTTTGAGAGAAGATTTGGTAAAAAAGTAGCCGTTTTTCATAGTGCCTTATCAGAAGGGGAAAAGTATGATGAATATAGAAGAGTGGCAAGAGGAGAGGTTAATGTAATAGTAGGGACTAGAAGTGCTATTTTTGCTCCACTAAAAGATATATCTTATATAATTATGGATGAAGAACATAGTGACTCTTATAAACAGGAGAATAGTCCTCGATATGATACTAAAATGGTTGCTTTAGAAAGATGTAAATATCATAAAGCTAAGTTAATACTTGGTAGTGCTACTCCTACACTAGAAGGCTATGCTAGGGCTTTAAAAGGTGTCTATCACTTAGTAAACCTTAAGGAAAGAGTAGGAGGTAGGAGTCTACCTAAAGTAGAGTTTGTTGATATGAATAAAGCTCTAGCTACAGCAAAGGGACACTTTTCTCTAGAATTAATTAAAAGAATAGAAGAGACTTTAAAAAGAGGGGAACAAGTGATTCTTTTACTAAATAGAAGAGGTTATTCTTCCGTTTTGTCTTGTAAGAATTGTGGTTATGTTATGAAGTGTCCTAACTGTGATATATCCTTAACTTATCATAAAACTAATAATATGTTAAGATGTCACTATTGTGGTTATGCTACTAATTATCCAAAAGTTTGTCCTGAATGTAAGGAAGAGGCTCTAAGAGACTTGGGAGTTGGAACGGAAAAAATAGAAGAAGAAGTTAAATCACTCTTTGGTAATAGTAAGGTTTTACGAATGGATGTTGATACTACTAGTAAGAAAAATGCTCATCAAAAGATAATAGAAAGCTTTGGTAAAGGGGAAGCTAGTATCTTAATTGGTACCCAGATGGTTGCTAAAGGACTTGACTTTCCTAATGTCACTCTAGTAGGTGTACTTAATACTGATACATCACTTATGATACCAGACTTTAGGAGTAGTGAAGCTACTTTTGATTTATTAAGTCAAGTAGCAGGAAGAAGTGGTAGAGCTAAAGAGGGACTGGTGGTTTTTCAAACTTATAATAAGGATCACTATGCTATAAGTTGTGCTAGTAATCATGACTATTTAACTTTCTATAAAGAAGAAATGGCAATTAGGAAAATGATGAAATATCCCCCATATTATTACTTGGTATTAGTTAAGATTAGTGGTAAAGATGAAAATAGTTGTCTAAAAGAAGCGGTAAGATGTGAAAAAGTCTTAAAAAAATATTTAGATAAGACTATTCTCTTAGGACCTACTAAAGCGATGATTTTTAAAAAGATGAATATTTATACTTACCAAATAATTTTGAAATATCAATACCAAGATAACTTATATGAAATACTTGATAAGCTTCTAAATTACTATGCAACTAAGAAGATAGTAGAAGTATCAGTTACCTTTAATCCAGTTCACTTATAGTATTTTTAGACAATTTTAAACATATTATTTAGTGGTGATAAAATGTTATTTCAACTATTTAATAGTTTAAGAGGTTTCTTTACTTTTACAGCAAGTTATTCTAATCAAGTCTTTAAAGAACCTTTATCAAAAGAAGAGGAAGAAGAAAAAATTAAGAAGATGCAAGAAGGAGATATAACGGCTAGAAATGACTTAATTGAACATAATCTAAGATTAGTCGCTCATATTGTTAAGAAGTTTGATTATAAAAATGTTGATCAAGATGACTTAATTAGTATTGGTACAATTGGTCTTATAAAAGGAGTCGATAGTTTCCTTACTAGTAAAGGAAATAGACTAACTACTTATTGTGCAAAATGTATTCAAAACGAAATTCTTATGTACTTTAGAGCTAATAATAAAAATAATAAAAATATTTCTCTTAATGAACCAGTTGGCTTTGATAAAGAAGGTAATGAAATATCGATACTTGATATTTTAAAAGCTCCAAAGCCTGACTTTGTAGAAGAAATAAGTAAAAAAGCTGACATTTGGGAAGATATACAAGAAATGCAAGATGGATTAGAAACCAAGATTGGTGAAAATGGAATTAAAATATCTGGAGGTCAAAAACAAAGAATACAAATTGCTCGAAACTTATTAAATGTTAGAAATATAAATATATTTGATGATACATTATCAGCATTAGATATAGAAACCGAAAAGAAAGTAATAGCAGAAATTGAAAAGCAAATAGGTAATAATACACTTATTGTTATTTCAAACAAATTAAGTATGATGGAAAAAATGGACAAAGTATATTTATTAGTTGATGGAAGCATAGTTGATAGTGGAACACATGAAGAAATGTTACAAAAAAATGAGCTTTATAATGAACTAAATACTTATGAGAAAGTAGGTGATTTAGTTTGAAAGAAATTATAAAGAAATATATTAAGGCAATAATTATC
>OJMG01002478.1_pt1 | contig 15668 bp, 9 predicted proteins | sample 1597141 | NCBI WGS metagenome assembly OJMG01 (sample SAMEA2452119, study PRJEB22498) | human gut metagenome | biome: human feces; feature: human gut; material: feces | place: Australia | collected 2012 | reverse complement strand
CAAGACAAGCTGTTGAAGACGCGCGATGCGCAAATTACATTGAACGAACAAGGATATTATGCTTCTATTCAGGTAAACCAGCAGGAGATTTTACAGGGGAAACAATATCCTGTAGTCTCGGTTGGTACGGATGGAAAAGTAATTTTACCGACGTCGATGAAGGCTTCGGGCAATCAATTGAAGCTGACGATGGCTGATGGCGGGAAGATCACTTTGCGGTATAAAGAATCGGATGCTTGTATCCGGTTGGAAGCCGTATCGGTTCCACAGCAATATGATGTGTTAGTCTTTGGCCCGGTAGGTGTTAAGATTGACGATGTCGTAGGTGAAGTGGTAGGTGTGGCTCAAGGTGATGGTTTGGCTTTTGGTATGCAGGCATTGAATATCAAGACGACGGCTGGTATTCCGGACGGATATGTGGAATCAATTGCCGAACAGTTTAATTATACAGGTGAACCGACTTCTTTGTCGGTTAGTACGTTGTTGGGATATAAACAGGCTGCTACGAAGACAACAGACGGAACGGTTTTCCAGTTGGCTGCCCGACGTCGTGACCGGGAAGAATTCCGCCAGGTACAACAAATCAAACAGTCGTGGACATTGCCGGTAGAAGGAGAAGATGGTCCGATTAAAGGAGCTGCTGTCGGACTGTTTGGTTGTAAGCAGGCGGATGCCTTGGAAAGGATTGGTGAGATCGAAGTGGCCGAAGGTCTTCCCCACCCGATGCTGAACGGCGAATGGGCAAAGATGTCTCGTGAATCGATGAAATCGTATTTAATCTCCGATTTCACCGAGAAGAACTTTGATCAGACTTTGGCAAAGGCGCAGATTGCCGGCTTTGATTATGTCTATCACGAAGGACCGTTCCTCGATTGGGGACACTTTAACTGGGATCCTAATTTTGCGGCAGAAGGTGATGCCGGAGTCAAGAAAATGGTTGATAAAGCAAAGGCGTTGGGTATCGGTGTCGGCGTACATACGCTGAGTAACTTTACGACAACGAATGATGCTTATGTGACACCTGTGCCTTCCAAGCATTTGCAGAAACAGGGAAAACTGACTCTGGTTTCTCCGATCGATTCGGAACAAACGGATATCCTGATTCAGAAATCGGAACTGTTTGCCATGCCATTGACCTTGAATGCGCTGCAGATCGAGGATGAGTTAATCTCATTCGGTTCAGTAGAAGATAAGGGCGAGCAGATGTTATTGAAAGGTTGTAAGCGTGGAGCTTGGGGAACAACGGCAGCTGCGCATGATGTTAAACAGCCTTTGTATAAATTGTGGGATTATCCTTATAAAACCTTGTTCCCGGATCTTACTTTGCAGGATGCTTTCTCCGATCGTCTGGCTGAGATCATGAATAAGACCGGTATTTGTCAGATCTCTTTCGATGGTTTGGAAGGTTGTTCTTATACGGGGCAGGATGAATATGCGATGTCTCGTTTTGTAACTCGTTTCTTTAATCAGGTCAATCATCCATTACGCAATGATGCGAGCCGACTAAGTCATAATACATGGCATATTCATACTTATACCAATTGGGGTGAACCTTGGGGTGAAGCCATGCGTACCGGACAAGTAGAAAGCCGCATCAAGAATCAGGCCTTTTATCAGCGGAATCTTTTCCCACGAATGTTGGGCTGGTTCCTGATTCGTCTGGCCGATCGCCGGCAGGAATGTACATCGTTGGAAGATCTGGAATGGGCTATGTCTGAAGCAGCCGGCTTTGATGCTGGTTATGGTATGACGATTCGCAGTAATACATTCCGCCGTCATGGGCAGATCGACCGTTTGTTGCAAGCTATCCATGATTGGGATTATCTGCGCGAGCAGCAGGCTTTCACCGAAGAACAGAAGGCTCGCCTGCGTGATCCGCAGACGGAATGGCATCTGGAGAAATTGGATGAAAAGAACTTTAACCTGTATCCATTGTATATCTCGAAACATTTTACCTGTAACTTGGGAGAAATACAACCGGGACAACCGGGTGGTTCGGATTGGTCGTGGACGACTCCTTACGAAGGTTCGTTTGCGATCCGCCTGAAAGTGGATGGTGATGGTACAATCAAAGATCCGAAGTTTACGACTCCGAATGGTGTGATCAAATTTCCTTGTGAGATCTCCGACCAACAATACTTACTTTATACGTTAGATGGCAAAGCTATTGTTACTGATGAAAATTATAATATGATTAAAGAAGTCCAACCTGAAGGTGTCTCCCATATTCCGTCGGGTTCGTCGGCTGTCTCTTTCTCTTGTGAATCGCTGGGTGAAGATCCGGTAGATGTAATCATCCGATACATAACAAAAGGCATTCCTGAAAAAATTTCAATACACTAAATAAACAACAGAGTTATACAGAATAAGAAATAGATTGGTTAAAAAATTAACATCTATTTTTTATTCTGCATAACTTCTAATTTTGTTAAACAAATTATTCTAAATGATGTACAAAAAAAATGCCCTAATAGCAAGAAAATGGATTTTAATTGTTACTTGTCTATTTGGATGTTTATTCCATCCAACCTTTTTCAACTTACTAGCAACAAAAAATATTGTCTTAGCCTATGTTACATCGGGAGGAAATGAATTGCCCGATCCGCAATTAGTCACTCACATCAATTATGCCTTCGGACATATAGACTCAACATTTAGTAAAATAACTATCGACAACGAACAACGTCTGTTACAAATTTCCAACCTCAAACAAAAGGCTCCACACTTGAAAGTTTTGTTGTCGATCGGTGGCTGGGAAAGTGGTGGTTTCAGCGAAATGGCAGCTGACCCACAAAAACGTCATTCTTTCGCAAACGACTGTCAGCGAGTTGTTAAACAGTTTAATCTTGACGGTATTGATATTGACTGGGAATATCCGACCAGTAACGCAGCCGGTATTTCCGCATCTCCCGAAGACACCAACAACTATACATTACTAATGCGCGATATCCGGAAAGCTATCGGAAACAAAAAATTACTCACTCTAGCTTCTGTTTTTAATGGTAACTATATTGACTTTAAAGCCATTGATCCATATATTGATTTCGTCAATATCATGGCTTATGATATAAACCGACCTCCGTTTCATCATGCAGCCTTACATCCATCTTCTCGAACACAAAATGGTTCAGCTGAAGAAGCCATCGAAGCTCATCTCCAAAAAGGAGTTCCTGCTAATAAATTAGTCCTCGGCATTCCTTTTTACGGACACGGAGCAAAACCTCTTCCTGATTTTATCAATTACACACAAATATTGAAGTTGAAAGATTATACATTTTGTTGGGATTCAATTGCTAAAGTACCCTATTTAACTGATAAAGAAGGGAATTTAGCTTGCTCCTATGAAAACCCCGAATCGATTGCAGCTAAATGCACTTACATCAGACAGAAAGGATTGTTGGGTATTATGTACTGGGAATATAATTCTGATGATTCAGAGGGTAGCCTTCGGAAAGCAACTTATAAAAGTATGTTAGGAAAACTTCCCGCTGAAAAATAGGATCTCATTAACATACAGATAGATTAGATCAGAAAAATCCGATCAAGCATATCATCGGACAGTTAGAATCACCGCATTTTTCTGTCTAACAAAACTTTAAATTAAATATGAAAGATCTTTCCCCATTTAATATCCAGCAGAATGGAAGTCTTGAGAATTGAAAACGAAACCAACGAGAATTGAAAATGATTCCCGTTGGTTTTATTTTCAAATCCGCCGGCTTTTCAGTAAGGGCTGGCATGTTTTGATAAAAAGGCGGCACATATTTTAATTTTAGTCCTACAAAATCACAAATAAAATCCCCTTGATTAGAACAATTTAGGAAAACAATTTGCGATATTAAAAGAATAAACCTAATTTTGCACCCTAAAAATTGAATCGAATATTAATTAAATAAATCATTCAGAATGAACGTTTCTTTTATCAACAATGATTCTGTACGTGGAATCATCCGTTTAGAAATTGTAAAGTCTGACTATGCAGATAGCGTTGAAAAAAGCTTGCGCGGACTGCGTCAGAAAGTTAATATGCCGGGCTTCCGTAAAGGAATGGTGCCTATGGGTATGGTTAAGAAGATGTATGGAAAACAGGCGTTACTGGAAGAAGTGAACAAAATCGTTTCAGAAAACCTGTTCAAGTATATCCGTGAAAATAATATCAAAGTATTGGGTGAACCGATGGCCAGCGAAGCTGAACCTTCTGTTGTTGATTTCGACAAGCAGGAAGATTTCGTATTCAACTTCGATGTTGCTTTGGCTCCTGCCATCAACATCAACCTGAGCAAAGATGATACGTTGACTTACTATCAGGTAAAGATCGACGACGAAATGCTGAATAAGCAAGTTGAAGCTTATACTGCTAACTTCGGTACTTATGAAAAGGTTGAAGAAGTTGAAGAAAAGGATTTAGTAAAAGGTACTGTTGCTGAATTGGAAAACGGTTCACCGAAAGAAGGTGGTATCGTTGTTGAAAACGCAGTCCTGATGCCTCAGTTCATTAAAGATGCTGACGAAAAGGCTAAATTCATCGGAGCAAAGAACAATTCTGTTATCGTATTCAACCCGAGCAAGGCATTCGAAGGTGCTGAAGCTGAAATTGCCAACTTCCTGCATGTTGACAAAGCTAAAGTTGCTGAATTAACTGGAGACTTCAGCTTCGAAATCACTGAAATCACTCGTCATAAGAACGCTGAATTGAATCAGGAATTATTCGACAAGGTATTCGGTGAAAATGTAGTAACAAGCGAAGAAGAATTCAAAGAAAAGATCAAAGAAGCTTTGGCTGAACAATTCACTCCGCAGAGCGACTATAAGTTCTTATTGGATGCACGCGAAGTTCTTGTACAGAAAGCTGGCGAATTGAAGTTTGCTGATGATATCTTGAAACGCTGGTTATTATTAGCAAGCGAAAAGAATACAGCTGAAAAGATCGAAAGCGAATTCTCTAACATCCTTAGCGATTTGACTTATCAGTTGATCAAAGAAAGCCTGGTTAAAGAAAACAACCTGAAACTGGAAGATGCAGACATCGAAGGCTTCGCTAAACGTGTTGCTAAAGCTCAGTTCGCTCAGTATGGTATGTTATCGATCCCTGAAGATGTTCTTGACAACTATTCAAAAGAAATGTTGAAAAACAAAGAAACAGTTCAGAATATCGTAGATCGTGCCATGGAAGAAAAACTGGCAGCTTGCTTGAAAGAAAAAGTAACAATCGATTTGAAAGAATTGACTGCAGAAGAGTTTGCTAAACTTTTTGAATAATGCAGTTCTTCCCTTTTGCAATAAAAGGGTTCATTAGAAAAGGATTTTTCCTGAAAATATTTTATCGGAGATACAAATAAATTGTTTCTTTCAGAAATTTATTTATAACTTTGTTTATCCGTTAAGTATAAAAAGGAGGAATCCTTTTTTCATGTGTTTTCTTCTCGGATTTATGATTAACAAAACTAGTATGGAAGATTTTAGAAAGTATGCAACTAAACATTTGGGAATGAGCGGAACGGCTCTTGATAGTTACATGAATATAACAAGCAGTTATATTTCACCGACCATTATAGAGGAACGTCAGCTTAATGTTGCCCAAATGGACGTTTTCTCTCGTTTGATGATGGACCGGATTATCTTTCTGGGAACTCAGATAGATGATTATACGGCCAATGTTATTCAAGCGCAATTATTGTATCTGGATTCAAGCGATCCGGGCAAAGATATTTCTATCTATATCAATTCACCGGGTGGCTCGGTATATGCAGGATATGGCATTTACGACACCATGCAATTCATCGGATCTGATGTCTCTACCATTTGTACAGGTATCGCAGCATCTATGGCCTCCGTATTGCTGGTAGCTGGAACCAAGGGAAAACGTTTTGCCTTGAAACATTCAAGAGTCATGATCCATCAGCCATTAGGAGGCGTTCAAGGTCAAGCTTCTGATATCGAAATTACTGCTCGCGAAATATTGAAAGTTAAAAAGGAATTATATACCATCATTTCTGATCATTCAGGAAAACCTTTTGAAGAAGTAGAACGAGACAGTGACCGAGATTTTTGGATGACAGCACAGGAAGCCAAGGATTATGGCATGATTGATGAAATCTTAACTCGGAAATAAGTCCTTACCCAAATAAAGATTGTAAATTTACAGAAAAACTAAAAAAGAAAGATTATGGCCAAAGCAGGCGATACGTGTACGTTTTGTGGACGAAGCAGTCGTGATGTTGATTTAATGATCAACGGAATGTCTGGTTGCATTTGTAATGAATGCGCCACTCAAGCGTACGAAATTGTAAAAGAGCAGCTGGGTAAGAAAAAATCAAAACTGGATTTAGACCGAAAAGATTTACCCAAACCAGAAGATATTAAAACCTTCCTTGACCAATATATCATAGGTCAGGATGAAGCCAAACGTTATCTGGCAGTTTCAGTGTACAATCATTATAAACGACTGATGCAAGAAGAAACTTCGGATGACGTCGAAATTGAGAAATCGAACATCATCATGGTTGGTTCAACCGGTACTGGAAAAACATTGCTGGCCCGAACCATTGCAAAATTATTACACGTGCCTTTTGCGATTGTTGACGCAACGGTTCTGACACAAGCCGGTTATGTGGGAGAAGATATCGAAAGTATTCTGACCCGTTTATTACAGGCGGCCGACTATGATGTAGAAGCAGCAGAACGTGGTATCGTCTTTATTGACGAGATCGACAAAATAGCTCGTAAAGGAGATAATCCATCCATTACACGTGATGTCAGCGGAGAAGGCGTACAACAAGGTTTGTTGAAACTCCTGGAAGGTTCGATTGTGAATGTTCCACCTCAAGGAGGTAGAAAACATCCGGAGCAGAAAATGATTCCGGTTGATACCAAAAATATTTTATTCATCTGCGGTGGAGCTTTCGACGGTATTGAAAAGAAAATTGCACAACGATTGAATACGCGAGTTGTAGGATATGCGGCAAGTAAGGATACGGCCCAGGTTGATCGGAACAATATGTTGAAATACATCACGCCGACCGACTTGAAGTCTTTCGGTTTAATACCCGAAATCATTGGACGCTTGCCGATTTTGACCTATCTGAATCCGTTAGACCGGGTGGCTCTGCGTAATATTCTTACGGAACCAAAGAACTCAATCATCAAACAATACATCAAATTGTTTGCAATGGATAATATTCAACTTTCGTTTGATGAAGACGTTTATGAATTCGTAGTAGATAAAGCACTCGAATTCAAATTGGGAGCCAGAGGACTACGTTCAATTGTAGAAGCAATCATGATGGATGCCATGTACAGCATGCCATCAGAGAACAAGACAGAATTCCATGTAACATTGGAATATGCAAAAGAACAGTTTGCTAAATCAGATGTAAACCGATTGCAAATTGTAGGAGATAATTAAGAGTAAACCTATTTCTAATAATATTGAGTATGGCAAAAAAAGATAAATTGACAGAGGCATTGAAAAAGCATTTTGGTTTCGATACATTCAAGGGAAATCAGAAAGCGATTATAGAAAATGTACTGGCAGGTAATGATACGTTTGTATTGATGCCTACCGGAGGAGGTAAATCTTTGTGTTACCAGTTGCCCTCCTTGTTAATGGAAGGAACAGCTATTGTTGTTTCTCCCCTTATAGCCTTGATGAAGAATCAGGTGGATGCCATGCGTAATTTTAGTGAAGAAGACGGCGTTGCCCATTTTATCAATTCTTCATTAAGTAAATCTGCCATAGACCAAGTCAAAGAAGACATATTATCCGGTAAAACAAAGTTGCTATACGTAGCTCCTGAATCTTTGACCAAAGAAGAAAACGTAGAGTTTCTTCGCCAGGTAAAGATTTCGTTTTACGCAGTCGATGAAGCTCATTGTATCTCTGAATGGGGACACGATTTCCGTCCTGAATACCGTCGGATTCGTCCGATCATCAACGAAATCGGTAAACGTCCGCTTATTGCTTTGACAGCAACAGCTACCCCTAAAGTACAACATGACATTCAGAAGAACTTGGGAATGACAGATGCAGCCGTATTCAAATCATCTTTCAACCGTGTCAATCTTTACTATGAAGTTCGCCCCAAAACAGCCAATGTGGACCGGGATATTATCAAGTTCATTAAATCGAACGAAGGAAAATCCGGAATCATTTATTGTCTGAGCCGCAAAAAAGTAGAAGAGTTTGCCGATATCCTAAAAGCAAATGGTATCAAAGCTTTACCATATCATGCAGGAATGGACTCACAAGTTCGGTCGGCTAATCAAGATGCTTTTTTGATGGAACAGGTTGATGTGATCGTAGCAACAATAGCTTTTGGTATGGGTATTGATAAACCGGATGTACGATATGTCATCCATTACGATATACCCAAAAGTCTGGAAGGCTATTATCAGGAGACAGGGCGAGCCGGACGAGATGGAGGTGAAGGACATTGTTTGGCCTTTTATTCATATAAGGACCTGCAAAAACTGGAAAAGTTTATGCAAGGGAAACCTGTAGCCGAACAAGAAATAGGTAAGCAATTATTATTGGAAACAGCGGCATACGCAGAAACTTCTGTCTGTCGCAGAAAAGTATTGCTCCATTATTTTGGAGAAGAATATCCTGAAGATAATTGTGGTAATTGTGATAATTGTTTGAATCCGAAAAAACAAGTGGAAGCTAAAGAATTATTGGGTGCAGTACTGGAAGTCATCAGTACGCTGAAAGAGAAATTTAAAGCAGAATATATCGTCAATATGTTGGTAGGAAATGAAACTTCCGAAATTCAGTCATATAAACACAATGAATTGGAAGTATTCGGCTCCGGACAAGACGAAGATGAAAAGATTTGGAATGCAGTGATACGTCAGGCCTTGATTGCCGGTTATCTGGAAAAAGACATCGAGAACTATGGCCTGCTCAAAATCACACCAAAAGGTAAAGAGTTCATGAAGAAGCCGGTTTCTTTCAAGATTACCGAGGATCATGAGTTTGAAGAAGAAGAGGAAGAAATCCCAGTACGCGGAGGAGCATCTTGTGCTGTCGATCCTGTTCTTTATTCAATGATGAAGGATTTGAGAAAGAAATTATCCAAGCGGTTGGAAGTACCTCCTTTTGTTATCTTCCAGGATCCATCTTTGGAAGCAATGGCTACTACCTATCCGATCACATTGGAAGAATTACAGAACATACCGGGTGTAGGAGCAGGTAAAGCAAAACGTTACGGAGCTGAATTCATTGCACTAATCAAACGTCATGTGGAAGAAAACGAGATTGAACGACCTGAAGATTTGCGTGTCAAAACCGTTGCCAACAAATCCAAACTGAAAGTTTCAATCGTACAGAGCATTGACCGCAAAGTAGCTCTTGATGACATAGCCGTATCAAAAGGACTTGAGTTTGGTGAACTGCTGGATGAAGTGGAAGCTATCGTTTATTCTGGTACACGTATCAACATCGATTACTTCTTGAATGACGTTATGGATGAAGATCATATTGAAGATATTTATGAATATTTCAAGGATTCAGAAACCGATGATCTGGAAGAAGCAATTGAAGAATTAGGTGGAGATTACACGGAAGAAGAAATCCGCCTGGTACGTATCAAGTTCCTTTCTGAAATGGCAAATTGATGCTTCATTTGATAAAAAACACTAATTTAACGGACTGAAATACTATTTTGGTTATCAGTCCGTTTAATTACTGTATTTTTGTACGAGTAAAATTGTAGCATCAAAAAGATTCATTAATGAAAAAGTTTTTTGTATCAGCGTTACTTTTTGCGGTAGCAGTATCTGCCTATGCCAACTCGGCAAGCGATTCTGTTGCAATGACTGTCGCAGGCAAAGCGATCAGTATAGATGAGTTTCTGTTTACAGCTAAAAAGAATGGAGAAACAGATCTATCCAATAAAAAGAGTCTGGAGTCGTTCGTTGAATTATTCAAAATCTATAAATTAAAAGTTGCCGACGCCGAAGCTGAAGGTTTAGACAAAACCGAATCATTCAAAGAAGAACTAGATAAGTATAAAGCACAACTAACATCCGACTATCTGTCGGATCGCCCCGCAGAAGAAAAAGTTTTATCAGACGAATATACCCGTTTGAACGAAGTTCTTGATTTGACACATATTCTTTTCTTCTTACCTCAAGAAACTGTTTCCAAAGATACTGTAGCCGTTTATCAACAAGCATTAGCTGCTTACCAACGGATTCAGAAAGGAGAAGATATTATGGCTGTGGGCGCAGAATTAGCGAAAAAAGATTCAGCCCACGTAGGTTACGAGCAAGTACGCAGTTTTTTCCCTATGCGTACGGTTAAAGCTTTCGAAGACTATGTTTACCAAATGCCGGAAGGAGCTGTATCTATGCCTATCCGTACCAAATTCGGATTCCATATTGTCAAATTAAATCGCAGAATACCCAATCCAGGCAGACGCCAGGTTTCACATATATTGATCCCTTTTGTTCAGGATTCCATTACCCGTACAGAAGAAGAGACCTATAAGCTAGCAGAAGAAGTTTATCAACTGGCTGTTTCCGGAAAAGACTTTGCCGAATTGGCGAAACAATATTCATCAGATAAAGGTTCTGTTCAAAAAGGAGGCAGATTGCCAGTCTTTGGATTGGGAGAAATGGTAGCAGAGTTTGAACAAGCAGCTTTTGCCATCAAGAATCCTGGAGATATTTCTAAACCGGTCAAAACTCGTTTCGGCTACCATATCATTAAACTGGAGAAGAATTTAGGAGTTCAACCGTTTGAGGAGATTAAAAAGTCATGGTACCGGCAAATGTCGCAAGGAGAATGGAACTTCGCTCTCCACAAAAGCTTTGACGACCGCATGAAAAAGGAATACAAATTCGTATTTCATCCGGAAGCTTATGCGGAATTACAGGCGATTTGTAATGACTATTTTCCGACAAATCCGAAATTCTTCGAACAAGCTAAAGATTTAGACAAAGAACTGATGCGCATTGATACCATCAGTTTTGCTCAAAATGAGTTTGCGGCTTATATACAACAATATCCTTTTTCGGTGAAAACTTATGCAGGTGACTTTATGCAAGAAGTTTTAGATTTATGTATCCATGATATCTTAACAAACATGGAACGTAAGAATCTGACAAACAAATATCCGGAATTCAAACTATTGTTGAATGAGTATCGAGATGGAACATTACTGTTTGCCATCAGTAATCAGAAGATTTGGAATAAGCCAGCCGAAGAACAAGCCAAATTGGAAGAAGACTGGATCAAAGAACTGAAAGAGAAATATCCAGTTGAAATCAATTGGAAAACGTTGAAAAAGGCTGCTAAAAAATAAACGATCATGAGAACAGAATTTTACATACTCTGTGGACTAATCGGATTGAGTAGTTGTACAAAGAATGCAACGACTCAACAAAAAGGAACGTTGGTAAAAGTCAACGAACGTACCTTAACCAAAGAGGATGTTTTATCTGTTCTTCCTAAAAATATTTCTTCTGCAGACAGTCTGCTGTGGGCAGAAAGCTATATCAAACAATGGGTAAAAGACAACTTGGTCTATGATGTTGCATTACAGAATTTAGGCGATGAGAATCGGGCAGAAATTGACCGCCTGGTAGATTCGTACCGACGTTCATTGGTTCGATACCGGTATCAGGAACAACTGGTGCACGAACGATTGTCTGCCAATATAACGGATGAAGAAAAGCGAAATTACTATGACGAGAATCAAGATCAGTTTGAATTAGATCACAGTCTGATAAAAGGTCTTTTCTTGAAGATTCCGATTGATGCACCAAATCTAGACGAAGTTAAGAAATGGTATCGGTCAACGTCTGAAGCATCCATCGAGAAAATAGAAAAATACAGTGTTCAAAATGCTGTAGTTTATGATTATTTCTATGACAAATGGGTGAGCTTTGATGAGGTTTTTGTAAACATTCCTATCCAAGTAACCAATGAAAACGAGTTCTTGCGGACCCATTCGTTTGTTGAGACAGCTGATAGCAGCTACTGTTATTTACTGAATATCGAAGAATACGTAGCCAAAGGGAAAATCGCTCCGTTTGAATATGCCAGCACGCAAATATCAGACATGCTTGTGAATCAGCGGAAGGTTCAATTCCTAAAAAATTTTGAAGAAGAATTATATAATGATGCAATTCGGGGCGGAAATGTGGTTTTTAGCGCAGAAATGCCTTAATTTGCAAAAAAATAAAGGATGCTATAATGAAAAAGGTTTTACTTGCAGTTTTTTTGGCGAGCTTTTCATGGTTGACAAAGGCGCAGGATAATGTGATTGATGAAATTGTGTGGGTAGTTGGTGATGATGCCATCTTACGTTCGGACATTGAGGCTCAGCGTTTGTATCTGCTGAACGCCGGAGAACGTCTGGAGGGTGATCCTTATTGCTTTATCCCAGAGCAAATGGCCATTCAGAAGCTTTATCTGAATCAAGCTAAAATTGATAGTGTGGAAGTATCGGATGCGGATGTGATACGGATAGCCGACCAACAAATAAACCGATTCATCGCTTCAGTGGGTTCGAAAGAGAAATTAGAAGAATATTATAACAAAAAGATTTCGCAAATACGAGAAGAACAAATTAACATCATACGTGAACAACAGATTGTACAGGAAATGCAGAAGAAGTTGGTTGGTGAAATCAAATTGACTCCGGCTGATGTTCGTAAGTATTACAATCAGTTACCACAAGATAGTCTTCCAAACATTCCGATGACGGTCGAAGTACAAATCATCACGATCGAGCCAAAAATTCCATTTGAAGAAACAGATGCGATCAAGGCTCGCTTGCGTGAATTTACCGAACAAATCAATTCCGGGAAGTTTGAATTTTCTACATTAGCCCGTATGTATTCGGAAGATCCCGTATCAGCAGCACGTGGTGGTGAATTGGGTTTTATGAGCAAGACAGAGTTAATGCCAGAGTTCGCCAATGTAGCTTTCAATTTGAAGGATTCCAAACATATCTCACAAATTGTAGAGACTGAATATGGTTACCACATCATCCAATTGATTGAAAAGCGTGGTGACCGTATCAACTGCCGTCATATCTTGTTGAAACCGGAAGTTTCTGAAAAAGAACTACTGAAAGCTACAACACGTATGGACTCTATCTATACGAATATTATGGACAAGAAATTCACTTTTGAGGAAGCTGCTACTTTCCTTTCTTACGACAAAGATACTCGTAATAACAAGGGATTGATGGTAAATTCCAAATACGAAAGCCAACATATAGGAACTCCTCGTTTTGAATTACACGAATTGCCACAGGAAGTGGGTCAGGTTGTCTATAATATGAAAGTGGGTGATATCTCCAAGCCATTCCGCATGATTACCAAATCGCAGAAAGAAGTGATCGCAATCGTCAAACTGCGGGCCCGCACAGAAGCGCATAAAGCCAATTTGGCGGACGACTATCAGGCTTTGAAAACCATGGTAGAAAACAAGAAAAGGGAAGAACTGCTGAACGACTGGATTCGTAAACAGCAAAAAACTACATACGTACGCATCAGTGAAGGATGGCGTAATTGCGACTTCCGTTTTCCAGGTTGGGTAAAAGAATGAAACTGACAAACATATTCCTATATATATTTTTCTTATGTACTTGCTCTTGGACGCTTATGGCCCAAGAGCAAGATTCTGTTTCTGTCAAGAAGACAAAAGTCTATCTGGAACATGCCAATACATTATCGTTCGATCAAGATATTAAACCGGATGCACAGATTCTGGTTGGTGACGTGTGTTTTCGGCATGACAGTTCGTACATGTATTGTGATAGTGCCTACTTTTACGAAGCTAGTAATTCGTTGGAGGCATTCAGCAACGTGCGGATGGAACAAGGCGATACGTTGTTTGTCTACGGGCAATACTTGTATTATGACGGGAATACCCAGATCGCCCGGCTGCGAGACTTGGTCCGCATGGAAAACCGGCAAGTAACATTATTCACCGATAGCCTTAACTACGAACGAATACCCAATATCGGTTATTATTTTGAGGGAGGAATGATTGTCGATTCACTGAACCAGCTTTCTTCGTTTTACGGACAATACAGTCCGGCTACCAAACTGGCTATTTTCAATGACAGTGTCCGATTGGAGAATCCTAATTTTACCCTCTATTCCGATACCCTGCATTATAATACCGAATCCAAGATTTCCACGATATTAGGACCTTCGGTTATCGTCTCGGATAGCGGTACTATTCATTCATCTAAAGGCTGGTACGACACGGTACATAATACATCGATGTTACTCGACCGATCGGAGATAGTTTCGGGTAATCGTTTCCTGACGGGCGATTCGATCGCTTACGACCGGGAACAAGGTTTTGGCAAGGTATTTGGTAATATGTGTATCCGCGATACGCTGCAGAAGATTATGCTTTTGGGTGATTATGGCTACTACAACGAGAAGACTGGCTTTGCTTTTGCTACCGATAGTGCCCGTTGCCTGGAATATTCACAAGGCGACACACTCTATTTACATGCGGATACTTTGCAAATGGTAACAATTGATTCGACTTATCGCGAAGTGAAAGCCTACTATGGTGTACGTTTCTACCGGACAGATATACAAGGCGTGTGCGATTCGATGCAATTCAATTCACGCGACTCCATCTTATATATGTATAATGACCCGATCCTGTGGAACGAGCAATACCAGCTCTATGGAGATACCATCCTGATTTATATGGCAGACAGTACAATTGATCATGCTCACGTGCAACAGTTTGCCTTTGCTATCCAACAAGTAGATACGGGTTATTACAATCAATTGAAAGGGAATGACTTGAAGGCCTATTTCAACGGACAGGCAGTTCGGCAGATCGATGTGGCAGGAAATGCCGAATCCATCTTCTACCCTATCGAAAAAGATGGTAGTATGGTAGGATTAAATGCCACGAAAAGTGGTTACCTCACGATCTGGTTGAAAGATAACAAACTCGACAAGCTGAAGATCTGGCCGAATCCACAAGGTACCATGACGCCGATACCCGACTTAAAACCCGACCAAAAAGAACTGAAGGATTTCTTCTGGTATGATTATCTGCGCCCCACCAGCAAAGATGATATCTACGAAGTACGGAAGAAGAAGGTACAAGATGCACCCAAACGTAGTAACAAGTTTGTACATGAGTAAAGAGGTGAATCTATGGACCAAAAAGTAAACGATTCAGAGCTGAAGCATAACAGCCGAACGCCGGTACGTTTCCGCGTTGTGCAAAGTAACCTGCCCGGACAGGAAGATACGTATTCCGCCACCGTGATACGCCGAGATACGCTCACCATCGACGACCTGATTCGTCGTATCATGGGTAAACGATCGGAATTGCGCCCCGAAACCCTTCGGACGGTTTTCAGCCTGATCAAAAACGAACTGTACGAGGCACTCGAAGACGGCTACAACGTAGATTTCGAGTTCGGGCGCGTGGATGTCACCCTCGGCGGAGCGTTTGTCCACCCTTCCGCCCACTACGATGCCAACGCCCACTTGTTGCAACCCCGCTTGAACCCTTCGCCACTGATGAAACAGCGTGTTGCCCGCCTGAAAGGAATCAACGACACCTACAATGCCTCGCGTAATGGCCTCCAAGTGGAGTACATCACTGATGCGAACCTCCCGATCTCGTCCGGCGAAGCAGGCAACCGCAACGTCATCCCGACCGACTT
>OJMG01002447.1_pt1 | contig 15808 bp, 13 predicted proteins | sample 1597141 | NCBI WGS metagenome assembly OJMG01 (sample SAMEA2452119, study PRJEB22498) | human gut metagenome | biome: human feces; feature: human gut; material: feces | place: Australia | collected 2012 | reverse complement strand
GGCATAAGATTGAAGAACAAATAGTAGACTATTTAAACTTTAAAAGTTATCGAAAGGATAAAGAATAATTATTATAATTCTTAACGAAAAAAGCCCATAATTATAGGGCTTTTAAATTTTAATTATTGAATTTATTTGATTTTGACATTCTAATACTAATCCTTTCTTTTTATTTAATAGACTAAATGCTTCTTTTATTTTTTCAGTAATGATATTTATACTTTCTGAATCTAGAATTGGAACAACCATTTTTCTAATAAAATCTTCTTTAAAGTGTGGAATAGTACTTGCTGTTACAGTATATCTATCGGCTGTATACTTTCCTATTTTTTCACAGCACATGATTGCAAAAAGATACTCAGGAGTTAATCCCTTTTCATATCCTTTTTTATTTAATCTTATTTTTTCTACTCCTGAAGATATTATTACTTTGTCTGCCTCAGTTATTAAAGCAATTTCTCCAATTTTTCCATCTTTTGTATATATCATTCCATCTATACTCTTATAATTAGGATCACTATCCTGCAATTCAAATTTTTCGCAATCTCCAACCATGCGAACAAGTTCCGGTTCAAGTGCAGTCGAAAACTTTACTGTCTTTAACGCATATTCTCCAACGACAAATGGTTCATAATATTTATCACTTGACGGTTTTAATACCTTGAAATTTCCCGGCACAGTCAGGCTTTCAAGCTGTTTACACCTTTCACAGATTCCCCAGCCTATTCCTTTTACTGTTTTGGGTATTACCATATCTTTTACGGCAGTATCCGAAAATGCGTGCATTCCTATTTTTCTTACAGACGACGAAATAGTTATCTCCTCCGCTTTATTACACCCCGCAAATGCTTCCTCCGGTAGTTCAGTTATTCCTTTTTTAATAATAATCTTTTTAATCTTTTTTTTCTGTGCCTGCGTCGGTATTAATTTCTTTGTCATTTTCCCTTTACCCGAAACCGTAAGCACACCTTTCCTTAAACTTGTAGAAGCCGAATTATTCACCTGCTTTATTTTCTTCTTTGCTGCCGAAGCATTATCAGTCTGCATAAGCATGGTAACCGCTGCCGCCGTAACAATGCCAAACATCAAAAGCCTTTTCAAATATTTTCTTTCATAAAACTTTCTTTTTCCACAATAATCACCAAAATTAGTGTGGCTTTTTTTGATAAAAATATACTATTTCACTTCATCATAATTTAATTGACTTCTTAATTTTTTTATAATCTTTTTTTCTAATCTAGAAATATAAGATTGTGAAATACCTAATAAATCAGCAACATCCTTTTGTGTCAATTCATCATTATTAGATAAACCATATCTTAAAATCAATATTTCTTTTTCTCTTTCATTTAATTCTTTTAAAGCTTCATAAAAAATTTTCTTTTGATCACTTTTCAACATTTCTTGTTCAACAAGATCATCATCAGTTCCTACGATATCTCCTAATAATAACTCATTACCATCATAATCAATATTTAAAGGTTCATCTAAAGAAATCTCATAACGAATCTTATTATTTTTTCTTAAGTACATAAGTATTTCATTTTCAATACACCTTGAAGCATACGTAGCAAGTTTAATATTTTTATCTGCCTTAAAAGTATTGATTGCTTTTACTAAACCAATTGTGCCAATACTAATTAAATCTTCCAAAGGACAATTGGCGCTATTGTCATATCTTTTAGCAACATAAACAACCAATCTTAAATTATGTTCAATCAATAAATCTCTTGCTTTTTGATCCCCAGAAACTGCTTTTTCAATTATTTCCTTTTCTTGTTGACCTTTTAAAGGAGGCGGTAAAATATCATGTCTTCCTATATAATAAAGATACTGTTTTGTATTTAAAAACTGTCTAATCATTTGCCACATCAAATAATCCCTCCCATCAATTCTTTATTTAATAAACAATCATAATCTAATTCATCCAATACACCTATATAAACATTTCTTAAAGATTGCTTATTTACTAAAACTTGATCAACTAAAATAATATCTATTTTTCTTTTTTTTAAGCCATCAATAATCAATGTATCTAATTGTTGATAAGTATCAATTTTACTTTTTTTAATAAAAATAAGTGGATAACCTAGATAGTTTGCATGATTACCACTATCTAAAAACCCTGAAAGATGATAAATCTTATTATTAAAAATAAGTGTTACATCATATAGATCATCTTTTTGTTTTATTTTTCTTTTTGTATAAATCAAATAAATTGTTTCAATAATTAAAAAAACACATGTCATAACAACAATAACTATATCTTTATAATTTATGGGAGTAATCAAGATTCCGTTGTATATAAATGATTCTTTTATTAGGGTATTGATAAAGAATAGTATTGAAAAATAAACAATTAAAAAAACTGGAAAATATAAGAAAAATTGTTTTTTAAAAATAAATAAAAAAAGGACAATCCAGTATAAAAAACTTATATATGGCAAATAGTCTATATAAATGAGAACAATCGATATATTACTTAAAAAACTCAAGAAAAGGATTTTCAAAAATGACCAATTAATATTAAGCAATAATGAAATCATTTCATAAGTCATGATAAATAAGATACCATTCATACAATAAGTTAATTCAACATAGACCTCCATCTTGCTTACCCCTTTATCATCATATATGATGGCAAGTAAAAAAGATGTCAAAAAAGATTGGACATTTAAAAAAGTATGGACAAAAATCCATACTTTCTACACATTATTTTTTTGAACGATCGATTGCTTCCATCACAGCGTTTCTAAAATTATTTTCTTCTAAAGCCTTAACACCTTGAATCGTAATACCACCTGGAGAACAAACTTGATCTTTTAAAATACCTGGATGTAATTGTGTCTCTTTAACCATTTTTGCACTTCCTAAAACAGTTTGGCTGGCAAGCTTATAAGCCAAATCACGAGGCAAACCATTTAAGACTGCACCATCTGCTAAAGCTTCAATAAACATATAAACAAAAGCTGGTCCACAACCACTTAAAGCACCACCGGCAACCATTTGATAATTTTCAATAAGATAAACCTCACCAATGCTTTCAAACATTGTTTGTACATAATTTAATTCTTCAGCTGTTAAAGTATTGTCTTTTTCAAATAAAGTCGTTCCTTCTAATACCTTAGCTGGTGTGTTTGGCATAATTGTTAAGTGATGTGTTCCCGGTAATAATTCTTCATATTTATCATTTCCATAACCAGCAACAATTGAAACGATCACTTGTTGATCAATGACTGATTTTATTTTTGAAATAACACTTTCTACGACATTTGGTTTGACCCCCATCACCAAATAATCACAATTTTTAACAACGTCTTGTTCACTTGAACATACATGAATACCAAAATCTTGTTCAAACATCATCAGCTGTTGACTATTTATATCATATCCATATACCTCACTACCATCAATAAAATCACTTTTAATAAGACCTTGGCAAATTGTCCCGGCCATATTCCCTAATCCTATAAATCCAATTTTCATTTAAATTTCCCCCTTTATAAAAATGAGCTAACATCGTTAGCTCATCTTATTAAATTCTTCTATTTTTGATAAATGCTGGTGGAAAACCATCATCATCATCTTCGTCATCATCATATGATTCAAAAGTTTGAGGTTCTTCACCTAAAGGTCTTGCTACTGAAGGTTGGACAGTTACTTCTTCCTTTTCTTCCTCGAATCCTGTTGCGATAACAGTAACAATAATTTCATCATCTAAGTTTTCATTAATAGCAATACCTAAATAAGTATTAATGTCATCTCCAACTTCTTGAGTAATTGTTTCAAGAGCAATATTAGCATCATATAATGAAATATTTGGTCCACCTGTAACGTTAATAATAGCATCTTTAGCACCTGCTACGGAAACTTCTAATAAAGGTGAAGAAATTGCGCGTTTTGCAGCTTCTTTTGCTTTATCATCTCCTGATGACATGCCAATACCAATTAACGCATTTCCTCTATTTTTCATAACTGCACAGATATCTGCAAAGTCAAGGTTGATAAATGCAGGAACAGCAATTAAATCAGTAATTGTTTGAACACCTTGTCTTAATACATTATCAGCTTCTCTAAATGCTTCTTGCATTGGACGTCCACCAATTAGTTGTAATAAACGGTCATTTGAAACCACAATAATACTATCTACATTAGAACGTAATTCATCAATACCTTCGATTGCTTGTTTTTTACGTTTCATTCCTTCAAAAGTAAATGGTTTAGTAATAACACCTACTGTTAATGCTCCTAATTCACGAGCAATCTTAGCGAAAACAGGTGCTGCACCAGTACCAGTTCCAACACCCATACCAGCAGCAATGAAAACCATATCTGCACCTTCAAGGGCAGTTCTAATATCTCCTTCAGATTCTAAAGCAGCTTTCTTTCCTACTTCTGGATTACCTCCTGCTCCTAAACCTTTTGTTAAATCTTTTCCTAAAACAATTTTATTTTCTACAGGCGAACGACGTAATACTTGTACATCTGTATTTGCGACAAAGAATTCTACTCCTCTAACGCCTTCTTCAACCATGCGGTTAACAGCGTTGTTTCCTCCGCCACCAACACCGATTACTTTTATTTTTGCAACTTGTTCAAAATCTAATTCTTCGTTCATGATTTACCCTCTCTTTTATCTATTCTTCTTCACCAAAGAAAGTATCTAGTAGTCTACTAAATCTTCCAGTTTTCTCTTTTGTATCTTTTACTTTCGTAAGTCCTTTAAATCTCACAGCCATTGTATTAGAAATATCCGGTAAAACAACAGATGTTTCATAAGGACCAAGATATTTAGCACGATCAGACATATAAAAAATCATTCCTACAGAAGAAACAAATGCCATATCTCTAATACCAATAATATCTGGACGATAAACTCTCACTGGACCTTCTAAAACACGACCAGCAACTTTATCTAGTAGCTCAAGTTCTCCTCCGCCACCAACAATCAGTGTTTCATAATGTTGTCCATTATCGATAACACCCATTTTTTCTTTAATAACATTTAACATATCAACTGCAGCTTCTTCTAAAATACCCGCAAAATCTTTTTGTGTATAATCTTTACGACCATCTGGAAGCTCAGTTGTATGAATAATATCCTCTTGTCCAACAGTATAATCCAAAGAACCATATTTGACTTTATATGTTTCAGCTTGATTCATAGAAATTTGTAAATGTTGAGCAATTGCTCGAGTCAAATTATAACCCCCAACTGAACATACTGTTAAATATTTTAAATATCCATCCTTGTAGAAAGATATTGTTGACGTTTTATATCCCATATCAATAATCAATGCACCTTCTTGAAGATAAACTGCATCAAAAGCTTCCTTTGCACACGCAAAGGCATTGATACAAATATCCATAATTTCTAAACCTGCCTTTTCAACAGCCATAATATATGGATATAAAATCTGTTTTTGTGAAGTAATAATCAATGTATCAATAATTAAATTTCTTGAAGCTTCTCCTATAGGAGGTACTTGACTAATTCCAAAATCACCATTAAAGCGAACTGGTATTACACAAACCACCTCTTCTTCATGAGATTTTTTGAATTTAGTAGAAAGTTTCAAACCTCTTACAATATCATCCTTAGAAATCTTATCATGATCACTAAGTGATACACTACTATTACTTTGATAAAGTTTAGAACGAATAGTAGGGATTGTAAGACCAACTGCTTTGATTTCTCCATCTAGAAAATCATTAGCTTCTTGAACAACTCCTTTGATATCATTTACTAATAAATTTTCATCTTCAATGATGCCTTTTTTTACACCATGACTAGGGACCTTTTTAGAAAAAAGAACATGTAAATTAGAATTGATAATTTCACCAACTAACAATTCAATTGAAGCACTACCTATATCCAATACTGCATAAACTTCATTCATGTCTATCTCCCCTTACTACATATACCATTATATTATCATAAAAGCTACGATATTTAAAGGTTTTAGTTTCAAACACGTAGCTTTTTTCATACACTATTTAATTGTATACATAGACATTTTTTCCTAAATAATCATAGTATTTATAATCAGGATAACTTTGAATAACCAAGTAATAATTTGTTGATGTAAGTTGTTTTTCCATGTCTTCAATACGTACATAAAAAACCTTACCATCATCAAGTTCCAACTTACATTTGGTTTGATCTTTTTCATCAGGTTCAAAGACAATACTAGAGATTTGATTTTGAACAACTGATGGTAATTTGACATATGCTTTCACAAATGATTGGAAATGTTCTTCGTCAAAATTCATCATTTGTGGACAACGTTGTACATAAGAAATCCATTTTTGTTGTTGATCTTGTTCAAAAATTCCATTTTGATCTGCAACATATAAAATATTATTAATATAGCCATATAAAGAAGCATTGTTTTCTTTAATTCTTATCTTTATATTCCCTATCAAATCTTTCGTTACAGTTGCTTTTTCAACAAAGATCATTTTTTCAACCTCTGTTTCAACCTGTTTTTTATTTACTTTAAAAAAATAAGTTTGTTTAGATTTAACCGGTAATCGTTCAATAATCTCTTCAGCAGAAGTCAAATGACATCCTGAAACAGTTATTTTTTTTACTTTAGACATATCTCCAAATAAAAAAATCACTAAAAATATCAAAAACAAAACAATAAGTACAAAATTAATTCTTCTTTTTCTTTTTTTCTTTTTTAATTTATTTCTCATTGTTAACACTTGATTTTCATCATGTTCATTATATACATACGTTGTCATCTTAAGACTCCCAATTAATAAAACGTACTTCTGGTTTTAATAAAACACCATACTTTTCTTGAACAGTTTTTTGGACATAAAAAATCAAATCATGAATATCCTTAGCAGAAGCATAACCATTATTTACAATAAAGTTAGAATGTTTTGGAGAAACTTGTGCTCCACCAATTTCATAACCTCTAAGACCTGCATCATCAATATATTTCCATGCAGCTGCACCTTCTGGATTTCTAAAAACACTTCCTGCACTTGGTTTATTCCAAGGTTGCGTAGACATTCTTCTTTCTTTTCTTTTATCTAAAGTTTCATTAATTTCTTCAACACTTTTATTTTCCAAAACAAAAGTAGCTTCCAAAACAATCCATTTAGGATGGTCTTGAATGATGGAATGTCGATATGAAAAATCCATTTCATCTTTAGATAATTCAACCACTTTTAAACATTCATCTAATACTTTTACTGATTTAACAACTTCACTTAAACATGATTTATAGGCCCCTGCATTCATAAAAATACCACCACCGATATTTCCAGGAATTCCTCCCATAAATTCAAAACCACTCAAACCAATTTTAGCACAATCATAAGCAAGTTTAATCATTGTAACACCACATTGGGCAGTTACTTCGCTCCCATTGACATGGTATTGATTCATATCTTCAAGGGAAATAATAATTCCTTCAAAACTTTTATCTGAAAATAATAAATTTGAACCTCTTCCAATAACAAAAAGTTGAATACGATGCTTACGACAATACTTTATCACTTCAATCAACTCATCGACATTTTGAACTTTTATAAATAATTTTGCTGGCCCACCTACACGATAAGTTGTATGTTTATATAACGGTTCATCTTTAAGAACTGTTCCAACATCTAATTGTTTAAGTTCTTTATAATATTTTTCAAACTTCATCATTAGTCTCCTAACATCGAAATAATTTCTTGATACATATCTTCAACTGCATTTGGCTTTCCTAACTTTTTAGCGTTTTCTGTTAAAATTTGAAGTGCAGTTTGATCATTAATAACACTATCAATTGTAGAAATCAATTTTTCTCCTGTTAAATCTTTTTCAAGAATCATTTTAGCAGCATGATTATTTTCTAATTCACGTGCATTATATTCTTGATGATTTGCTGCTACATAAGGACTAGGAATCAAAATAGCTGGTACGCCTAAAGCTGTTAATTCGGCAAGGGTACTGGCTCCTGCACGCGAAACAATAAGATCTGTCGCATGCATTAAAGAAGGCATATCATCAACATAAGGGATGATTTTTACGTTTTCATTTTCATAATCTTTCATTGATTCATAATAAGGTTTCCCAGTAACATAAAGTACTTGATATTCTTTACCAACAAATTGATTCATCGATTCCTTCATCGTTTGATTAACTGTCTGTGATCCTAATGATCCCATAACAATCGTAACAACTTTTTTATTTCTATCTAAACCATATTTATCATAAATATCTTTAGGAACTTCATGACTGACAACACTTGCACGAGGATTTCCAAGCAATAGTGTTTTTTCTTGAGGAAATTCTTCATACGCTTTTTGATAACAACAAATGATCTTATCTACTTTTTTTATAAGAATTTTATTTGTTAAACCAATAATTGAGTTTTGTTCATGAATCATCGTTTTAATTTTTAAACTTGCAGCAGCTTCTAAAGCTGAAGCACTTGGATATCCACCAAAACCAACAACAATATCAGGATTAAATTTTTTTATAACTTTTTTTGCTTTTCCAATAGATTTAACAAATAACAAAGCTGCATGAGCTTTCTTTAAAGGATTACCCGCTAATCCTTTAACATTTAAACCAACATAATCATATCCAAGTTGGGGAACAACTTGAGATTCCAAACGATCCTTTGTTCCAATAAATAAAAATTTTGAATTTGGATCTTGTTTTTTTATATATTCAACTAATGCAAGAGCAGGGTATAAATGTCCACCTGTTCCTCCAGCAGCAACAACAACTTTCATCTTTACTCACTCCTTAAAGTTTATTATACTCTTTTTCTCTATTTTTGAGAATTGATAACTCTAAAATAGTGCCACTCTTTATCAAAAAAAGCAACACTTTTTAAAAAAAAGATTAATCATTCGACTAATCTTTCTTTTGAATAATAAAACTTACACCATCAACTCTATTAACAGCTTCAACTTTATATCCATACATTGTTACTGTTTTATAAACAATAGATAATCCTAAACCAAATTGTCCTTTATGTCCTATTTCATAAGGTTGAAATAAAGATTCAGGATTTGAATCATCTATAGGTTCACCATCATTAAATATTTCTAAATATTGATCTTTTAAAATAATTTTAATTTCATGGTGTACATAACGAGCAGCATTTTCTATAATATTTTCAATACAAATACGCCAATAATCATCTTTTCCTTTAAAAGATGAATCTTGTAAATCTGTAATAATTTCTATTTGTGGATGCATAGCTGTTAATTGGAAAACAATATGTTCAATCAATTCTTTCATTGAACATGTTTCATCTCCAATTTGTCCACTTATGTAATCTAATCGATTTAAATATAGTAAACTTTTTACTTTCTTTTCTAACCGATCTGTATTTTCTAAAATAACATCCACTGATGAATCTTTATCTCCATAAGGATAAATATCATCCTTAATACTTTGAGCATATGTTTGAATTAAAGCAATAGGTGTTTTTAAATCATGAGAAATGTTATGAATCATTTCTTCTTTAATTTCATTTTGTCGATCTATCTCTTCTTTCATTTCTATTAATGAAGAAGATAAAACACCTATCTCATCTTCTCTTTGAATATGCAATTCACTTTCTTTATCATTTTTTATATCATCTATATAATTTTTAATAAGTTTCAATGGTTTTATTAAAGATGAAACCCAAACAAACAAAGCAAGTCCAATAATTAAAAAAGCAATATAAAAGATATCAATAACTTGATCCTTTAGATTATTAATCAATGTTTTAGAATAATCACTATAAACAAGTGAAATAATATAATTAGAATCATCCGCTTTTACAATTTGATAATATACTGTTTGGTCTTGCATTTTAACCTTTTCTTGTAATTTCTTTTTATTTTTCTTAACCATCTTATAAAGATCATTTTGAAAAACATAATCTAATATTTGATATTTCTTAGCAGAAATATTTTGCGCTGTTGTAAGCGTATCTTCATTAATGTTATAAGTAAAATGATAAATTTGTTTATCTGAACCTGCATAATCAGGGGAAAAATCATATGAGTAAAAATCATTTTGTGAGCGTGTCAAAACATCATACATTTCATTATCAATAACATGTGTTAAGTTGTTATCAATAATAGGCAATAGAACTGCTAAAACACCTATCGCAATAATTGAAAAAATAATAACAAGTTGTTTTTGTAAAGAATATTTCGTAAGCATTAATCTAAACGATATCCAAATCCATAAATCGTACGAATATTAATTTCTGGCATTTTTTTACGCAATCTTCGAAGTGTATCATCAACGACACGATCACTACCAAAATAATTTTCGTCCCATACTTTTGATAAAACTTGTTCTCTTGAAATAGCTAATCCTTTGTTATTTAAAAAGTAAACAAGTAGATCATATTCTTTTGTTGTTAAAATGATTTCATTATTGTTATAGAAGACTCTTCTTTTTTCTAAATCAATATCATAACCATCTATTTGTATCTTAGATGGATTATCATAAGCACGTTTTAATAAATTATTAATTCTTAAAATAACTTCTTTAATATTAAATGGTTTTGTAATATAGTCATCTGAGCCTTTTTCTAAACCAATAATACGATCAAATTCTTGATCTCTAGCTGACATAAATATAATTGGCATTTTAGGCTTACTTGCCTTTATTTCATTAAACAATTCAAAACCACTTGCCTTATCTAACATAATATCTATAAGCCATAGATGTACATCATCATCTTTATGAAGTAAAGCTTCATCATACGTATAAAATGAGCAAACACTATAGCCTTCTTTTTCTAAATAAGTTCTTACCAAATCATTTAGATTTTTTTCATCATCTATAATATTAATTTTAAATAACATCTTCTTCACCTCATTTGTATCCTATTCTATTATGACCTATTATAGTTAAAATATTGCCATAATATATGGTAATATTTTGTGATAATATGTGATTTTATCTTTCAATAACAAATCCGCGTTCTTTCATTTTAGAAATGATATAATCTACAGATTGTAAACATTTTTCATTTGTATCCGCTTCAACCATAACACGTACAACCGGTTCAGTTCCTGATTCACGAACAAGAACACGTCCTTCATCACCTAACTTATCTTCAACTTCTTTAATGACTTTTTGTACTTCAACATCATTTTGAGCTTCTTTTTTATCTCTTACATATACATTTTTCATTAATTGAGGATAAATTGTTACAGGTTCAACTAATTGAGCTAATGTTTTTTTACTTTCAATAACTGCTTCCATAATTTTTAAAGATGTTAAAATACCATCTCCTGTTGTGGCATGTTTAGAGAAAATGATATGTCCTGATTGTTCTCCACCAATACAATGACCATTTTTCACCATGTTTTCATTAACATATTTATCTCCAACAGCTGTTTTTTCATATTTAATACCTTCTTTATCTAACGCTTTATATAAACCTAAGTTAGACATAACTGTTGTAACAATTGTATCATTAGATAATTCACCATGTTCTTTTAAATATTTACCACAAACATAAAGAATTAAATCACCATCAATAACTCTTCCAAACTCATCAACAGCTAAACAACGATCAGCATCACCATCATAAGCAAAACCAATATCTAATCCTTTAGATTTTACTAGTTCTTGTAATGATTCAATATGTGTAGAACCACAGTTTGTATTAATATTTAAACCATCTGGTTCACTATGAATCACATAAGTTTTTGCTCCTAAAGCATCGAAAACACTTTTAGCAAGATTAGAACTAGCACCATTAGCACAATCTAAACCAACACGAATATTTTTAAAAGCACGTGTAGGAATAGACATTAAATATCCTAAATATCTATTTCTACCTACTGAATAATCTGTTGCACATCCAATTTCATCTTTTGTAGCAAATGGAATTTCATCTACTTCACCATCAATGTATTGTTCAATTAAATTTTCAACCTTCGCATCCATTTTATGACCATTACAATCTAAAACTTTAATTCCATTATCATAATATGGATTATGTGAAGCAGAAATCATAATTCCACAATCAAAACCATCTGTTCTTGTAATATAAGCAACACTTGGTGTTGTTGTTACATGCATTAAAGAAACATCTGCACCACTTGCTGTAAGTCCAGCAACAAGTGCATATTCTAACATATAAGAACTTCTTCTTGTATCTTTCCCAATAACAACTTGAGCATGATCTTTATTTCTTCCAAAATACCACCCAATGTATCTTCCTACTTTATAAGCATGTTCAACCGTTAAATCTTTATTAGCTTCCCCACGAAAGCCATCTGTTCCGAAATATTTTCCCATTTTAAATTTCTCCTATTTCTTTATATTTACGCGAATCTGTTCATCGCTATCTAAACGATATGTTAAAGTTTCGTCACTTAATTCTACTTCTAATTTCACATTATGTCGACCCTTTTTTAACCCAACGACATCTACATAGACCTTAATGTCATCATTTGTAAGAGCATTAATACGATCACTTGTACCAATAACTGTTAAATTGCATGTATCGCTTGACATAGAAACATTGCTTTCTTTGCCATTTTTTATTTGAATTGGTATATCCGTAAATTGTCTTTGTTCAGAAGGAACAAGCGTAATTGTTCCATCCACTTAACAATTTTAAGTCTTTAAATGTACGACCTTCTTCCAAATCACTTCCATCCACTTTAGTAAATGACATCTTATTAACTCCTGAAACACTTAACAATTTTAAGTCTTTAAATGTACGACCTTCTTCCAAATCACTTACATCCACTTTAACTTTAATATTATTAATATCCTTTAATTTACTTTCATCACCATAAATCTTTACTTTATCTTTTGAAAAAGTCATTTGATCTATTGCATATCCATTAGCCACATTTCCTGTATATTCAGGTACAAGTGGAACTGTCTTACTATAATTAGACAATGAACAATCCACTTTAACAATTGAAGGAATAACACTTACATTTAAAGCTTTTCCACTTCGATCAAAAGCCTTTACTTTACATTCTTGAGTAAACGAATCTGTCACTCCCTTTAAATCAATAATTGCTTCAACAGAATAAACATTATCAATATTATCTTGTGAACCCCTTACTTCTACTTCACTATGTTCAATACTATCTACTGAAACAGAATGTTTATCCTTTAAGCTATCTTCATTTTTAAAACGATATCCTAAACTAAACGTTTTAGTTACCTTTTGTGAAACTGTTACCGTTACTGTTTGAGGAACAATGAGAACTTCTAAATCATTAGAGAAATTTCTTGATTTCAATTCTACTGTCTGTTCACCTTCCCCTATTCCCGAAAAATCAGCATATATTTCATAATTTTTCATCAATTTAGCATTATAAATATCAATAGAAGGACCAACTAAGCCTACACTTACAGTCTCTGGCATTCCAGCAACAACAAAATCATCTTGTAAATTTTCTATTTTCACAGGGACTTGTTGAATATAATCTCCTGAATTAGGTGTTGAAAATAAATTTTCAAAATTACCTCCATTAACTGTAAATAGTAAAATCGTTGCTAAAATAAATGATAATATTTTTAAAGATAATCCTGATTGTAACATTCTATCTAAAGTAGAATTAATAAAATTCATCACTTTAATAGCACCATTTACAAAAGCTCTTCCCCTTAAATCTATTTCATCATTAATAGATTGAGGAGTGATATGTTTTTCTTCTGTTTTTGGTTTTTCTTTTTCTTTTGAAATAAAATTTAAGAAAAAATCAGTTGTTGAATCACGATGTTCTTGATTATTTTTACTCATCTTCATCACCTTCTTCATCTTCTGATTTAAACCAACCTAGTTCATTAACTAAGCTTGCTCTTAATTCCTTTCTTGGAATTTTAATAAGTTCTCCTTTGATAGCAAAAGAAATCGTTCCTGTTTCTTCAGAAACTACAACTGTTAATGAATCAGTAATTTCACTTATTCCTAAAGCAGCACGATGTCTTGCCCCATAAATAGGTGAAAGATCCTTTTGAGTTGGTGGGAAAAAGGCAGCTGCACAAACAACACGGTCATCTTTAATAATAACTGCCCCATCATGTAAAGGTGTTCCTTCCCAAAAGATCGTATTAAATAATTCTGATTTAATATCGGCATTGATTTTAGTTCCTGTATTAATATAATCTATTAAAGATTGTCCTCTTTCAAAAGTAATCAAGGCCCCTGTTTGTGTTTCTGATAACTTTGTCACTGAATCAACAATTTCATCTAACAAATGTTCCTTTTGATCATTTGATAAACGTTCCATATGATAATCTCTTTTAGTTTGTCCCATTTTTTCAAGTAATGAACGAATTTCTGGTTGAAAGATTACAATTACCGCAATAATTCCCCAAGTCAAAACCGTATCTACTAAATAAGACATTGTTGAAAGTCCTAAAACACTTGTTACTAATTTAATTAACAAAATAATGAGAACCCCTTTAAATAACTGCATCGTTCTCATATTTTGTTTAAACATACTAATTCCTAAATATAAAATATACCACACTAATAATAAATCAATAATTGTACGAATAATGTTTAAAATTAATGATAGATTAACTTCTATACCTGCTATCATTTTATCCCCTACTTTCTTCAAACATATTATACTTGATGTTTTCTATTTTATAAAGAAAAGATAGATTTTTATTCAAAATCTATCTTTTCATCTTTATTATTAACAAATCTTTAAATTCTTCAATATTAATTTCTTGACCTTGTTCTTTTTTCTTTAAAGCTTCTAAAACATCTTGATATCTTTTTTTCGTAAGTGGATTTGTCATCATACAAATAATAGATAAAAGTAAACACATACACGTCACACCTATAAATAAAAGAGCAATTCCATGTTGTGTTGCTAAACTTTGGGTTGCTAATTGACCATTATAACCAATTTTATCCATACAGTTTCCTAAGATACTTACCCCAATAGCTGCTGCTATTTTTTGTGAAACAGTAGCCATTGAATAAAAAATACCATCTTTTCTAACCTTATTTATCAAACAATCAACTTCTACGCAATCACTAATCATTGCATAAATCACTTGATATAAAGCATTAAGTCCAACTACTAAAATACTTGTCATGATAACAGGACCAATAGCTGATTTTGGTTTTAAGATAAATAGAGGAAATACAATCATACATACAAACCAAATCCCCATCGAAATACACCAAGCTTTAGCTTTAGAATATTTGATGGACCATTTATTAATAGGAAACACCCAAAACAAAGCAACAATCCACATAATAATATTGACCATCGACACTTGCATATTACTTAATTGTAAATTATAAGTAAGGTAATAAACTAATACGCCTAAAAATACAGCTTGTGCTAAAATAGCAAAAATAAATGCTGCTGTTAAATGTAAAAAAGCTTTATTTCTTAATGGTCCATTTAATAAATCTTTAAAAGTTACTTTTTCTTTAATGATGACTTCTTGATTTTCATAACCTTTAGAAACTTTCCAACCAATTAAAATACTGATTGTACAAATAAAACCAAAAATAGCAAAACAAACAGACCAAGCATTCTTTATACTTCCTACAAAAGGAGCTAAAAAAGAAGTATATGCCATGATACCACTTCCTAAAGCAACCCCTACGATAGCCCAAAATGTTCTAATAGTGGCTAATCGACTTCTTGTATCATAATCATTTGTAACTTCACCACTTTTTCAATACCGTTTTTACCCAATACACAAGGTACGCCTATGCAGAGGTCTTTCTCCCCGTACTCGCCTTCCAGCAAAGCGCTGCAAGGAACCATACGTTTCTGGTCGCCCAATACGGCTTCTACCACCGAAGCGGCAGCAGCACCCGGAGCATACCTT
>OJMG01002444.1_pt1 | contig 15821 bp, 28 predicted proteins | sample 1597141 | NCBI WGS metagenome assembly OJMG01 (sample SAMEA2452119, study PRJEB22498) | human gut metagenome | biome: human feces; feature: human gut; material: feces | place: Australia | collected 2012 | reverse complement strand
GGGCGGCGCGGCGGCGGTGATTTGCGACCCGGTTGTTGGAGATATCGGCCTTGCAGTATTCGCCAAGCAGGATGTGTCGAATGTCGATGTAGGTATCACCGAGCCGGTGCAGCCGGGTACATTCCGGATGTTCGATATCTCTGATGGCTTTTACGTCGGCGGCTTCCTGAACAAAACGCCAAGCTGCTACATCCAAGTCTTGCCGGACGGCAATATCAATATCACAGGACCGTCACAAGTCACTGTGAACACGGCTAACACCTTGATAAATAGTAATACTACCATTACGGGTAATTTGACCGTACAGGGCAATATCAAGGCACAGCAGCGTCTTGACGTAACAACGGGTGCTTCTATCGCTGGTATCGAATTCGGTACGCACCGACACACCGGCGTAGATACAGGGTCCGGAACCTCTGGCGGTCCAGTTTAAACTGTGTGCATAATTTGCAAGTAAAAGTCCAGGAAATTGCGCATAAATACCTCAAAATTATCTATGTAAATGAAATGGTAAAAATGGCCTATTTTGACATCTCGAAAACTTCAAATGTCAAAATGGGCTGTTTTTGGTATAATGGAGACATGATAGACATATTTTTTATAACAGCTGCGGCTGTAGTGATTTACGGTATCGCCTATCTACTGGAAACAGAAACCTTTAAAAAGTAAAGCAATCTGCCGAATATCTTTAAAATCGGGCGATATTTGAAGATATCTAGAGATAATGGGCGATTTTGAGTTGTAAAGCGATAATTGACAACTGGGAGTGGTGAATGTGTTTAAGATTAAATACGTCGGCTGGTGCCATGCCTGCAAGTATTACGGTCCAGAGGGCGGCTTTATTTGCGGGTGCTGCAATGTCAAAGGCACATGTGACAGGCCGAGCGAATACGTGGAGCGGCGCGACGATGATTAACAGAAGACTATTGATATATGGCGCCCCAAAAGCTGCAACAGGCGGCACTCTTACCGTCGGCAACAGCGGCGGCTTTTACGGCTACAGCGACGGAACCGAGGGGGGGACATACGGAGCCATAACTCCTAACCCTCGCACCATTTCAGGCAAAACTGGAACTGTGAAAGTTCTGTATATGACCGGGAGAACGTACATCACTATGTATATCATGTGGGACGGGCCCGGCTTTCCCACTGATTTGATTGTCAGCCTTTCAACAACTGCCGGGGAACCGTTACCGGATGTAACGCTATCATACGTTGATTTTTTTGACGATATGGCAGTTTACGAGTTTGGCGGCGACCCGGATTTGACAGAACAGCTTTACGAATTTTTTAGGGCCAACGTTGGTAACACTGTGCCCTGCGAGATAAGCGACGCAATGCCGCAGCCATGATTTCATGGGGACAACATGTCCCCGGAAGGAGAAACAACATGTTTAATCGTCGATTGCTTGTCAGCACATCCGGGGGGGATATTCCTATTCCCGTTGATGTTCCTACCGCTTGTTTTGTTCCGTCACGAAATCAATATAACGCTCAAAATCAAGTGGAATATATGCCGACATTTACCATTCCCGAAAATGTGACGCGATTAGGGTTATACTGGTATCCGCGTAGTACAATGAATGCCACATATAGCCGACTATTTCGGCAAGTTGTTGCCGTGGCAGCAGGACAGCAATATAGAGTTGATTACTTTAATTGGGCTGACCTTGCTAGTAACGCACGCGGGACATTACGGCTAACCAATGTAAATAACGGAAAGTATTTAGATACAGCGAACGGATTAGTTTATTTTAATAATGATATTCTTCGAGCTGCCGTTAGTTCTGGTTTATTTATGTTTCCCTGCAACGTATTGTATTGCGGATATAATAGAGAGATTGAAAAGTTGCCTATAACAGCAAGTATAGCGTGATAGGAGGATAACTATGTTCAACAGGCGTTTATTAATAGATTCGGGGGGGAAAAAATAGCGAACCGAAGTATCAAATGATTAGCGGGGGAGCAAGCACCTATATAGGTTACGATTCTAATGATGGCGTGGGGTTTTTGGAGCCTAACACTATTACGGTCCTGCCTGATGAACCGAACGAACTAATAACACGTTTTGTTGCGCAAGGTTTAACATATGGTATGTTGCAGTTCGGCTTTACGTCTATGGAGCTTGGGAGCCCCTTTAAATCAATAAACCTTGTTTTTACTTTCCCCGAATTATCGTTGCAGCCTGTAACATTCCACTGGTATGATATGCAGCCAGACGGCCAGCTATACTATGCAACCAGTGCAGACACGGGAGCAATGGAGCTGTGGGACCGCATAGCTGGTTATCCGGGTGAGCCACTTGGCTTTAATATCGAAGTTGTAAAAAGTTGAAAGGATGATATAACGTGTTCACTAGGCGCTTGTTTGTAGATATGGAGGGGGACAACGCCCCGCCCGCAACACTAGAATTTGACATAAATCAATCAGGCGGTAGTAGCCTTAGTGGTGCAGTCATAACCATAACCTATAAAGGGGAAAGTCAGACGAAAACCGCGGATAACAAGGGCTTGGCCATATTCTACGAAGTCCCGACGAATATAGACATACCGTATACTGTTACCGCTTCTGGCTATAAGGATTACACAGGGAGCGTCAACATAGCGCCCGGTGAATACGGCTGGGTTAATATAGCAATGTCGCAACTCCAACCACAGGGAGAAGAAACGTTATTCGTCGGCTTGTGGGGGGGAAGTAATTACGGCTGGACTTATGGCCAAACTGGCGACTTCGTTGGCTGGGAAGGTATGACTGTTCAGAATTTCCCACAGGCAAAAGCAAACCTCAAAACGCTTCAAACCAACGAGTACAATAATTTCCTGCTTAAATTTATGGATATCGACCCGGCTGTTAGACAGCGTAAGTTTACGCTGTCCTGCGAAATTCCGGGCGCCGGTTTTTCCATAAATGAAAACGTTGTGGCCAGTGACGACGGGAAAATTGCTCAATACGCTTTTAAATCGCCACCAGCATTGTATGAGTATCTAAAGGCCAACTATGGTAAATGGGTAGTAGCTAAAGTGGCAATCAACATTCAGAAATGGGGATAACTATGTTAAATAGACGGTTGTTAGTTTATACATCTGGGGGGAAGTCGAAGCAGTATTGACTTTTATCGTTAAAGATAAAGAAACCGGCGCAGGTATCGCCAATGCTTATGTATATCTGCGTGACGGTAATCACCAAATGCTCATGCAACTGGGCATTACAGACAGCAGCGGCAGTCTGGCGTTATCGGGCTTAACTTTAGAGCCGGGTGAGTATTACTTTGACGCCAGCGCCGCGGGGTACAATGTGTTACTGCTAGGCTACCAGTTTACCGTAGTTGATTCGTCGCCTATCACCGGCACTATAACATTTGAACTGCAAAAAGGCTTCCCGCTCCCGCCGACAGAATAAACCAGATACAGGGCAAACGCCCTGTATTTTTTTGAAATACTTTAATAAAAGTGTTGATAATATACGTAGGGGGGTATATAATATAGTCAAGAGGTAAGGGAAACGCCTCAAAAGAAAGGGGGCGAGCACATGGTAACAGGTAGCGAGAAACAAATAAAATGGTACGAAGAAATTTTAAAGGAAGCCTATGACTATCTGGACGCAAGATATAACCATAAAATAGCAGATGAGGTAGAAAAACAGGCAGTAAGTTTAGTAAGGGCCGAAATGGAAAAGGCACTGAAAAACATAACCAAAGCCAGCCAGCTGATTGACAACCGCAGATTGTTTTCAGCCGAACAGCTTAACCGCAATATTTGCATGGTAAGAGAGTATTTAAGAAATCAGAAGTAATTAAATTGAAAGGAGTTTAGACATGAAAAAGAAAAAATACAGGGTAAATGAAAGTGAACATTTTAATTTACTCTCGATGTATGAACATCTAAAAGTGTTGGAGGCTGAAACCCCTAGAGATTATTACACCAAAGCGCAATGGAGCGACTTGTATAGACGAATTGAATATATTGAGAACCTTATGGAAAAGGCGTATTGCGTTGGGGCTTTGGTTGACTGGGAAACGTTAAAGGCAATTAGAGAAATACAAGAAGAACGCCGCTTAATTAGATATGAACGTTGTTTAGCGGCAGGCGATAATGAAAAAGAAGCAGCAATAGCTTTAACGTTATGAACAGCGGGACTTTTGCCCCGCACTAATTAAAGGAGTTAGAAAAATGAAAACAACCTATAAAGAATACGGCTGTACTGCCAGTATCACGGACAAACAGGACGGAACAGCGCGCCTTATAGTGCGCAACCAATACGGCCAAAAAGTGAAAGACAGTATCCATAAAAACCGTGCCTGCGCTTTGGCAGCATGGCGTAGAATGTGCGATTAAGGAAGGTGCAGATGATGTTAAAATTTAAAAAGGGCGGCTATGCCCGTCACGATAGCGGCACGGTTTACAAGGTTAAAGACATTTCGCCAAATCCTTATAACCCACAGGTATTGCTGGTAAGCCTTGTAACCGGGAAGAAAACTTATACGCGGGCAATTCAAACCGACAAACTGGGCAACGAGTTTGCCCAATATGGGACAGGCTACGGCAGGGACAGGAGTTTTTCTTCTATCATTATTCCGATGAATTAATGCATAGCAGGGCAGAAGCCCTGCTCCTGTTATTACTCAAACTGGTTGTTTCCGTTTTGGAAATGGCCAGTGATAAAAGGAAGGCGAAAAAGATGTTGAAATTTAAAGAGAATGACATTGCAGCTAGCTGTATAACAGGCCGTAAGTACCTTGTAACAAGCATTAGAGAAAACAAATGCGGTCAGCGAGTTATAGAGCTTGAAGGCCATAAGTGCAACATTGTTCGCGATATAAGGACGGATGAAAACGGCGAAGAGTATATTTTGGATGAAGTTAAGCTAACTGGCGGCGTTGTTGAAGAAGTTCGCATAGTACCAGTAGGCAACAAGTTTACCCTTGAAGGAGATTAAGCATGGACAAATTACAGGAATTAGCAGTGCTGGTTTTTATAACGCCACTGTACGTCATAGTTACAGTAGCCATAGGGGCGCTGTATGTCATGGCGGGCGTCAAGGCCTTCCAGTTTATCAAGAAGAAGCTGGGAAAGTCAGAAGACGAAGACGCACGGGAATATAACCAGCGTCGGGATGTTTTATACATATACATCCCGAAACGGGGATATATTAGAGACCTTAACCATGATTGCACTGAACTACTATATACAGACAAAGAACACGAAGCTAAAGTTTTTATGTACATTGACGGTATTCGTGGAGTTTTAAGTTACATGAAGCTTGTTAAAAACGCAGGTGTAACGCTGCCAGATTATTACATCGTTACTAATGGAGTTAAAGAACAAGTTGCGAAAATTCATTTTTGAGTTTTAAGCCGCCAAACTTTTTGACAAAGGCAAACTATAGCAAACCTGTAATAAAACCCGTCAGCGGTCAACGCAGAAGCTATGCTGGTCAGTCAGATATTTTTAACAACGGTTATAGTCCGTTATGACCATATGGAAAAATACGAAGCACAGTTACTAATCTTTGCGGCGCAATGCTGCTTTATCTGGTATCAGATAGCAGTGTTTGAATCAGCCAGCCGGAAAAAGTAACCCCGCTGCGTGGGGTATAATTAACTAAACCAACACGCAAAGGAGCTGATACTATGAAAGAGTTTTTTAACCTTCTGAAAGCTAACGGTATGATTATGAATTTAGTGTTCTTCATGGCCGTGGCTTTTATGCTGGGTGCCGCTGCTGGCGTTGCAACTGCAAAATGACAAAACAAAAAGACTGCCAACGTTCGGCAGTCTTTTTGTTTTAGGGTCAGGATGGAATAAATATATTGAAAAAGGTGTAGGTAGAAGAGAGCTTATGCTTATATATATTATACCTCTTCATCAGAAAAATGGCAACAAAAAAGCAGCCTTCCGGCCGCCTCTTTGTTTTCTAAATCGCGTCACTGATTTAAGAAAGGTGATGTATTTTGATTGCAGTCTCATTATACCAAATGTGTGATATAATGTAAACAATAAAAACAGAAAAGCGCCTGACTAATCAGGCGCCTTCCAGCTGTGGCAAGCCACAAAACAAACACAGTTCTTTTCGCCCCGTGTCGTCGAGATAAGAAGTTTTGTTGTACCGTGATTATTATAGCAGACTTAAAACCAGAAATCAATGAACCCGTGAAAAATTTTCACGACTTGGGAGCGGTGCCGCCAGTGCGGGCGCCGCCAATATCGAAGAAAGAGAGGTTTTGACAATGGCACAACTAGGACTTTATGGCGGGACAGTCACCGCCGGAGCCACAGACGGCGCCCTGCTATCAACGACGAACCCGCTAAAGTACGCAGAGGAAAAGGACGCACTTGGCGACCCGGTAGCGTATGCCCTGCGTTGCCCAAACGGAGAGCACGCCTACGAAATAGCTATCAGCGTGGCCGGTACGAATCCGGACTGGGTGAAGCTGTCGCCTGATAACATAGTATGGCGCGACGCTATCAACATTCCACAGGTAGGAGACATCAACACACTTTTCTATGTAAAAATCAACATACCGGACGGCGCGGAATACAACCAGACTGTGCTTAACACGCTGCTTATTAAATACCTCGAAACAACTACAACGATTTAGGGAGAGTGCAGAAATGGAGAAACTATATCATCTGGCTAAGAGGTTCAAGGCGTATCAGTTTGACGGGGATTTGAAAAACTCCGATGGGTACTACTGCCCCGAATGGGTGCAGCAGGCGTTTGAACGTGACGAGCTGTTTTTCATCGGTCCAGAGCTTTACCTTGACCACTTCGAGAACTGCGGCCTAGAGCTGGAAAGAACGCATATCAGAGTTGGCGACTATATCACGCTGGATACGGAAAACATGAGAATTGACGCGTTCAGTCCGGCGCAGTTTAATCGTTTTTTTGAGGCGGTGAATATCAATGATTAAACCGGAGCTGCTGGAGTATATCGACGAGCTTAAAGCGTATATCACAGCTGACGGCGGCATTGATGTATTCAAGCTGAAAGAAACGTTTTATCACGATAACCCGGAAAAGGCGGGGAAAAAGTTAAAGCTCGACCATTACTATATTAAAACCAAAAACGGCCGAGAATACTATATCACCAATCCGCCGGAAGACTTTATCAATTTTTGCAAAAACAGCTAGGCGGTGATGGTATGAACGATGAAAAGACGCTTGAGTTTACATTCGAGCAGCTGGCCCCGGCCGTGTTGGGTCCCTTCCGCTTCGAGGGCATTCAAAGCTCAATCGACAACGAAAACACGTACACGCTTGAAATTGAAGTATTGGAACCGCCAAGACCGGAGCCAGTCCCGCCAGTAGTAACAGAACCTATCATTGTCAGCGGTAAGTATGAGGAAGTGCTCAACCCTTACGCGAACACCGACCCTATCGCTTATACGCTGTATCTTAATAACGCATGGGATGTAGCTGTCGACGCCGCCGGGAATATCGCCACTACATCGGGCGACTATGCAGTCGCACAGAACGCAGCCAACGCCTGCCGCCTGTTCTACGAAGACGCGCCGCTAGATATGACGCGCGGCATTCCGTACTTTGACATCACGCTTGGCAAAAAGTCTTCTGTATCAGCGTCGGTACTTAGAAGCCGGATAAAAGATATTGTCAGCGAAATATACGGCGTGACGGATGTAGAAGTTGCCATAGACTATGACAACGAGGGTCGCATAGATGGCGGTGAAGTGCAGATAACGACGCTTAACAGTAAGAATGTCACTATACAGATTTAACAGAAAGGAGCTGCGATAAATGGCAATAACATTTAACCCGGACACTGGCATTGTAGTAGAAGACACGGCAACTATTCGGGCGCGGCTGGTTGAGCAATGGCAGAAAGCCTTTGCCGTTGACCCGACAAAACCTCTGCTTAACACCGAAACCGAAACCCCGGCCGGGCAGCTTATCGACGGTCAGGCAATCCTGATAAATCAGAAAGACAGCGCGCTGCTCACGCTGACCAACCAGCTAAACCCAAAAACGGCGGCAGGCGTTTTTCAGGACGCACTGGCAAACATTTACTTTCTGACACGGCACGTCGCCCAACCGACTTACGTCACAGGGAACATCAAGGGTGCGTATGGTACTATAATACCCTATGGCGCGCTGGTGCAGGACGTGAACGGGTACACGTTTCTAAACACCACAGTCACTACGATTGATGAAAACGGCACAGCTACGGCGGTTTTCCGCTGCACACAGTATGGACCTATCGAAGTAGGCCCGAACACGCTTACAAAAATCATTACTGCGGTACCGGGCTGGGACAGTGTAACAAACGACGCTTCTGGCGTTACCGGCAGAAACAACGAGACGCAGGCCGAATTTGAGCAGCGGCGGGCTGAAAGCGTATCGAAAAACGCGCATGGCACAGCGTCGGCAGTACAAGGAGCGGTTAGCGACCTTGACGGCGTTGTTGCCTGTGAGGTAGTCGAAAACCGGGGCGATAACTTCATCACCAAAATGGGAGTATCTTTATCGCCGCATAGCCTGTATATTAGCGTATATGGCGGCGAGCCGGAAGACATCGGCAACGCTATACATCAAAAGATAGACGGCGGCTGCGGAACGAACGGCAACACTAAAGTCGATGTTATCGACCCAACGACGCAGGCCGAGAATACGTACTACTACCAGATACCCGAAACTATCAACATGGGTATATACGTTACTATCAGGAAAACGTTATCCCTGCCTACAGATTATGAAAGCTTGATAAAAAAGGCCGTGCTGGCCAACTTCAACGGCGAGACTATCGACTATAGCCGCGTCAAGATGGCACAAGTTTTGTACGCCAGCCGCTTTTATAAAAGCGTAATCCAGACGGGTGTAAATGATTTTGTGGGAGTGGAGCTTCAATATCCTGTCGGCGGCAGCCGTGTAGATAGTATTGAAATCCCTGCGGATGAAATCCCGGTTTTGTCCGAGGATAACATAACCGTCGTTGCGCTGCTGGACGCTTAGGGGGTCAGAACATGGATTTTCGAGGCAATGAAGACGTAAGGGCCTGCGATAACATACGCGAGGAAAAGCAGCCGTATCTGCTTTCGCAGTATTCTGCAAGTCCTACCATTTACCAGATACTAGCCGACTTCCGGGAAAACATTGACCCCACGCCGGATATCTGGACCTTTTACGACAACGTATTTAACATTGCGACGGCGCAGGGCGTAGGGCTGGACATATGGGGCGCTATCATAGGCATGGACCGTACTATATATGACCAGTCAACCAGCACAAAGATAACACTTGATGATGAAGGATATAGGAAGCTGCTTTATTATAAAGCACTGGCGAACATCACAGACGCCAGCTTGTATACACTGAATTACATGATAAATCAGCTGTTTCCTGACTACAGTGTTACGGTTTTAAATGTCCTCGTCGAAAAGCAAACCGAAGATGGGATGTATTACAATTCGTACCCAATGCACGTCAGATTTCTTTTCAAGTCGTATCTGTCAGATGAAGACCTAGCTATATTCAAAGTTGGTGGCCCGCTGTGCGTAGGTGCTGGCGTCGGCTGGGATTTGGTAATGATAGATACATCGAACGTATTCGGCTTTGACGGCAGCGGATTACAGCCATTCAACTGTGGCGTATTTATGCCTGACGGCGGAATATTCGTTCCGGACGATGAAGAAACCATATCAGATTGAATGTTTCACGTGAAACATTAGATTGCGTCACTAGATTTTAAAAAGGGGCACAGACGGCGCGACGTGGCAAACCCTGCTCGAATTCATCGGGTCGCTGACGATGGACGAAGTGCAGGACGCTATAGACACGTCAATAGGAGAGATACCCAAACCGAAGCCGGTCAGCATGGGAGCTTATTCAACTGTAGGCAGCAGCGGCGTGGCCGCTACAGATGGCTTTATAACTTCAAAAAGTTATGATAACACATCTATAACGGCGTACGTCAACGGCCTACAAGTCATGCATACGGCAGGCCGTAGTAAATACGGCCAAGGTGCTTGTTCTATTTCTTTTCCAGTCCCTAAAGGGGCGTCATGGAGCGTTAGCGGTGCTAGTTTTGTAAGATGGTTGCCACTTTCTGAATAAAAAGGGGCGATACTATGAGCGTCAACGAACCGCTGTATAACTTTGCGCGGGCATTCGCAGACCGCGGTTCAAACACTGTAACTGTCAAGGCTAACGGAAATGTAATAGGTACTCTTAGTATGTCATGGAGCACTACAAAGGCAGGTTCAAAGGGCCACTATTGGGGAAACACAAAATCTAGTGCAGCAGCTAATACGTGGGCTTATAGTATCGAACAAGGTGCCACGATAGAGCTTACCAGCAGCGGCGGGACAAAGTTTAGCAGCTGCGCCCTACAGGTAACGCTTGGAAACTAAATCAATCAGAAAGGATGTTAGATACATGGAACATTACTCTAATGTTGTCAAGGCTATGATAGCGCGCAGCAATGCACGGGCGGCAGACATTGCCGACAAAATACAGGCCCGCGCTTATTATCAGTTTCAATACGTTCCGCCAGCAGGACCACTGCCCGGCTGGTCAATGGAGCAGCAGACAGAGGACGCTATAAATGAGATAGGCAACATCGCCTATTCGTCAGATGAAATAGCGCGTGAAGCGCGAGAGATTGCGCAGCAGGCTTACAACGCAGCGCAGGCAGCTATAGAAATGGCCGCTAATGCCATAACAGCTGCGCAGAACGCACAGCAAACAGCGGATACTGCGCTTAATACTGCGAATACGGCAGTAAGCAAAGCGGACAACGCACAGGCCAGCGCAGACGCTGCACAGAAGGCGGCCGACGCAGCGCAGAAATCAGCGAACGACGCTCAAACGTCTGCTGACAATGCGCAGTCTACAGCTAATACTGCCATTGAAAACGCTTCACAGGCACTATCAGCGGCTAACGAGGCTAAAGCTTCTGCCGACCAGTCTAACCAGCGATTAGACGTCTTGGAGCCTATGGTTGATACACTGCGCTGGTATGAAAACGTTACAGATAACATCGACTTCAATACACATGTAGAGCTGGAAAGGGCATTCCTTCAAGGCACGGCCAACACGAACGGCCCTATTCCCGGTCCCGGCTGGCTGGATGTTGACGACGACTATAATGAAACCTATATCCGGCAGAAGTTTATCGCACAGGCTGACGGCGCATGTTATGTTCGCTTCGGCACCATTGTACCCGACAGTAGCCCTATCGAGGTGAGCAGCTGGACAGGTTGGGTAAAGTATGCGCTGGCCAGCGAATTGACTTCCGCAGTCGAAACAATCAATACCAGTATCACATCAATCAACGGAGAAATTACCACTATTAAGGGTGACATAACCAGCATTGAAAGCGATATCACAGAACTGCAAGGAAGCCTTGGCAGCGCCGAGGGCGATATTGCGGCCGTAACTAATGCGCTGGACGCGCACAAGGCCGACTACGATAACCCCCATAAAGTAACTGCCGCACAGCTGGGACTAGCGACGGTTTATAAATATAAGGGGTCCGTTGAAACATACGCCGACCTGCCGACCAGCGACCAGCAAGTAGGCGACGTTTACAACGTCAAACAGGCAGACCCCGACCACAACATTGAAGCGGGCGACAACGTGGCATGGGACGGAACCACGTGGGATATCTTGGCTGGTGATACCGACCTTAGCGGCTATGCACAGCTTAATTCGGCTAACACTTTTACAGCAATGAACGCTTTTCGTGCTAACATTGCAGTTTCTAACGGTGCAGCGGCAGGTAGCAGTGGCAGTATACGTTTTGGCGTTTCTCCAACAAATGAAACAGTACAAGCGAAAATTGGTACAGATAATTTAGGTGGATTGTTTTATAATACTAGTACCGATCAGCCGCACGTATTCAGAATCGGTAATAACATTAATAGTTTCGCAATAAGAGATAACGGAACAATGATGGCGTTTTCTAATAATAATAATATCTTTGCAAATGTTATTGACGCTTCAGGCGTCGCTAACTGGCTGGGTAACGCAAAAACAGCGACCAAACTTGCCACAGCCCGCACTATTAACGGTGTACCGTTCGACGGAACGCAGAATATCACCATAGAAGCTGGCCAAGGTGAATTCTTGCCCCTGACAGGTGGCACGGTAACAGGACCGATTTACTTACCGTCTACCGCTCCTACTACCGACACGCAGGCGGTAACCAAAAAGTATGTTGATGATAGCGTGGCCGGGGCTGGTGGCGGCGACGTCACGGCGGCTGGGAACAACAACTTTACAGGAACGAACACATTTAATAAACCTATAACAGTGAGGGACGGCGCACTTGCTGGCATTGGTGGAACTATCACATTAGGCACGAAGCCTAATAGCGCAACAACGCAAGCAAAGATAAATTCTGCTGCCACCGGAGCAATGTATTATACAGCTACAGAAGGACTGGCACACTTTTTCAATGTTGGCACAGCAGAAGTTGCCACAATAGGCGGCACTGCAACGACGGCTACACTTGACTTTCTAGCCAATAGTATTCTAAAGTATAGCACTTCAAGTGGTTTAAGAGTAGGTGGCGGCGGTACAAGCCAAATCATAGGTTTTTACCCCGAGGCACCCGATAACACGGCAGGGATGCGGCTTTCAAATCAAGCAGAAGCCATTAGCACTGACTACAGTATATTTTCTTTACAGAATAATTCTGCTATCAGCTATACGAAAAATGCAGCCTTGCAAGTTGGAAACTTTAAGATATTAGAAGTTGACAGAAATAACAATAATGTAACTATAAAGGCAGACAGTAATGGGCAGATACTATTCACGCCGAACAACCTAGCCAGCAACACAAGCAGCATTGATAGCAATGGTAACTTTTATATATCACAGGGCTTAACGGTTGGCTCAACGTTAAATACTGGCACGTCTAACGGCGTTATTCGAGCTGGGAACAATGAAAGCTGCCTTTACTTTACAGGTACTGCGGAAAATACTTACTACTCAACGCCGAATACCGGGAATATCATAAGTTACAAACCAGCAGCAAACGTCTATCTGATAAACACATCCATAAATGACGCTGCAAGTCTTACCATGAATTTTTCAAACATGAGCTTCCACGCCACTGTAGGCAGTGTGCCGTACATGTGTAAAACTTTAACTTTCTGGTTTGCAACCGGCGCAACTGCACCAACTGTTACATGGCAGTTCCCAAGCGGTGCAGCGGTTTACTACCCGAAGGGCGTAGCTCCGTCACTAACAGCAAACGCCAGCAATATCATTAATGTAGTCGCTATCGTTGATGATACGGATAGCTTTAGTATCCAAGTCTGTGACGTGGTAGCGTTGCCGTATAGCGGCTAAAAGGAAGGTGAGAATATGAAGTACACAAGAACAGTATACGTTTATAAGGGAGAGCAGTATAACACTATCACCGAGATACGCCGTTTGCCGGACTTGATGAATACCTCTATCCCGAATAACCCGACGGATGAACAACTTGCAGCGCTGGGCGTAACGCGCGAGGAAGTAATGGTGTCACTGGCAGAAGCGAAAAGTATCAAGCTTAACGAGCTGTACGGGATTTATGAGCTCCTGCGTGATAAGCCAACGAAGTACAAGCAGGGCGATAGGACGTTTTACTTCGACCGCACGGCCGCGGATATTAACAAATTCAATTCGGCCTATAGCGTAGCTCAAATAAAAGGAGAGCAGGGCTTTGGGGTCAAGGACGAAGAAGGTAACAGTGTATGGGTGATGTTGTCGAAGTCCGACTTTGAAAGCGTACTGCTTATTAGCAGCAACGAGCAGACGGAAGCATATAACACCTTCTATGCGCTGCGTAACAAGGTGGAAACGGCCGAAACGGTCAAAGACGTTATAGCGATTGTTTGGCCAAACATCTGGCCAGAAAGCAAATAAAGAAAAGGCCCCGAAATTCGGGGCCTTTTTTGCGCCTAATCGAAGTAAAAGTATTGACAATATACGCAAGGGGGTATATAATATAGACATAGAACATAGAAAGGAGTGATTACGTGCAAGTAAAAAGCGATATAATTCAGGGCGTTATAAACCGAGCTAAAACAGCAGTTAGAAACTTCGGGGAGAACGCACAAGTTGAGCTTCCGGCCGAACTGGTCAAAAACATCTGCCAGAACTTGAACGCCGAACGGTATCGACTGGCCAAGCTCAACAAGAAGTATTCAGCTTTAAAACAGCAAGTAAAAAAATGAGGTGAAAAGATGTTAGGTAAGTATATCAATCAATTTATGGCCGACAACGAGCTATCAGTCAACGAAGAATTTTTTATAGAGAACATGGATGGGAATAGGGTACTAATCGGCTGTGCTGACCGTTACAAGATAGAAGACGTTGACGGCGGAATATTAACAGCTGCCGTAATGAACGAAAAAGATAAACCGCCTGCTATGCTTTTAGAAGCTACGCTTATCGACCTGTTACGGGAAAACTACTTAGTTAAAAAGAAGCCTTTTTATCCAGTAGTCGGAGAATATTATTACTACATCAGTCCGAGCGGCAATGTAATATACGCAAACTTTACTGGATGTGCAGAGGACCTTTTGCTATGTAAATACATCGGCGTTTACAAAACCGAAGAAGCGGCGAAAAAAAATGTTTCACGGTGCCTAAAGCTTTGGGAAGAAGTCAAAAGAAAATGAAGCTTAAAGATATAAAACTTAAAACCTGCCCTTTCTGTGACGGTGAAGGGGTGCTTATCCACGGCAAGCCGGACGATGGCTATATTTATTCAGAAGGCGTCCATGCGTTTGTAAAATGCAAAGAATGTGACGCATGTGGACCCATGCCGGATGTTGAGTATAACCATGCTGCAAGCGGATATCCGGGCAGACTGAAAGCAATCAATAAAGCTATTGAGCTGGCCGTAAAGGGCTGGAATCGTAGAGAAGGGAGTAAGACGAATGGGTAAAGTATATACAAGTTTAACTCATCGGTGGATAGAACAGTTACTTAGAGACATTAACGAAACATATGACCTAAACCGCTGGCGTATCGTAAGTGTTTTTCACGACGGCCGTGACTATGTAGCTGTTCTCGAACGGGATAAAAAGAAAGGAGAGATATAACGATGTCACCAGATGAAAGAATCAAGGAGCTACAAAAAGACCTTCGAGAAGATGTGCCGCACAAGGTACTATATAGCAGCAGGGGTACACGGTATTACTGGTTACAGGAAAACGTGCTATCCTTTCTGCGTAATCGAATTAATATAAAGGCAGAAGTCAAATGAAAACGGCATAAATAAAACCCCTCGAATTTGAGGGGTTTTATTATTTCTTCCGGGCCAGCGGCCGACCTATACCCGGTTGGCGGCAGTCATTACAGTATGTATACATTCGCTTCCCGTCCGGTCCTTGGCGGTGATTAGAAACAGACCAGCCAGAATCACGGGCAAAGGTTATCAGTTTTCCCATAGTCGTGAATTTTGTTTTCAATAATTTACCACAATTCTCGCAAACGCAACCAGCTATAAACACTTAAATCACTCCTTATTTGTTGGATAATTCTTTATTACGGCAAGACATGCAAAGTGCCTTACCTGTCTTTTCTACTGATATCCTGCGCACAGTTTGCGATATCTCGACGCCACAATTTAAGCACATATACGGACTAGGCGCGCTTCTGACATTTACAGCGCCAGAATTGCCATTAGAATTTTCTCGACAATTTCATTCTTGCCGACGATAACGGACTCGATCTCCTGTAAAATCTCGTTGATTTTTGTATTCATAGCAAGCTGCTCCTATTCGTTATTTTTTATGTCGTTATCCTTCTCCGCCGGAGTCTCCGCTGCCGTCGTCTCCGCTGTCAGAGCCTCCGCCGGGATCGCCGCCA
>OJMG01002434.1_pt1 | contig 15870 bp, 9 predicted proteins | sample 1597141 | NCBI WGS metagenome assembly OJMG01 (sample SAMEA2452119, study PRJEB22498) | human gut metagenome | biome: human feces; feature: human gut; material: feces | place: Australia | collected 2012 | reverse complement strand
CTGCATCTGAAGCGGTTCTTCCCGTCCCACGGCTTCCAGCACCTGCGGAATCGGCTTCACAAAAAGGTCGCCATTCTCATCCTGCCACAGCTCATGCACCACCAGACTGCCGCCCCAGTCCCATGTATTGCAGTCTTTTCCGGGATATCCCGGCGGATCAAAATTGTGCTCGTTGACTTCTCTTGTCGGATTCCAGCCGTAAACGTATCGATGAACGCCATCACTTCCCGTCTTTGCCGCATAAAAAGCACGCGTGTCGAACGTATCAATTTCCGGCGTCTGCCACGGTCCATACGGACTTCTGCTCTTCCGGTACATCGTCTGATAGCGGTCCGCATACGAAGAAAAGACGAGATAATACCAGTCTCCCATCCGGAAAAAGTCAGGGCACTCAAACGCACACTGTGCATTCATCGGAGCATAGAACGGCTCGCAATAGTCCCAGTGATTCAGATCCTTCGATTTGCACAGACCCACACAGCCTCTCCTCGTCGTTTTTCCTTTTTTCTGCGCCGCAAAAATCATCCACCAGCAGTTTTCCTCCTCGCTCCAGAAAACAAACGGATCCCTCCAGTGGATCGGCTCATAGATCACATCATCCGATGCGAAGCGGTCCTCCGGGATTTCCGTCCACACATCCAGATCGGTGCTGACGGCGTGATTCATGTAGTTCTTCTCTGGCAACTTCTGAAAGGTACAGTAAAACATGTGATACAGGCCATCCACTTTGATCACAGAACCCGTGCCGCCCACAATTTTTGTATCATGCTCCGTATAATGAATATGATCCGTTGTGCTCAGCATCACCCAGCTGTCCTGATGCTGTTCATCCCGGTTCGCACGGTAATTGCGAAGATAAAACGGTTTAAAAACACCATTGTCGTAATAGGGGATCACATCACCCAGCACTGCCTTTTCCGGTCGAAAATAAAGACTCATCCGCTCACCCTCCCATCGTTATCAATTGAATATTTTCAAAGCGCACCTTTCCGTCAGATACAGCAAGACCAAACTTCCGGTCGTGCAAGTCATACGCGCGCACACTGAGAGCCGTTGTTCCGCCCACATAGACTTCCATCACAGACTCATCGATATAAATTTCCATGGAATACGTTTTCCCCGGAATCAGTTCCAGCGGCCGCTCCAGCTCGACATCGTACTGGAACGTCCATCCGCCCTGCTCATGCATACGGATTGCGCTCTTGTACTCCAGACGCTGCCGCTTCGGATCTAAGTAGAAATAGTAGCCTCTCGCAAACTCCTCATCCACCTGCAGTGCCACGGCAAAGCGCTCCGTTCCTTCAGAAAACGTGAAATCAAGTGCCAGACAGCCCTGATGCGGAACGTCGTTTTCACTGAGTGCAGACGCATAAGCATACGGCGTATCAACAACGGCAGATGTTTCACCAATCTCCCACGCGCCGTTCATCGGTGCCCACTTTACGTCATTTTGAATGCTCAGAACCTCTTTCAGCGCCGGATTTGGTCTTACCGCCAGTGTGCCGTCCTCCCGTGCATAAATTTCATGCGGAATCAGCGTACCGCCCCAGTCATATGTTTTGTAATCGTATCCCTCGTGGTTCGGATCCGGGTCGAAATTCCAGGTATTCTGTGTCCTTGTCGGATTCCAGCCGAACAGATACCGGTGGTTTCCATCCCCGCAGCTTTTTGCCGCGTAGAACGCACGACCGTCAAAGGAATCTGTTTTCGGGCGTTTCCACGGTCCATGGCAGGAACGGCTCATGCGGTAAATGGTCTGGAAACGGTCTGTGAACTGTGAAAAGATCAGATACCACCAGCCGTTTTCGTAAAACATGTCCGGGCACTCGTACGCAGCCATGCTCGCATGCGGTGCATACAGCGGCTCACAGCACTCCCAGTGGTGAAGATCGGCAGATTTACATAAGCCTACACAGCCGCGGCGGCCTGTTTTTCCCTGGCTCTGCGCGCACAGCAGCATCCACCAGCAGTTTTCTTCCTCATTCCAGAACACGTATGGATCGCGCCAGTCGGTCGGCAGATAGATCGTTTCGTCCGGTCCGAATGTTTCTTCTTCGTGTTTCGTCCAACTGTCCAGATCACGGCTCGTCGCGTGGCAGACGTACTGCCGCTGCGGATTCTGTTCAAAGACGCAGTAATATAAATGGTAAATCCCATCTGCCTTGATGACAGATCCCGTTCCTCCCAGAATCCCAATCGCCGACTCCGGCCCGTAATGCACCATATCTTTTGTGGTCAGCAAATGCCAGCCGCCTTTCCTGTCGCTGACGAAATATGGATTTCAGGTAAAATTACAATTCAAATCAGGTATATTTGCCCCGATTTCCGGCAATACTTTTTCATGAAACCACCAAAGAAAGTAAGAAAGGAAGATGCACGATGAGTGGAGATGCAGAGCTTTTAAACTTTATTTACCAGAACTCCCAGATGGGTGTCGACACGATCCGGCAGCTCATTGGAATCGTTGAGGACAAAGACTTAAAAGAACATCTGAAAACCCAGTTTCAGGGCTATGAAGAATTTCATCAGGCGGCAAAGGAGCTGCTGAATGAGCACGGCTACGATGAAAAAGGCCTTGGTATAGTGGATAAAGCACGCACGTATTTTATGATAAACCTGCAGACTATGACGGATCCGTCCGCCTCACACATTGCCAGCATGCTGATTACCGGAAGCAGCATGGGCATCGTCGAGGCGATCCAGAAGTACCGCCAGTATGAGGACGCGGATCCCAAAATCCGGGATCTGATGGATAAGCTGCGAAAATTTGAAGAACACAACATGGAAAAATTAAAAGATTTCTTATGAAAATCATATTCAGCCAAACTACCCGCATCTGCAGACACGCTCTAGTAGCAGCTTCTTTTAGATGCAAAGGAATCGAGAAACGATCCGGTACCGGCACAAAACAGTGCCGCACCGGATTTTGAGTTGTTTTGACCGTTTTACAAACTTTACATACATTTAACACAAAACTGTTTTTAGATGTGTTATCTTCTAAATGTAGGTTTTTTCTCGAGTAAGACCTGCAAAACGTGTATCTATTGTTAAAACCACGAAAAGAAAAAGAAAATTACGTAAAGGGAGAAATTATGGACATTTTTGGAGTGTTATCCTTTGTCGGTGGCCTTGCCATGTTCTTATACGGCATGAGTGCCATGGGCGATGGCCTGACCAAACTTTCCGGCGGTAAACTGGAATACCTGCTGGAAAAGCTGACCTCAAAGCGGATTATGGCAGTTCTTTTAGGTGCCGGTGTTACCGCAGTTATCCAGTCCTCTTCTGCAACTACTGTTATGGTTGTCGGATTCGTAAACTCCGGCATCATGAAGCTGAACCAGGCAGTCGGCATCATTATGGGTGCCAATATCGGTACCACCATCACTTCCTGGATCTTAAGTCTTACCGGCATTCAGGGCGACAATGTATTCATTAAAATGCTGAACCCGTCGTCCTTTTCCCCCATTCTTGCAATCATCGGCGTTTTTATGCTGATGCTGGCAAAGAGCGATAAAAAGAAAAATGTCGGTACTCTGTTAACCGGTTTTTCCATTCTGATGTTTGGTATGCACACCATGAGCAGCGCTGTATCACCGCTCGCAGATGTACCGGAATTCACGGGACTTCTCGTAAAATTCTCAATTCCGGTGCTCGGTGTTCTTGCCGGAACCATTCTGACCGCCGTGATCCAGAGTTCCTCTGCTTCTGTCGGTATTCTTCAGGCACTCTGCGCAACCGGTTCCGTCAGCTACGCCGTAGCGATCCCGATCATCATGGGACAGAATATCGGTACATGTATCACCGCATTGCTCTCCTCCATCGGTACAAGCCGCAATGCACGCCGTACCGCAATGGTTCACCTTTATTTTAATATCATCGGTACTGTTCTTTTCCTGGTTCTCTTCTATGGAATCAATGCCTTTGTACATTTTCCATTCCTGGAAACCTCGGCAAATGCAGCCGGCATCGCAATCGTTCACTCCGGCTTCAATATTTTCGCAACACTGATCCTGTTCCCGTTTGCAGACGGACTGGTCAAACTTGCGAAACTGACCATTCCGGACGGACCGGAAGAAAAAGCAGACGAAGCTGTTCAGATGCTCGATACCCGTTTCCTCGACAGCCCGGCTTTTGCTCTGCAGCAGTGTAAAGTTGCAGCCGCAAAAATGGCAGAACTGACCGAAACCGGTCTTGTTACTTCTGTTGACCTGATGGCCTCCTACAACGAGGCGGATGCGGAAAATGTAGATATTCTTGAGAAAAAGGTGGATCATTTTGAAGATGCCCTCGGCACATATCTGGTGAAGCTTTCCAGTGAAAAGCTTTCCCCGAAGGACAGCCAGACACTTTCCATGATCCTGCACTGCATCGGCGATTTCGAACGAATTTCCGATCACACCGTCAACATCATGAAAGCAGCAAGAGAGATGCATGACAAGAACCTGCAGTTCTCTTCTGACGGAGCCGCAGAGCTTGCTGTTTATGGAAAAGCAGTCAAAGATATTGTCAGCCTGACCTTCTCCGTTTTCAACAATGAGGATGTAAAAAAAGCAAATGAAGTGGAACCACTCGAGCAGGTGATTGACAGCCTGAATTCCAGCCTGAAGAACCACCACATCGAACGGCTCCAGAGTGGAAAATGCACGATCGAGCTTGGTTTTATCCTTTCCGATGTGATGACCGACTTCGAACGGATTTCCGACCACTGCTCCAACATTGCCGTCTGCGTCAGCCAGATCCACAGCGGATCGTTTGATACACACGAATATCTGCATGCGCTGAAGAAAGAAGAAGAGTTTGAGTCAGAGTACAAAGAACTGAAAAAACAGTATCAGCTGCCAACGCTGAAAGCCTAAAAACAGACTGTACTGTAACCATAAGCTGTACAACCGGGAATTTTTATGGTAAGAATCTTCCCTTCCTTAGGCTGTCACTGTTTTGTTTTATTACCATATCACAGATGCATTACTCAATCTACTATTTTTTTCTGAATTTTTCCAAAAAATACCGACTGCCCATCAATATTGATATATTCTACATTGGCAGTCGGTATTTCTATTTCATTCTATTCTTTTCTTTATACCACCTGATCCTTCGCAATAAATACCGGGAAGGAATCGGTTCCTTTGAGCTGTTTTCCCTCAGATACCGTAACGTATTTATCAGAAACAACGTACTCAATCTCAGCGCCTGCTTCAATCACGGTATCCTGCATCAGAATGCAGTTCTTTACTTTTGCTCCCTTGGCTACCTTGACACCACGGAACAAAATGCTGTTTTCGATTTCGCCTTCGATCACACAGCCGTCTGCTACCATCACGTTTTTCGCTTTTGATCCGTTGATATAACGGGTCGGATTGTCGTCGCGGACTTTGGTATAGATCGGGTTTCCCAAGAAGAGGCTATCCAGATTTTCATCTTTTAAGAGCTTCATGTTCTCATCGAAATAACTCTTCATATCGTCGATTCTTGCCTGATAACCGGTAAACTCATATCCCTGAATGTTCAGTTTCTCCGTTTGCGGTGCCAGGACATCACGCTCAAAGAATTTATTTCCAAGGACAAAGCCTTTTTTGATTTCGTCGATCAGAAGCTGACGCTCCATCACGTAGATATTCATCGATACATTCTGTACTCCGTTTTCCTCCGAGTTTACAAAGATCTTGCTGATCTTCTGTCCTGCCATGGAGAAGGTGTAGTGCAGATAATTGGTTTTCTCGTAAGAGCTTCTGACGCCTTCCGGAATCGGCTGTTTGGTATAAGCAGCAGTAACATCTGCGCCGCTTTCGATATGCTGATTCAGCATCTCTTTGAAATCAAAATTGCAGGCAATGTTGGTGTCCGCCATAACAACGTATTTTTCTTTCTGCCATTTCAGGAAATCGAGAACATTTGCCAGTGCTTCCACTCTTCCGGAATACACCTGAATCTTCTTCTCAGAATAAGGCGGAACAATATTTAAACCGCCTTTTTTTCTGGCAAGATCCCACTCACGTCCGGAGCCGAGATGATCCATCAGCGAATGGTAATTTTTGCGGACGATAATGGATACATTTCCGATTCCGCAGTTTACCATGCTGGATAAAATAAAGTCCACCATGCGGTAACGGCTGGCAAAAGGAATGGAGGCCATCAGACGCTCGTTTACCAGATCCGGTACCTGCTCATCATAGCTGTTTGGGAAAATGATGCCCAGTGCATCTGCATTTGCGTTTACCATTCTTCTTCACCATCCTTTACATTTGCATTTACCATTGCATTTGGTCCTACTTTGGCACGCTCACCGATATGGATTCCGGATCCGATGGTGGCAACACCTTTTTCACCGTCATGCGGCATTTCTCCTACCACGGCATTCTGGCCAATCACAACGTTTTCCGCAACGATACAGTGTTTCACGACTGCTCCGGATTCGATCACGGTTCCTCCCATGATAACGGCATCTTCTACTTCTGCGCCCTCTGCAACCTTTACACCAGAGAACAGAATCGAACGTTTGACATGACCTGCAATACGGCAGCCATCGGTGATCATACAGTTTTCCACAACAGCGGTTTCGGTGATCTTATGGCCTGTTTTTCCGCTGTTTCGGCTGTAAATCTTCCAATCATTGTCAAACAGGTTGATTCCGCTGTGTTCCGGATCGAGGATTTCCATATTTGCCTCCCACAAAGAGGAGATGGTTCCTACATCTTTCCAGTATCCGCTGAAGTGATAAGCGTACATATTGCGTCCGTCTTTTAAAAGATTCGGGATGATGTTGTTTCCGAAATCGTTCGAAGAATTCGGGTCTGCCTCGTCCTCAATCAGATATTTTTTCAGGATATCCCAGTTGAAAATGTAGATACCCATGGATGCCAGATTGGATTTCGGCTGTTTTGGTTTTTCCTGGAACTCGGTGATTTTGTCATTTTCATCTGCTACCATAAGTCCGAAACGGGATGCCTCCTCCCACGGCACTTCCATAACCGCAACGCTGAATTCTGCGCCCTTTTCCTTATGGAAGCGTAGGAAATCACTGTAGTCCTGTTTACAGATCTGGTCTCCGGAAAGGATGATGACGTACTCCGGATCGTAGCTCTCGATGAATGGAATGTTCTGGTAGATGGCATTCGCAGTTCCTTTATACCAGTCAGAACCTGAGGCTTTCTGATAAGGAGGCAGCACGTGAACACCTCCATGGAGGCGGTCCAGATCCCACGGCTGGCCGTTTCCTATGTACTCATTTAACACCATTGGCTGATACTGTGTCAGAATACCTACGGTATCAATTCCGGAATTTACGCAGTTAGAAAGCGGGAAATCGATGATTCTATATTTTCCACCAAATGGAACTGCCGGTTTTGCAAGCTTCTCGGTCAGCGCATAAAGGCGAGATCCCTGACCTCCGGCAAGAAGCATTGCTATCATTTCTTTTGCCATAATCTATCCCCCTGTTTTAATAGATGCATTCATTATAGCACACTATGTGCTCTAGGGACAATCTTTTTGTGCATTTTTCACTATTTTTTATTTTTTTACCGATTTTATTCTGTATTTTTCTCCAGTTTTACAGTTCTTTCGTGAGCTTTTTACATTTTCTGCCAGCACCTGACATGGAACCTCAATCCGATCAAAAAAGGTCCTCATTTGACGATACAAAAAGCAGCCCCGCAAAACCTTAGGGTAAAGGTCTGCGGGGCTGCTTCTATGTTTTTTTGATTTTTTATGCTTTTGTAACGGTAACTGCCTCTTCGAGATCGAACTGATCACCATATGGTTTGCAGTCATCATAGGCGAGGGACTGCAGAACAACATTCAGAATACGGTACGCACAGGTCTGAAGCTGTCCAAGCGGCAGAGTTCCGTCTGCAACAGATGCTACAATTTCCTGACGGTTTCCTTGCTGGCCAGGCATCTGCAGATCGTTTCCTGCAAGAACACACTCTCTTGAAGTGGAATGTCCGTATTTCAGGTTATATTTGTAAGCGAACAATCCGCTCATGTCCTCTGAGGTTCCCCAGTCGGTCATGACATAACCTGCGAAGCCCCACTCATCTCTTGCTGCTGCGGTCAGAAGGTCGTGGCTGTTGGCAGTATGTACACCGTTTACCAGGTTGTACGAGGACATGATTGTCATCGGCTGTGCTGTCTTGACTGCGATTTCAAAGCCCTTCAGATAGATTTCACGCATTGCGCGCTCGCTGATGTGCTCATTGACGTACATACGGTTGTCTTCCTGGTTGTTGGCTGCAAAGTGCTTGATACTGGTTCCGATTCCGGCATGGGACTGGATTCCTCTGGTATCGGCTGCGGCGCACATACCTGCCACAAGCGGATCCTCTGAATAGTACTCGAAGTTTCTTCCGCACAGCGGATTTCTGTGAATGTTCATGCCAGGTGCCAGCCATACGGAAATGTGGAATTCTTCCATCTCTTTTCCGACGATATCACCGCATTTCTGAATCAGATCCATGTTCCACGATTGTGCAAGAAGCGCTGCTACCGGGATTGCGGTGCAGTACTGGAAATACTCCGTGCCGCCTTCCGGAACTTCGATTTCATTTTTGTTAAACGCATCTTCCAGAGGATTTCCGGAGGATACCATCTTTCCGTCTGCATCAACGACAAAGTGCGGAATCAGACGAAGACCGGCCGGACCGTCTGCAAGAATCGTATTGTAAATACCTCTGTCCGCAAGAAGAATGGAAGTCGTATCTCCCGCTGCTCCAGGCGCCATATCGGAAGAAGATCCGATAAAGCCTTCCTGTCCGAGGCCGTCTGCCGTACCATTGCAAACGGTAGCCATCTCTTCTACGGTCAGCTGCGATACGAGATCTTTTAACGTCGCTTTTCCGCTCTTTACATCTGCCGCAGTCAGCTTCTCTCCCTCATAAACTGGGAATGCTTCCGGTGTTCCACTGTAAATAACGGTCTCTGTCTTGATGCATTTACTGCAAATCTCAATCTGTTTTGCAGCTGCTTTTTCTTCTGCCTCACCTTCATAGCTGTACGGTGTTACGCCTGCTTTGGAGAGTTCCTGCGGAGCGTCATCTGCCGGGAAGAGATTCTTTCCCTGAACCGTAACAACGGTCTCTTTGAGATTCAGGGCTGCTGCCACTTTCGTTGTTCTGGAGCTGTTACCGACACGGATGTAATACGTTCCTGCTTCGAGTACCCATGCTGCTTTTTTCTCATCGTAGGAAGCCATAGATCTCGTCGGGAAGGAAATGGTAATCGTCTGGGACTCACCCGGCGAGAGCAGATCGGATTTTCCGAAGCCGCCAAGCTCCTGATACGGTTTCTCAATCGTTCCATCCGGTGCGGAATAGTAAACCTGTACGACTTCTTTTCCGGCGAATGTATCACCAATATTCTTTACGGATGCGGTAACGGTAACGTTCTTATCATCTGCCTTCACGTCCCTTACTTCCGTCTCGAAATCAGTATAGCCTTTGCCGTAGCCGAAGCAGTAGTTCGGGGTTACGTTGAAGGTGTCAAAATAACGGTAGCCGACATAAATGCCATCGCTGTAATACTCATCGTTGGTGTCACCGTTGTTGTGGCTGAAATTTTTTGAGGACGGATAGTCTTCATAGGAAGCAGCCCATGTATCGGTCAGCTTTCCTGATGGGATGCTCTTTCCGAGAACAACGTCTGCAACGATGTTTCCGGTTGCATTTCCGGCCTGTCCTGCAAGAAGAATTGCATTCAGTCCTTTGATTTTCTTTAACTCTGTGGTGTCTACAAGGTTCGCAATATTCAAAATTAAAACTGTTTTCTCATAATGCTCTGCCAGATAGGCAATGTCAGCGAGCTCGTTTTCGCCGAGCAGATAATCGCATGCTCTGTTATAGCGGTCTGCACCTTCACCGGAGTTTCTTGACAGAACGTAGATAGCGGTATCGGTGTCCTCTTTTTCGGTAATCGCAGGTACATCAGGCTGCGCAAATGCTTCCGAGAACATGACAGCAAAAATCGGAATGTGAAGCTCCTCTGCTTTTTTTGCCAGCTCTGCCTGATATGCAGCCTGCGCATCTGCAAGCACTTTGTCATATTCGTCAAGCCATTTACCGGTCAGAATTTCAAAGCCGGCCTCTTTTAAGCCCTGTTCAATCGTAACAACCGTTCTTGTGTTAACGTCTCCGGAACCGGTACCCCCTTTTACCGTGTGGCGGACGCCGTTACCATAAACTGCGACTTTTCCTGCACCGGCAAGCGGCAGGGTTCCGTCGTTTTCAAGAAGTGTCATGCACTCACCGGCCAGTTCACGTACCAGCGCGGAATGTTCTTTTTCTCTAGCAGATACTTCTCCTGTTTTTGATGCATAAAATGTTGCCATAATTCTAATACCTCCCAATAATAAATTCACATATAGCGCTTTTATTGTAACGCATTTTTCGTCATTATGCAAAAGTTTTTTCACCCGTTTTCTCATATTTTATTTGTATTTTGTGCATTTTCTCTTATTATCCGACTTTTCTGTCTTTTTTTCGCTCATTGATTTCTTTTTTTATTTTTTATATTGATGCTTTTATTCTATTGATTTTTCTGTAAACGATACGCTTTTTCCACCTTTTTTCGTCTTCTTTCACAAAATTCGTTGACGCGTTTGATTTTGGCAGTATAATGGAATCACAGATCAATTTTAGGAGGCCCCAATTATGTTAAAACAACTTTCTATTTTCGCAGAAAATAAAAAAGGCACGATGCAGCAGATCACACAGATTCTGTTTGAAAATGACGTCAACATTTTAGGTTCCGTCAACAATGACAGCGCAGAGTACGGCATTGTCCGCATGGTCGTTTCCGATCCGGATAAAGCAGAGCAGGCGCTTCAGGCTGCCGGTTACATGACACGCCAGACGGATGTACTCGGTGTCGAGGTAGTTGATCAGCCGGGTAACTTAAATTCCCTTCTGAAAACACTGCTTGAGACAAATATCGACATCGACTATATCTATCTCTCTTTCAACCGCGAGTCCGGCTGCCCGATCATGGTGTTCCATGTACCGGATGTGTACGAGACAGAAGCAAGCTTAAAGAGCAAAGGATATACCGTTCTCTAGAGCATGTTTGAAAAACACGAAAAAAGACATCTAACGAAGTGATTTTTCACCTCTGCAGATGTCTTTTTCTATATCATCTATTCTTTTTCTTCATCCTCAAACAGATGATCCCGCGTAATGTTTTTTGCCCACAGTCCGCTCTTATACCGTTTCAGAACCCACGGCCATTTTACAAACTCATCTGTACACAACAGGAAATAAACCACAAGGACAGGAAGCTTGAAGACAAACGCTGCAATAAATCCAAGCGGCACCGCGTAGCACCACATATCAATCGTATCGCAGACCAGTCCGAACTTTGTGTCACCTCCGGCACGGAATACTCCGGCAATCAGCGTTGTATTGACGGCCGTCCCCATAATATAATAGGTGTTAATCAGCAGCATATATTTCAGATAATGCATCGCGGTCTCATTTAAAGAAGCAAACTTCAGTACAAACGGCGTGATACCCAGTACAACCAGTCCGCCCACAGCTCCGGTAACAACCGTCAGCTTCAGCAGTTTAGACGCATATTCCTTCGCCTTTTCCAGATTTCCTTCTCCCATAACATTTCCAAGCAGAATACCGCCCGCACTTGCCACACCAAAGCACAGCACAGTTCCGATATTTCTTACAACGACAACGAGCGAGTTTGCCGCTACCGCATCGCTTCCCAGATGGCCCAGGATCACAGAATACATCGAAAATGCAACGCCCCAGGAAAGATCATTTCCAAGCGCCGGAAGTGACAGCTTCACAAAATCGGAAAACAGCATCTTGTTGCGGATGAACATGTACCGCAGATCGAGCTTGATATCCTTACTCATGATCGACACAATCACACAGCCGATCAGTTCAATGACACGCGACATCGCCGTTGCGATTGCAACACCGGTTGCTCCAAGCTTCGGAAATCCGAAGAGGCCAAAAATGAAGCATGCGTTGAAAAATACGTTCAGTGCGAATGCCATCATATTCATCGCCATGCTGATCGTCACACGGCCGAGGCTTCGAAGTACCGCAAGATAGATCTCCGTGATGCCCCAGCACAGGTAGGTCACACCCATGACGCGCAGATACGAAGCACCGATCCGGATCAGTTCCGCATTATCTGTAAACAGACGCATCATCATCTGTGGCATGGTAAAAGCAATTCCTGCCACAACAACGGAGATGATGACGGAGAATCGAAGTGCGATTCCCTCGACAGTCTGAATTGCGCGCATATTGCCCTTTCCAAAGTACTGGGCACACAGAAGTGTTGCTCCTGTTCCCAGTCCGTAATAAACCATAAATAATACATTTGCATAGTTGGATGCCAGGGATACCGCGGAAATAGCGGACTGTCCCACGTAGTTCAACATCACGACATCGGCAGAGTTGACTGCCGCGCTTAAAAGATTCTGAATCACAATCGGCAGAACCAGCTTAAAAATCTGGCTGTAAAAGCCCTGCTCTTTTGTTGTTGCCCTCATGTTTCTTCTCCATTTCTCTTCTTTATTTGTCTTCTTTCTTTTCCTGTTTTGCCTTCACATACGGATATCGGACCTGCGTGTAAACAAACATCACCAGAATATAGATGCCGCATGCGATCGCCGCGGGAACCGTAAGATCCGACAGATTGACATACGAGGTTCCGATCATCAGAATGCCGATGAAAAACAGCAGAATGTGAAGTGTCCGCTTTTTCATACAAAACGCAGACTTCTGATACTCTTCCGGGAAGATATCCGGCAGACGCCAGCAGGCCAGGAGTACCATAAATTCCGTCACCATATCGGTTCCGACACCCATGTTGGAAATCAATGTCAGATCCATTCCCGTAAGGATCGGAATGGCGCCCATCAGGAAAAAGACCATCAGAAGGATCGCCGGAACACCGTTTCTATTCTCCTCCGCGGTTTTTTCCGGCAGCCAGCCCTGTTTTGCGGCAGCCTGCAGTCCTCTTGTCACCCAGCTCAAGGTTCCGTTCAGGGTGGTAAGCAGCGCAAATACGGCACCACCGAACACGAAAAACAGGTACAGCCAGGTTGGAAAAATCTCCTGTGCGACAAGCGTCAGATTCTGAAATGCAACCGTTTCGACCGGAAGCACGCCGCCTGCCACGATACCGATCAGCACATAGAATACAGCAACGATACTCGTGGAAAGCACGATAACCTTTGGAATTGTGCGGGACGGCTCCACAATATCGTCTCCGTTCTCCGCAACGAATTTTGCGCCTCCGCACGCAAAACTCAAAAGTGCCACGCCTGTGAAAAAGTTCTTCGGACCATTCGGCATCAGGTTGGATACCGTCGGTGTCAGGGCATCCCAGCTTACTTTGGGCAGCCCGAATACAATAAATAAGAACAGGCTCAAAAGCAGCAGCACAACCATGCCCTTTTGCACCAGTGCGCTCGATTTCAGTCCGATGAGATTGATGGCGGTGCAGATAACAAGTGCTGCCATTGCGACAGCCGACTCGCCAAACTGCGGAAAAATCGAGCAGAAATAGCTTGCAAAGCCTTTCGCGTACGTTGCGATCAGAACCTGGCTTAAGACAAACATCGCAATGTACATAAATCCGGCTTTTTCACCCATCAATCGTCGGATGTAAGTAAAGCCGGCGCCTGATGACGGGATTGCGGACGTCAGGATGATGAACGGTACACAGGTGATAACGGCAAGCACGGCACCTAAAATAAACGCTGCGGCAATGCCGTGTCCTGTCAGACCGATGACGATTCCCGTCAGTACCATGATGCCCGAACCGATGATCTGTCCGATCGCAAGTCCCATACAGTCGGAAAAATTCAGTTTTTTATGACCTTCCCCCATACATTTTCCTTCCTTTCTCTCCCGTTTCTATTGGCGGATCCCAACAGAAACGCATAGCATCCTATTTTTTTATTCTACCGAAATCTCATCGTTTGTCAATTTACAAAATGCGCAAGGTTTAACGTTTTACCTGTACAGAATAGACAATATTATAATTGAACTTATTTTTCTTCTATTTTGAACTTTTCAATATTTTTTACAAATTTCAGCTTTCCTATTGAACTTTCTTCCCACTCATGCTACAATAAGCACAGTTTTGAACTTTTTTTTATTTTGTATTCTATCTTAAGGAGATTTTCTATGACAAATGAAACCTTTTCCGACCGTCTGAAACTGGCCATGCAGGCGAAACAGTTCAAGCAGGTCGATTTGATCCGAGCGGCCCAGCGGCGCGGTGTGAAGCTTGGGAAAAGCCATGTCAGTCAGTATGTCAGCGGAAAAACGGTTCCGCGCTCCGACATTCTTCACTTTCTGGCCGATGTGCTCCAGGTCGATCCCGACTGGCTGCTTGCAAAAGATTCCACAGTAAACTATACGGCAGATACGGTTTCCGATCCGGCAGAATCCTTTTCTGATCCATCTGCCGCTTCCCTTTCCCAGACAAAAACAGGAGGTTCCCCTATGCGAGAATTTAAAAAATCATCGAAACTCGACAATGTCTTATATGATGTCCGCGGACCTGTCGTAGAAGAAGCAAACCGCATGGAAGCGTGCGGCACACAGGTTCTGAAACTGAACATTGGAAATCCGGCTCCTTTTGGTTTCCGTACCCCGGATGAGGTCATCTATGATATGAGTCATCAGCTTACCGACTGTGAGGGCTACTCTCCTTCCCAGGGACTTTTCTCCGCAAGAAAAGCAATCATGCAATACGCACAGTTAAAGAAACTGCCAAATGTTTCTATTGATGATATTTATACAGGAAACGGCGTCAGTGAGCTGATCAACCTCTGTATGTCCGCTCTTCTGGATGACGGGGATGAAATCCTCATCCCATCCCCGGATTACCCTCTCTGGACTGCCTGCGCAACGCTGGCCGGCGGAAAAGCCGTCCACTACATCTGCGACGAACAGTCCGAATGGTATCCGGACATCGATGATATGCGAAAAAAGATCACCGACCGCACAAAAGCGATTGTTATCATCAATCCGAATAACCCGACCGGTGCACTCTATCCGAAAGAAGTACTGCAGCAGATTGTCGAGCTTGCCAGAGAACATCAGCTGATCATCTTTTCCGATGAAATTTATGACCGGCTCGTCATGGACGGTCTTGAGCATGTTTCCATTGCATCCCTCGCACCGGATCTGTTCTGTGTCACCTTCAGTGGTCTTTCCAAATCGCACATGATCGCAGGCTTCCGTATCGGCTGGATGATCTTAAGCGGAAATAAAGCTATCGCAAAGGACTATATTGAAGGACTCAAAATGCTTTCTAACATGCGTCTCTGCTCCAATGTTCCGGCCCAGTCCGTTGTCCAGACCGCTCTTGGCGGCCACCAGAGCGTCAACGACTACATCGTTCCGGGCGGACGGATTTACGAGCAGCGCGAATACGTTTACAAGGCATTCTGCGATATTCCGGGTATCACCGCAGTCAAACCAAAAGCTGCGTTCTACATGTTCCCGAAAATTGACACGAAAAAGTTCAATATCACAAACGACGAAAAATTTGCTCTCGATCTGCTGCGCGACAAAAAACTTCTGATCGTCCACGGCGGCGGCTTCAACTGGGGACAGCCGGATCACTTCCGCGTTGTTTACCTGCCGCGAATTGAAGTTTTAAAGGATGCGGTTGGAAAGCTCACCGACTTCCTCTCTTATTATCATCAGTAAAATTCTGATCACTTTTTTCACAGAGCTCCACCGGAAATACCACCTTTTTTTCCGGCGGAGCTTTTTTCCTTTACCGGATTCTTTCCTGCTGCATTACACTTTACCGGTACCCGGCAAACAACAGGTAACTTTTCGTTACTGTTCACTCAGCAGTGAAACACTTGCTGTTTCGCTGCGTAAGAAA
>OJMG01002412.1_pt1 | contig 15956 bp, 14 predicted proteins | sample 1597141 | NCBI WGS metagenome assembly OJMG01 (sample SAMEA2452119, study PRJEB22498) | human gut metagenome | biome: human feces; feature: human gut; material: feces | place: Australia | collected 2012 | reverse complement strand
GAAGCGGGCGGCGCAGGCAGACTATATCGCCGAAGAGATCCGTCGTTCCCCCTACCCTGTCGTGGTATGTGGCGACTTCAACGATACCCCTGCCTCCTATACCTATCACCGGATGAAAGGCGCGTTGACCGATGGATTCCGCGATGCCGGCAAAGGCTATCAATACACCTTCCGTCAGCTCAAACGCATCTGGCGGATCGATTATATCTTCTATTCCGACGAACTGAAAGGAATATCGTATGATTCCCCCGATACCCCCTACAGCGATCATAAGATGGTGGTATGGCAGGGATACTTTTTTGAAAGAAAAATATAGAAATTATACGATTACGTTTCTTTTTATCGGATAAAAACGATTAAATTTGTGAACTTTGAAAATATAGAATCATTTAGAAAAATCTTTTATGCGCTTTACCTTAAATAAAACAACTCGTTCCTTAATACAAAGTTCTACAGGGGTAGTCCCTTCAGAACAATCTCGAAAATCTGTATCCCAACAATTGGCTGGTGTGGACAAAAAGCGTAGTAGAATATATTCATGTCCGACAAAACGGTCTATTCACCCACGTGGATCTGTTTACATCCAAGCGGGACGTTTTTTGCATATAGAAGATGTACGCAGTTATTTATCCAAGCTTAAAAAATGAATCAGGATTATTCCTCTTTATACTCAGATTATAATAATGAGCTAAAACCTCTTGTCTCGGAGATTGAGGGGAGAACAGAAATGTTTGAAAAAGGGTTACTGACGCATTTGGCGACTATGTTTGACGAGATAGCGCTTCATGCTCAGGCGAAAGCTGACTGTCAAGATAAAGAGGCGACTAAACATCTCAATCTTGCAGATGAATCATTGTGTATCAGTATTAAAGACAGTTATCAGACGCTTATAATGGTGATCGACAAAAACATTAAAGCTTTTAGTCGTCAAGTGGGGAAGAGTCTATCAAAGTTAAGTGGAGGGCGTTTTGTTGGTTTGTTCAAATCACAACTGAAAAATGCAAGAGAATATGTAAACGCCGAAGACTATAAAAGTGCATATAAGGAATATAGTAAGTTAGAAGAAGCTTGTAATAAACAAATTCCAGAAGTTATAACTCACAGTACGAGTTGTGTCCGTGTATGGGGAACAATTCTGGAATGGCTCTTAAGTATTTGTATTTCTGTAGGGGTGGGGATAGTTGTCTCATGTTATTCTACGGAAATCAAGGGCTTTATGAAATACTTAATTGATTGGCTGTCATGAGTGAGGAAGATAAGTTGCAGAATGATATATTGTTGTATTATTGTGAAAATATTCGTCCCTTATTATTGGAGTTGAAGCTGAGACGCGGTGATGATCATTTATTGGGTATCAATAATGAAATTCGTGCGTTGAACGATCATATTGCTAGATGTTACTCTGAAAATATCACTTCTCAACAGCGAATGGAACAATTATCCAAAGCAGAAGGACATGTACGTCGTCTTATTTTGGATTGCTTTAAGCAACTCAATATGGATTTGTTTAGCAAAATAGAGTCTATTGAGAAAAAGTATTATAGTAATTTGTGGTTGTATTGGGGAGAGAATGGAGAATTTTGGGAACAATATACATCTTTCCGTTCTAAAGCCCAAGAGAATGTTTTGCTAGCTAAAAAGAAAGAAGCGTTCGATCAAGATGAGGCTTTAACAAAATATGAGATTGCGTTTCAGTGTTACAGGGAGATGGAAAATATGCTTCTACAGAAAAAGAAAGAATTATGTTGGTCCCGAATATACCGTTGGGGAACATATATTTCTAAATGGGGTAAATTTGTACTAATAACATTCATACTCTCTCTAATTGCCTCAGTTATAAGTTTGTTTCTGATAGGATAGATGTAATAAACTCAAAAACTAAACAATATGCACGTACTCGTAACCGGAGGAGCCGGGTTTATCGGTTCCAATTTGGTAAAAGCCCTTTACAAAAAATACCCCGAAGGACTTCAGGTGGTAGTGATCGACAATATGAACGATTACTATGATGTCCGTCTGAAAGAAGCCCGGGTAAAGGAATTATCTGAATTCCCCGATTTTACCTTTGTCAAAGGAAATATCGCCGATAAAGAACTGGTCAACCAGTTGTTCCGGCAATACCAACCGCAGCTTGTGGTGAATCTGGCGGCTCAGGCAGGCGTACGTTACAGCATTACCAACCCGGATGCCTATATCGAATCCAATCTGATCGGTTTCTATAATATCCTGGAGGCTTGCCGTCATTCGTATGAACAATATGAAGGAGGTGTTCAGCATCTGGTATATGCTTCTTCCAGCTCGGTCTATGGTTCCAACAAGAAAGTACCCTATAGTACCGACGATAAGGTAGATAACCCGGTGTCTTTGTATGCCGCTACCAAGAAGAGCAACGAGCTGATGGCACATGCCTATAGCAAATTATATAAGATCCCTTCTACCGGATTGCGTTTCTTTACGGTGTACGGACCGGCCGGTCGTCCGGACATGGCTTATTTCGGCTTTACCAACAAGCTGGTAAAAGGTGAAAAGATCCAGATTTTCAATTACGGGAATTGTAAACGTGATTTCACGTATGTAGATGATATCGTGGAAGGCGTGATCCGGGTGATGGAAAAGGCGCCGGCTCGTCAGATCGGAGAAGACGGTCTGCCCGTTCCCCCCTATGCGGTGTATAACATCGGAAATAACCAGCCTGAAAATCTGCTCGACTTTGTGGATATCCTGCAGCAGGAATTAATCCGGGCAGGCGTATTACCGGCCGATTATGATTTCGAAGCCCATAAGGAACTGGTCCCGATGCAACCGGGAGATGTCCCTGTGACTTATGCCGATACTTCCGCCTTAGAACGGGATTTCGGCTTTAAACCCAGTACTTCCCTGCGGGATGGATTACGGGCATTTGCCGAATGGTATGCCGCCTTTTATAAGTAAATCTATAAAAAACAAAATATGAAAATAGCAGTAGCAGGTACAGGCTATGTAGGTTTGAGTATAGCCACCTTGTTAGCCCAGCACAATCAGGTGATGGCCATTGATATTATCCCGGAAAAAGTGGATATGGTGAATCGCCGTCAGTCTCCTATTCAGGACGAATATATTGAAAAGTATTTTGCCGAAAAGGCATTGAATCTGAAAGCCACATTAGATGCTGAAGAAGCCTATCAGGGAGCTGATTTCGTGGTGATCGCCGCTCCTACCAATTACGATCCGCAGAAGAACTTCTTTGATACATCGGCTGTAGAAGCGGTAATCGATCTGGTATTGCAGATCAATCCGGAGGCGGTGATGGTCATTAAGAGTACCATTCCGGTCGGTTATTGCCGGAGTTTGTATGTGAAATACCAAACTCGCTTTGCTTCCGATCCGGCTTTGCAAGGCAAACATTTCAACCTGCTTTTCTCTCCGGAGTTCTTACGGGAGAGCAAGGCTTTGTATGACAACCTCTATCCCAGCCGGATTATCGTAGGAATCCCGAAGCTGCTGGCTAAATTCGATGAAGAAAACAAAGCGATTCAGGCTATTGCCAATCTTCCCCGTTTGGAAGAGGCTGCCCATACCTTTGCCTCTTTGTTGCAGCAGGGAGCTATCAAGGAAAACATCCCTACCCTGTTTATGGGCTTGAAAGAAGCCGAGGCTGTGAAGCTGTTTGCCAATACCTACCTGGCACTGCGTGTCAGCTATTTCAATGAGTTGGATACCTATGCCGAAGTAAAAGGGCTGGATGCGGCTGCTATTATCGAAGGTATCGGACTGGATCCTCGTATCGGTAGCCATTACAACAACCCGAGTTTCGGTTATGGGGGGTATTGTCTGCCCAAAGACACCAAACAGTTGTTGGCCAATTATCAGGACGTACCGCAGAACATGATGACGGCTATTGTGGAAAGTAACCGGACACGAAAAGACTTTATTGCTGATCGGGTATTGGAGTTAGCCGGTTACTACGAAGCCAACAGCAGTTGGGATGCTGCGAAAGAAAAGCAAGTCATCGTAGGTGTTTATCGGTTGACGATGAAGAGTAATTCCGATAATTTCCGTCAAAGCTCTATTCAGGGAGTGATGAAACGAATCAAGGCGAAAGGAGCTGAGGTCATTGTTTATGAACCGACCTTGCAGGATGGTACCACCTTCTTTGGAAGCCGGGTGGTCAATAACTTGGATACATTTAAACAAATGTCTCAGGCAATCGTAGCTAACCGTTACGATACCTGTTTGGATGATGTAAAAGATAAGGTATATACAAGAGATATTTTCAGAAGAGATTAATTCAATCCAAAGTCTGTAGAGGCGTAGCGTGCTGCGCCTCAAACCAACGCAATAGGAAATAAAGGCCAAAAGGAACAAACAATCAACCGGTCCGTTGTCTGTTGTCTTTTAACGGTTGTCTGTTGTCTTTCGACAGTTGTCTGTTGTCCATTCCCCATCAAAAGAAATATTAATTATAAAAATAGAAATATGTCCGTATTCAAAGACAAAACCCTTCTGATCACGGGAGGAACGGGTTCTTTCGGTAATGCCGTTTTGAGAAGATTTCTGGATTCCGATATCAAGGAAATCCGTATTTTATCACGTGATGAAAAGAAACAGGACGATATGCGCCATCATTTGCAGGCACAACGTCCGGATGTAGCACACAAAGTAAAATTCTATATCGGTAATGTCCGTCAGCGCGAAGCTGTCGATTTTGCCATGAACGGTGTCGATTATGTATTCTCTGCCGCTGCGCTGAAGCAAGTACCGTCTTGTGAGTTCTTCCCGATGGAAGCTGTCCGGACGAATGTAGAAGGAACCAACAATGTCCTGTTGTCGGCCATTGCCCATGGGGTAACCAATGTAGTGGTTCTTTCAACGGATAAAGCAGCTTATCCCATCAACGCCATGGGTATTTCCAAGGCGATGATGGAGAAAGTAGCGATAGCCCAGGGTCGTTCCTTAGGAAAAGACGCGAAGACAACCATTTGCTGTACCCGTTATGGAAACGTAATGGCCAGCCGTGGTTCGGTCATTCCTCTGTGGGTAGAACAGATGATGGAAGGGAAACCCATCACCATCACCGATCCGAACATGACCCGTTTCATGATGACGTTGGATGATGCTGTTGATTTGGTGGTCTATGCCTTCACTCACGGCGAAAACGGCGATCTGTTTGTTCAGAAAGCTCCGGCTGCTACCCTGGACGTATTGGCACAGGCCTTAAAAGAAACCTATGCCCGGATTGATCCGAAATACGGAGAAACCGAAGTGAAGGTTATCGGTACTCGTCACGGTGAAAAGCTTTACGAGACATTGGTTACCCGTGAAGAGATGGCAAAAGCCATCGATATGGGTGGTTATTACCGTATCCCTTGTGATAACCGCGACCTGAATTACGACAAATATTTTATCGAAGGGAGTGAAGAAGTCTCTCATATCGAAGATTATCATTCTCACAACACCGCTCGCCTGGATGTAGAAGGCATGAAGAAGCTTCTTCTCAAACTCAACTTCATTCGTGAAGACTTAGGTTTACAGGCAAGAGCGAAAGGGAAGGAGATTAGATCGGAGTAATTAGAAATCAGACAGAAGACAACAGACTAAAGACAACGGACAAAAGATTGTTGACTGTTGTCCTTTGACCGTAGTCTGTTGTCTTAAGTCATTAATTTTATGTTATATGCCAAACCGAAAACTGGAAGATTTACGTATTTGGAAAGATGCCCGTATTTTAGTGATATCTGTTTATTCGTTAATGAAGAAAAATCGAGATTATGGATTTAAGGATCAGATACAGCGGGCTTCAGTTTCGATCATGAACAATATAGCGGAAGGATTTGAATATAATTCTGATAGCTCATTTATCCGTTATTTGAATATTGCAAAAGGTAGTTGTGCAGAAGTGAGAAGTATGTTATATCTTTGTGAAGATCTGGGTTATTGTACTTCAAACGAAAGACTTAAATTGCAAAATCAAGTGATATCAATATCTAGCGGAATTTATAAACTTATAGAATATTTGAGACGAAAGACTATAGACTGATGACAATAGACTAAAGACAACAGACTGATGACAACAGACTAAAGACAACGGACGAAAGATTATTGACTGTTGACCTTTGACCTTTGACCGTTGTCTGTTGTCCTTTGACTGTTGTCTGTTGTCCGTTGTCCTTTGTCCTTTGTCAATTCTCCTTCGTCCATTAAATAAAAAAACTATGCGTATACTAGTCACCGGCGCTAAAGGCTTTGTTGGAAAAAACCTATGCGCTCAGTTGAAAAATATAAAAGACGGTAAAGCCCGTTGCTATGGCGATTTAACCATAGAGGCAGTCTATGAATACGATATCGATTCTACTGCCGAAGAACTGGATACCTACTGTCGTGATTGCGACTTTGTATTCAATCTGGCAGGGGTAAACCGACCGAAAGAACAGAGCGAGTTTATGGAAGGAAACTTCGGCTTTGCTTCTACCTTGCTGGATACGTTGAAGAAACATGGGAATACTTGCCCGGTGATGCTTTCTTCATCCATCCAGGCTACTCTTGCCGGCCGTTTCGGTACTTCCGAATATGGAAAAAGCAAGAAGGCTGGGGAAGAATTGTTCTTTGATTATAGTAAGGAGACAGGAGCCAAGGTATTGGTGTATCGTTTCCCGAATCTGTACGGGAAATGGTGTCGTCCTAACTATAACTCGGCGGTAGCTACCTTCTGCCATAACATCGCCCACGATTTGCCCATTCAGGTAAACGATCCGAATGTGGAACTGGAACTGTTGTATATCGATGATCTGGTAGAAGAGATGATCGATGCCCTGCAGGGAAAAGAACATCATTGTGAGTTCGACGGAGTGAATACCGTGATGCAGGCTGATGGCCGTTATTGTGCCGCTCTGGTGACCCATCATGTGAAGTTAGGGGAGATCGTTGATCTGCTCTATCAGTTTGCCGACCTGCCCAAGACATTGATGATCCCGGAAATTCCAGCCGACAGCTTTGCCAAAAGGTTGTTCAGTACCTATTTGAGCTATCTACCCAAAGAAAAGGCTATCTTCGACTTGAATATGAATGTGGATGACCGGGGTAGCTTCACCGAATTGGTGCATACCCTGAATTGTGGTCAGGTATCTATCAACATTTCCAAACCGGGTATCACCAAAGGGCAACACTGGCATCACACCAAATGGGAACAGTTCATCGTTGTTTCGGGTCACGGACTGATTCAGCTCCGCAAGGAAGGAACCGATGAAATCCTGAATTATGAAGTCAGTGGCGACAAGATCCAAAGTGTCATCATGCTTCCGGGTTATACCCACAACATCATCAACCTGTCTGAAACCGAAAATCTGGTTACAGTCATGTACTGCAACGAGATTTTTGACAAGAACAAGCCGGATACTTATTTTGATAAAGTGTAGTTATTGAGGTTATTAGATTATTAGGTTATAGGGTTACGAGGTTATTAGGTTACTACTTGGTTATAGGGTTATAAGGTTACTATTAGGTTATAAGATTATAAGGTTATAAGGTGATAAGGTTATAAGCATTAACCACATAACCACATAACCGCATAACCACATAACCGCATAACCATCTAACCATATCACCGCATAATAAACAGAAAAATATGAAAACAGACTATTCCGATATTCATTTCGCCAACAATGGGAAGTTAAAACTGTTGATCATTGTGGGTACACGGCCGGAGATTATCCGTCTGGCTGCCGTTATTAATAAGACACGTAAGTACTTTGATGTGATTCTGGCGCATACCGGACAGAATTACGATTATAACCTGAACGGAATCTTCTTCCGGGATTTGAAGTTGAAAGATCCGGAAGTCTATATGAATGCCGTAGGGGATGATTTGGGTGCTACCTGTGGTAATATCATCAATGCCAGCTATAAGCTGATGGTGGCTACCAAGCCGGATGCCGTGTTGGTGTTGGGTGATACCAATTCTTGTTTGAGTGTGATTGCGGCCAAACGTCTGCATATCCCGATCTTCCACATGGAAGCCGGAAACCGTTGTAAGGATGAATGCCTGCCGGAAGAAACGAACCGTCGGATCGTGGATATTATCTCGGATGTGAACCTGGCGTATTCCGAACATGCACGTCGTTATTTGGCGGACTGTGGACTGCCGAAGGAACGTACCTATGTGACCGGTTCACCGATGGCAGAGGTGCTGCATGAGAACTTGGCTGAGATTGAAGCATCCGATGTTCACCAGCGGTTGGGATTGGAGAAAGGCAAATACATTTTGTTGAGTGCCCATCGGGAAGAAAACATTGATACCGAGAAGAACTTTACTTCCCTGTTTACGGCAATCAACCGGATGGCAGAGAAATACGATATGCCGATTCTTTACAGCTGTCATCCCCGTTCACGTAACCGGTTGGCTGCCTCCGGCTTCCAGTTAGATCCCCGTGTGATCCAGCATGAACCCTTAGGCTTCCATGATTACAATTGTTTGCAGATGAATGCCTTTGCCGTGGTATCCGATTCAGGAACCCTGCCGGAAGAAAGCTCCTTCTTTACATCGGTAGGTCATCCTTTCCCTGCAATCTGCATTCGTACTTCTACCGAACGTCCGGAGGCCTTGGATAAAGCCTGTTTCATCTTGGCGGGGATTGATACTACTTCGTTATTACAAGCTGTCGATACAGCCATTACGATGAATCAGCATGGTGATTATGGTATTCCGGTTCCGGATTATGTGGAAGAGAATGTCTCTACCAAAGTGGTTAAGATTATCCAGTCTTATACAGGGGTAGTGAATAAGATGGTTTGGCGAAAATAAGGAGATAATATGAGACTCTCTCAAACATTAATAGGGAATAGAATTTGGAGTGGTAGATTAATATCTAATTTTTTATTCTGTGTAAACTCAGCACTTCTATTCATGTATTAGAATTTTTGGCACTCTTATTGTGTTAAAATATAGGCCCAAAATAGTGTTGCCGTTTTGAGGAATTTGGTAATTACATTTAAATGTTTAAGAGTCAAAAATATAAAAGTATCGTTTTAAGTAAATACTTAATGCTTTTGATAGATGGAAATGACTTAAATTACAAAATATAGAGATTGTATTTTAAATATTTTATTTTTATAATTACCTTATTCCTACTGAAATAAACGGAATGAATTTCCTATTGGTGGGAATATTTTTAGGGTTATAATAGGTCTTGATTATAGTGTTTATAAAAATACTTTTATGTAAAATAAAGCAAAATGAAGCGTGTAATTACTTATGGAACGTATGATCTTCTTCACGAGGGACATATTAATCTGCTTCGTCGTGCAAAAAAATTGGGTGATTACTTGATTGTGGGTGTAACAAGTGATAGCTTTGATAGGGGAAGAGGAAAGCTTAATGTTCGTAATAATGTGTTAGAGCGTGTAGAAGCTGTTAAAGCTACTGGATATGCAGATGAGGTGATTATTGAGGATTATCTTGGACAGAAGATTGATGATATACAGCGTTATGATATTGACATTTTTGCCATTGGTTCAGATTGGGAGGGTAAGTTTGATTATTTAAAAGAATATTGTGATGTGATTTATCTTCCTAGAACTCAGGGCATATCATCTACAATGCTTCGAGAGCAGACTGAAAATGTATATCGTATAGGCATCGTAGGAACTGGACGTATCGCTAAACGTTTTGTCCCAGAATCTAAATTTGTAAGCAGTGCTAAAGTTGCAGCTGTGTATGACCCAAATAAAGAAAGAGCTGAAACTTTTGCTGAAGAATTTGGCGTGATTGCTTGTTCTGATAATTATGAAGATTTTTTAGAGATGGTCGATGCAGTATATGTGGCTTCTCCTCATCTTACCCATTACGACTATACAAAAAGGTCTCTTTATGCAGGAAAACATGTTCTTTGCGAGATTCCGTTTATGTTGTCTGTGGCAGAAGCTCGAGAGCTGTATAATTATGCAGAAGAACAAAATCTTGTACTTCTTGAGGCTAGTAAGACTGCTTTTTGTCCATCATTTAATCATCTTGTTTCCCTTGTGAAGAGTGGTGTTATTGGTGATATTGTTGATGTTAAAACATCCCTTTCTAAAATGGTGTCAGCACCTACACGAGAACTAGATAGTACACAAGCCGGTGGAGCTATGAATGAACATGCTCCTTTAACATTGATGGCTATTATAAAACTTTTGGGTAAAGATTTTATTGATTTTGATTTTCATTCAAAAGTAGAAGAAGGAGTGGATATATACACGAAAATCATACTCAATTATTCACATGCGACATCTTCAGCAACTATCGGAATTGGTGTGAAGACTGAAGGTAATATGGTCGTTTCAGGAACAAAGGGATATGTATATGTACCGGCTCCTTGGTGGTTAACTTCTTTTTTTGAAATTCGTTATGAAGATCAATCGAAAAATAAAAAATATTTTTATAGCTATGATGGTGATGGGCTCCGTTATGAGATACAAGAGTTCCTTTCTATGATTATAAATCATAGAAAAAGTTCTTATAAATTAAATAGACAGGAAAGCATTGCTATTGCAGAAATAATAGAAAAGTTTAATAACAGAGAAAATTATAAAGAATTATAAGTCTCTTGTTGCTAGTTAGCAAACATAGGTATATAGATTATTTGATCTATAAATGTTTACGTTAGAAAGTAGAATTTATGTATTTTACTTTCTTTATGATTTTTGAATCATAAATATCGTCATGTGATTTTAACATAAATCTAAGATAACATTAGCATAGTGATGTTCTTATCAAAAAGTTTTTGTAGTGACTATCACTGAAAATATTCTTTAGAATTTTAAAAATGGCGTTGATTTGAAAAACGCTGTTTGTTAATATGTAGATTAAATTCAAATAAAGTAATTAATATGAGAAAAATAAATATAGCTGTCACTGGATATTATGGGACTGGATCATCTGCAGTTATTGATTTATTGCGGGAATATAAAAATGTGACGATTGTACCACAAATAGGTCATCTTTATGAGCATGAGGCTTTTTATTATCCTAGTGGCCTTTTTGATTTATATACTTTGATGAGGAATGGAAATACTCCTCAGGGATCAGATATATATGTTAATAATTTCATCAGTGCAATGAAACGATTAAATGATTATGACTATGTATGGTATGGCTCATATCAGAAATTATTTGGTAATTCATTTATGCGTTTAGTTAATGATTTTGTTGATTCCATCAGTGAAAAACGAGAAGGTACTAATTCTTTTCATAATATAAAGTCTCGTTTTTCCTTTATAAAAGCAGCTATGCAGTTGATTGCAAAAATTGTGTACAAAAAAGAAATTATTCAATATGGAAGAAAGTACATTAAAGATGGTAATCCAGTGTATTTTGCAATGCCTACAATAGAAGAATTAAATATTGCAGCTCAAAAGTTTACTGAGGGATATTTCAAATTGTTCAATAATAATGGTATTGCTGCTGTATATGACCACCTTATTTGGCCACAGCAGGTAAATAGCCACAAAGATTGTTTCTCTTCTAATTTCAAGGTGATAGTTGTAAATAGAGATCCTCGTGATGTTTTTCTTTCAAGTAAGTATATATGGTGTAAGCCTGGATTGGGGAATAGTATTGGTAGACCTCATTTTGGTGAAGATCCTATTCATTTTGCCGATGAATGGAGGCGAACCATAATAACTAAAAATGTTAATCCTAATGCATTACATATTCATTTTGAAGATTTGATTTATAACTATGAAAATACAGTTCATAGTATTGAAGAATTTTTGGATTTTTTGCCCAAAGATCATATCGCTCCAAAATCGAAATTCATACCTGAAAAATCCATTGAGAATACTCAGGTATTTACCTGTAATACGACTTTTGCTGCTGAGGCTAGCGTAATTGAAAAAGCTATACCTGAATATTTGTACCAGTTTACATATGTTAGAGAAGCTAATATTAAAAATATGTTTGATAGTCCTAATGAGTAATGAAAGAGAATTCGAGAACATATAATACAATTGTTAATAGTCTTTGGGGGGTATTAGCCAGCATTGTTACTACCATTCTGAATTTTGTAGTGAGAGTTGTATTGGTTAAAACCCTTGGGGAGGAGATAAATGGTATACATAATCTTTTTCAGAGTATTATTACTGTTATGACTTTGATGGAGATTGGTCTAAATACTGCTATGATTATTCATCTTTATGCTCCTATCAAAGAACAAAAGAATGATCTTATAAAAGGGATTATTGGTTTCTACAGAAGACTATATAGGATACTGTCAATAATTTTCTTTATAGTAGGTTTGTTACTTTCATTTACAGTACTGGATGGAATGATTACTTCTTCGATTCCAATCAGTATGATTCGTATATATTTCCTACTTTTTGTGTTATCTTTTTCTTTAGGTTATCTTACAAATTACCGCAGATGTATTATTTTTGCTGAGCAGAAAAATAGAATTAGTATATTAGCAACAACGATTAGTGAACTGATATTTCGTTCAATGCAGATTATTACGTTGTTTGTGTATCATAATTATTTGATTTTTTTACTTCTGTCAATTTTAGAACGCCTTTGTAATAATGGAATATGTAATTACTATGTTATTAAGCGATACCCATTCCTTAGATACCTAAAAGAATATGATATTGAAAAAAATATAAAAGAAGCAATTTTTAAGACTGTTAGGCCTTTGTTCGTGAATCAATTGTCAAATACTGTTCAAATGTCCTCGAGAAGTATTTTGATTAGTATATTGCTTGGGAATGTTAGCATTGTAGGCTATTTTGGTAATTATCAATTAATAATGAGTGTTATACAACTTATTTATAGCCAGTTTGGAGGAGCTTTTACTTCCAGTTTTGGTAATTTGCGGGTTGATGCTTCTCCTGAAAAATTGCGTAGCGTTTATTTTAAGTCTGCCTTTGTAATGAATTGGGTAGCTACTATATGTTGTTCTTGTTTTATATGCTGTTCGGACATCTTTATATATTTGGTTTTTGGTGAAAATTTTGTGTTAGAAACTATCAATGTAGTTATTTTGACGATAAGCCTAGTTATTTTTTTGTTTAATATTCCTATTATCTCTGTTCAAAATGCTCTTGGTTTACATAATCTGGATGCAACTTTCATGGTTATTCAAGCAATAGTAGCTATTATCTTGGAATTTGTATTGGGTACGTTTTGGGGAATGAAAGGTATTTTTCTTGGCCTTTTAATACCATTAGTTGTTTTTACTTTCATATGTAAAGGTGTTCTAATAAGCAAATGTTCTTTAGCTATGTCTAGCTCTAAATATTTGAAATTTATATCAAAAGAACTATGCAAGGTTTTATTTACGGTTTTCATTTCTTATGGTATTTGTAAAACATATATTGGAAATTATTCAATACTCTCTTTAATTTTATCTTTTATAACCGCAGTAGTGATTAGCGTTATATTGCCTTTATCATTATCATTTAGACAACCGGAGATGAAAGCGGTAAGTTCTATTTTTATTAAGCTAAAGTAAGTTATGTATAAATATCGATTGTTATTATATTGTATTGCGTCTATAGTTACATTTTTGAACGCACCAAATTTATTTGATTATAACTATTGCTTTGGATGTGCTGGTTTATACCTTCTTATAGCGATAGATTCTATTTTCCGGGAACGCAAAAAGAGCGGGTGGTTAAATTTTAGTATTATATTTACTGTTTTTTTGTTTATCACATCATTTTTGATCCCATTAGCATTGTTTTTTGATGTTACGTATATTTTCTATTTCCCTTATATATGCAAAGCTACAGCATTATGTCCACTAGCATTATGCTTTTATTATATTGGTCGTAGTATAGCATTTTCTAAAGCCACTTCGCTAAATTTTAATTTCTTTGTCACAAAGAAAATGTTAATAATTTGCAATTTGTTGACGATCATAGTAATGATTACTTATCTTTTAAATTTCCAGCAATTTATTGATACTTCTGATGTTAGTTCTAATGATATTGAGGATAGATATATGGTTACTTTCTTGTATTCTATTCCTCCACTTGCACTTTTACTATCTACTTTCTATTATAAAGGACGGATTTATGGTATCAAATCGTTCTTCATTTGTAATAAGATTATTCTTATTTCAATGTTTATTGCGATTTTGACTTCGCTTTATATAGGTGATCGTACAATTCCATTGTATCTTGTCTTATGTATTATATTTGTATATAACAAATTTGTGAAGCCAGTGAAACTAACTTTTGTTATTATATTGGCATTATGTTGTGGTTCCTTATTTTATGCTATTGGTCAAACAAGAAAAGGAGAAAGTGCTATTCGGGAGGTTGGTATTTCGGGTATATTAAATTATAATTCCTTTGATAGAAATATTATAAATTACTTCTCAGATTTTTATCCTTCATCTGAAGCAAATTATTTGTTTGTAAAATGGCGAGAAGATCATGGCGGAGACCTTTATTATCCTAGTAAAATATTTTTATACATGGTTGCACCTATACCTTTCGTCCCTTCAATATTTTCTAACGTATTTTACGGAGTCCCTTATACTCATCTTTCAAGTGGATACTTGTCTACAAATTTATATAGGCAATTTGTTCGAAATATTTATGGTGGGATAGGAACACATGCAGTAGGAGATATTTATGTATCTTGGGGAGTCGTTGGTATAATTATATTGTTTTTATTATTAGGTTATGTCGCCGGAAAATCGTATTTAAATTCACAAGTCAATATTTATTCTGCGTTAATCTACATGTCTCTATTTGCTGATGCTATATATATGGCTCGTGCTTCTTTATTTGATTGTTATAGAACAATCATATTTCAGATAATTATTTATTGTTTAATCAAACAGTTTTGTGTGAGGAGATGAAAAGAATTTTATTATCATTTAATCAATTAAATGATTCTAATGGTGTAGCACGATGTGCTATAGCTATTGCTAATATTTTGGCTGATCGTCAGAATATTGAGGTGACTTTGTGTCCACTATATAAAAGCGAAAAAATAACAGAAAAAAAGTTGTCTCCTAAAGTACGATTGAAAACGGTATTTAATTTTTATTTCCCTGGTTTTGCAAAGTTTTTATCTATGTTCCCATCTAAGTGGCTTTACCGGTGGATTTTTCAAAAAGAAGACTTTGATATTGAAATCGCATTTCAGTATGGTATCGCTACATATATTATTGGTTCGTCAAAGTCTCATAACGGAAAGAAAAAATTCGCATGGATGCATAGTTATGATGAAGGCGTTAAATATCGCAAGGAATATTTAAATATGGATAAGGTTATATGTGTTTCTAAAAGTAATAAGGAGAGATTGGAAAAAGAACTCGGGATCAATAACCATGTTGATTTTTGTTATAATCCAATTAATGATTCATTAATTGTAAAACAAGGACAAGAACCTATTAATTTAAAGTCAAATAGGACTTTACAATTTGTCTCTGTTGGTCGCTTAAATAAAGTTAAAGGTTACAATAGACTTATAGATTGCATGAAAAAGTTATGTGACAATGGATATGATTGTTCGTTGTGGATTATTGGTCCTGGAGAAGAATATGATGTATTAGCTGCAAAAATTAAAAATCTTGGATTAAAAGAACATGTGATACTTGTAGGAGAGCAAAGCAATCCTCACAAATATACTGCTAAAGCAGATGTTTTTGTTTGTTCCTCTTATATTGAGGGTTATAGTACAGCTTGTACAGAAGCTATTTTATTAGGAGTACCTGTAATCTCAACTCCAGTTAGTGGAGCAAAAGAAATAATTGAAGCTGCTCATTGTGGCTTAATTTCAAAAGATATGAATACCAAAGCTCTATATGAGGTAATGGAGTTGCTGGCAAGAAATCCTCAAATGGTAATAGATTGGAAAAATATACTAAAAAAGACGAGATACGCTTTCTCACAAAAAGCAAGAGTTGACAAATTATATCAAATATTAGGCATATGAACTTAAACAATAGTTCGTTAAAAATTAGCCAAGCCTAAGCGGCTTTGGCGGTAAATAAAAT
>OJMG01002394.1_pt1 | contig 16017 bp, 11 predicted proteins | sample 1597141 | NCBI WGS metagenome assembly OJMG01 (sample SAMEA2452119, study PRJEB22498) | human gut metagenome | biome: human feces; feature: human gut; material: feces | place: Australia | collected 2012 | reverse complement strand
TATGATATAATCCAGTCAACAAACATTTAATGTCTAGGATTTGGGGTACCTCTCACTTAGACAAGTCCGTTTTTTGTTGTTTTAATCTTACGCTTCTGTTTTCTTGGATTTGATGACTGTCATCACAATTTGAACAAGGATTAAAATGAGTGTGACACCGAGAATGATATGACCGATACCAGCAATACCAGAAATCATCATATCCATACCATTTGTCATGGAAGTGTTTAAAACCTGGAGAATGCCTCTTACAAAGAACATGATGGCAGTGAGGTTTAAACCGACATGATAGCTGATAAAAAGATAATTTGTCTTCTTGTTAGAGAATGCGAAGCTCTTTTCTAATAATAATAAGAGTAAGAAGAAAATCATACCTAAAGCGAAGTAATGAGTGTGGACAACTCCAAGTGTTGTTTTTCCTGTGAATGCAAATCCCTTGGTAAATTCGCGGTAGAAAACACCACCAACTGCAGCAAGAATAGCATAAACGAGGGAACTGATCGCATATTTTTTCATATTGGTCTCCTTTGTAACGTGTTACCTATATGCATTATATAAAATAGACAAACAAAAACAAAAGATGATGCTTATAAGATGTAAAAATGAACAAAGAGGTATTTTGTTAAAAGAAATATGCTGAATTTAAGTGAGTGAGTAAATGAATTCTCATTTTCATTTATTCAGTGATCGTATACAACGTATTGAATTTAACATAGCTAGCAAACCTAAGGCGCAGCCTTGGGCAACGCTTGACTGTATACAACGTATTGAATTTAACATAGCTAGCAAACTATCAAACAGTCAACGGGCAACAAGTGGAAGTATACAACGTATTGAATTTAACATAGCTAGCAAACGTTAAGTCTATTTTGGTCCCTGGACCAAAAGGTATACAACGTATTGAATTTAACATAGCTAGCAAACGGCTTTGCGCTTTTCCTCCGCTTCCTCGTTGTATACAACGTATTGAATTTAACATAGCTAGCAAACCTCCGGTCGCAGTAGAGCGCCTTCGAGCACGTATACAACGTATTGAATTTAACATAGCTAGCAAACCTCAAAACCAATATTTGCGGCCTGCTAGACTATGTTTCTAACTAAAATATACTATTTTCAGAATCAATAATCAAAGTATTGTTTGTATGAATATTGATGTTGAAATTTAAAAGATAGAGGTTATGAAGTTCTAATTCATGGCGTAATAAATTTAATTCCTGTTCTGTTAAAAGATAAAAGAGATTAAAAGTTACAATTATTCTTGTTTTTGAGATGGTACGAAGCAATTTAAAGTAAGTGAGAAGATACTCTAAGATGTTATCTTTTTCCGGTTCTTCTAAACTCAGTTTCATAACGGAAAATGCTTGGTTGAAGGATAAGCTAGTTGCATAATCTAAAGCTAAATCAGCTACTGAGGATAAATTGTCGATTAAATTGATTAATTGAGATTCGATTGTGAGCAATTTATCTCTGTCTTCCATTGTGATAAATGCTTCTAGATAGTGATAAAGTCCGGAGATGTTTTTTCTATTGTTGATTTCAATGGAATATATATCGTGGATTATTTCGATAAAGGTGGAAGTGTTTAATTCTTTTAAATCGTCAAATAAGAGAAGAGAACTTTCTGTATTGAAATATATTTCACGGTAAGTTTGAACATTTTCGATTTGAATCGATTTAATCGGTTCATCAAAACCGATATGAATGTTCAATGTGGGTATACTCAGCTTTAGCATTTTATAATATCACCACCCTATCTGTAGTATTGATTATATCTGTCTGGCAATCACCCAAAAGAATATTGATGTTGGCGAATTGTTTTTCAGTAACGCTAAGAACCATGACACTTCCTGCGGGAGGCAATTGTTTTTCTATGATTTTTATTTTGGAGTTGACACTTTCTTGATTGACGGATAAAAGGGAATAGACAGATTCTTGTAGCATGATAAAACCACACTTTTTTAAGAGTTTAACGAATTTCCGATAATGTCTTTTATCATCAGAAGTGATAGAGGGTAAGTCGAAGAATAATAATGTTCTCATATATCTAAAGCTCATACTCTATAAATTTGATTTTGGATTTGTTCCCGGTCTTTAAATAGGAGAGGAGTGATTCCACATAGAGATCAATTGCGTTATCTAAGAAATATTCTTTTTCATTGAAGATGACATGTTTCGATAATAATTGAATACAAATTTCTTTAAAGTTAGAATCTGTCAATCGATTATCAGCAACGAGAATATCAACAAGAGGGCGCAAAGGTTCAATGAAATCACAAGCGAGGTTAAACGGGTTTGATTCTCCAATGTGATGAATGCCAAGCTCTGTTAGATAACCATAGGATTTAATGGCTCTGTTGATAGATGAAAGGAGAATAGAGTAACCATAATTTAAATATTTATTCTTGGGATTATCGTCTCTTCTATTAAAACCAATTTCAAACAATGCGTTGAAGTATACTTTAGCGGCGTGTCCCTCACGATTGGAGGCGTCATTGAATTCTAATTCATTAATGTAATTTTCTAGAATGAGTGACGCCTCACTTTTATTCATTTCGTCAAGGACTCTCTTTTGGTTGTTAATTTTTGATTTTACGATGAGCGTCCACAAGTTTTGTTGGCGCTCTAATGGAAAGTCTATTTGTTCTTTTATTTTTCTATAGGAATAGTAATTGTTTTGATAGGAGACCATTTCGCATTCAGGGTTGCATTTTTCGTTGCAGAGGATAAGCTTTATTTTTCTTTTGGATAGTTCGCTGATTAAGGCGGTTGTGATAGTAACTTCTAAGGAATTGATAATCAGCAAACGGATGTCATCCAAGAAAATTCTTTTTTCATCATCTACTTTTCGTACAATCATATAATTTAAAGAATAAGATAGCTTGCACCGATGATTAATGGAAACAGTTCTAAAAGCCATTATTTCACCTCAAACAATACTTTCGTGTAATAACCAGTTACGGATTCCGCGATGATTTGAGTGCCGGGCTGTAAGAGAGAAGATATGGTTATTTTTCCAGAACTTTCTGGTAACCCTAAATAAGACAAATCAACAATTTTTCTTTCGTTTGTTTTTAGAAGGTCTAACAATTCTTTTAACGCAATTACTTTTTGATCAATGGGAACCAATTTTTCTTTAATACGTAAACCGCATAAGGATTGAGGCAGTTTCATGTTAGTAATTGCACTATAAGAATAAATCTCTTTTGAAAACATTGTCTTAATTGTTTGATATAACTTTTCTAACTCTTGGTTTTCTAATGCTATTTCTTTACATTTTTCATTTCGAGCAGGGGAGAGAATGATTTTGTCTTCTTCTATTTTAAGATAATTTCCTCGTTTGACCATATCAAAGTATTTTTCGATTTTCTTGATAGTCACGATGGAATGATAGTCGAAACGACGATCGTTTAAGTTTTTTACTACGTATCGATCTCCGGTGTTTCCAGTCACACAGAATTTCAATTTTCCAACTTTAAATACTGTGTTGATTTTTAAATTGTTGAGAACGATTTCGTAATCTTTATAGTTTTTAGATTCTAGATAAGCATCGATGTTGTTTTTATATAACGCGGGAATAGAGACATAGTGATATTCGATTTGATTCTTTTTCTTTTTGCACTTAATAACGCAATAGAAAGTATAAGAAGGATCGGAAAAGCCGCCATATTTTTCAGTGTCTTTACGCGGATCGTTTTCTTTAACTTTAACGGGGTAGCTTCCTTTACCAGCAGGTTGGATTGTTACTTTGGAATACAATTCGTTTCCGATGTAGGCGCGTGTTGTTTCAAAGACGTCAAAAGTCTCATAGAGGTAGTGTTTAATTTTTGCAATCGTTTCTTCCTTTTTCCAAAGGGGAGAACCATTGACATAACGATCATATTTAAAAATAGTCTGCGGGTTTGTGGTGATTTTTTGATCTTTTAAGTGATAGTAATCTTTAATGTCCCTGTAATTATGGGCTTTAAAGTATTGATCGACAACGCGACCACAAACAACATTGAGATAAGCATCGTGGGCGTGATGGAAGTTATTGGCTAAACGAGATTTTGGCAAATCAAAGTCTTTGCGGAAGTCAGAAACGACTTCAGCCTTAGAGTAAATAATATCGGCTGTGTTATTCACTTTGCATGCCTTTAATACCTCAATTAATCCTTTTACAGATTGATTGGTAGAAACAAGTTGACGGTTAACAAAACCATCCAATTCATTCTTGGATATTTCTTTTAACGTCAAGCGGCGATATTTTTCTTTGCTAATCAATTCTTTCTTAAGCAACATGTCGTAAAACTTATAGCACTTGGGTTCCAAAATATCGGTTTCAAAGAGGAATTTATCTGATTTTCGATTGTTATTGATAGACTTTTCAGTTAAAACACGATTGCTCAAAGAGTCGTCTTTGATGAGGCTTTGAGGGAAAATGTGATCGATATCATAGGTGTCATTGCTAGAAATCAGTTTATCTAAATCGATGGGTTTTAATGAATACATGCATTTACCGAGCTGAGTAAAGTAGAAGTATAGTTTATCAGAACGGAGGTTATCTTTATTATCATCTAATTGCTTTTTTAACTTGTTCATGTCCACATTGAAGCTATCTGCATCATTTTTAACTTCCGTATATAATTTCTTAAGTTTGTCGTAACGGCTATCAACTCTATTCTTTTTCGCTTGATTTGTTCGAGTACATTCTACATAGTAACGTTCAATTGGATGCTTAATAATCTTTTCCAATTCTTCAATAATTTCATAAGATTGAATAAGAGAACGCTTTGCGATTGGCGAGAGATAAAGATAATTATCAATGTAGGACTTGAAATCATTTGTGGCTTCATCTGCGTTGACAGACTTGTTGTACTTGTCGATTTCAGCCATTAAATTATACTCCGTATTATATAGGATTTCTTGAAGGTTGAGCGTTGTTTTTTCCATCAATTCAATCACGTTGCTGAAAACTTCACCGGTAGAGTTATTAGTGAGCTCGAATCCAACGAGCAATTGCTTAGAAAGTCTTCCGTAATCTTTGAAGTTATAACCTTTAATTTCTTTGATTTTTGCTTCATCTAGATGATATTTTCCTCTCAATCTCTTTTCTAAAATACTTTTATCTTCAAAGAGAGTAATGTCGCTGATGATATCTTCAATCATCTCTTTGTTCTCTTCAAACTTGTCACCAAAAAGATTGGAAAAGAGAATGTAAGATTTCATATTGCAATTTACTTCTTCTAATTCTTTTCCTTCTGTATGGGTGATTGCAATTTCTTTGGTTCCTTCTATGGCTTTGATTGCCTCGGTGATACTTTTCTTTGTTGGTTTCTTTTCTTTTAAGAAGACATCTTTAAAGACTTTTTCCTTGGTGCTTATTTGAATCGGTTTGTAATTGACATAGATTTTATTTAAATAGCTAAAGCATTTATAAGCGGAGTAAATCATAGACTCTTGTGGTAGACAATAATCATTTTCACCATGTAAATAGGTGCACTTTCTTTGCATGCGACGGATGAATTTTTGCGCGGTTTCATCTAGATCTACAACCTTATCCAAGTTCCAAGGATAGATTTTATCTTGTGTCTTTTTTATTACCCAAGAATATTTGCTGCTTGTGTTTAAAGGGCCGACATAATAGGGAAGTTTAAACTTTAAGATAGAACGGATCTTATCTTTCTCTTCTGAAAGGAATGGATAATGCTTTTTTTGTTTCTTTATGATAGCATCCATTTCCGTTAAATTTAACTGCATAGGAAAACAACCGTTTGATGCGGAATTTTGCTTGCGCATGTACGTTTGTTTATCTATCTTATCCAAGATATTTCGGATTGTCTCTTGCGCTTCATCTGCTTTGATTTTATCTAATTCAGCTTTGATGAATTTGTAAAAATCCTCTTGGCGAATTTTTCCAAAGCGTTCTTTTTTGCCTCTATAATTGTTAAAACCTATGTAATTTACATAGTTATTGATCGGTTCAATATGTTCTTTACCTTTTTTGATGACTGTTTGTGTTCTTCTTCTAAAGCAGTAGTTATAATCTTCCGGAAGATAATTTTTGATGAGTTTTTTCAATTCTGCAAGATCTTTATTGTGGCTTTCATAAATTTCCTTCATTGCTTCAGAGAGGAATTTGTGGTTTCCGAGAATAGAAACAAGCTCATAGTGATCTCTAACCATTTTTACGCCTTCAAACAAAGAGATCAAGGAAGAGAGTTCAGGAATATTTTGACAAGCTGCTTCAATGTTTGCAAGATACTCTTCTTTTGACAAATCGATTTCTGTTTTTTCGTGATTTTCTTCTTTGACTATGGTTAGCTTTGCTAAATTGACGCTAGATCCGGAAAGAAGAGGAGCAATTGCTTCTTGAACGAAGGTTTTCTTATTACATCCAAAAAGATGAATGAGATCTTCTTTTGTCTCTTTTTTACCTTTTTTTGCCAAAAGAATGTTTTGTAAATCAGTATAGAAATTCTCTTTTGAAGTGTCTATGGTCTGATAATAATTATCATGTGCCATATTATCTTCATCTAATGCTAGCGCTCTATTTTCTAATTCTTCATTAAGTTCAGCAAAGAAATTTTCAATCAAACTGATATCGCTGGATTTGAATTCCTCTCCTTCTTTGAGGAAATTTCCACGATATTTGATCATATGATGGAAAGCAAGATAAATAAAGCGAATATCCATTGGTTCATCTGTTTTGATCAAAGCGTCTCTTAAATGATAGATGGTAGGATATTCTTTTTTGTAATCTCGATCGGTATAATTTTTGTCACAGAAAAGAGTGTTTACGTTTTTGTTTCTTTTATCTTCAATTTTAAAGAAGGAGTCATCTAAACGTTCAAAGAAGGTTTTATCCTTTTTGTTAATCTCATCAAAGAATATCTTTTGTAAAAGTACAATTCTTTGGCGTCTGCGATTCAATCTTCTTCGTGAATTTCTAAATGTACGTCTGTTTTGTGCGGAGGACGCTTCATCAAACATTCTAACACCCCAAAGATGTTTTCCGTTTTTCTTAATGACGTCATTATTTTCATCTACTAACGCCCAACCGACAGAGTCGGTGCCGATATCCAAACCTAAAGAATAATGTTCCATAAATTAAATTCCTCTTTCATTGACTTTTGTTGATAAATATTATAACATATTTACGAATTTAACATAGTGAGTGCAAATAAACATTATGTGAAACCACAGGCCTCTTGGAGGCCATTTTTTATTTCAAAATTTCATGATAGCATCATCTATTGGACGAAAGACATAAAAATTTATAAGAAGACTAGTATTTGATAGCGCAAATAACAAAGTAAAAGACGTACCTTGCTAAGAGGTACGTCTTTTCATTAGGAGGTATATAATTATTTCTCGCTATGAGCGCGAATGATGGTTTCAGCTAAAGCGTCCGGAACTCTTTCATAGTCTTCAAATTTGATGTTGAAGAATCCCGTACCCTTTGTGATGGACTTCAATTCGTTTGCATATTCTTGAATTTCCGCTTCGGGAACGATGGCGACAACTTCAAGGCTGTTATCACTTCCTTCATCGGTGGAGAGGATTTTACCTCTTCTCTTACTCAAGTCAGATAAAACAGCGCCTAAGTATTCACTTTCGACATTGACGACCATTCTGTCGTAAGGCTCTAACAAGATCGGTTTGCAATCTTTATAAGCGGCTTTGAAAGCTAAGATTGCAGCGTTCTTAAATGCCATTTCATTGGAGTCGACAGTGTGTTGTTTGCCGTCGGTTAAAGTGGCTTTGACATTGATGACAGGAGCGCCGATCAAACCGCCGTGTTCCAAAGCTTCGATGAAGCCTTTTTCAACTGCGGGGAAGTAACCTTTGTCGATGTGACCACCGAAGACGGTAGAAGCAAATTCGACATGATCGGAGGGTTCAAAGGACATGTTGACAACACCATAATATCCAGAACCGCCGGACTGTTTGATGTATCTTCCTTCTGCTTCGCCCTTACCGGTGATAGTTTCTTTGTAGACAACTTCCGGCTTGATCGTTTCAAAATTGATCTTCGCATCTTTTAATTTATCTAAGATGTAGGTCAAATGAGAGGAAGAGAGAGAACCGATTAAAATCTGGTTGGTGATGGGGTTCTTTTCAAAGAAGATAGTCGGATCTTCTAATTGCATCTTTTCCACTGCCGGGAAGAGTTTGTCAGAATCGTTCTTGGTGGTGGGAACTAAGGCGCGGATATAAGTGGCGGTAGGATAATTGACCGGTTTAAACTGAACGGTTCTATTGGTTGCACATAACGAATAAGAAAGACGGAGTTCATCCATCTTGGTGAAAGCGCCAATATCGCCTGCGCCAATCTCTTCGACAGGAGTTAATTTTTCACCGCAAATACTGAATAAAGAGCTGATGCGGTATTCGTTATTGTTGTTAGGGCAAAGGAGGGTATCGCCGACTTTGACGACACCGGAGTTCACTTTAAAGATAGAGATAAGGCCTTGGTAAGGGTTGTAGGAGTTCTTGAAGACACATAAGGAAACAGGGTCTTCTGTGCGTGTTTTCACTTCAATGTCATTTCCTTTACCATCGGTTGCCGGGATCGGATTTAAATCCATAGGGCTCGGGAGGTAGTCGATGAGCATGTTCATCAAGGTGGTGACACCGATGTTCTTAACCGCAGAACCGACGATGATCGGATAGAGTTCGCCGTTTAAAACACCTTTTCTCAAACCGGTCTTAATTTCATCGCGAGTCAATTCTTCACCGGAGAAGAACTTTTCTAAAAGTTCGTCGCTGGTGGTGGCAACCGCTTCTGCTAAGCGATTGTGAAGTTCAAAGACAATCTGTCTCTTTTCTTCGTAAATGACATCATCTTCACAGGTAGTTCCATTATATTTTCTCGCCTTCATCTCCGGAATGTTGATGAAGCCATCAAAGGAATCCTGTTTACCGATCGGATAAGAGAAGGGGACACAATTTTTGCTTAACTTTACTTTGATATCTTCGTAAAGTTCAGTGAAATTGATGTTCTCTTTGTCCATCTTATTGATGTAGATGAACATCGGGACGTTTCTCTTTTTCAACGCTTTGAAGTTCTTGATGGTACCAATTTGAACGCCTTTGGAAGCATCGATGACTAAGATAGCGCCTTTGACTAATTTCGTGATACCGAGCATTTCATAGACAAAGTCGTCGTTTCCGGGTAAGTCGATGAGGTTGAGCTTATAACCGTTGTGCGTAATCGGGATGATAGAGGTGGAGAGAGAGCACTGTTTCTTTTGTTCGTCGGGTAAAAAATCAGAGAGCGTATTCTTTGTTTCGATCGTACCCTTTGTGGAGAGGAAGCCGGCTTCGTAGGCGAGGGATTCTACTAAAGTGGTCTTACCGCAGCCCTGATGGCCAACAATGGCAATGTTACGGATTTTGTCTGGAGTGTAAATCATAATTGTAGTTCCTTTCGCTGTAATCGCTTACAATTCGTTGCATATAGTATAACGCAAACGATTATAAATACGCTATAAAAAGTTTATGAATGTGAAATGTAAGGGCTTAGATATTTTACACGTGTATTTCTTTTAAAGACACAGTGCACATTTTTATAAAAATGAGATCTGTTTTCTTTGCTTTATATTTTGGATTGTTTTATCATAATGATATAGGCTATGGAGGATCTTTTATGGCAGAGAAAATTGTTGAACAGGAAGAAACGTTAGAACCGTTAGAAACAGCAGAAGCAAAAAAGAAGAGAAAAGATAATTCCTATCTTGTCCAGAAGAGATCAGAAGATGATCGTTGGGAAGTGAAGGTGAAAGGTTCTAATCGCGCCATTAAGCTTTTCAAGACCAAAGCGGAAGCGTTGGAATTTGTTAAAGCCAGAGCAGAAAAGAATGACCGCGGCTTTGTCACGCGCGCTTCCAAAGGTGAGAAAAAAGGAAAGTTTATCAAATCTTAATCACAACAAAATAAATCCCTGATCATCAGGGATTTTTAAATCAAGGAGGTTTCCCCATGCGTTTTTTACACATCAGCGATTTACATCTAGGTAAAATGCTTGGTCACTGCTCGCTGTTAGAAGACCAACAGTATATGCTCTTTTCTGAGATCATCCCATTGATTGAAGAAAAGAAAGCAGATGCCCTTTTAATTTCCGGTGATATTTTTCAAACAGCAAACCCATCGATGGAAGCCTTATCTCTCTACGATGAATTTTTAAAAGAAGTCAGAAAGAGAAATGTTGAAATCATAGCTATTGCCGGTAATCACGACCATCGCTTTAAAATAGAGCAACACAAATCGTTCTTGCGCTTCGGTGGTTACCATGTCAGCGGTTGCTATGATGATAAATTAGATCGTGTTGTTTTAAAGGATGAATACGGACCGGTAAATTTTTATTTGTTACCTTATATTCATCCTGGTTTTGTCAAAGATAAATTCACATTAGAAGAAAGCAATTATCCCTTTTCTAAAGCGGTGGAAGCCATTTTAGCAAAGGAAGAATTTGATTTTACTAAGAGAAATGTCATCTTATCACATCAGATGGTTACAGGATCTGTCAAAGATTATTCTGATTCTAAGGTATATGGTATGAAGAAAGAAGAAAGCGACGTAGTATCTATTTCTTTATATGACGGTTTTGATTATGTCGCTTTAGGCCACATTCATCGTCACATGACAATGAAAGGAGGAAGAGTTGTCTATCCAGGTGCCTTGCTTCCCTACCATGTGGATGAGACTAGTGAACGCTATGTTTCTTTTGTGGAATTAAGTGAAAAAGGAAGAATGGTTCAAGAGCTTATTCCGGTGAAACCAAAAAGAACCATCTTAAAACTTGAGGAAGAATATGCCTCTTTGTTAACGCACGATCCTATTCTTGAAGACTATGTATCTATCACCTTGTTAGGAGAAGTGAAAGACCCTCTTTATTTTGCGCGGTTACAAAAGATATTCCCTTTGCTTTTATCAGTGCATCGCAAAGCGGAAGAAAACGAGAAGACAAGCGAGGAAAGAGAGTATTCTCCTCAGTTAGATGAATTTGAAGTCATCTCTCAATTTTATGAGATGCGCATGGGAAAGAAGATGACAGCGGAAGAAGAAGAAATTGTGCGTGAAATGATGTTAAAAGCCGGAGGAAAGTGAGATGAAACCAATTCTTTTAAAAATGCGGGCGTTTGAATCTTATTTAGACGAAACAGAAATCGACTTTTCTAAACTGGATAGTTCCGGCATCTTTTTGATATGGGGAAACACCGGCTCTGGTAAGACGACAATCTTCGATGCGATCACTTATGCTCTTTATGGAGAGTTGTCTCAACAGCAAAAAGAAGACGCTCATTCTCTCCGCACGCTCGATGCGCCAAATGATGTAAAGACAGAAGTCTCTTTTCTCTTCGAGGAGAAGAACAGACGCTTCTTAATCACGCGTTCTCCAAAGCAAAAAAACAGCAACGGAAAAGAAGTTCCTGCCAATGCGACTTTACACTTTTTAAGTGAAGAAAAAGACGATCTAGATGGTGTAAAGGCAGTAACGCAAAAAGTAGAAGAAATCATCGGTTTAAGCTCAGGACAATTCTTTCAAACGACTCTGATTGCACAAGGGTCTTTTGCTAAGATTCTTGTAGCAAAGACAGAGGAGAGAATCAAAATCTTCCGCACTTTATTTGACACTTATTTTTATCAAAATTTTGTCGATGTTCTCAAAGAGAAAAAAGCAAGCGTACAAACAGAAGCGAGAATGTTGAACGACAGGTTAGAAAGCATCTATTCCCTTCCAGAATTTTATGATGAAAACGATAAAGAAAAAGGAAAAGAAATTAACGAGACAAAGGCGCGTCTTTCTTTTTTGAATGAATGTATATCTAAGTACAAGAATTTGGAAAATGAGGCAAAAGAAGAAAAACGTCATCTCGACCAAGAGCTCCATCTTTTGATTGCAGAGAGAGAAAAAGCAAATGCCTATGTCCACGATCAAAAGCAGCTTGTCGATATCAAAAATCTGTATGCGAAAAATCTTTTTTTACTTCAACAGAAGGAAAAAGAATTAGAGGATTTAGAAAAGCAGAAAGAAAAAATTGATCAAATTCACGATGAAGCGACACTGTTAGAGTCAAAGCTTTCCCAATATCTAGCTCTTTCTTCTGTCAACGAGAAGATTTCAAATGTCCAAAAGAAATTAAAAACGAACGAAAACAAACTAGATAAGATATACAAAGAAATTGTCGAAAACGAGAAGAGCATGCATTCTCTCAATCGTCAAATAGAAAAGTTGCAAAAAGAGACAGAGAACACAACGGATTACACGATTAAGATTGTTAAGTTAACGGAAGAAATCAACAAGCTAGACAGCTATAAGAAGAAAGCAAATGATCTTTTGTCATTTGCAAACAAGTTGATAGATTTAAATCGTGTGTACAAGAAAGCAGAAGAAGAATCTCAAAAAGCTCACGAGTATTTTGTACAAGTTGATTTAAAGTATTACGAATCGATGAGCGGAATTATAGCTCAAGAGAAGTTAGAGGAAGGAAAACCTTGTCCCGTCTGCGGTTCTATTCATCATCCACACATTCAAAAATTGACTGTGGATAATGTCAGCAAAGAAGATTATGAAAAAGCCAAAAAAGCGGATGATGAAAAGAGAGAAAACCGCTATCATGCAGTCACGGAATTTGAAAACACATTAGATAAATATAATATGTTGCAACAAGAAATTCTTCCTTATGCAACAAGTGTTGGCTATCAAGTTTTAGACGAGGTCGATAGAAAGCATTCTGCTTCGATACTCTATCAATTTTTATCCGAGCAAGAAAAAAATAAAAAGCAGGAAAAAGAAGCTTTAGAGCGTGAGGAACGCCAATTGCAGGCGATGCAAAAAGAGTTAAAAGAAAAATCTCTTTTGTTGAAGCAAAAACAAAGTGAAAAAGAGACTGTTCAAAAAGAATCAGGAGAATTGGAAAAGGAGATAGTCGCACAAAAGCAGGAGTTAGAAAGCCTCTATGAAAACAGAAATAACATTGCATCCACATTGGAATATGAAAGCAAAGAGGCTGCGTTAAAGAAGATTGATTTTCTCCGCGACGAAGAGAGAGAATATCATGCTAGAAAAAAGAAAACACAAGAAGATTACGACACTGCTTTGAAAAAAGAGCAAGAGTGTCAAGGACAACAAAAAGAGTTACAGACGCGCATCGACTCGTATCGAGGACACCCGTTAGAAGAAATCGAATCTAACTGGCAAACAAAGCGGAAGGAAGCAGAGACAATCGAACATGTGTTGAAAGAGTTGTCTTCTAGTATTAAGTCGATAAATAATGTATATGTTCTATATCAAAAAGAGAGTGAAAAATTTGAAGAAATCACAAAATTCTTCGATGTTTACAACACCTTGGTCTTCGCTTTTTCGGGCAACAATGACAGATTGGTGCAAGAAAAATACGACGTGGAAAAAGGCGTTTCGTTGGAGACATATGTCTTAGAGTATTATTTAGATCAAGTCTTGTTAAGAGCGTCCAAAAGGCTCTTTAAAATATCGGATAGCCGCTATCGTCTCATTCGCAGAGAGGCAAGTGGAAAAGTGGGTCAAGTAGGCTTAGACATCGATGTTTTAGATTGTATCACCGGCAAACAGAGAAATGCCGGCTCACTTTCTGGAGGGGAAACGTTTATCGCCTCTCTTTCTCTTGCGCTAGGCTTAAGTGATTATGTGCGTGAAATCGCAGGTGGCGTTCACATTGAGACACTATTTATCGATGAGGGTTTTGGAAACCTTGATAAAGACATCCTGGATGGGGTCTTGGAAACCATTTCTACCATTGCGATGGAAGGGCAGGCGACAATTGGATTGATTTCTCATGTCGAGGAGCTTGCCGCCCGTTTTTCTAGCAAAATTCTAGTTCAAAAGGACCATATGGGCCATTCCCAATGCCACTTGGATATCAACTGAGGTTTTAAATTTCCTTTTATCTTTTTTTACAACAATTTAATTTTCTAAGAAAACGCCGTTGATATCGGTGATTTTCTCAAATTTATCCAAAGGATAGTGAAAGTAATTATCTTGATAATTTCATCGTTATTTTGTATATTAGTTTTGCTATTCAACATGAAATTTCAACGGAGGTATCTATGAAAGAAATTCAACAGATGAATCCCTTGAATCAACCTGAAAAAAACGTGATGGAATTCTCTTCCCAGGACGGAGGCCCTCAAAAGCCGAACGACTCCTCTGGAAAGAAGGCCAAAAACGCAAACCCGAACAACAAGGGATATCTCAGATTGATTCTGGTTGCTCTTTGCTTCATTCTGGTCGTTTCGTTGTTGCTCTATTTCTTCGTCTTTAACAACTCGAATAACACCCGTGTCTTTTCCGATAACGACATCACTTACAATGTCGATTATGACGGAGATGGAAAATACGATAATATTGCAGACTATAATCCGGAAACACATGGTGATTTCCGCGATGTAGTTGTCAACGAAGGTTCTTTAGCAAAGATTCTTCTTAACGCTACAGATGATAGTCAAGATGCCACAAGACCTTATAAGAATGTCAGATTGAGCGTCGTCCTTTCCAATCAGAATTCTAAGATGGTCTATCTCAATGGTGATTTTGTTTATGCACCCAAGGTGGCGGAAAAAGCGCAGGTTTATAATTTCCGCGCCGCGATTCCTTATGAATATTATGAAACTTATGTGCTTCCGATCACACGCAACGTCAGAGTACCTTCGAAAGGCACTGACGGAACACCCATTGTAAAGCTTTATTACAATCCGAATAACTACGCTTATTCGATTGAAACTTCATCCAGTGTCTCCTCTTGGCTCTTCCCGTTAATCCTCCTTGTTGTCATGATACTTGTCATGTACTTCTTCTATTCGAAGATGATGAAAGGTGTCGGTGGCGGCGGTGGTAACCCCATGGCTGGCTTTGTCAACAATGTGGCTCGCAAGAGCGAAGGCAGCAAAGTTCGCTTCTCCGATGTCGCAGGTTGCGACGAAGCAAAAGCGGAACTTGTGGAGATGGTCGACTACTTCCACGCCACGGATAAATACACTCGCTTGGGTGCAAAATTGCCGCATGGTGTTCTCCTTGTCGGCCCGCCTGGAACAGGTAAAACCCTTCTTGCAAAAGCAGTTGCCGGTGAAGCAAACGTTCCTTTCTTCTCTATCTCCGGTTCTGACTTTGTCGAAATGTATGTCGGTGTCGGTGCTTCCCGTGTCCGTTCCTTGTTCAAGTCTGCCAAGCAGAACGCACCTTGTTTGATCTTCATTGATGAAATCGATGCTGTCGGTCGTCAAAGAGGCGCAGGCCTTGGTGGCGGTAACGATGAACGCGAACAGACTTTAAACGAATTGCTTGTCGAAATGGACGGATTTGAAGACAACAACGGTATTATTGTCATGGCTGCGACAAACAGAAGCGACGTCCTTGACCCCGCGTTAACTCGTCCTGGCCGTTTTGACCGCACGATCACTGTCGATCTTCCTGATGTCAAAGGAAGAGCAGCTATCTTAAAAGTCCACGCGAAAAACAAAAAGCTTGCTAGCGATGTTTCCTTTGATAGCATCGCATCCCGCACTGTTGGCTTCAGCGGCGCTGATTTAGCTAACATCATGAACGATGCCGCTATCTTAGCTGTTCGCGCAAACCGCAACGCAATTACAACAGCAGATATTGATGAGGCGATTGACCGCGCCATCGCCGGCCCGGCCAAGAAGTCTCATTTAGAGCCAGAAGAGAAGAAACAGGTCGCTTATCACGAAGCGGGTCACGCTGTTGTCGGTCTCTTCTTACCTTATTCTGATAAGGTTCAGAAAATCACAATTGTTCCTAGAGGAAGAACTGGTGGTCACGTTCTCATGACTCCGGAAAAAGATCGCTTCCTCATGACAAAGAATCAACTCTTGGCTCGTATCACCGGTTATCTCGGTGGCCGTACCAGTGAAGAAATTTTCTTCGGTGACGTTTCTACCGGTGCCAGTAACGATATTGAAGTCGCTACGAACATCGCAAGAAGCATGGTCACGGAATACGGTATGTCCGATTTAGGCCCGATCCAATACGAAAAGCCAGGT
>OJMG01002388.1_pt1 | contig 16023 bp, 10 predicted proteins | sample 1597141 | NCBI WGS metagenome assembly OJMG01 (sample SAMEA2452119, study PRJEB22498) | human gut metagenome | biome: human feces; feature: human gut; material: feces | place: Australia | collected 2012 | reverse complement strand
GAAGGGTCGGCGTCGACGGCTGCATTGAATTCGACGATCTCGCCCGATACGGGGAGGAATGCGTCCGACACGGTCTTCACCGCCTCGATCGTACCGAAAACCTCGCCTGCCGCGACGGTCTCGCCCTCGGTGGGCACATCGACGAAGACGATGTCGCCCAACTGGCTCTGCGCGAAATCCGTAATGCCGACGTAGGCCGTGTCTCCCTCCATACGGCACCACTCGTGGTCGTTGGAGTACTTCAAATTGGAAGGAACATTCATATTTTATCTTTTTTGCATGGAACTATCCGTTTCCGTCGCAGCGGTGCGATCCCGAAGGCCGTTCCGCCGGTTGCGCCGGTCGCGCCGTTCCGGCCTTCTGTCCGGCAGGATGATCCGCGTCCCGAATTCCTGCGGCTTGAAGCGCCGGCGACACAAAGATACGTCTTATTTTTTCATTCCCAACTCCTCCGGCGATTTTTTCACCTCGAACTCGATCTCCCTGAAAAGATAGTCGTGCAACGTGCCGTCGGGGTGTTCGACCTGCAACGCGCCCCCTGCGCGGACACCGCGGATCACGCCCGTGAAACGGGTTCCGTCGGGCAGCCGGAAGGCCTGCGGAGCGTCGATCCGGTACATGCGGCGGCGATACTCCTCTGCAATTGGCACCCTGTCGCCCGCTTCGAGCGCGGCATACCGTCGCATGAGTGCGGCGTGGAACCGGTTGAGCACCTCTTCTCGGTCGAACGTGCGTCCCGCTTCGAGCGCCATCGAGGTGGGATTGGGCAGTGCGGGATCGAACTCCGTCTGGTTGACGTTGATGCCGATGCCGGCCACCGTGCGGGCGAGCCGCCCGCCTGCGAGGTGATGCTCAATGAGGATACCCACCAGTTTGCGATCGCCGGCGTAGATGTCGTTCGTCCATTTGATGCGGGCATCGATTCCGCAGGTGCCGAGGGTGTCGACCAGCGCGAGCGCCACGGCCTGCGAGAGCAGGAACTGCTCGCCTGCGGGAAGGAACGTCGGACAGAGCACGACCGAAAAGAGAAGGTTCACCCCTTCGGGACTCGTCCATGTATGTCCCCGCTGCCCGCGTCCCGCCGTCTGCCGTTCGGCGCAGATCACGTCGCCGTGGCCGTAACGTTCTTCACGCGCGAGGTCGTTGGTCGAAGTCGTCTCCGCAATATGATAGATCATGGCGAAATTGAGAATTTATCCGTTCGTTCTTCGGCCAGGCCGAAGAGATGCATGCCTCCCTTTACACCGCAACGCCGAAATCGCGCAGCGCGTCGTTGAGCGAGGTCTTCTTGTCGGTCGACTCCTTGCGCCGCCCGATGATGAGCGCGCAGGCCACGCTGTACTCTCCGGCCGGAAACTTCTTGGCGTAGCTTCCCGGAATTACGACCGAACGCGGCGGAACGTAGCCCCGGTATTCGACCGGTTCGGCCCCCGTGACGTCGATGATGTGCGTCGAACCGGTGATGACGGTGTTCGAGCCGAGCACCGCCTCGCGGCAGACATGCGCCCCCTCGACCACGATCGAACGCGAGCCGATGAAGCAGTTGTCCTCGATGATGACGGGCGCTGCCTGCACGGGTTCGAGCACGCCGCCGATGCCCACGCCGCCCGAGAGGTGGACGTGTTTGCCGATCTGGGCGCAGGAACCCACCGTGGCCCACGTGTCGACCATCGTGCCGGTGTCGACGTAGGCGCCGATGTTCACGTACGAAGGCATCAGAATGGCTCCGGGGGCGATGTAGGCGCCGTAGCGAGCCACGGCCTGGGGCACGACCCGCACGCCCAGCTCCCCGTAGCCGTGCTTGAGTTCCATCTTGTCGTACCACTCCAGTTCGCCGGCCTCCATCTTGCGCATGGGCTGGATCGGGAAGTAGAGGATCACGGCCTTCTTGACCCACTCGTTGACCTTCCATTCGCTTTTGGCCGGGTCGACGGGTTCCGCCGTGCGGAGTTCGCCCTTGTCCACCAGTTCGACGACCTGTCGTACGGCCTGCTGCACGGCGGGGTTCTGAAGCAGCGCGCGGTTTTCCCACGCCTGCTCGATTATCGTTTTGAGTTCGTTGTGCATAGTCTGTTGTTTTCAATAGGCAAAATTACTGAAAATATTGAATTTTTCATAACTTTGTCCCGATCATTACCCAAACGGTTCAATTATGAAGCATTTATTCATCAAGACCGCCCTTCTGCTCGGTGCAGCGGCGGCGGCAGGTTGCGGCAATATGAAACAGATAAAACACCAGCCTTACCCCGAGACCGTGCGCGGCGACGTGGTGGACAACTATTTCGGCACGGAGGTTCCCGATCCCTACCGCTGGCTCGAGGACGACAACTCGGAGGCCACGGCCGCGTGGGTCGCCGCCGAGAACGCCGTGACGCAGGACTACCTCTCGCAAATTCCGTTCCGCGGGGCCATCCGCGAGCGGCTGACCGAAGTGTGGAACTACGCCAAGGAGAGCGCCCCGCGCAAGCACGGCGACTGGTGGTACTACACTTATAACGACGGTTTGCAGAACCAGTCGGTGATCTACCGCACGAAGGAGCCGGGCGAGGCCGGCGAGGTGTTCCTCGACCCCAATAAGCTCTCCGACGACGGGACGGTGGCCCTGACCGACATGTCCTTCTCGAAGGACGGCCGCTGGTTTGCCTATTCGGCCGCCGCGTCGGGTTCGGACTGGGTGGAGATCCGCGTGATGGACACCGCCGACAAGTCGCTCGCTGCCGACAAGATCGAGTGGGTGAAATTCTCGGGCGCACGGTGGGCGCCCGATTCCAAGGGGTTCTATTACAGCGCCTACGACGCCCCGAAGCAAAACGCCTACTCTTCCAAGAACGAGTTTCAGAAGGTTTATTACCATGCGCTGGGTACGCCCCAGTCGGCCGACAGGCTCATTTACGAGGACCGGGAACATCCGCTGCGTTACTTCTCGGCATGGCCTTCGGAGGACGGCAAATGGCTCTTCGTCATAGCTTCGGAGGGCACGTCGGGAACGGAGATAGAGCGTGCCATTTCAGATCAGAGCGGAAGAGCCGTTTTTCAAACAGATCTGCCGCCTGGCACCTATGCAGTAAAAGAAACAAAAGCACCGGATGGATATTATCGATCTGATACGGAGCGGATTTTTGATTTTGAACCGTATAAAGACCAGGATCACATTTTTATCATCCGTATGAAGAGCGAGATCGAAAATGCGGCAGTAAAAGTAAGACTGTTTCTGAGAGATGATCTCACGAAAAAAGAGCTGGCAGGTGCGAAACTTCAGATCCTCGATGAAGATGGAAAAATTCTGCATGCAGTCAGCACAGAAAATACGGAAGGAAAGGGCTGTCTGATCCTGGGGCTGAATCCGGAAAAAACGTACCGCATCGTGGAAGTTCTTCCGAGAAAAGGTTATAAAAAAGAAATCCTGATCCCGGATTCCATGAAAGACATTCTGAAACAGGAGCAGAAACAGGAGGTTACTTTTTCTGTTTCACAGCAGTACACAGAGGAAATGATGGAGCAGATGCCGGAAGAAGTAGTTTTCAATCTGGAAAATGCTTTCATGACCGGAAAGGTGAAAATTTCAAAGACAGGAGAGATCTTAAACGAAGTATCCAGAAAGCTTGGAATTGTACAGGGATTATGGAACCAGATAAAAACCTGGTTTGGTTATCAAACAGGAAGCGTAAAAGGTGTAAGCTTTACAGTAAAAGCGAAGGAAGATCTGTATCACCCGGATGGCGTGACCGGTCTGATCTGCAAAGCGGGAGAGGTTGTTCCGTATCTGGTACGAAGTCAGAAGACTGCGAAAGCAGAAGGAGATACTGATCAGGATGGAAGTCTGGTGTTTGAACAGATGTATCTTGGAACATACGAGCTGGAAGAGATAAATATCCCGGAAGGATATCAGAAGAAAAAAGATAAGGTTTCGTTTGTGCTGGCAGAAACCTCAGATGGAAGTGAAGCAGATGTCACAGAAGCAGAGGTCCCGGTATACAACGAACGCCAGAAAGTGGAGATCCGGGTGACAAAATGCGATAAAGAAAATCCACAGAAAATGCTGGAAGGTGCAGTTTTCGGACTGTATGCGGCAGAGGATATCAAAACAGCAAAAGGAGAAGTTCTTCTGGAAAAAGGAACTTTACTGGAAACACAGAAAAGTGATAAAGAAGGAAACCTGTTGTTTGTCAGCGACCTGCCACTTGGAAAGTATGAAGTCCGTGAGATTGCGGCACCGGATGGCTATATCCGGACAGCACAGACAGAAGAGATTGATGCATCCTGGAAAGAAGACGGGATGGCAGTACAGAAATTCCAGGTTATCTTTGAAAATCAGATCACAAAAGTGTTTGTGAAGAAGACGGCATCCGATACAAAAGAACTGTTAGAAGGAGCAAAACTGGCCATTTATCAGGAAAATACCTGTATCGAAAGCTGGATCACAGAGAAAGAAGAGCATTGCGTGGAAGGGCTGGAAGTCGGAAAAACCTATACCTTGCGGGAACTTTCACCGGCACCTGGCTATGCAACAGCAGCAGAACAGGTATTTCAGATGGAAGATCATAAAGAGGAAGATGGCACTTATCAGGGACAGAAACTGGAAATGCAGGACACGCCGACGGAAGTTCATATCACTGTCTTTGAAAAAGACGGAGATAAAAAAGTTCCGCTTGGAAATGTAAAAGCTCACCTGGAGACACCGCAGGGCGAGACGCTCCTGAAAGAAAACAGTCCGATGGAACGGGACGGCATCTGGGAGTCCGGAACAGAACAGGCAGAAATCTTTAAAAAAGTGGCGATCGGGCACTATAAGATCGTAGTGGATGAAATTCCGAAAGGTTATGTACATCCGGATGTGACAGACATTGAGGTGAAAGATACAGCGGAAGTACAGAAATTTGAAGTTCTGGTGGAACCAATCTGTATCCGGATTACCGGCTATGCATTGTCTTCAGCAGCAGAAAAGAAGCAGACAAGAACGATCCGGTCTGGGATTTATGTACATATCAGAGATCTGTTTGAGGAGCGGTCACTGGAACTTCCGGAAGCCTATACACGTGTTCCGTCTGGCAGTTATCAGGTGAAAACAGACCGTGTACCGGATGGCTATGTACTTCCGGCACAGACGAAGATCACGGTAAGAGAAGATACGTCAGAAATACAGGATTTTGAGGTAGAGATCCGTCCGACAGTGATTAAAATCGAAGCCGTTGACAAAAAGACGCAGACACCACTGGAAGGGGTAAAGATCAGTGTGGTTAATGAAAAAGGAAAGAAAATCTGGAAACATGTGACACTTACTGCTTTGAAAGAAAAAGTAATCCCATCCTGGTATACCATTCAGGTCGAGAAAGTGCCAAAAGGTTATCAGAAACCGAAAAATCAGAAGATTAAAGTCAAAGCAGTTGCAAATGTCCAGAAATACAAGGTGGAACTGACGAAAGAAGCACAGGTGCAGACAGAAAAACGTGTGGATACCGAGAACTTTGATAAAACAACCGGAAACGACCATTCAGGATTTTCATCAGATAATACACCGGATAATGAAAACGCTGTGACAGCAGCCAAAACAGGTGATGCATCCTGGATGGAAATGTGGATCTTCGCAGGTCTGATGGCAGCATCGAGCATGATATTATGGTTTTTCAGAAAGAAAAGACATATCAGATAAAAATAAGTAAATATTAGTAAAGAAGCCCGGAATCGACTGCCGGATTTCAGGTAAGTATGACTGGAAGAATGGAGGTCTAAAAGAATAAAACACAGAAAAGTGGAAATAATCACGATAGTGAGTAATAAGAAGAGGTGAAAAATGTGCAGCAGAAGCTATCGACAAGCCTGGAAGAAAATCAGAAATATTTCCGCCGGATTCTGCGGACGGACAAAAATTTTGACATCATCAGCAGAACGACGATGGTAGCAGACCGAAAAGCAGTCTATTACTTTGTGGACGGATTTTTAAAAGAGAGCATTGTGGAAAAGTTACTGGAATTCTTTTATTCTGTGACCCCGGAAGATCTGCCGGAAGACAGCGAAGAGCTGTCAAGAGATGCCATGCCCTATGTAGAAGTTGAACTTTTAGAGGACTGTGAGCAGATCACAACGCAGATTTTATCGGGCGTGATGTGTCTGTTTATTGACGGGTATTCCAGATGCTTTGCCATGGACTGTCGTACCTATCCGATGCGAAGTGTCGAAGAGCCGGACAAAGACAAAGTACTGCGAGGACCAAGGGATGGTTTTGTGGAAACCATCGTATCCAATACAGCACTGATCCGAAGGAGAATCCGCAATCCGAAACTGTCCATGGAGATGAAAAATGTCGGAAGCACTTCGCATACCGATGTGGTACTGTGCTATATGGAAGATCGTGTGGATTCCGGATTCTTGCAGCAGATCGAAAAAAGACTGGAGCAGATCAGAACGGATGCCCTGGCAATGAACCAGGAGAGGTAGGAAACATTGATACTGTGCATGAGCCGAGTGGTCCACTGGTGGTGGGTGTACAGGCTCAGCTTCAGGAATTCTCTGTTGCAGAGGATGTTTTTCACAAGCTCATGATATTCCTGTGAGACCTCGTCCGACACTGTGATATCCATCGGCAATCACCTTCTTTCTTCTGTTTATAATTTCATTATGACGCTTATAGCGAAAAATGCAATAAAATTTATAGTTTTTTTAGAAATTAGTTGGAACAAATTTTTTTAGACTTTGCTGTGGGGTGTCGATCAGAATGTGAATGCCAGTCGCATTGGATGTTTTGTCCGGAAGGGATGTATGGTATAGTTTAATCAAATCAAGTAAGTCCCCTGCTTAAATTGCGAAAAGCAATAAGCAGTGGGTGGGGACTTGCTTGTATCAGGAGGAGTGAAAGCTCCTCCTGATAAACTGCGGAGCAGTTATTTGGTGTAGAGCTACGTAGCGAAGCGGATTGCGAATATCCGCTTGACAATTATTCTTTTTAAATAGATTAGCCGGACAAAACAATTATAAGATTTTGTTTCCGGTTAAAAATGCTTGTAAATCTAAAAAAAGTGTAAAATTCACAAAAAACAGTTGCATTTTTTGTGCAGATGTATATTATGTATAGTTAGCCGACTAATTAAAATATATGGCGAATATATTTATGAACAGGCAGCAGAACGGAGTCAGAACAGCTGTTTTGTTTATGAAAGGGGTGACAGTGTGTTTTGTGAGAAGGAAGATGGGAAAGAAAAGCAGAGCAGCTTTTTAACTTTATTTATGAAGGTAGACCGACATTTTATGACGAAATGTTTTGGACAGATGCAGGAGCTTGGCATTTATCCGGGACAGATCCCGGTCCTGGGACTTGTTGCCAAGAAGGATGGCTTAAGCCAGAGGGAGCTTGCGAAGATCCTGAATATCAAGCCGCCCACGGTAAATGTTTCCGTACAGAGACTGGAGAAGGCAGGCTTTCTTTATAAAAAGCCGGATGAAAAAGACCAGCGTGTGACCAGGATCTACCTGACAGAAAAAGGAAAAGAGACCAAGGCAAAGGCACTGGAGCGGATCCATAAAAATGAAGCAGTGATGCTGGAAGGCTTCAGTGAGGCAGAACAGTGCCTGCTTCGGAGATTTCTGGAGCAGATCCTTGCAAATATTGAAAAGATCCAGCCGGAGGAATTTACAGGAAAGACTCCGATGGAGGAAATAACAGAAAAGGAGAAACAGAAACGTGATTAAACTGATGAAATATCTGAAACGTTCAGCGGGCTATATCGTGCTCATCATTGCGCTTCTTTTTCTTCAGGCATACTGTGATCTGTCGCTGCCGGATTATACATCCAAGATCATTAATGTAGGAATCCAGCAGAACGGTATTGAGGACAGTGTCCCTGAGAAGATCAGAAAAACATCCATGGACAACCTGAAATTGTTTATGGATGAAGCCGATGTGAAAACCGTTGATAAATTTTATGAGGAAGATGGAGACAATCTGGTATTAAAAGATAAGGTTTCCGAAGAAGACAGAGATAAGCTGAATGATATTTTCGGCAAACCGATGGTGATCGTTTCCACTCTGACCTCGGATAGTAAGGAAACCAAAGCAGCTCTTGCAAAAATGGACATTCCGGAAGGAACGGACCCCATGGAAGCACTTTCCCAGATGCCGCCAGAGGCACTTGCTGCAATGAAGGAACAGGTCAGTGAAAAGATCGACAAGATGCAGGATTCCATTATCACACAGGCAGGTGTTTCCTATGTCCGTGCAGAGTATGAAGCAATGGGTGAGGATGTGGATGCCATTCAGATGGATTATATGAAATCCACCGGCCTGCGGATGATCCTGATGGCGCTGATCACTATGATGGCAGCGGTCTGTGTGGTATTTCTTTCCTCCAGGGTTGCCGCTTCTCTTGGACATGATCTGAGAAACAGTGTTTACAATAAAGTAATCGGATTTTCCAGCAGAGAATACCATAAATTTTCAACCGCTTCCCTGATCACAAGATGCACCAATGATATCCAGCAGGTGCAGCAGGTAATGGCCATGCTGTTTCGAATCGTTCTGTACGCGCCGATCCTTGGTGTTGGCGGTGTGCTCCGTGTGCTGAATACGGATGCATCCATGACATGGATCCTTGGCGTAGCAGTGGCACTGATCCTGCTTGTGATCTTTGTGCTGTTCCAGGTGGCAATGCCCAAATTTACGATCCTGCAGACTCTGATCGACAAGCTGAATCTGGTTACCAGAGAGATCCTTACCGGTATCCCGGTAATCCGTGCGTTCAGTCGTGAGAAACATGAGGAAGAGCGTTTTGAGGAGGCCAATGCCACACTTACCAGAACAAACCTGTTTGTAAACAGATGTATGACTTTTATGATGCCGACCATGATGCTGATCATGAACGGAGTGTCGGTTCTTATCATCTACAGTGGCGCACATGCAGTTGACAACGGAACCATGCAGGTTGGAAATGTTATGGCGTTTATCCAGTATGCAATGCAGATCATTATGTCATTTTTGATGATCACCGCCATGTCCATTATGCTTCCAAGAGCCAATGTTGCAGCACTTCGTATTGATGAGGTCCTGAAAACAGAGGTCAGTGTCCATGATCCGGAGAATCCGGTGAAACCAGAGGCACAGACAAAAGGAACCGTAGAATTCGATCATGTAAGCTTTGCTTATCCGGAAGCCGGAGAGAATGTCCTGACTGACATTTCCTTTAAGGCAGAAAAAGGTGAGACCGTTGCCGTAATCGGAAGTACCGGAAGCGGAAAGAGTACTCTGGTAAATCTGATCCCGAGATTTTATGATGCAACAGAAGGTGCTGTTAAGATTGACGGTGTGGATGTCCGTGAAATGACGCAGAAGGATGTACGTGAGAGACTGGGATATGTTCCGCAGAAGGGAATCCTGTTCTCAGGAACCATCGATTCCAACATCCGTTATGGAAAAACGGATATTTCAGAGGAAGAAGTAAAGGAAGCTGCCCAGGTAGCACAGGCAGAAGAATTTATCGTTACAAAGCCGGAGGGCTATGAGTCACCGATCGCCCAGGGCGGAAGCAATGTTTCCGGTGGTCAGAAGCAGAGACTTTCCATTGCGAGAGCCATTGCCAAGAAACCGGAGATCTTTATCTTTGATGACAGCTTCTCAGCACTGGATTTCAAGACAGACAGTACATTACGTAAAGCACTGAAGGAGCATACAAAAGATACAACAACGATCATCGTTGCACAGCGTATCAGCACGATCCTGAATGCAGATCAGATCATTGTTCCGTTTAAGAATCTTATCAATGATGCTTATTGCAGGGACATCTCAATTAAAATCCGAAGTCAGTTTGATGTGAAAAGAAAGCGGGGACAGTTTATCAGTAACTATGCCTGCTATGGGTATAAAAAAGATCCGGACAATAAAAACCATCTGGTCATAGATGAGTATGCCGCAGAAATTGTGCGGACAATTTTTAATATGAAGCTGGATGGATTCAGCGCACAGAATATTGCGGCTGATTTGTCAGACATGGGTGTGTTGATACCAACCGAATACAAGCGTTCATGTGGAATCAATTATAACAATGGTTTCAGAGCAGGAAAGAATCCGAAGTGGGATGCCGGAACAGTTCTCAGAATTTTGAAAAATGAACTTTATACCGGAACGATGGTGCAGGGAAAAACGAGAAAGATTAACTACAAAGTCAAAGCGTGTCAGATGATAGAACCGGAGAACTGGATCAGAGTAGAAGGGACACATGAGCCAATCATTTCCAGAGAAGTTTTTGAAACTGTACAAAGGCTGATGGCATTAGATACAAGGACATCACCAGAGGAAGAAAGTATTTATGTGTTTTCGGGTCTGCTCCGATGTGGGGACTGTGGGCAAAACATGGTACGCCGGAGTGTAAAGAAAAAAGGAAAACGCTACTTCTATTACCATTGTTCAACTTATAAACGTGGAGAAGGATGCAGCTCGCATAATATCAGTGATATTAAATTGAAGAAGATAGTTCTGGAAGCAGTCAGAAATCAGATTGCATTGATTGTCAGAGCGGACAATATCCTTTCTCAGATTGAAGACATTCCTCAGCAGCAATTTGGAGTGAAGATGCTGGATACACAGATAAAAACACTTTATAAAGAAATGCAGAAATATGAAGAACTAAAAAATAATCTTTATGAAGATATGACAGATGGAATCATTTCAAGGGAAGAATACCGGGATATTAAACAGACGTTTTCAAAAAAAATTGAGACGGCGAAAAACACAAGGCATGAGCTGGAAGAAAAGAGAAAAAGAATGCTGTCCAATGAAATGTGTACACAGCAATGGGTAGAAGAATTTAAGCAGTATCATAATATCGAATCTCTGAATCGGAAAGTAATAGCAATATTGATTGACAGAATTATTGTGTATGGCACTGATAGGATAGAAATTCATTTTAACTATGAAGATGAAATCGCAGAATTTGTAGAGTGTGCAGCAATGCATGAGAATGAAACGGAAAGAAAGGCTGGGAGCTTATGAGATGTGCGAGTTATACGAGGATGGTTTCCTGTATGGAGAAGGGAGAATGATATTATCAGTCAGCAGAACGAGAGAATACAGGAATATATAAAAGAGAGAAAATGGAAGCTGGTAAAAAAATATTCTGACAGGAAAAAAGAAGAATTTGAAGAAACTGCATATCTTCAGATGAAGCAGGATGCTATGGGAAGACAGTTTGACTGCTTAGTGATAGATTCCATGTTTCGCTGTGGAAGAAATTCCAATGTAGCGGCAGAGCTTTTTAAAAGTATGTTTCTTCCGGCTGGATTACAGATTGCAGTGGTGGAAGATGATTTTTGTTCTTTAGATGTGACAGAGCAGGAAGCTATTGAGTATCTGGACAGGAAAGCAAAAGAGTATAAAGATAAATTGATAACAGAGGACATGAGAAAGTTCAATGAAACCAAGAAATATTATAAATATGGTTTTCGATATAAGGATGGGAAGATGGAACTTGAAATAGATCCGGAACCTGCAGAAGTAGTAAGAAGAATTTTTCGCTTGTCAAGTGAGGGACAGTCTTGCTCAGAAATTGCTAAAATCCTTACCGAAGAAAAAATAGAATCCTCTGGAAATTATGTTAACAAGTTGTGGGGAAGAAAAATTAAAGATGAACATGCTGCATGGAAACGGGATCAGATAAAAAGAATCTTATATAACCGTCAGTATATCGGTGAGTGGGAACGGACGATAGATGGAAAGAAGCAAATGTTTTCCTGCCCAATGGTGGTGGATATGGAACTTTTTCAGAAAGCACAAAAATCACTTACTCACAGGAGCATTAATAAAAAAAATCTGGGTCTTGGGAAATTAAATCCGTTTTCCGGTAGAATTTTTGATAAAGAATCCGACATACCGTTAAAATTATATCCACATCAGAGATTGAAGATAAGAGTATTTCGCCTGAGTTATCCAAAGCCGGCAGAAATATCTTATGAGAGAGGTAATATTCCTTTCGAGGAAGTGTATCAGGCTGTTTATGAAATTCTCGTAAATGAAAATCAGACTGCCAGAAAAATTGCAGGGATGATTGGAAGCCAGATATGGGAAGAAGAAAAGGTAAAAAAGATTCAGAAAGTAAAAGCATCTGCTCAAAAAGTTTTTCTGAAAATGCTTTCTGTAGAAGAAAAGAACCTGCCACTTTACAACCAGATGATAGCAGGAGAGATTTCAGAAGATGAATATGAGATGCAAAAAGAGATTAATGTGCAGGAATTTATGGAGTGCGATGAAAAACTGGAATTTTATCTGGAAGAAATCAAAAAGATAGAAAAGTGTTTCAGCAAAAATAATCCATGGATAGAAATGTTTTCTGAAATGGTGATTCCAGAAGAGATTACCAGACCAGATGTAAAGAGATGGATAGACCGAGTGGAATCTTTTCGATATGAAAAAATAGAGGTACAGTTTAAAAACCGGGAATGGAAAGAAATGTTACCTGAAGAATGGTTTGAGGAGGCATAAGATGGCACGAAAGAGCAGAAGAAATAATAACATTATTGAAAAAAAGCAGGAGATGATGACACCGGAAATCATAACAGGACCGCAGTTGGAGACAGGTGTCTATGCCAGACTTTCTGTAGAAAAAGATAATGAAGAAACGATACAGACACAGATAGAGATGCTTCATCAATATGTTGAAGAACATGGAGAATATCATCTAGTAGATACTTATGTAGATAATGGTTATACAGGAACAGATTTTGACAGACCAGGATTTATCAGAATGATGGAAGATGTGCGGACAGGAAAGATTCAGTGTATTATCGTAAAGGATTTGTCCCGCTTTGGAAGAAACTTTATAGAAACAGGCTATTATATAGAAACAATTTTTCCATGTTTGAATGTCAGGCTCATTTCTATTAATGATGAATTTGACAGCAGCAGGGAAGAAGATAGAAACAGCATCGTGATGCCAGTAAAAAATATGATTAATGAAATGTATGCGAAAGATGCTTCCAAGAAAAAAGTGCTGGCTTTTGAGATGCAAAGTAAAAGAGGGGATGCCACGATAGCAAGGAGCATATATGGATACACCGTTGATAAAAAGGAAAATCAGTTAAAAGTCAATCCAGAAACAGCTCCGATAGTGCGGGCAATTTTCAGATGGTATCAGATGGGACGAGGAACAGGAGCTATAGTAAAACGTTTAAAAATGCTTGATATTATGACACCTCATGCATATAAGGCAACCCATGAACTTGATATGGCTATACCAGATACAGATCGTTGGACAGGGGACAGAGTAAAAACAATTCTTGTGAATCATGCATATATCGGTACAACTATTTATGGAAAAAGAAAAAGAGCAAAATACAGAAATATGCCGGAACATCACACAGACCCGAAAGACTGGGTTATCCATGAAAATACACATGAGTCGATCATTGCCAGACCAGATTTTGATGAAGTTCAGAGAATATGGAATCGGGCAAGTGAAAAATATAAAGAATCTGTGGAGCGTGGACTGGCGAGACAGATGGATATAGTAGATAGCTTTCCTCAGAAAGTCAAGTGCATGGAGTGTGGAATGACTATGACCTATATGCGTTATACCAACTTTGGTCAGTCCCATGGTATAAGAAAAGGTTTTTATTATTGTAAAGAATATGATGGAAAACCGGGATATTGCAGACAGAAAGTGCATGAAGATCTATTAAAGATTACAGTTATGGATCAGATCCATAACATGATACAGGCAATGTGTGACCGGAAAGTACTTCTTGAAAAAATGAAAGAAGGAAGTTATGACAAGGGTGAGCTGGTGTCTTTGCGTGTGAGAATACAGAATATGCAATTTAAACTGATGAAAGCAGAGGAAACCAGTGCAACTTTATATGAAAATTTTGCAACAGGCTTGCTGGATGAACAGGAATACCAGATGTTACGGGAACATTATACGGAAGAAAAAGAAAAACTGGAAATTGGAATACGTGAAGCACAGACAAGGAAACGAGTTGTAGAAAAAAGTATAGAAGAATTTTTAGAAATGGAAAAGAATTTGGAAAAATATCTGGATGAGCGTTCTTTTAATCAAAAGATGATAGATGAACTGGTAGAAAAGATTTATGTCAGTTCAAAGGGAATAATTGAAATACAAATGAAATGCTCAGATGTATTCCAGAAGATAACGGAAATATTGGAGTGATGATTTATGAAGCTGGCATTTTATTTAAGACTGTCACTGGCAGATGGTGATCTTGGTAAAAATAATAAGGATGAGAGCAATAGTATTGAAAACCAGAGGTTGATTTTACAGAACTTTGTAGAATCTATGGATGAACTGGATGGGGACGTTACAGAATATGTCGATGATGGACATACTGGAACGAACTTTAACCGTCCGGCATTTCAGGCAATGGTGGAAGATGCAAAACGTGGGAAGATAGATGTTATTCTTGTAAAAGATTTATCCAGAATCGGAAGAGATTATATTGGTGTGGGAGATTATCTGGAACAGATATTTCCAATCTTGGGTGTACGTGTGATTGCAGTCAATTCCCAATATGACAGTAATAACTATATTGGAAATACGATGGGTCTGGAGATGAGCATCAGTAACCTTATCAATACCTTATATAGCAGGGATTTGTCAAAAAAATTTAAAAGCTGCGTCCAGACAAAGTGGAAAAAAGGTATTTCTACTTATGGTCGTGTTCCATTTGGGTATAAAAAAGGAGAGGGACAGCAGTGGGAAATAGACCCGGAACCTGCAAAGATTATACGGCTGGTCTTTGAACTGGCTTTGCAGGATTATAGCACATTAATGATTGCAAATGAATTAAATGAAAGAGGTATTCCGACACCGGGAAAGTTCCGAAAGCAGAGAAAAGAAAATATTGTCTGGAACAGAAAAGTAGCAGATGAAGAATGGCTGTGGGATGCAAGGATGGTTTGGATGACGTTGCGTAATTACACTTATACGGGTGCATTGGTGCAAGGAAAGACGAGCAATATCCGAGTAGGAAGCACTGAACGGCGAAGAACCAAAAAACATCAGCAATTTATTACAGAAAATCACCACAAGGGAATTGTGACACATGAAGAATTTGAAGATGCACAGAGCGTTATAGGAAAACAGAAAGAAAGGGGGTTTGTTCAGGATTCTGGTTTCTCACTAAAAGGAAAAGTAACCTGTGGAAATTGCAAATTAAAAATGATGTATAACTATGGGGCAGTACCAGTTGTGTACTGTGCCCATACATCAGCAGCAGGAAAAATGTCTACCTGCGATAAGACTAGGCATAAGGTGAAAAAGATTGAGAGAATTGTATTAAATGCACTTTGCAGACAGCTAGAGATATTTAAACAGCTTGCAAAAAAACTTGAGGAAGAACAAAAAAATAAACAGACGGATCTGCCGGCAATACAAAAAGAAATGGAAAAACAACTGGAAACACTAAGAGAAGAACGGATACGCCAGTATGAAGCATATGCGGAAGGAATGACAGACCAAGAATGCTATCTGAAAGTAAAAAAAGAGCTAAATCAAAAAATAGATAAAATACAGGAAAAATACGAGAGGCTTCTGATAATCACAACAGAAGATGGAGAACTGATGAAAGAAATTCAGGTCGTAAAGCAGGAAGCGGAACAGGCAGAAGTATTTGATAAAATGACAAGACATATGGCAGAAACATTTATAGATGAAGTCATAATTTACGATGCTGAAAAAATAGAAATTCGGTTCCTGTTTGATGATCTGATTGCAGAAATGACAGAAAAAATAGAAAGAGAAGAAAATACTAATAAAGTTAATATAAATGAAGAAGATAAATTGATAACATTATGAAGCTGTATTGTGATGGAATGGTTATGATACAGCTTTATTTGGATGATAAGACGTTTTATGTAATATTTACATCCGTTACAGGTACATATAGTTGTAATTTGACTACTTGATAGCTTATAATTTAGATGATACTGTTTTAGTCAAATGGGGCTTATGTTTGGTAGACATGGGGGTAACATGCAATGAATCTTACAGTAAAATGTCCATCCTGCGGCGGTGTTGTGGTACTGAATCC
>OJMG01002378.1_pt1 | contig 16050 bp, 10 predicted proteins | sample 1597141 | NCBI WGS metagenome assembly OJMG01 (sample SAMEA2452119, study PRJEB22498) | human gut metagenome | biome: human feces; feature: human gut; material: feces | place: Australia | collected 2012 | reverse complement strand
TGGAAACTGTGGGGCGATGTAAACATCACGCAGTTCAAGGCCTCCAATCCGGGCGAGGCCGGTAATCCATACATAGACAATGACTCCCGCATCACGCGCGGCATGACTTCGCTTGCTCTCGAAAACCATTATGAAAAGAGCTCCGGCGCCTTGAGTTTCTTCTATAACTGGGGACGCCATAAAATCAATGACGGCTATCATCCCGGCGGTACGCCACAGGAATCCCACTTCAACTCCAAAGACCGCATGCTGGGCGTGTCGTGGTATCAGAGCGCAACGCTTTTCACCGGCAACCGTCTGACTGTGGGTTTCGACTATCAGCACTTCGGCGGCGAATCATGGAACCGGATGGTGTCCACCGGAGAACGTATTCCGGGTGTAGACAAGCAAATGGATGAATTTGCCGGATATGTCGACTTCCGTCAGGACCTCGGCGAATGGCTCTCTCTGGATGCGGGCATCCGTGTAGACCACCATTCGCACGTAGGCACGGAATGGATTCCGCAGGGCGGCCTTTCGTTCCACTTGCCCCGACAGATGGAAGTGAAAGCAATGGTGAGCAAGGGATTCCGTAACCCCACCATCCGTGAGATGTACATGTTTCCGCCACAGAACCCGGATTTAATGGCGGAAAGCCTGATGAGCTACGAGTTGTCTTTCTCGCAACGGGTGTTGGACGGTGCTTTGTCTTACGGCATAAACCTCTACTACATTGACGGCGACAATATGATTATGACCGTTCCTACGGACGGCAAGCCCAAGAACGTAAATACCGGCAAGATTGAAAACCGGGGCATTGAAGCCAATATCGGTTACCGCATTACCCCGCACTGGCATGTAAATGCCAATTACAGTTGGCTGCACATGGAGCATCCGGTGATTGCCGCTCCCGGACATAAACTCTATGCAGGCGTTGACTTTACGCGAGGCCGCTGGGGAGTGTCAACCGGGGTGCAATATATAAAAGACCTCTATACCAACGTAAGCAAAGGCAAGGAGAAGAAAGAAAGTTTTGTTCTCTGGAACCTGCGTGCCAATTATCGTGTATGCCGCTATGCTGATGTCTTTGTACGAGGGGAAAACCTGCTGGCGCAACGCTACGAAATAAACGACGGCTTTCCGATGCCTAAGGCAACCGTTATGGGCGGAGTGAATATCAATTTCTGACAAAATCAGGCATTACTGTTGTCAAGACCGTATTGGTTTGAAATAATAGTTATAACTTTGTAAGTATAAAACAGATTGTTTGATAAGCCGATAAAGATTATCCGACGAACCAATACAATTTACCCGATAAATGAATAAGATTATTTTATAAACAATAAAAATATGGAAACAAAAACTGTAAGACTCTATTCGCTGGATTACAGCAATGCAAGAACTTACTTAATGGCCGCATTGTTCATTGCAGGCAATATGGCACTGCCCCAACTTTTCCACCTTATACCGCAAGGCGGTATCACATGGTTGCCCATCTATTTCTTCACCTTAATCGGTGCATACAAATTCGGCTGGAAGGTAGGATTGCTGACTGCGGTCTTTTCTCCGGTAATCAATTCACTGCTGTTCGGGATGCCTCTTCCGGCAGTGCTTCCCGCCATTCTGTTGAAGTCCGTATTACTGGCAGCAGCAGCCGGCTGGGCAGCACATCGTTTCAACCGTATCTCTCTGCCTATCCTATTGGCCGTTGTACTGTTCTATCAGGTAGCAGGTACTCTGGGCGAATGGGCTATGGTGGGCAGCTTCTTCCAAGCCGTACAGGATTTCCGTATCGGGCTGCCGGGAATGGCAATGCAGGTAGTAGGCGGCTATGCGCTGATAAAGTATAGCGCATCGCTGTAATAACCTTGCAGAGATATTAAAAAAGGCTCGGAACTGGTTTCTGTATACAGTTTTACGAAAAGCATAGAGGATATTTGGCCTCAACCAAAAGAAAACCTTAGAATCAATAATCAGAGAAAGATAGGATGAGCTTTTCCTGCTTATTGAATTCTAAGGTTTCAACCAAATATAATCTACGAGAATAAAAAACGTTAGTTGCTGTAACCAAGAGATACAACCTCTATTTTATCTTGTCATATTGCTGTTCCGCTTTAATTTCCGTATAAGCAGGTGCATCAATCATCTCGACCAATGCTCTTAAAACAGGTCTTTCACCCATAGGGTCGTTTTTCCATTGAGGGCGATTATAATAAAATGATAAAGAAGGCATAATTCCAGTACCGGCACAAATAGCGGTGACATCACCTTCAGGGGTGATTTTTGTCAGCATACCTTTCAAGCCTTCCCATGCCACATAAATATAATCGGGATGTAACCATCCTTCTTTAACTCCCTTGGCAATGCCGAAAACAAACATAGCCGTTCCCGTTATCTCTTCATAAGAATCCGGTTTGTCGAGCAACTGACGCCATAATCCGTTAGCACCCTGATAACGGATCACCCCATCCGTCTGCATCCGGAAGTTCTTAATGACATCTTTGCGCATAGGATGATTTTCGGGCATTCTCGACAGTAAATCTGCCGTTGCCATAAATACCCATCCGTTGGCTCTTGACCAATGAGCTACTCCGTGTATCTTCGTGTCAGTATGATAACAATGATAATAGACTCCCTTCTCGGGACACCATAGATAGCGGGTGTAATTCAATATCTGATTGGCAGCATCATCGAAATACTTATTATCTCCTGTCATCTCTCCCATTCTTACCAAAAAGGAAAGAGCCATAAAAGCATCATCGGCCCATACCGTATTCACGTGCGGCCATAATCGGGCAATAGTGCCATCGGCAAGCCGGGGTTCGGAGAACATTAAATGATGATTGGTACTTTCGATATATTTCCGGAATGCTGCGTTAGGATGCTTCCGGCTCAAATCAATCAAACTTGCTCCCATCGGCCCGTTATCGTCCAGACGTTTATTACGATAAATCATGTGCCAATTCAAGGCATTCACCACTTTCCATCCTTCATTCTTCAACGTTTCCTCATACAATCTACGGAAATAAGATTGATTGTCCTCATCAAATACGAAATTCATATTCTTCAATACGTAGTTTTCGTATTTGGAGTTACCCAGCTTATTACCCAATTCCATTAAAGCAATATTGGTAACTCCGTTCGTGTAGTGCCAATCAAGATATTTACTCCTGACTTTCACCGCTTTATTCAAAGGCATATTCTTTAAGGATATATAGGTCTTCCCGCTTTTCTTATCCACAAATTCATAAGTGGTGGACGCCAAAATACGATCGGCTATCTTCATTGCCATCTCTTTGGCTTTTTCATTCGTTTGCGCCCCTGCCGACATGTTACACAGTTGCAATACGCTTATAAAAACAAGACATAACTTTTTCATCATCATTCGGTATTCTATTTAATCAGAAATATATAATTCTCTATATTCGTATATCCATTAGACGCTACTTTCATGGCATCTGCCGGATCATTCTTATCAAGGCCGTATTTGTCTTCAAACTCGTCCGGCATACCATCATTGTCGGTATCTGCAGGAGCTTCCGCCGACTTTATATTACCCGGTCCCTTTGTCGGTATATCTTCCTCCGAATGGATAATCAGCCCCTTTTTCCCCAATGAAGTCAGTTCATCGATAAGATAGGCATCCACCTCATCCCGTACGGGCAAGGAAGATCCGCCATTGGCAACAATCCATTCGTAGGCTTCCTGAGCAGTCATCAGTTCTTTTATTTCGGGATGTACATCGGACGGACGTTCGAGGAACGTAGGAGAAGTTATAATCTCCTCTCCTGCTACAACCGACTTCTTCATACAGTCTGCACGTCCCAGTTCACGGCCATTCAATAAGCCATCCTTATTATCATCATAAAAGTTACCGGACAAATAAGCGCTGAAATGCTCGTTATATCGGGTAAAGGGAGCCGTTGCACCTAACTTCTTGCCATCGTAATTATCTGTAGTTCCTACTATAAAATAATTATTCCGAATATCGGCATCCGATTTCTGCTGAGTATCTCCCATAATATAAGCACCGCCGTTTCCCCAATTATAAAGGACATTGTTTACAAACTGATTCAGTCCTTTCACTTTCGGATTACGGGTTTTATTGTCTATATACAGATTCCGGTACAAAGTAACTCCATCGTTTATTGTGGTCTGGATAAGCCCACCACAAGAATGAGGTTGCAATCCCTGCCCTATGAACGAGTTCTGTATCGTGATATTCCGAGGCTGGTCTGCGGGCTTTTTAGGATCTCCATTGATGGAGAAACATTCATCGCGTCCCCAAGTTACAGACATATGGTCGAAAATCATATCTGAACCATAGGCGATACCGGCTGCATCTTTACCTTCACGGCCGTTGATACCCATTCGTACACGTAAATAACGGCATATCAAATTGTCCGCTCCCGAAAAGGAAACCCGGTTGCCATACACGACAACTCCGTCACCCGGAGCTGTCTGTGCTGCAATTGTCAAGTTCTTTGAGAAGTCGAGAGGAGACTCTAATTTGATTACCCCTGCAACCTTAAATACAATAATACGGTTGGGCTTACTGACGGCATCACGTAAAGAACCCCTGCCCGAATCTGCCAAAGTCGTTACTTGATATACTTCACCCGTTCTGCCACCTGTGGCATGCCGCCCATATCCTTCCGCACCGGGAAAGGCCAGTACCTCACCATAATCCGAGAAAGAAACACCTGGGTTATCTTTCCCTTCATCTTGGTCGCAAGCCAACAAAGCCCATGCAAGGCAAAAGAATCCTATCAAATTCATATTATATCTCATTAATTAGAGTATTAAATTTACAAATAATTAATCCAAAACTTTAATCCAACGGGGATCACCGTATTCTGATTTATAAATGACTGACTCTGCATCAACTACAGTAAAATCATTTTCCTCAACATTACGGAATAATGAAGCATCATCCGTATCCAATGAAATCAGTGTCAAACCGGCATCAGACATCTTTTCAAAATCCGATGTACAATAGTTCCCTTTCGAATTTAAATTAATACTGCCTGCGTCAAGCACTTTACTTTTACTGCTGCCAAAGACACAATTACTCACCGACAAGTTCAGCGGCGTAGTCAATTTGGAGAAATTCCCAACAGCCCTATAAGTGTTTTTGCCATCCTTATTTGAGCCCCAATTATAGAAAGTACAATTAGAAATAACAACTTTGTTACCGGCCGCAATAGGGACATCAGCAGTAGGTGCTCCAAACACACCCGGTGAAATATAGAACTCATAGAATGTGGAATTAGTGACGGAGACATCATTCCATACATTAGAGCCTTTATTTATAGCATGAATCAAACCGAATTGTTTTGTTACATTTTTTGTATCATTAATACCGGAAACCAAACAATTATCTATACGGATATGGTTGATTGTGGTAACTCCTTCACTGGCATCACTCATCATTAAAACGGTAGATGGTAAAACTATATCCGAGTTTGTAATTTCAAATCTATCTATTGTGAAATCAGTACCGGCATTGTGTTTCCCTATATTCAGCAAACGTGTTTTACTACCTTTACTGGGCTTACTTTCAGTCCATGTTTCCTTAATATTCACATTATCAACAATAAAATATTCAATATTCGGCATATTACCAACTTCCGGTTTCACAATGAAACACCCCTCGCGAATGTACAAGGTAGGACGTTCTCCCGGGTTAGCAAGAAGAGCAATGCTTTTGGTCAATTTAATATCGCCGGTTTTCGCAGCAACTTCCCCGCCTGTTGTCAGGTAGTAATCAACGCCATTCTTCAATTGGAAAACAAGAGCCTGCTTACTTGTATCATCCATACCGGCCTTAATCTTATCCATCAAATCAACTCCATCTTCCACCACAACTGCATCGGCAGGCATTCCTGCAGTGGTAAATCTCTGCTGATTATATTTTTCTGCTCCTTCCGGTGCAGCACTGTTTGTCAAAGCCACATAATAAGTAGTACGAGGAGTTAATCCTGTAATCGTATATTGTCCGGCAGAAGCATCTTCCAAACTAATTTGTTTTTCCTCTGTAGTTCCTTCTTCCCATATTGCCAATCCGTCAACCGGATTTTTTTCCGATACCACCCATTTAATTTCCACGGAAGTCTCATTAATCTGCGAACCTTCCACAGCATACAGTATTTTCGGAATAGTACGGGACAAGGTTGAAATGGAAGGACCCATTTCCGTCCAATTCGATGTTATAGCAAGAGACTCATTATTAGCTCTGACACGGGCATAAAATTTAGTCTCATAACGTAAATTCGCAAACGTACATTTGCCCTTCTCCACTGTCTGTGTTTCAAGATTTTCCGACTGAAACGTGGCATCCTGAGAAAGCTCTACCGTATATGAAGTTGCTTCGCCGGATGTTCTCCAAGCCAGCGTTATAGTATTGCTTTCTGCAAAACAGGACGAAGCAATAAAGGAAGGTCTGAATAAACGGGGCATCTCTGTCGTCTCGTCTTCACATGCTATACAAGCAAACAGACAGAAAAGTAAAAGCGGCACTATATATTTTGTTTTCATCCTACTGTTAGTTTTAATATCCATAATAATTTTTCAATAATCCCTGATGGCTTGACAATGCGTCCGGCGGTATAGGAACCAAATAGCGTACCGGATCCGTTTCGGGATTCACAGCCCCGGCATTCGATGCATTAATATAGCCATAGAAAGAATGCAGAATACGGGCAGACGGTTCCCACCGGCGAGGACTGGCGTTTTTAACTTGCGTACAATATTGAACACACATATCTACACGCGAGTAACCGGAAGGATTTTGGGAAGGATATGCAGGTAGTGCCTCATCATAAGAATTGATGTCACCTTCCTTGTACCAATCCATTGTTTCGGCTACACATACCGGGAACAGCGTTTTATCCGCCGGTACCATCTTATAATAGGCTACAGCCGGGTAAGAATCAAAACGTGCATCATAAGTAGGATTTTCAAAAGGAGTTTCCGTATTTTCATACTGCTTAGTACGGGCTACTTTACCCAATTCAATCCAATCGAAATACAAATTATATAATGTTTTTCCATACAGATTCCAACGTGCCAAATCGTAACGCCTATGCTTTTCTCCACCAAATTCCCAGGCACGTTCCTGAACAATAGCATTGAAGAAATCTTCTTTTGTCCCCAAAGCATCCACATAAGCCTCTACCTTTTCAGCATGGTCTTTTTCTGCAAAAGCCCTTTTACGCACCTGCTTCAAGGCATCCTTAGCTTCGGTCGTCGGCCCGCCATGGTTTTCATTGGCAGCTTCCGCATACATCAGCAACACATCGGCATAGCGCATATACGTATAATTGATCCCTGTACCTTTATTGGATGTACTACCCAACGGTGATTCCATAAATAGACGGTTCCATTTACCACAACCAACATTAAGTTCGGAAAATGGCTTCTGAATAATAGAACTCATTCCTGAATTTTCATAACGGAATATCTCACAAGTAATATCCCTACGTAAATCCTCTCTATCAAAAGACAACAAATAGGTAAGAGCCAATCTGGCGCCACCGGATGAATATCCGTGAGGAGCATTGGATGCATTCACGCCCTCTGAGTTCTTTGACGATACAATATATGTTCCCCAAGAATAAGCCAATTCTCCGGAACCACCTACTTTAGCCGGTACATCAAAAATATTATCATCACCAACCGGTACTATCCAACTACATTCATCTACCCAAACCTGACGGAAAGAACGAGTCAAGGAATGTTTACCCTCAGAGATAACCTTTCCGGCATATTCCTCAGCTATTTTATAATATTCTTTCCAATCGTCGCTCCGCTCCATCGTACCCACAGCAGAAGGATTATCATAATCCGGCCTGAGGCTCCAACCACCTCTTTGCAAAGCAATGCGAGCTATCAATGCCTGACAGAATTCTCTTGAAGCAGCCTCTACTCCTCTGTCGGATTCTTCTGCATACAACATCAAAGGTTCTACCTCTATCAAATCATTAATCATATCGGTCAATATTGTATTGCGGTCGGTCGCTCCGATAAACAATTCATCCTTATTTCCGGCAGGTTTTCTTCTGTAAGGCACATCACCCCAGTTTCTGACAAGCTCCAAATAATACATGGCACGCAGGACTTTCGCTTCTCCGTAATAATGCATCAGACGCGACGGTTTAGTTTTGTCGGCAGCGGCAAACAGAGGACTCTGTTCAATACCCTCTATGACATCGTTCGTACGGTTTACCCCGTCATACATACCCGTCCAAATATCACCATACGACTTTATATCGCCTGTACTCGGAACAAATGCACGCTCATTGAGATTGGATGCTGTAGATAATCCACTGAACTCCACATCCGTATTAAACAGCATCTTCTTAAGCAGAACTCCTACCCAACCCTTACCGCTGACCATAGGCACATACATGCCATTGACAGCAGTAGCTATTTCGGATTCACTGCCAAATACATACTCCTTATCAAACGTAGACGGAGAATTTACATCCAGATAGTCTGAACAGGATGCGAACAATAATAAGCTCGCCATTACCGATATATATATTTTTTTCATATCCTATATAATTTAAAAATTCAAATTAACACCGACTGTATAAACACGGCTACGCGGAGTTACATTATTATCAATGCCCGGCGTCAAACCTTTTTGGATATTCACTTCTGGATCATAACCGCTATATCCTGTTATTGTAAACAAGTTGCTTCCGGAAAAATATAAACGCAGGCTCTTAACTCCTAAAGATCTCAACCAATGCTTAGGAAGCGTATAACCAACCGTCAAAGTACTCAAACGAAGGAAAGAACCGTCTTCAACCAAATCGGTCATTGTTATACCCTGAGTTACGGACATCCAAGAATAGGTTTTGGCGTTCTCATTTAATGCCGCTAAGGCAACAGGGTCACTGGAAACATTCACACCGGCATCGTCCACATAACGGAAACGATTGGCAAGGTTCATATCCGTAGATAAGTTGGAATAATTACGACGGACAGCCGAGTGCAGGTAGAGTTTATTCACATTGAGCACATCAAAATCACACATATAATTGAAGAATGCCGTAAAGTCCAGATTCTTCCAGTTGCCGGAAAGTCCGAAACCGCCGGTCACTTTAGGATTGGTATCACCGATAACCGTCATATCATCTTCAGTAATCAAGTTTGATTCGGAATCGGACAGTTTCTTGAATTTCATAGCTCCGGGTTTAAAAGCAAAGTTACCGGAACTGAACGATGAATTATCGGGTATACCCGGCTTCAAAGTCCATTTTTTAGTAGTTGCATCGAAATCAAAATCATCTACCTTATAGAACCCGTCGTTGACGAATCCGTAAATCAATCCCATACTTTTGCCTACTTCCATTTTATAGTTATACGTTCCATACCAGTTGGATAATGAGGCTTTGGTTTTCCATTCGGTTTCACCGGTAGCCAATTTGTCTACTTTATTCTTGTTGAACGCAACGTTGAAGTTTGCCGATAGCTGGAAATCCTTTGTCTGAATGATTTTTGCATCCAAAGAGATTTCAACTCCCTTGTTTGAAGTCTGTCCCACATTTGTCATCTGACGGGAATAACCAGATGAATTAGGAATGATGGAAGGAACCAACAAGTCCTTAGTTGTATTCCAATACACATCAACCGTACCGCTCAGACGGTTTCTAAAGAATCCGAAATCCAAACCGATATTACGGGTTATTGTCGTCTCCCACTTCAAGTCTGGATCGTAAAGATAAGTCTGGTCTGCAAACTGATAATAATTATATTCCTCATTACCGAAAGCGGGAGCACTTGTTCCACTGTATACACGATAGATATTATGCCACAAATCATTACCAATACGGTTATTACCAGCCAAACCGTAGCTGGCTCTCAACTTCAAATCAGAGATGAACTTTATAGGCTTCATCCACTTTTCATTGGAAATTCTCCAGGCGATGGAACCTGCCGGAAAATATCCCCACTGCTTACCGGGAGCAAACTTGGTAGACCCGTCGGCACGAACCGTCAGAGTAGCATAATAACGATTTTTGTAATCATACAATGCACGTCCGAAGAAAGAAGCGGTTCTGTCGGGAGCACTTTTATAACTGGTACTCTGATTGGGAGTTCCCAAAGCAAAATTCTCCAACGCTGCCTCTGCCATTACAGAAACCGGAAAGAGCTTTGCACTCATAAACGTATTATCGTTCTGCGCATGGTTAATTTCCTGTCCCAGCATTACATTGACATTGTGAGACTTATTAAACGAGTTACGATAGGTCAGCGTATTTGCCAAACGATATGATTCCTTATGGGTTTTGGTACGTTTAGCAGAAGGCATATTATTCATACCGGCAGCAGAAGCCGTACTGGACAATGGACCGTAAAACTGATTGTCATTTGCATGAGTCGTGCTTATTCCATACTCGGAACGAAATTGCAATCCTTTTATCACATCCCACACCAAAGCTGCTTTCAGGCTGAGAGCCTGTTCGTCACGTTTTCTGTAATTCTGTTTATTCTCTTCCACCGGAGTATATTTCTGGTTCAGGGAATTTCCATCTCCATCCAGGTTTTCCTCGTCATCATCAGGGTCGACGGCAACTCCTGCCGACAACCCATTGGTAGGACGAAAACGAAGCGCAGTAACAATATTTGTCCCCGAAGTTCCGGCACCATCGATAGTACGCGTACGATAAGTTGCATTTGTTTCCAATTTCAGATTCTTGAACAACTGATGATTCAATTTCAGATTAATGTTATTACGTGTCAGTCCCGAACCAATCAACTGTCCCTCGTCTTTATTGCGGGTATAACTCAAATTGAATTTGGTTTTTTCATTACCGCCATTAACGGTTATATTATAATACTGCGAAATAGGATTACCGCCTAGAATTTCATCCTGCCAATCAGTAGTGTTCGTGTATTTGTATAAATCAATATCATCATAGTAACCGAAATTTTTGATAAAACCCTCATCCGAACCTTTACGAATCATCTGATATTCATATTCGGCCATTACAAACTCATAGTTGTTCATTACCGGTATTTTACGCGCCAATGTACGCATCTGCAAATAGCTATTAAACTGTACGGTTGTTTTACCCATTTTAGGGTTTTTGGTAGTCACGATAACAACACCGTTTGCACCTCTTGCACCGTAGATAGCTGTCATTGACGCCTCTTTCAAAACATCAATAGATTCAATATCCGTTGGCGGAATACCGCTTAAATCATCTACCGGAAAACCATCTACCAAAAATAATGGTGAATTATCTTGGGTTATGGAACCACCGCCACGCACGCGAACACTGATTTCAGCATCCAGCGCACCATCGGCAGTAGTAATCTGTACACCGGCCATCTTTCCGGCTAAAGCATCAGCCACAGAAGCCGAAGCAACTTTGGATATAGACTCGGATGAAACAGATGCAATGGACCCCGTTACATCACTACGACGTATGTTACCATAACCCAATACAACAATTTCATCCAATACATTTGCATCCTCACGCATAATTATATCCAGCTTCTTACCCTGTTGAGCCCTTATTTTACGTGTCTCATAACCAATATAGGATATTTCCAAATTTACGTTATCTGCAACATCCAACGAAAAACCACCGTCAATGCCTGTAACTGTTCCGTTAGTTGTTCCTTGTTCTCTTATAGTTGCACCAATGATCGGCTCCCCCGCATCATCTACAACCTTACCAATGGCTTTAATTCGTTTATTCTTAGTCTTGTCCCCCGATTGTATCTTCTTTACTATTATTCGCTTATTCTGAATTTCATAAGTCAGATTATTTTGTCCCTGGAGAATTTGCTTAACGACATCATCAATTGTCGCTTTGTCCGTAGATATTGAAATTCGCTTATTCGTATTTACATCCGCAGATGAAAACACAAACGAGTAACCAGATTTTTCTTTCAATAGTTCCATTGCCTCTTTTACAGTTATTTCCCTATTTTTCAACGATATACCTTGAGAAAAAGCAGAAATATGAAGACAAAGAGCTACTGAGGCTATTAAAATAGCCTTACTGAAGTTTCCCATAAACTTTTTGAATTTTTAATTAATGAATAGAAATAAGGTTTGGTAATAAATTACCAAGTAAAGCTGACTTCCAGACTATTGTCCGGGAAGCAAAATGCCAACGTCAGCCGGAAAAAGTAAATTTCATACAACTCCTGTTTCTCATGTTTTATTTTTTAAGTTCAACATTAATATAGTATATATACACCGTTTTCGTATTTATAATTCATTTGCTGGGTCGAAGCCATCACATCCAGAATCTTATCAATCGTATTGCCCGAAATACCGAAGCTTCCATAAAAACGCTTGTTACGTAAAGAATCGGCAACTTCCACCTTTACATTATAGCTACGCATCAGCTTCTTGGCTATATCTTCCAGCAGCTCTTCATCAAAGAAAAGTTCGTCGTTAATCCAGACATTGGCTTTGGCAGCTTTCGTACTGCTTTTTACCATTTGTCCGGTCGCCTTATTAAGAACCATTTTCTCGTCCGGAGTCAGATAAAGTTCAGGCATTTCCCTGATACCGTTTCTCAAAGCAACTTTTCCTTCCATCAGATTTACCGTCACCTCTTCATCATCCGGATAGTTCCTGAAATTGAACTTTGTACCCAATACTCTCAAATCCAACTCTTTCGTGTCTATCTCAAAAGGTACTTCTTCGTTCTTCATCACCTCAAAATAGCCTTCTCCTTCCAAGCGCAACCGACGGTCGTCTACTCCAAAGCCTTGCGAATATATAATTTTCGATCCTGCGTTCAACCATACCAATGTCCCATCCGGTAAATAGAGTTTTGTATGCGCTCCCATAGGCGCCTCTACAACCATATCTGCAAAGCTTTGCTTTACAGCCTGCTTTCCCTGCCAATACGCAGCAAATGGAATCATCAGAATCAGTACAACTGCCGCCGCCCGCATAAATGTCTTCCATGAGAAGCGGAACATCTGTTTTTGTTTCTTCTCAGCCCCGACAATACGTTGCTTGAATAAAGAAAATGCCTTGTCTTTATCAAACTGCACAGCAGTATCAGCAACTCCTGAAGAAAACCAAACCTCTAACTTATTCCGTACATATTTCCGATTAGACTCAGACTCCAAACTCCAACGTTTCAGTTCGGCAAAAGATTCTTTATCCATTTTTCCCGAAAGATATCGAGTTATCAATAAATCTATATCAGTATGTTCTTCCAGTTGCATAATTCCGTTGCTTTATATATAAGACAAAAAAATCAAGAATGAGGGTAGTCGAAATTTTATATTTTTTTCAAATATCCATAAAAATATAAATAATCAATAAATGCAAATAGTTGTCCAAACGCTTTTGAAGAAGAGATAAAGCATTTTTTATATGATACTTAACCGTATTGATGGAGATTCCCAACTCTAAAGCAATCTCTTCGTACTTTTTTTGTTCAAAACGACTTTTCTTAAATACGGTACGACATTCCACAGGCAGTTCTTCTATACTGCGGGTCAACTCATCTTCCAACTCCCGTTCGAGCAATACACCCAAGGGCTGATTCTCTTCCACAAAAACAGAATCAAGAAAATCCATATTTTCCGGTAACATAAAAGATGAGAAATGCAGTTCCTTACGATGACGCAAGGATTGCAATTCATTCAGACAACGATTACGTACAGCGCGCATCAGATAAGCACGGACAGAATACGTGATTTCTATCTCCCGACGATGCTCCCATAAATAAAATATAGCATCGTCCACCACCTCTTCCGAAAGAGCTGCATCATTCAATATCTGATTGGCAAAGCGGCAAAGCAGAACATAATGACGTTCATAAATGTACTTAAATGCTTCTTCATCCCCCCTACGTAAATGCTCAATAATTAATATGTCTTTCATAGCCGCCTCCATTTATAGGAGAGCAAAAGTAGTCAAACTTAGACAACTACACAATCATTAAGAAGATTTTTCAGAAGGACTAATAAGAATTAGCGTATAACATAGAATATTTTCCACAAAGAAAAATGGCATATGAAAATGACTAATTATAATCATTTCATATGCCATCTTATTTTTTAGAACATCTGCCGAATACTCCTGAAAAGGAAAGAAACTTCATCACAGATTACTATGAAAAAAGCTTCATCCAGCAAAGTGAAAAATATCCTTATTAATAGGAACGTGCAAATATCACGCGGCAAGCAGACGGCTTGCCCGTAACCATACATTTGCCCGGCTCCTTGTCGCCCGGTACGAAAGAATCGAACGGAATACAGCGGATAGTGGCTTTGGTCTCTTCCTTAATCTTCTCCTCGGTTTCGGTCGTTCCGTCCCAATGAGCCAAAATAAAGCCGCCTTCTTCAATCTTTTCCTTGAACTCGTCATAGCTGTCCACCGTAGTGATACGGCTGTTGCGATAATCCAATGCTTTCTTATAAATATTCGCCTGGATTTCCTCAAGCAGGTCTTTTACGTATTCCTCGATACCGTCGCAAGAGCGGGTTTCTTTCTCCAGCGTATCGCGGCGCATCACTTCCATTGTATTGTTCTCCAAGTCGCGACCACCCATAACCAGACGGACAGGTACACCTTTCACCTCGTAATCGGCAAACTTGAAGCCCGGACGTTTGTTGTCGGCATTGTCGTACTTCACGGAGATACCCATCGCTTTCAGTTTGGCTACGATGCCTGCCACCTTCTCGTCAATCTTGGCAAGCATTTCGGCATTCTTGTAGATAGGTACGATAACCACCTGTATCGGAGCCAAGTGCGGCGGAAGCACCAGACCGTTGTCATCGGAATGAGTCATGATAAGCGCACCCATCAAGCGGGTAGATACTCCCCAAGAAGTGGCCCATACGTATTCCAGTTTGTTTTCCTTGTTTACGAACTGCACGTCGAAAGCTTTGGCGAAGTTCTGTCCCAAGAAGTGTGAAGTACCACTCTGCAAAGCTTTGCCATCCTGCATCATCGCTTCAATGGTATAGGTGTTGAGAGCGCCGGCGAAGCGTTCGTTGGCCGACTTTACACCTTTGACAACGGGCACTGCCATGTATTTCTCGGCAAATTCGCTGTACACGTTCAGCATACGCACTGCTTCCTCTTCGGCTTCTTCGCGAGTGGCGTGAGCCGTGTGGCCTTCCTGCCACAAGAACTCTGCGGTACGCAGGAACAGACGGGTACGCATTTCCCAACGGAATACGTTTGCCCATTGGTTGCACAAGATAGGCAGGTCGCGGTAAGACTGAATCCAGTTACGGTATGTATTCCATATAATGGTCTCCGAAGTCGGGCGAATGATCAATTCCTCTTCCAGTTTAGCTGCCGGATCTACGACAACCCCCGTACCGTCATGATTTGTCTTCAAACGATAGTGAGTAACCACGGCGCACTCCTTGGCGAATCCTTCCACGTGCTCAGCTTCTTTGCTTAAGAAAGACTTCGGGATCAGCAAGGGGAAATAAGCGTTCACATGACCGGTTTCCTTGAACATATCGTCTAGGATACGTTGCATCTTCTCCCAGATAGCATATCCGTAAGGCTTGATCACCATACAACCACGCACGGCGGAATTCTCCGCCAAATCTGCCTTAATTACCAAATCTTGGTACCACTGCGAATAGTTTACACTTCTCGGTGTAAGTTCTTTCAGCTCTTTTGCCATTTCTTTATATTTCTAAATTATACTGTTTTCCTTAATCTGAATAAGTAATGGGTTGCAAAGGTAAGAAATAATCGTATATCTTTGTAAAAACTATATATAGATAATATCATGAATATACACAAGATCACACGTTACTTACTTATGTTATGTGCATTTACGTTCTTAACTCTCACGGCGAAAGGGCAAGATGGAGAGCCTTTGCGACTGGCCGTGGCAGGAGTATCCCACGGACATCTATGGGAGGTGATAAGCCGTTTGGATAGAGGCGATTTCAAGATTGTAGGAGTCGCCGAAAAAGATGATTACTTACGGGAACATAACGGTCTGCGGGATAAGCTGGATCCTAACCTATTCTATGCGGACCTTGGCGAGATGCTGGATAAGACCCATCCGGAGGCAGTCATCGTATACGAGCCGATCCACGACCATC
>OJMG01002367.1_pt1 | contig 16100 bp, 10 predicted proteins | sample 1597141 | NCBI WGS metagenome assembly OJMG01 (sample SAMEA2452119, study PRJEB22498) | human gut metagenome | biome: human feces; feature: human gut; material: feces | place: Australia | collected 2012 | reverse complement strand
CTGGTTTTCGGCGGACTGGGGCGGCGCCGGACGATGATCGTCTTCTCGGCCTCGAAGAAGGAGTTCGTCGACGCGATGTTCGAGCGCCTCGAAAGCAAGGACTATTCGGTGATCTCCTACGAAGTCGAGACCCAGCGCACTTCCGACGGAGTGGTGCACCGCGCCACGATCGTCATCCGGGCCAAGGGGCAGGCCAGCGAGGAGGGGTATATCGACCTGCTGCGCGCAAATCCGGACATCACTGTCGAAAAGATCGTCTGACGCTGTTTTCGCCGTCACGGTCTCCGCTTTCGTTTTTCTTCGTCGCTTTACATGAAGGTGCAGGCGTTTTCGCTTTCCGGCGGAATTGTCCGGGAGTCTTTTTTATTGTCTGATGAACCAGCCGGATGGCATTCGATTTGCAGATTGGCCGCCTGTATCTGAAAAAGATGTAAATATCTGATATGGATGCATATGTTTGATTTGCAAAAAATATTTTAATATTTAATTTTGCGGTGTTTTTGTATGCGATACGCTGAAAGTTGAATGTTATTTGACTGAAAATATTTTTCACTTGTTTTATTATTTGAATAATTATTTGCTTATGAGAACCTTGCAGAAAAGAGGGGGGGGGATATCAGGTCCCCGAAATTGAGATTGTCGATGTAAAGGTCGAGGCGGGATTTGCCGTGTCGACCGAGACCGGAGAGTCTGCTTCCGGAGGATGGGGCATGACGGATGATTCCGGAGACGGCGAGTGGGAATAACATTATCTAATTCCAAATTTACGGTAAAGTCATGAAAAAACTTTGGATGATTGCAGGTTCGGCATTGGTGATGTCCGCCTGCTCGGATAATGTCGCTGAAATGAATCCCGCTCCGGCCGGAAATAACGATTTCGTCACGCTGGCCGAGATCTCGGCAAGCCTGCCTGCGACGCGCGCGTATCTCGAAGACGTTGAGTTCGGTGCGGGTAAAGAGGTTAAAACGTTTTGGTCTTCGGGCGATTGTATTACCGTCTGGAGCGAGCAGGAGCCGGAGAGGCTGCTGCTGTACCGTCTGAAATCCGGAGCGGATACTCCGAATGCGGTTTTCGAAGTTGTGGGTAACGAAGAGGGTGTCCACGGTACTCAATTCTATGCTTTGTACAACGGTTCTTCGAGCGCCTCGAAGCAGATTACGCTGAACTCGGTGCAGAATAACAATATAAACCGGCCTTCGAACAATATCGCCGAGGGTGCGGCTCCGATGGCTGCTTATGCGGCGGTGGAGGACGGCAACCTTTCGAATGTCAGGTTCGCCTTTAAGAACCTGTGCGGTATTATGGCCGTTACGCTGACTACCGATGCTGATGCTGCATTGGGTTCGATTACACTCAATTCGACGGCGAATCTTACCGGTAGCGGTGAAGTGAGGTTCGTCAACGGTGAGCCGTCGTTCCGTATCGGGGCGAATGCCGGTAAGTCGATTTCGCGCGAACTCGGTAACTATAAAGTGAAGGGTGGGGAGCCTAACACGTTCTATTTTGTCGTTCCTGCCCAATCTTATGGCTATCTGGCGCTGGATGTCATGTCTTCAACGAATCCCAAACCTGTTTGGTTCAGAACGCGCACCATTGCCGATGGCCTTTCTGTTGGTGCCGGAAGCATAACGCGAATTGCAAACGTTACGGTCAGAACCGTTGCACCGCATGTTTATAAAGTGGGCGACATCTATCCTAACGGCGCTGCCGGCGGCGATGTTAAAGGCATTGTCTTTGAGGCCGCACAGGACGGGCAATCCGGTAAGATTGCTGCGCTGAAGGACTGCTCGGTGAATGGTACGGAGGTGTCCGACGAGATCGGTACGTATTATTGGTATAGTTGGGGTCCCTCTACTGCTGTGCTGAATTCGATTTCGGACGGTAAGGCGAATACGGATGCCGTTCGGGGAAATTCTGCAAATTATCCTGCTTTTGCCGCAGCGCTGGCTTTGGGCGACGGTTGGTATCTGCCTGCAAGAGACGAGTTGTCAACTCTTTTCGATATGCAAGGCGAACTTATCAATAAGGGCGGCTATCAGGAGATGCTGGGTATTGCCTATTGGAGTTCCACGCTGACGGGTAGTGCGCGAGCCAAGAAAATCAATTATTACGACGCTGTGGAGGCGGCTATGGCGACTGTTTCGCTCTCCAGCCAGTCTACCGTCGAGGGTTCGGTCCGTGCAATCGCACAATTCGAGATAAAATAAACATACGCTCTGTATAATTAGAAGCCCGGCCTCGCAGGCCGGGCTTTTAATTACCCCCCCCCTCCTCCGGTTTTTTCGGAAACCGTTTCGCCTCTTGCAGGCCCGGAGCGTTATCCTGCCGCTATTGCCTCGCTTGCCCCACCTGCGAGGATTGCTGCCTGCGACGCAGGCGTCCTGTCGCTTTCCTTGAATCCGCATTTAGCGAAACGTTTCGCTGACGGAGAATTTAACCGGGGCGATGGAATCGCCGTGCTGTTTCTTTCGAGACGAAAATAAATATGACACGAATGCGAGGCTGTTTGTTTGATGCTCCCGGCATTTACTATTTTCATCTCTTGAATATCGACAATTTGTTCCATATCATCTTTTTTCGTGCGATCAGACAGGCTCCTATAACTCCGGCATCGCCCCCTAACCGCGAAGGAACGATGGACAGTTGTTGGGTCATCAGCCGAAGCGAATATTTATGCACGGCAAGCTTCACAGGCTGTAAAAAGTAGTAAGGAGCAATTTCTGACATTCTGCCGCCAATGATGATACGATCGGGATTCAAAAGGTTGATCAATCCGGCCAACTGATGCCCAAGCTCACCCCCGGCCTGCGTCACCAACTCAATGCAAAGCGGGTCTTCCAGTTTCGCAGCTTCAATAATGTCCTCTATCGTAATCATGTTTCCGTTCCACACCTTTTTAGAAAGAACCGACGCCTCGTGATTGTAGATTCTTTCTACGAGTTTACGGCAAACGGCGCTTCCCGAGATTTCCGTTTCAATGCATCCTTTTTTTCCGCAATGACACATCACGTTGTTTTCATACATGTGGATATGTCCGAATTCTCCCGAATAGCCGTCCTTTCCATAATATATTTCTCCATTTATGATAATGCAGAGTCCCAGTCCCCATCCGATATTGACATAAATCACATTCTCCTGCGAGGCATTGTTTTCGGATACATACTCGCCGTAAGCCATCGCTTTGGTGTCGTTCTCGATGAAAACCGGAATGCCCAAACGTTCGTTGAGCAAAAGAGTCAGTGGCACTTCGCGTGTCTCCTCGAAATTGAAAATCGTGGCGCTCGTTCCTAAATGCGAATTGACCCGCCCTCCAATATTGAAATTGACGCCCGCTATTTTGCCGGCGTTCTGACTTTGAAACTTTAGCATGAACTGCGAAATATGCGTACATATTTCATCCAGTTTATTATGTGTATTTTCGAAGCGAAAATCTGTGATGCGCTCTATGCAAACCATATCCCCCGTAAGGTTCATAAGCCCGATTATCAACTCGAAAGGCTTGAGGTCGACACCCAAAAAATAGTAGGTTCCGGATTTCACCCGATAAAGGACTGGATTTCGTCCCCGTTTATTGGTCTTCAAACAGTCTCCCTTTTCCAAAATATCCTCCGCATAGAGTTCGGAGACATACTTGGCTATTGTCGTGACGCTGAAGCCGGTTTGGCTGGCGATGTCGGGAATGATGAATTGCCCTTTCTGAAAAATGGAGTTCAGAATGATGTTTCGTACAAAACAACCCAGATCGCTGTCGTGGGATGCGGATGTAAAAGGAGGTAACATTGTCCTTGCCATTATTTGGTGTGCCTGACAAAAATAGTAAATCGAAAAGAAATAAAAAACAGATTGTATAAATAATCGCTCTATTTAAAAAGTTTGCTTTGTAAATATATGGAATGATAGTAGGATTTAATATATTGTTTTTTAGTATATTGTGCTTGATATTTCGGCTGATGTATTTTGGTAAATAAAAAAAAGTATCTTTTTTAAATGGTTTTGCTCTTCGGATTATCAGGCACATTGGAAGAATCCTTTCTATTTTTGTTTTGAAAAGGTGAAATCAAATCGTACAAAAGCGACCTGCCCGAAATTCTTAATTTTTAAAATGTACGAAGAAAAGGTGTCCGAACCAAAACTCAATGCTGACTGAAATATGAAACTGAAAATTCTTGGCTTCGCTCTGCTTGCTGTCTGCGTCTGCGCCGTGTGCTGTATGTGCGGCAGCGATTCGAAAACGCCCGACTATGAATTTCCCGACGGACCCGATCCTGATCCCGACCCTCAACCGGGCGATTATCCTGCCGGACTGACCGTAACCGAGTTTGCGGACGATCTGGGCGGCGGAAAACAATGCCTCGGATTCGTGGCCGTGGCCGATCTGAAAGCCAATCCCAAACTGCGCTTCAACGCCGTGCATCTGCCTCAACAGAAAACTCCGTCGCGCATTCATGCCGAATTCGCTTCGGCCAACCGGGGAACGGCCTGTGTGACGACCAATGCCGGGTATTGGTGGGCCGGAAATTCGTTGAGCCTGCTTGTTACCGGCGGTGCCGTCAAGTCGATCGAGAATCAGACGGTGACACGCAACAACCAGACGGTTTATCCCGTGCGTTCTTCGTTCGGGCAGATGGCGTCCGGAGGGTTCGAGACGCACTGGATTTACTGCGTGCTCGACGACGGCAACAAGCCTTATGCCTTCCCGTCCGCACTCGACAACGACGAACGTACGAATACGTATATGTCCGCGCCGCCGACTTCGAAGACGCCCGGCGCGGCGCTCTGGACTCCGCAGGAGGCGGTCGGAGGCGGTCCGATGCTGGTCCGGGAGGGGAAGAACGTCGCCGTGGAGAACTATTGGAAAGAGGTGTTCGACGGCGGCGGCATCGCCGGGACTTCGCGTCAGCCGCGTACGGCGATCGGCGCCACAGCGGACGGCAAACTGATCCTGCTCGTGTGCGACGGGCGCAATATGCGGGGCAGCGCCGGATTTACGCTGGCGGAGCTGGCCGACAAGCTGATCGCACTGGGAGCGGTCGATGCGGTCAATCTCGACGGCGGCGGATCTTCGACCATGGTCGGCAGCGACGGCAAGGTGCTCAACCGTCCCAGCGACACGGGCAGCGCCGAGGTGATCGTCGAGCGCAAAATTTCGACGGCGGTCGTCATCTCCGAAGTGAACTAATCCATAAAGAATCATATGAAGAAACTTCTCCTCATCTGGCTGGCAGCCTTTGCTGCCGTCTCCTGCGCGCAGGAAAAACAGCCGTCGAAACCGCTTTACATGTGGTTTGACTGCGAAGCCAATTATGCGACTTTGAGTCATCCCGATTCGATTCGTTACTATGTGTCCAAAATCCACGACATGGGCTTTACCGATGTCGTGGTCGACGTGAAGTCGATCATGGGCGAAACGCTCTACAAGAGCGATATAGCGCCTTACATGGGCGAATGGGAGGGTGTGACCCGTCCTGAAAACTACGATCTGCTGGGTTATTTCATCGAGGAGGGACACAAGCTGGGCATGCGCGTGCACGGGTCGCTCAACGTGTTTGCCGGCGGTCACAACTATTTCGACCGGGGAATCATCTACGGCGATCATGCCGACTGGCAGTCGCAGGTGTACACCGAAGGGAAAATCGTGCCCATCAGCGAAATAAAGAGCAACTACAACGGCATGCTCAACCCGGCGAATCCCGAAGTGCAGGAGTACGAGCTGGCGATTCTGAAGGAGTTCGCCGGGAAGTATCCCGATGTGGACGGCATCGTCTTCGACCGGGTGCGTTTCGACAATATCACCTCCGATTTCAGTCCGCTGTCGAAGGAGCTTTTCGAAGCTTACGCCGGAACGAAAGTCGCCGATTATCCCGGTGATATACTCCGCTGGACGCAGGATGCCGACGGCAAGTGGAGCTGGTCGCAAGGCCCGCTGTTCCGCAAGTGGATCGAATGGCGCGCATCGGTTATCAAGGACTTCGTGACCGAAGCCCACAGGCAGCTCAAGGAGATCAATCCCCGGCTGCTGATCGGCGACTATACGGGCGCATGGTACCCGACCTATTATTACGTGGGCGTCAATTGGGCCAGCGAGCAGTTCGATCCCGCCCGCTATTTCGATTGGGCGACGCCCGAATACAAGAATACGGGTTATGCCGACCTGCTCGACATCTATATGACCGGACTTTACTATACGCTGGTTACCAAAGCCGAAGTCGACAAGGCCAACGGAGCCGTGGGGCAGCGTACCGAAGCGGGAATGTCCGACGAACAGAATTACTGGTACTGCATCGAGGGCGGCGCCGAATGGGCGAAGAAAATCACCTGCGGCGTGGTTCCCGTGACAGGCTCGATCTACGTCGAGCAGTACGAGGGCGACGCAGCGCAATTCACCCGCGCTGTGGCGCAGGCGCTCCGCGACACCGACGGACTGATGATCTTCGATATCGTCCATATCATCAACCGCGGCTGGTGGTCGGAGCTGGCGGCCGGAATCGCCGAAGGAAGCAACTGATCTGCAACCAATATAAAACAACTAAAAACTTAACCTTAAATGTAATTCTATGAAAGAGTTCTTCTCTATTTTCAAGAATTCCCTGACAAGGAAGTGCATGGCGCTTCTGATGTCATTGCTTGTTGTCGGTGCGGCTTCCGCCCAGACGCGGGTGACGGGAACGGTTACGGATGAGAGCGGGCACCCTCTGATGGGCGTAACTGTTATCGTCGTAGGTACCAATACGGGTGCCATTACCAACCTCCAGGGTCAGTATTCCATCGCTGCTAAACCTGGCAACACATTGGAGTTCCAGTATTTAGGTATGGTGTCCGAGCGAAAAACCGTGGGGGGGGAATTACCTCCATTGATGTTTCTCTCAAGGAAGACTCTGCCAGAGTCGATGAAGTCGTTGTCGTCGGTTACGGTACGATGAAACGCGCGAGCATTACGGGCGCCGTTTCGCAAATCGACGGCAAGGAACTGCTCAAGGCGCCGATGGGAAATGTGACGAATATGCTGGGCGGGCGTGTCGCCGGCGTGGTGGCCTTGCAGCAGTCGGGACAGCCCGGCAGCGACGGCGCCAGCATTTTGGTGCGAGGCAGCGGCGCAAAGTACATTGTGGACGGTGTAGCCCGCGATTTCAGCCAGATTGATCCCAATGATATTGAAAGCGTTTCGGTGCTCAAAGACGCGTCGTCGGCTGCGATTTACGGTATGGATGCCTCGGCTGTCATTATCGTGACGACCAAAAGGGGCAAGGCCGCTCCGGCCAAGATCTCCTACACCGGCACTTTCGGTTTGAGCCAGAATGCCGTAATGCTCGAAATGCTCGACGGTCCGGGGTATGCCTATTGGTATAACAAAGCCCGTGAAATGGACGGAGACACGCCGATTTTCACGCAGCGCCAGATCGACATGATGCTCAACGGCGATCCGAGCGACGGCTGGGGCAATACGAACTGGTATGAAAAGACTTTCGGTACGGGGTACAACCAGTCGCACAACCTCAATGTGACGGGCGGCAACGAGCGGATCAAGTACTTTACTTCGATCGGTTACTTCGATCAGGAGGGCAATGTGAAGAATTTCTCGTTCGACCGTATTAATATCCGTTCGAATATCGAAGCCAAGATCGCCAAGAACTGGACGATGGCCGTGGATCTGGCCGGTCGTGTGCAGCGCAGCAATCGTCCCGGATTTTCGGGCGATCCCGCCGATTGGAACAATATCGCGCAGCAGGCTATGCGTGCGCATCCTTACGTGCCCGAAAATTATAACGGGCTGCCTGTTTCGACCAATACTTCGAGCGCTACCGTAAGTCCGCTCGCTTCTTCCGAGGAGTCGGGTTATGCAAAAAGCAATACGTTCTATTTTCAGTCGAATGTTTCGCTTAAATATGATTTTCCTTTCCTGAAGGGTTTGTCTGCGAAATTCATGGTGGCCTATGACTATTCGCAGACCTATTCCAAGATTTATTCCACGCCTTTCCGTACGATGGTTGCAACGCTTCCCACGACTCTTGACGGCAATATTTCCTATGCTGAAAACTGGGATTCGCGTAAAAAATCCGAAAATTCGCTGACGGAGGGGCTTACGCGCAACACGCAGATTACGACTAACGCTTCGCTTAATTATGCCAACACCTTCGGGAAGCATAATGTTTCTGCAATCCTGCTGATGGAGACCTACTCTAACGACGGCAATAATTTCAGCGCTTACGGAGAAGGATTTTCGATCAAGGAACTTGCCGAACTCAAATACGCCAGCATTCCCGACAAGATGTCGATCAACGGTATGAGCTCCGTTGCGCGCAAAGCCGGTTTCGCGGCCCGTGTCAATTACGATTATGCCAATAAGTATCTTGTCGAATTGTCGTGCCGGTATGATGGCAGTTATCTGTTCGGCGGTATGGTTGATGGAAAACGCTGGTCTCCTTTCCCTGCCGCATCGGTCGGTTGGAGAATATCTAATGAGCCTTGGTTCGATTCCAAAGCGATCGACAACTTGAAGTTGCGTGCAAGTATCGGTCTTACGGGTACGACGGGTATCAGCGCTTATTCGTATTTGAATACATTAGGCTTTCTGGATACTCCGGCCGTTGTCCTCGGAGGCGTCGGTGTCGACGGAATGCTTACTTCGAGTTTGGCGAATGAGAATCTGACATGGGCGAAGAATCTGCAATATAACGGAGGATTCGACCTGTCCATGTGGGGCGGCAGACTGGGTGTTGAGTTCGATGTATTCTATAAATACATCTATGATATTCTGAGTGGTGTGACTGCCACCTATCCCAGCTCTTTCGGCGGTTATTATCCGAAGTATGAAAACAGCAATAAACAAGCTCATAAGGGTTTTGAGATTACGTTGAGCCACCGTAACCGTGTCGGAGATTTCAATTACAACGTGAGTCTGACCGGTACATACACCAAGCGTAAATGGCTGCACTATAACGATGCCGCCAATACGCCCGATTGGCTCAAGCTTACGGGTAAGGAGGTCGGCGCCCAGGTCGGCTTTATCTCCGCCGGTTTGTTCCAGAGCCAGGAGGAGATCGACAATTCTCCGACGATTGTGGGTAAAGCCGTTCGTGTGGGCGATATTAAGTATGTCGATCGCAACGGCGACGGTGTGATTTCCTATGAACAGGACCGCGGTTATGTCGGGGCCGCCGCTTATCCCAAATTTGTGGGAGGCCTTTCTTTTTCGGGTGATTGGAAAGGCATTGACCTCTCTTTCCTGTTTCAGGCAGGCTTGGGCCGGGATGTGGCTCTGACGGGTGTGTACAGCGGAGGAATCATGGACAACACGCAGATGACCAAGCCGTTCTATCACGGAGGCAATTCGCCGAAATACCTTGTGGAGAACTCTTGGCGGGAAGATAACACCAATGCCGAATTCCCGCGTCTGAGTATCGTGCAGGCCAGTTCGAATAATGCCTATTCTTCGACTTTCTGGTATCGCAGCGGCGATTATCTGCGTCTGAAGAATTTGCAGATCGGATACACCTTCCCGCAGAAATGGATGAGCCGGATCGGCATCGACCGTCTGCGTATCTATTTCGAAGGACAGAACCTTTGGACTGTCAGTGAACTGACCAAATTCAACATTGATCCTGAACAGCCCGGTGTGTCGAACGGTTATTATCCGCAGCAGCGTATCTTCTCGTTCGGTGTAAACTTGGCATTCTAACATGAAAAACGGAGAAATTATGAAAACAGGAATTAAAATAGCCATGATGTCGTTGCTGACGTTCTCTTTAGTCGGTTGCAACGATTTCCTCGATACCACGCCGCATGACAGTATCTCGGACAAGGTGGTTTGGAACGATATACACACGGCGACGCTTTACCTTAACGGTTTTTATCCGTATATTGACCGTTACGGACAGTTCGGCTCCGCCCAGTTTCAAGGTAATCTGACCGAGGGACTTACCGAAACTTTCAAATACGGTTCGTACGTTCCGGGCAATAAGGCCGGAGACTCCAATAATTATGTGTTTACGCCTGAAACGATGTCGTCGACGGGCAACCTGCTCGATGCGTGGACGGGTGGATATGAGCGTATCCGCCGTATCAATGAGTTCTTGGAATCCATGCGGAAGCATTCCACGTTCTCGGCGGAAGAGAATGCTAAACTTGAGGCGCAGGCCCGTTTTTTCCGCGCATTCGTCTATTTTCAGTTGGCCAAACGGCATGGAGGGGTAATCCTCTATACGGATATGAATCTCCAGAAGAATAAAGACCGCAGCTCTGCCTCCGAGACCTGGGATCTGATTGCCTCGGACCTCAAGTATGCGGCTTCGGTATTGCCGGTGCGCTGGGACGCGGCCAACAAGGAGCGTGTGACGCGCGGCGCGGCTTGGGCCATGCTTGCACGGACGATGCTTTATGCCGAACGCTGGCAGGATGCCAAAGACGCGGCGGATTCGGTTTTCAAGTTGCAGGTCTATTCTTTGACCGATAAGTACGAGGATGCTTTCAAAGGGGGGAATAGTGAGTCGATTCTCGAATACAACTATCTGGTAACGGGTCCCAATCATACTTTCGATAACGACTATGTTCCTTACGGCGATATGGACAACGACGGAGGTAAAGGCTGCCCGACGCAGGAGATGGTCGAATCGTATCAGTCGAAGGACGGCAAAACCGTAGATTGGAGCAAATGGCACGGCGAGACGACCGAGTTGCCTCCTTACGATCAGCTGGAACCCCGTTTCGCTGCGACGGTTCTTTATCACGGAGCGCAATGGAAGGGGCATACAATGACCAACAGCGTTGGAGGTACTTACGGGCAGTATATGGATTATCGTAGCGACACCTATCCGAAGGGACGTACTACTACCGGTTATTATCTGCGCAAATACCTCGATGAAAGCCACACCGATTTTTCGGTTATCAAGGTCAGCACGCAGACTTGGGTGGAACTTCGTCTGGCTGAAATTTACCTCATCCGTGCCGAGGCGAACTATCGTTTGGGCGCTTCGGGGGCCGCTTTGGAGGATGTCAATGCCGTGAGACAGCGTCCCGGTGTGAATCTGCCCGCTCTTTCGGGCCTTTCGGGGAACGATCTTTTCAAAGCGATACGTCAGGAACGCAAGATCGAACTGGCGTATGAAGGGCACCTCTATTGGGACATGCGCCGCTGGAAACTCGCCGACAAGGAGTATAACGGTTACCGTGTGCACGGACTGAAGATCACGCCGCATCAGGGCGCTTTCAAATTCGAGTATGTGGATTGTGATTTGCAGGACCGTAAATTCCTGGCGAAGACCTACGTATTCCCGATTCCTTACGATGAGTTGGCGAACAACTCGGCTATCGAACAGTATGACGAGTGGAAATAAATCTTGAATTACAATTATGAAAAATACCATATTTTCTTTCCTGACGGCGGCCGGTCTGCTCTTTGCGGGCTGTCACCAGCCCGACGAGCTGTTGCCTTCCGTGTCGCGTAACGGCATCAACAGCGTAACCGCCCAATTCGTAAAGAACAATAGCGAGGGGGCAGCCGAATTTTACGGCGAATTCAAAGGATATCCGGCGGAGGGCAGCGATGAGATCACGGTCGAGATTCCGTGGTTTTATCCGGAGAGCAGCGATGATGTCGTGAGCGGTAAGATGCTCGACAAAATGCGCATCAGCCTGAATCTCGACGACAATGTTACGGTGGACCCTGCGGTCCTTTATATGAATTTGAACGAGGACAACTATATTACGGTTACCGATCAGCTCAAGCAAAAGAAGGTTTATAAAGTCAGGGGGCGGATCGTGAAGAGCAAAGCCTGTCTGCTGGAGGAGCTGTCGCTTCCGTCGCAGGGTTTGAACGCCATCATTGATCAGGAAACCAAAGAGGTGTCGCTGATCGCAGCCGGTAATATCGAACCTTGTACGGGAACCTACCGGCTTTCGTATCATGCTACGATTTCACCCGATCCGGCAACGACGGTTATCGACTGGAATGCGTCGCCCAAGCTGACCGTCACTGCGTATGACGGGGTAAGCAAGACGGTTTACACCGTTAAGAAAGAGGTTCCGGCGAAGGTTCCGACCGGTATTCGTTCGGGCAGTCAGAAGAACCTGTTCGTTTCCGAAACGTTCAAGACTGATTACGGAATGAGCGGAACGACGAATTATACGCTGGGCATTTTGGGCGATCACTTGCTTATTTGCTCCGGCGAGAGCGAGATCGTTTATGTCAACAAGCTTACCGGTGTCAAGGCCGGAACGGTGAATATGGGCGGCATCAATCTCGGTGGAGGCGCTATCACTTCGGATGAAGCCAACCATATCGTGATGTGTTCGATTGCCGCCAACGGTGCGTCGCAGACCATTTATCGTCTGGATCATGTTACCGATACCCCGAAGGAGGTCATGACCTGGTCGAATGCCACGGGCGGTAAGATCGGCAGCAAGATTTCGATCAAGGGCGATATAGACGCAGACGCCGTCGTCACGATCAACTGCTGGGCTTGGGCAAGTCCCGCAAACTGGAGTTCGTTCGTTCGTATCATCGTGACCGATGGCGTCTGGGGTACTCCCGAAAAGGTTACGATTGCGGGTTGCGGACTCTGGAACGGCGGCAATGTCGATGTGGAATATCTGTCGACGGATATTACCGGACCTTATTTCAAAGCCAGCTATTCGACCAATGGGGCGGAGTGGATCGACGGAGCGACCAATTCGCGTGTGGCATTTATCGACAAAGGCGCGAACGACGCCAATTCGAATTTTGCCAATGTGTCGTGCGCCGTCTTCAATAAGAGTCCGTTCGTCGCCGTGTTCGGCGGTTCGCACTTCGCTTACAGTGCATCGCGTGCCATCCTGCTCGATGTCGGAGACCGCAATCTCTTCACCGGGACGTTCGACAATACGAAAGCCAAGATCTATGCGTCGACGCCTAAATATCTGGCTGTTTCCGGAACGGCGAGCTGCGATATCCTGCTGAGCCAGTCGTCTGACGGTTATTATCTCTATCTTTACTGGATCGGCGGAAATACCAACTATATCCGTGCCGAACAGTGGGATTGTGTCGACAAGTAACATCCCTTCTGCCTGCATCCCTCTGACCGGGGATGCAGGTCCTAAAACAAGCATAATTTTGAAGATGAAAAAGAATATCAAATGGTTTGCGGCGGTTCTGGCGGCGTTGACGCTGGGATACGGGGCTGTTTCGTGCGGTTCGGATTCGAAGGAACCCGAATGGGAGTGGCCCGATCCCGACCCCGATCCCGATCCGGAGCCGGGGGTGGAGAAACCCCGGTTCATCTGGGTCGATGCCGCCGCCAACTTTCCCGATTTCGCCAACAGCAAGGAGAATATACTGCGCGATCTGACCAAGGCCCGGGAGGCCGGATTCACCGATATCGTAGTCGATGTGCGGCCTACTACCGGCGACGTGCTTTTCCGTACGTCGGTGGTCGATCAGGTGGAGTGGCTCGGCGCATGGCTGCCGGGCGGATATTCCAAAGTCGAACGCACGGCCACATGGGACTACCTGCAGGCGTTTATCGACGCCGGAAAGTCGCTCGACCTGCGCATTCACGCCGCGATCAATACCTTTACGGGGGGCAACCAGACTTCGCTGGGCGGCGCCGGAGTCGTTTTTCGGGATGAGGCCAGGCGGGCATGGACGACCGATCTGAATTTGGCGGGCGGCATTACGAACATCATGTCCACTTCGCAGTCCGCCAAGTTCTTCAATCCGGTATTGCCCGAAGTGCAGGAGTATCTCTGTTCGATGCTCAAGGACCTCGCGGCCTATGACGGACTGGCGGGAATCTTCCTCGACCGGGGGCGCTTCGACGGATTTACCAGCGATTTCTCGAATTATACGCGCAAGGAGTTCGAAAAGTATATCGGCCGGTCGGTTGCCAGCTTCCCCGCCGACATTCTGCCTGCGGGCCATACTTCGGGCATACCCTCGCCGGAGCCTGTGCATATGAAGCAGTGGCTCGAATTCCGGGCGAAGGTGATTCACGACTTTATGGAGAAGGCGCGCGCCGCCGTCAAGTCGGTCAATCCGTCGGTCAAGTTCGGCGTATACGTCGGGGGCTGGTATGCCAGCTACTATGATGTGGGCGTCAATTGGGCCAGCCCCGATTACGACACTTCGTCCAAATTTTCGTGGGCTACGAAAAAATATGTGGATTACGGCTATGCTGACCTGATGGACCAGATGCTGATCGGGGCCTATGCCTCTCCGGCGCGTGTTTACGGCACGACCGAATGGACCATGCAGGGATTCTGCCTGCTGGCGAAGGAGCGTACGATGGGAGCGTGCCCGATGGTGGCCGGCGGCCCCGACGTGGGAAACTGGGATGCCGACGACAAGGTGCCGCAGGAGGAGGAGAACCGGGCCATCACCGCCTCGGTCGCCGCCTGCATCAATGCCTGCGACGGTTATTTCCTGTTTGATATGATTCACCTGAAAAAAGCCGATCAGTGGTCTTATGTCAAGACCGGTATCGACGGCGTAATTAAAAAAGACTGATTGAGAAACGCATCGTAATATTGTTTTTGGCCGCCCTTTTCGCGGCATCCGGCGCTTCGGCGCAGAAATTCCATAACGCCTACTACGATACCCGCCGTGCGGCCCACGACGAAGAGGGGCTGCAACAGGGGGCGATCGTCTTTCTCGGCAACAGCATTACCGAGCAGGGGTGGTGGAGCCTGCTGCTCAAACGCGGCGACGTCGAGAACCGCGGCATCGGCGGCGACAATACCTTCGGCATGATCGACCGTCTGCCCGACATCCTGAAAAGCAAGCCCCGCAAAATCTTCCTGATGGCGGGCATCAACGACCTGACGGGCGGACAGCCCGTCGATACGATCGTGATGAACATCACCCGCATGGCGGACATGGTGCACGAGGCCGTTCCCGGCTGCCGGCTCTATATTCAGAGCGTGCTGCCGGTCAATACCCGGCGGCTGGCCTATCCCGGACTCAAGGGGCATAATCCGCAGGTGCGGACGCTCAATGCGCGGTTGGTGCAGTTGTGCGACGCCAAGCCGTGGTGTACGTTCGTCGATCTGGTGCCGCTGCTTTCCGATGCCGACGGCGAACTGCGCATCGACCTGACGAAGGACGGAATCCACCTCCACCCCGTGGGGTATGTGATCTGGACCGATTACCTCAAGAAACAGAAATACCTGAAATAACACGTCTTGCAGATGGAAAGGCGAGCTTATGCGGTCGATTTGCTGCGAGGGTTGGCTATCGTGGGAATGGTGCTGTCGGGACAGATCCTATGGCACGCCGAACTTCCTGCATGGCTGTTCCATGCGCAGGTGCCGCCACCGTCGTTCCGTTTCGATCCGTCGGTGCCGGGAATTACGTGGGTCGATCTGGTCTTCCCGTTTTTCCTCTTCTCGATGGGGGCCGCTTTCCCGCTGGCCCTGCGTAAGCGGCTGGAGCAGCGGGGTGAATCGGTGGCGTTGATCCTGACGGTCGTGGTGCGCAGGTGGGCGTTGCTGGCGCTTTTCGCCGTTGCCCTCGCCAACCTGCGTTCCGGGGTGACGGGAACGCTGCCGGGATGGGGTTCCTCGCTGCTGCAACTGGCGGGCTGGGGCTGTTTTTGTGCGCTCTTCATGCGCATTGACCGGTTTTCGGACCGGCAGAACCGCATGGTCTGTCTGTCCGGCGTCGCCGGCATCGCAGCCCTGCTGGCGGCCGCCCGGTGGGGCTGGGGGCTGCCCGTCTCGGCGGAGCGGAGCGACGTCATCATTCTGGTCCTTGCAAATATGGCGCTCTTCGGCAGCCTGGTGTGGCTCTATACGCGGAACAACCGGCTGGCGCGCCTGGGGGTGCTGGCGCTGCTGGCGGCCTTGCGTCTGGGCAGCGGCGTCGAAGGTTCGTGGAACGAAGCGTTGTGGAACTGGTCGCCTGTGCCGTGGCTTTTCCGCTTCGACTACCTGAAATACCTTTGTATCATCATTCCCGGCACGATTGCGGGAGACCGTATCTATGAATGGATGACGCACGGCGGCGAAGATGCGCCGGGGGCGTCCCGGCGGCGTGAGGTCTGGACCCTCGTCCTGCTCGTGACGCTGATATGTCTGAATATGTGGGGGCTTTTCGCACGGCAGCTGGTCGTGAATCTCGCGGCGGGCGTCC
>OJMG01002363.1_pt1 | contig 16116 bp, 10 predicted proteins | sample 1597141 | NCBI WGS metagenome assembly OJMG01 (sample SAMEA2452119, study PRJEB22498) | human gut metagenome | biome: human feces; feature: human gut; material: feces | place: Australia | collected 2012 | reverse complement strand
TTGTTTTGTTACGCTTTTTAAAGCGTTTTACAAGCGGTCGTGTCACAATCAGCGAAACTAGTGACACGACAAGGAACACCGCCGACTGGATTGTGATATCACTTGTGAATATAGTTGTTATTGCGGCACAAACCGAGCCGAGAACAAACCATATTGATACAAGCTGTGTTGTAAAGCCTTCGCAAAGCAACATGAATATTGCAAGGCCTATCCACACTATCGGCATATACTGCTCCATAGGGCTGTCACCCCCATTTTCGCATAATTTTAACACAATATTGTATAATAGTCAAACCATTTTATTGCTATTTTATGCATTCTCTGTCAGATAAATTCATTTAACTAATCTCCCAAAATGTACAATAAAAAAATCACCTCCTATGATAATTTCTTTCTTATCATAGGAGGCTGTAGTCTGATGATGTACTATATATTTCAAGGAATTCGTCGAATGTGTAGTAATAATATAAAATTTCTCAGTTTGGATATTTTTGAGATATGGAGGTTCAAATGAACCTCCATATAACGATTATATTTGCTCACACTAAAAAACCATCAAATGAAATTAACAATGCGTAAGAAGATACCATTACAGCTGAAATTAAAGCACAAAGGAATTTTTTCATTATTGATAACTCGATTTTTCTAAAAACCAGTAAAAAATCAAATATTAAATTGAATAAAAATGAAATTGCAATTATACCAAACACAAATAGCACGGAACCGCTGTCAGAATAATCAGGCATAAAAGATAACTCCCAAAAATACATAAATAATTTATCTAAGCCCTCATATAACCCATTCGGATTGAAATACTCTGAAATTATAACAACAATCATAAATCCTGTAGTAAAAGATAGGACAGAATATAGAAAAAGTTTTTTAGTGTAATTTTTCGTTAATGTTACCGTATCTGATTTTGTGATTGTTTTGTTCAGTAGTTTTACAGAAAGAAGACTCATTACCAAAGAAATAACTATAAGCAGTATGTAATAAAGAAGAGGTCCAAATGCTGACAATAAAAAGACTTGGCTGTCGTAACTACTCATATTATATCCTCCTTAATTTATAATATACATCATTTGGAATGCATTTTTTGCGCAAACGATATATTTCATTGTAATATACGTGATAACTACCATAATATGTACCTTTTAGTAAAATTTCCATAGACACTTGCACGCAATTGTATCCTGTTCCGTCATAACTTTTAATGATATTCTCATTAGTAGTTTTTAATTTTTCAAGATAATATCGCCCCGCTTTTTTATCATATTTTTTACAACAAACATTATATACAAAAATAGGTTTACCGTTTTCATACACATATTCTTTTAATTGATTAGCATTAGAATTCCAATACATATTATTAACAAGCGAACATGCGTATTCATATGATTTCGTGAAATTTCCCATCATATACAGCCAATTTGTAGCTATACCATCGTGATTTTTCATATAATATTTATCATAACCCACGCGATAACCTACATCCTCATTGTCAGAAATAACATTAGTTGCATACACATAGTAATTATAATTTGGACGAGGATCAAATCCTGTCAAATAGCTGTTCAATTCCGATAGTGAAAAATCATCTTTACCGCAGGGCCTTAAAATAACATGCTTTGATCCCCAATAAAAGTACCACCAATTACGCAAAGAATCTTGCAATAAAAGTGATGTATGACCAGCATAATAGGTAGTATATCCACCATCATAATACCCACCATTATAATTATTTATAACCCATCCAACGGCATTCTCAAATTGCAACCAATAAGCGTCCGTACCCTCGGGATCAATTTGATTTACGGGATTGTTATTGCAGTATGTGAACATATTTGTTCCGAAAATGTCGGTATTAGTATCGCAATAAACATCTGCGTTAATAAATCTGCCTGTAACAGGATCGTAGTAACGGCTTTGGAGATAATACAAGCCTGTTTCATCATCATAAACATAACCACGATAACGGAACGGATTTAATTTTGCTATTCCATAGGTTGTTGTGTCTGTCTGTTTTGTGATTTTACCGAGAGCGTCGTATGTATATGTTACAACAGTATTGCCGTCCTGATTTACTATTTTCACGATATCTCCCTGCAAATTCTTTATGTAATAATACATAGTATCATCAAAAGACATTGCAGTCGGAGTACCGTCTGTATCATAGTAAAAATAAACAGCATTACCCTCGTAGCTTAGTCCGGTCATCACAGACTTGCTGTCATAAAAATATCTGATATCTCTGTCATCTGAACTTTTCGAAGTTCTCATACCGTTAATATCATATTTCATATTGATAAAGCTGTCATTTTGCATCCTAACAGTCTTTAAGTTTCTTCCGTTCTCCCACGAAAAGCTCATTCCGTCACGATATACTAATGGATTTCCGTTTTTATCATATGATATATTATAACCGTTAAATTTATTCATCTGGTCTTTCCAACCACTTGTCCTATAACTATAAGTTTTTTTCTTTTTCAAAGAAATCGGTGACCAGCTGGAAGTTGACAGACTGTATTCTTGAATTGAGGTTATAGGATTAATCATTTAGTATGGGATAATCTTTAATACTATAGCCCATAGTCCATGAATTTGCCAATCCTTTTGGTAAAACATACTTTTTATGATAAGCATATATATAATTATCAGTTGAAATTAGATCTTCCATATCACAATCATCAGATAACTTAGTTAAAGTATTGCTTTTTACATTGTAAATAAACACTCCATTATTATTATTCTCATCTACTTGTCTTATTAATTGAGATTTAACATACGTTACCGATGAAAAAACAATGCCATAACCGTTTGATGTTACAAATTTAACATTATCGTATTCAAAAATTTTCTCTAATTTTTTGTCATCTATATTGATTCTATAAAAAACAGCATGACCTTGTGGAGGCGCAATTAAGAATATTTCAGAATCAGTAAATAATACTTTCGAATTATCTGAGGACGCAAATTCATAACTACTTATCAGAGTGTAATTATTAGACTTATATTTTTCAACTTTAAATGTAGTATTTTGGGTTTCGGTATTATAATATCGGGAAGAAAGAATTATATAATTATCTTTCTTCACAAAATTATTAATGGTATATTTTAAATCCGTTTTTATTTCGCTTACTGTGTCGTCAAAATAATTATAGATTGACAGGGTGTTTCCATTCTTTTGGCTTAAAATATCACCTGTATCGGAAATATAGAACTTTTCTGCACTCCCCAAAAGTTTTTTGTCTTTATTATCTTCATTGCAAAAGTAAAGTTCCTTATTGGTGATATATAGTTTATAGTTCTGACCATCTATATAACTATTTTTTAGATTGGTAATTTCTTTGCCATCATACTTATTATCATTATAAGGAAATAAAAAGCCATTGTTATAATACATATATCCGCAATCTGAAAAATAAAAAGAATCATCACGATCAATTGGCAATATTGCTTGATTTTGAAAAATCAAAAATAATAATATTACAATTATAAAAAATAAAAAGCAAAGTGCTATTACTGATTTTTTCATCATCAATCATCTCCATACAGATAATTTACATTTCCATCGAATAAACCCTTTATACTCAAAAATACTAAGTTTGGTATTGGATCTGTTAGTGAACGATTCAAACAAAAATAAATATATGACACATGATTCCCGTAATAATAACTTGAGTATTTGCCCCTCAATAAAGCATATAAACTCATAGAAACACAACTTTTAAATATCAAGAAATAGTTATCATTACCATGAAAGTGTATCGCATATGTTTTCTTTCCGTTTTCATAAAATGTATCATATTCAACTTTTTCATTTTTTCTAACAGCTAAGTTAACAAATCTATCCAGAATATACGTGAAAGAAGCACAAAAATCACCATACATATATATAGAAGCGTCATACACACCTCCAATATCATACGCTTTAACATAATAATTATGGTGTGGTCTGGGATCAAATCCATATAAATACGAATTTAGCATTTCCAATGAAAAAGCATCATTTCCGCAAGGTCTAAATATAGCATCAGTATCACCCCAATAAAAATACCACCAAGTATTTAGAGCATCCTGTACCATAATTGAAGTATGACCAGCATACGATACAGCGTCAAAATTTTGTAGCCATATAGCATCCGTACCCTTGGGGTCAACTTGGTTTATTGGATCATTGTTGCAATAGTTGAACATATTTGTTCCGAAAATGTCGGTATTAGTATCACAATAGACATCTGCGTTAATAAATCTGCCTGTAACAGGATCGTAGTAACGGCTTTGGAGATAATACAAGCCTGTTTCATCATCATAAACATAACCACGATAACGGAACGGATTTAATTTTGCTATTCCATAGGTTGTTGTGTCTGTCTGTTTTGTGATTTTACCGAGAGCGTCGTATGTATATGTTACAACAGTATTGCCGTCCTGATTTACTATTTTCACGATATCTCCCTGCAAATTCTTTATGTAATAATACATAGTATCATCAAAAGACATTGCAGTCGGAGTACCGTCTGTATCATAGTAAAAATAAACAGCATTACCCTCGTAGCTTAGTCCGGTCATCACAGACTTGCTGTCATAAAAATATCTGATATCTCTGTCATCTGAACTTTTCGAAGTTCTCATACCGTTAATATCATATTTCATATTGATAAAGCTGTCATTTTGCATCCTAACAGTCTTTAAGTTTCTTCCGTTCTCCCACGAAAAGCTCATTCCGTCACGATATACTAATGGATTTCCGTTTTTATCATATGATATATTATAACCGTTAAATTTATTCATCTGGTCTTTCCAACCACTTGTCCTATAACTATAAGTTTTTTCCTTTTTCAAAGAAATCGGTGACCAGCTGGAAGTTGACAGACTGTATTCTTTTATGTCAGTTATATTTCCTGCATTATCATATTCATATTGAGTGTATAAACCGGTATTCGAATCAGCAGCCCAAACCAAGCGTCCTAATTCATCATAAGAATATCTTGCAACAACCTTACTATCTAAGCTGACCGTTGTAATATTTCCGTTATTGTCGTAGGTATAGCTATACTTTGCCAAGACAATATTATTACGCTTTTGCGTCATTGTACCGACAAGGTTAGTTGTTGCATTTTTTGAATTTTTGACATTAGCATACTCATAATCTGTTGTAAAATTAACGCTGTACGAATTTCGTGCAGTTTTAACTTTCTTTACTCTGTCGAAGTCATCGGTAGTTTTAGTAACCGTAATTCCGTTATTTTCTACATATGATTCGCCATTTGATGAGCCACGGACAATTGTTCTTTGATATCCGTTTACAGATGTTTTTTCAACTATTTCACCGTCAGAATTCGTTGTAACATAATATGACAAATCTCCAAATTTAGATTGTGAATACTTCTTTTCAATACTACCGTTTAAATCATAGTAATAATAATCAGTAGTATCGTTCTGATAATCAACAACCTTTGACACAAGACCCTTTTTGTTATATACGATTGACGCCAGTGTTCCGTTTTCTCCCTCAATCTGTGTTATATTACCATATAAGTCATATGAATATTTAATGTAATCACCATTACTGTAAGCAGTTTCAGTAATATTACCAAAATCATCATAGGTGTTATTTATCACTTTAACATTACCGATTTTGGTAGAAACAAGTTGATTAAACACATCGTAATTAAATTCATAGGCAAAGCCGTTATGTGTTATTGAAGAAATATTGCCGTATGTGTTATATGCATACTCATTGCTTACATCTTCACTTTTGGTGCTGAGTAATTTACCATTGACATCATACCCGAAAGTTTTTACATTTTCTTCACCGTCAGTGAATGAAGTAATATTACCATTAGCATCTCTTTTATAAGACTGCATAAAACCTGCACGATTAGTTTTTGATAGAACATAATTACCTGTAGAATCATATTTTATACTATTCTCGGCATATGTCTTATTGGTGTTTTTATCTTCCTGAATTGCCTCACAATAAATATAGCCGTCATAATTTTCATCAATTGTAGAGCTATCGTTTTTAGTAGAAGGCTGTAAAGGATCAAGCTGAGGAATGATAGTGTAATTCAATGTAGCATCGTAAATTGACATACTGTTTACATTATTACCATAGACAAAAGCAAATGAAACATAATCAATTTTTGTTTCACTATCGTTAGGTGATACAGTCATACAAATACTTTGTTCTGATGTTGTATCAGGATTAAACTGCTGATAATGTGTTTCAGGAACTTGAGAATTTGTATAGTAAATATTGAAAGCTACACCAAAAGTTCTGCTACTGTTTGTTAAAGGGGCGGAATTTGCTTTAGCTTTACCTGACAAACAAAACGCTACACCTGCTCTGTTGATTTTTACATTCTGTTTTATATATTTATTATACAATACAGTTTGCTCGCTGTCAATATTTGTATTAGTATCCTTAATACTTTCTGTTGCAGAAGTGTTATCACTTGAAGAATTACCTGTCGCTGTTTCATTCAGATAATATTTCTTGATTTTTTTAGTGACTGTACCGTGAAACTCATTGGTGACATTTCCGTAATCATCATACTTGTAAATGTATGAATTAGGAACATCTTTTACCTCTGTTTTCACTGAAGTCGGAAGCTCTTCTTTTTTATTTTCAGTGCTTGTCGCATTCTCTGTTGCAGTTATATTGTCATTATAAAATCCTGACACACCGCCAAGAGTTACTGTGCCTTTTTCGGCTGAAATGGATTTATTATCCTGATTATACCAATAATCATTGCTTGAAAAATCACCGTTAAGAAGAGCATTGTAATCATTTGCACAACCGCCATCTTCCAATTGCAAACAATCGAACCACGCAGTTCCTGAGGCATAACGAATCATACAACATACTGTAAGAGTTGCTGTGTTTTCAGGAATATCGGCACTTATACTTAATCTTTGCCAATCCTGAGTTTCTGTTATACCTATGCTGTTCTTTTCCGTTAATGTCTTGCCTGAAGAGTCCAAACACTTAATTTTTAAGGAAGCCCCCACAGCACCTGTACCGTAAATTTCTGTCACATCTTTAGTTTTTACATATGCAGAAAAAGTCATTTCTTTACCTGCAAAATCACTTCCGCTAAACTTATGAGATATTCCGGTGAAAAACGCAGAATTACTTGAAGATTTAGGATTTTCAATTTTTAACGAAGAGGTACCTAAATACTGATTTTGTGCTGATGAGTTATCAGATTTTGATTTATCAATACTTGTTTTACCTCCTGAACTTGTTAAAGAACCTTTAGTGCCGTTAGACTGATAAAAGTATTTTCCACTTCCCAATTCAGTTTGTTCAGAAGACTGAATAATGTAATTTTTGGTAAACGATTCCGCTCCTGTAGAAATTGATAATCCGCTTGAATCTTTGCTTTCAAGATACCCGTTAGCATTTAATGTTGAAATTTTATTTCCCGAGTTATCAAAAGTATATTTTACACTTCTTCCCCGCTTATCGGTATATGTAGTAGTATTATCATTTCCGTATGTTATTGACAAACAGTTACCCTCAGAACCGTCACTGCCATACTCGGTTATTTTAGTAACTTTATTGCCTGTAAAATTAAATGATACCGATTTATTTTTCTGATAGTTTCCATTATCAAATCCACCCTGTTCTACACTTGTAAGCATATTTGATGAATCATAATAAAATCTGGTTACATATCCACCCGGCAAATACATATAATTAATCTTATCATATTCAGAAGAAGTGTAAGAAAATGTTATGCTGTTACCGTCAGGTCTTTTAATTTTTGAAACTCTCTTACTACCACTTGAATTTGTGCTATATGTTACCTCAGTTACTCTGCCCGAACCGTCTGTGATTTTGGTTAAGTCACCGTCGGTGTAGGTGTATGTGATAGTATTGTTGTGTTCGTCTTTTTCAGAGAGAAGTTTTCCGCCATCTGCGATTGATTCGTAAGTTTGTGTTGTTGAACCGTTATCAATGAAGATATTATTTTCGTCTTTGGTAAGCGTAATGCCTAAGCCGTCCTCATCTTCCCATTTTGCGGTTTCTCCCTCAACAAGTTTAAGGTAATGGTCTGTACCGTCAGCATCGGTATAGATATAGTTGTAGCCTGCTTTGGTAAGGTTTTTGTCAGTCACTTCTCTTACATACTGGTTAAACGAGAACTGCCAACCGTAACCGCTTGCAGAACCGTTTTCAAATGCTGTGTCCTTGTTAACGCTGTTGTATGTTGCAGTAATGCTCAATGGCATTCTTGAGCCTGTTCCCTCATACAAAGTTTGGTTTATTACAAGGTTGCCGAGGTAATCCGATACAGCCGCCTGTGCGTTAGTGCCGACATTGATTGTGTGGTATGAAAGATTACTCTCCGTGCCTGTAAAATCTTTGTAGATGAGCGTTAAGGCAGGTGTTACAGATGAAGAAGAACCTTCATAAATATTAACTTGTTTTGAACCTATCGAATCAAACGCTTCAAGCACAAATCCGTTTGCCGATGTATCAGAATTTGCGTACCACTCTTTATACTGTTTAGTAAGGTCAAATGTGATATATCGGTTATCCTCATATGTTAATGAGTCATAGTCAAGAACCTTTGAATCATAAGTACAGTTTGTTGAATTATATGTATTCAGCTTATGTGCATTGATAATTATAGGCGAATCATCTTTACTGTTAAACAAAGCATCATTGTTTGATACCTCAAACTTATACTTCGCACTGATGATTTCTTCACCGTTACCAAGAGCATACAGCTTAATTGCTCTTCCAATCATCATATTGTCTTTTGAAAGATAGTATGGACCGTGATTGATTATTCTTCCGCTTGAGCTTGCCTCGCCATAGTAAAGCTGTGAACCCGTTTTGGTTGTTATCTCAGGATCAATCGTAATAGGAAATGCTCTGCCAATTGTATTAATGAAAGCGTAGTCGGCGGTCAGCTTGACCTGAAGATTTGAGCCTTTTTGCTTTACAATCTCAATCTTCATCTGAGTGCTTGTACTGCCCTTTGCATCGTACATATACGGTGCTGAAATTGTATATATTTCCTTTCCGTCCTTATTTGAAAGCGTGATTGTTTTATCACCCTTCTGCTTTGCTGTAAGGTTCGGAATTTTATAATTCAATGTAAATTCATTTTGAGCCTTTGCACTTTTGAGAATTATGTTTTCTTTAATGCCGGTTGTAGTAACAAAATACTGCAAGTCAACATCGCTGAAAACATCCTTATACAAAGTTTCTGTTGCTATATTTTTAAGCGTAGTAAATTTATCATTACCGCTTGTTTTTTCGTTATTTTTCTTTACATCAGCCTTGCTCTTGCCTGCATTATCGTAGCCCCAGCTGATTTTATATCCGTTTGATTGCAGTGAAATCATATTTTTTGACTTTGCTTTATTTGAAAGATTGACCGAAATATCACTGCTTTTGTTTGTGTATGAAGAATCGCCCGCTTCGTCTGGAGATGCAGTCTTATCCTCAGATAAAGTATTGTTATATTCAACCCATTTGCCCTTACTGTCTTTGTAGTGGACAGGTTCGTTGTACTGAGCAATCATCTTTGTTCCGTCTTCAAGCAAAAATTCTTTTGAATTTTCCGTTCTTTCGCCTGTTAGCTCTTTGACAATTTTGCTCTCTTCGGGATTTTCTCCGACAATATTGTCGAATGATGAATATTGAGTTTCCGTCTTTGGCAGTGTCGTCGCTACAACATCAACAGGCAACGATAACCCAACCGTTGCACACAATGTTATTGAAACTGCCGATAACATTTTCTTTATTTTTCCGTTCATACTCTAGCCTCCTGTTTTTTGATTTGTTGATAAGTTTAATAAAAATTTCCCCTATGCTTTCTTTTTAAACTTTAATCTATCCTCCTTTCACTTATAACTCATTTGGTAATTGTTCACTGTTTTTAACTGCTATCTTCCTACATTTTGTATGCTATTGTTATTATATATCACATCGTGCAAAGTTGTAAATATATTTTTATGAGTTATTTTATTTTTGTAAATTCCGACAATAAGAAATGCTTGTATTTGTATATATTACCTGTTGTAACTACCCTGCCGCCAAATTTTAGGCATAAAAAAAGAGCCCAATGGCTCAGATGTTAAAAATATTAAATAAGTAATCGTTATTGATTATATTCAATTTTCTGATATACACTTGGTTTTTTAGATTTATAAGAAGGTATCATTTTATTTACTCCATTATGTTTTAAATTTTGCTTGTATTCTAAAGAGGCCCTTTCGAGCCTCCTTACCGCAAATGTTCTACCCTATTCCGACTGATACTTTGTCTGAATATAGCTTAATATAGTTTTTCACAAATTATATTACTTTTTTGACTTTTGATTTGTTTTTGTAACTTCGTCCAAACCTATAAAGTACATACCTTTTCTTTTTTGTTTTTTCAAGTCTAATTACTGTCTCTGTAAACAGAATAATCTATTTGTTTTTATATGTCAATACATAGAGGAGCTTAACATACATCACGCTATACATATTATATATAGAGGTGATTATGATTTACAAATATTTTGCCTAAGGACATAACTACATCTTTTTATGTTTATGAATTGCATATGCAACTGCACCTGTTGCGGCGGCACCTGCTACTGCTCCGGCACCGGCAGAAACAACTGAATTATCTGAATTGGCGGCACTTTGAACAGCTTCGGTAGTTGCCTGAACAGCTGTGCTATTTTCAATTGTTGTGTCGGGTACAGTTGTAGGAGCGGTTGTAGGTAACGGCTTAGTGGTCGACGGAACAGTCACTTTGTGTGTAGTAGGTGGTATTGTCGGTTTGTGTGTAGTCGGAGGATCGGTTACTACATTACTGTGTGATGCGTGAGAACTATGTTCAGTTGCTATGTTAGAATGTGAGGCATGTGAAGCGTGAGAATTATGCTCAGTAGCAACATTTGAATGTGAACTGTGACTGCTGTGCGAATCATGTGACGAATGGCTTTTAGCAGATGTGTGTGACACATGAGAACGATGATAAGAAGTTGATGAATGCGAAGAATGTGAACTGTGAGAAGAATGTGCGGCCTGAGCATTTATTCCTGCAATTATGCTTAACAAAATAACCATTGAACCGACTGCGAGTATCTTGGTCCTTGTTATATTACCCTCTTCATCATTGATAAAATTGATTATCTCTTTCTTAACCTTTGGGAACATATCATTTTCCATAAATTTACACCTACCATTTCTCTATTATTGATTTTTCTTTTTCGTTTTGGAGTGTGGAGAAAATTCTATCAAGAATCCCTCTATATATTTTACATCTGTAAGAATTCGGTTCTCTGTTAAATATATTTTTATTTAATGCCAAATTTGTTACAGGGCAAGTTCCGCAATAGGGGCTGTAAACGCAATCGTGGCAAGTCGGAAGTGATTCGAGTACACTTGAAATACAAGCAGCTTTACAATTATTGCAATTTATAAGTTCATCATATGTATTGTCATATACATTACCGAGTTTAAAGGAATCGTCTCCCATTTCAGCAAGCATTCTTCCCTCATCACAAGTATATATATTACCGTCATAATAATAAGCAATCTGACCGATACCTGCTCCGCATGGAGAACGCAGCTCCATATAATTCACGGGATAACCGTGCAGGATCTTAGACAAAAAAATTGTTGCATGACCTTCACTGATTTCTGTACCATTCATGTTGAGTTGCAAAATATAATCAAAAGCTTTGTTGTAAAATTCTATAAATTCTTCGGCAGAATATCCGACAATGTTCCAATCTTTATTTGCACAACCAAGAGGAGTAAGCGGTCGGATAAAAATGCTTTTTAAGCCCATTGAAATATACTCATCAACTATTTCTTTATAAAACGGCAGACTGTTGGAGGTCGTAGTTTGAATTGCACCAAACTTTATATCATTAAGTTTTAATTGTCCAATAGATTGTTTTACATCAGAATATGAACCTTTGCCATTGCGATAACATCTGTTCATATTATGCACAAGTTCATTACCGTCAATTGAAGTTGATATGCCTACATTGTATTTCTTAATAAAATCTATAATTTCCTGAGTTATAAGCGTTAGGTTTGTCACAATGTTGTACGTGATAGTTTTTGATTTTTTCTTTAACTCTGTATATTCCACGATATGTTTAATAACAGAAAAATTAGCAAGGGGTTCACCACCTTGAAATTCAAATGAAAGATTATCATTCGGTGAAGTTAATGCTACATCCACGGCTCTTTCTGCAATCTCTTCTGTCATAAATCCGTTAGGTATTTCATTACCGTTTTGAGCTTGACAATACACACATTTTAAATTACAGCTGTTAGTGACAACAAAAATGTGCAATCCGGTTGACGAGAAAAGATAATTTTTACTGTCACGAAAATAAGGTTTTACTTTTTCGGCAAATCCTCTCGGAGAACCATCGTAGCAAAACATATTTTCCTCTGCAGATTTTCCAAAGTCTGAATTCATATCGACTTGGTTATTTATCAGAGAGAAGAGTTCTTTTTTATAAGCAAACAAATATCGTCCTAAATCATTTGTAATAAGATATTCATTATTTAATTTTTTAAAATTAAAATAGTTAATCATATTTATATTTTCCTAATGGTATAATATCGTCTTTTGAAAGTCTTACAGTACCTGCGAACATTCCTCCGCATGCGTCTTTTTGACAGCATTTTTCGCATCGTTCTGTATATCTGATTTTATAATCACTAATGCTTTTTTCGCAAAGACTTCTGTACATTTTATCAACAGCACAGAGAGGGAAATTGTATAATCCTACATCAATGCCTGCACCAATCAGTAAATCAATTGCTTTCTTTGATACTCTGAAAGCATCGGGGTAGCTTATCCATACTCTGTTTTTATTTTTTGCCGCATTGCCTGTCATTTCAAGTCCGATAAATTTCACGCACTCAATGCCTAAGAAGTTATCGGTAATGAGTTTAGCTATATCGGTTATGAAGTCTGCGTTCAATCTGCTTACAACTATACGAAGTTCAATTTTCGCCCTGATTGACAGCAAACTCAACAAACCGTTAAATGTTTGAATAAAACTTCCTTTAGCCTGAGTAATGCTGTCGTGAGTTTCACTGTTATACCCATGGATAGGTATGCCTAATTTAAGAGCATGAGGACAAGTTTGTTTGAATAAATTCAAGTATTCTTTATTGCTAAAAATTCTGCCATTTGTGAGTAACAAATACGAAGTATTCGTCAAATTATCTTTAAGAAAAGAAAGTAAATCAAAAATACTTTTGCCTATCAAAAACGGTTCTCCACCCGTAATTGTTATGTGACACACATCATTCGGAAAATATTTTGCTATTCTTATCAGTTCATCACCGTAATAATTCTCGCCGTTTCTTCGTATAGATTCAGCAGTCGGACACATAACGCAATTTGAATTACATCTGTTTGTTACAAGTATTGCATTATCAAGTGAAGCATTATTAAAGTATTTATAGGCATTACCTCTGCTGTCAACCTGAAAAACATCATAATCGGCACACAAACTAAATCTTTGTGTTTCTTCTTCTGACAGATTTAGAGTAATGTTTTCAGGGTAAATGATAATACTTCTATTGCTCAAAAGTCCCGTATTCAATTCTTTTTCCAACAAATAATCTTTTACTCTCTCACTCTTAGCAAATGAAAATATTCTTGGCTTTCCGTCATAGTCTTTAATTTTTATAATCAATTTAACATTACTCCCACAATGATATATGTTACTATTCCAAGAGAAATAAATATAGCAAACGGAATTTTTCGTACTATTTTAACCGTTTTGCTTCCATACTTTGACTTTTCCCATCGGTGAATACTTTCACATTCGCTTTCGGATATTCTATCGCTTACGTTTTCATGTGACATATCAGGCAGACCTTTCACTCTTGAATTCAAAAACAGCATTGAAGTTTCCGTAGAAATAATCATACCCGCTTTAACATCAGAAGTATTTATATATTCATAGTTGTACTCACTGATAAAAAGTTTCATAAGCATAACTATAAATACAAGTCCGAAATTAACAAAATAAATAGTTCCAAACGATTGTCTAAGGCACATAAATATAATTGCCAACACTAATGCTATCGGCAAAAGTATTCTTTTATTAAGATGCTTTAATGAATTCAGCAAAATAACAAAAGATATATTTATTGCTAACAGTACAAATATGTAATGTATGAAGAACTCAGCAAAAAAGTATAAAAGTATGTTGTCAATTGCTATTATGCAACAAACGGATGTTATATAATTTAATGCAAACAACTTCATACCGGATTTAATTTTAGCTTTATCGGCGATTTTTTTCTGTTTAATACCGCAATATATAGAGTCAAAAATGAGAAATATATAACTGTATGCAAAAGCAAGTGCAATTGCAAAAATTATAGAAAAATTCAGAAAATTAAATTTAGAGTATAATTCTACCGGTGTTAAAAGTGAAAGTACAATCAGAAATTTACAATCGCCTGCTGCCCAAATATGTGCAATGTATAAGATAACAGATATTATCAGAGAGGTTAAAATACTAATCCCAGAATCAAGTAGTGTTTCAGCTCCAAAAAGCAGAAACTGCAAAACGAGCAAGACAATTCCGAGCAAAGAAAACGGCAACAGATAAAGATTTTTCACATATCCGAATTTTATATCAGTATACGACGAGCCTATGCATAAAATAATAATAAAAACAACTTTTAATACGCTCAAAATGTTCATTTATATCACATTAATTAGATCAATAATATAGTTTGAAAATTCACAGGCAGTTAAATTTATGTCCGCTTTTGAGGCTAACATTCTGCAAATTATTTTGTTGTCGCATTTTTCAGAAATAATTTCTGCAATGTCATAAAAGTCATCGATGGCTTTTTTTATGCACTTTTGATCATATAAATTCAAGTCAAATTCAATTGTTTTCATTGTTTTCAAACCAATCTGTAAGGATTTCATCAGCATTAAAATCGGTTGTTTGCGGCTTAGGTTCTTCATCATCAATTATTGTAGATGCCATAGCTCGTGCAACCATAATTTTTCGGATATCAGCAGTTTCCAAATACACCTTATGTCGCATTGTTTGAAAGATCATTTCGTTGTCAAATTCTTTTTCTAACACGATATTTCCCTCTTTCACGACAAAATCAACGATATATTCATTTTCAGTTTGACTAAGATGTATATATGCCTTGTCGGTAAAGTTAAATGCAGCCTTTAACAAAGCATCTTTACTATATAAATTTCGGTTATATTTTAACAACATAAAATACCTTCTTTACTTATCTTCTACATTATTCTATCATATTTTTATGATTTGCTCAATTAAAAAATGTTCTAATTTATCACATATTATTTTATGCATTTTGCCAAAAAGTCTTCTAAACCTTGATATAATTTAAGTTTAGATGGTTCTTAGCGTTGTCAAATTCGCCGAAGAATAATGTAAAGATACGGAAAGACACATAACATCCCGTCAGGTATGTTGAGAGCTCAGAGAACATCATACGGAAATTATGGCTTATCATACATCAAAGTCCGATGCCAGCAAATTGACGATCTTTTCCAAACCCTTGATTTCCTGAATCTCGTTGAGAAACAGATAGGTCTTTCCATCAAGCGATATGTGTTCTTTCAGTTCTGCATATATATAGGTTTATAAACCATTATGACTGCATCCATCTATAGATAATATACCGCAATTCCTGTCATTAGTAAATTATCTGCGATTATAACCGCAAAACATTTTGATAATTTATTCTATTACGATTGCTCATTATAAAAGGGGTGAGTTATGAACTTTATAATAAATGGAGCATTTAAAGATGATACAAGTAATCCATCATCACTCCCCCTCTCTATTCTGCCATCCTCATCAGTCATTCTTGTAACACGAAAAATAAGTTTACAGGAATTTTAGGCATAAAAAAAGAGCCCAATGGCTCAGATGCAAAAATATTAAATAAGTAATTGTTATTGATTATCTTCAATTTTCTGATATACACTTACTTTTTAAGATTTAAAAGAAGGTATCGTTTTATTCACTCCATGCTGTGGAGGGAAGTCGATCACTTGCTCTTTTAATGAAACCTTTTTTGAAATTTTGTCGATGAACGGAATTTTTA
>OJMG01002356.1_pt1 | contig 16159 bp, 18 predicted proteins | sample 1597141 | NCBI WGS metagenome assembly OJMG01 (sample SAMEA2452119, study PRJEB22498) | human gut metagenome | biome: human feces; feature: human gut; material: feces | place: Australia | collected 2012 | reverse complement strand
CACACATTACAACATCAGGTTTTAATTTATTCACCATTGCGCATAATTTTCGACTTACTTCGTCAGGATTTTTTAGATACGTCCCGTCTCCACAATAAAGACATGCCACGACTTTTCCATCTACTTTCTTTAAAAATGGTTCCATCATAACTGCCGGACCAACAGCTTCCTTTTTTGCTCCTAAAGGAATATCATGATCGTCTTTAATACCAGCACCTGATTGAATTTGGTCATAAATCATGATTATTTTCATAAATTTTCATCTCCTACAAATCATCAAATGAAAGATCATCTAATGAAATATCATCCTCTTCTTCTTCATCATTTTGCATATTATTTTCTTCTTCAAGATATTGTTTATCCATTATTTTAATAAATGGCATATAGATAAAGATTCCTAAAATTAATAACAACACTTGTAAAAGAGCTCCTGCCCAATTTGTTGCAAGGAAACCAGAAATAACAATTGGTGTTGTCCAAGGAATATTAATTCCAGAACAAATTGGTACTAAATTCATAGCCATTGCAAAATATGAAATAACAATATTCACTGTTGGAACTAATACAAAAGGTATTAATAATGTTGGATTCAATACAATTGGTAATCCAAAAACAATTGGTTCATTAATTCCAAAAATACCAGGAACAAAAGAGAGTTTACCTAAATTTGTAATACGTTTTGATTTACAGAATAAAAGCATCGCAATAACTAATGATAAAGTAGATCCTGCTCCACCAAAAGTAGCAAATAAATCTTGGAATTGTTGGCAAATAATATGATGTTCACCAGCAATATTTCCTGCTGATAATGTTTGTAAAATTGGATTGAATACGGCACCAACAACCGAACCACCATTTACTCCAAAGAACCAAAATAAATGTAAGAAAATATAAGCAACAACCATTGCTCCTAATGTATCTCCTAAATTTAATAATGGTGTTTGTAAAAATTCAAAAATAATTTGGAATACATTTGTACCTAAAAAACCAAATAATAAGTTAATTGTAAAGAATACGATCATTACCATCGCCGCTGGAATTAACGCAGCAAATGATTCTTCAACTGTAGGTGGAACACCTGCTGGCATTTTAATTGTCCAACCTTTACGTTCCACATATGTATAAATATGGACTGATAAAAAAGCACACATAATTCCGACAAAAATACCCTTTGATCCTACCCAACCTAAAGGAATACCACTTAAACTTACATCAACTGCTTTACCTGCCACATCAACACTACCGCTAATTGAATATGGCATAATTAAAAACCATGAAACAACGGCAACGGCTGCACCAAATATCTTATTTGTATTCATTTTTCCAGCAAAGGAATACGCTATACCAATTACAGCAAAGATTGCCATAATATCAAAAGTAGCCCCTGCTGGTTTTGAAATAAAAGATGCTAATGTCTGTCCTGTTGAAGAATTAACCACAGTTGTTTCTAAAAAATTAATCCAACCTTGAATTGGAAAGTTCGCTATCAATAAGAAGATAGAACCTCCAATTAATAATGGAGTTGAAACAAGAAAACCATCACGAATTGACATGAGGTACTTATTTCTCCCAATCGCCTCCGCTAGAGGCATTAGTATTTTTTCAAGTTTTTTCATCATAAGACTTGTCCTCTTTCTATTTTTTATTTGATTTAATCAGTTTAATTGCTGATTTTAACACTTTTTCACCATTCATCATACCGTAATCCGCTTGATCAATGACCGCAATAGGAATACCTGTATTTCCAAATTGTTCAACTGTTTCTTCATACATATATTTCACTTGTGGACCTAGTAAAATACAATCAGGGGTATCTTTTTCTATAATTTCTTCAAGTTTATTGTGTGAAAAAGCTGCCACTTTAATAGGCAAATTGTGTGCATTAGCGACACTTTGCATATTACTCGCTAACATACTTGTTGACATTCCCGCACTACAAAATAAATAAATTTTTTTCATTCTCCTTCTCCCTTCTTATTTTTCTAACGAATAAAGACGTTGGTTCAATTTTATAATTTCAAGAGCCATCATTTTAATTGTTTCAGCAGACATAAGTTGATCTTCTGCATGCATCAATAAAATATTTGGTACAACTTTTTCACCATTTGCTTCTTTTTGTATCAAACCTGCATGTGCTTCATGTCCTTTTACAAATTCCTGATCTCCCTCTTTTATTTTTGCTTTAGCTAAATCAAAATCACCTTTTTCAGCAATTTTCATTGCTTCAATATAAAATGATTTTGCTACACCTACCGCAGAAATAATTTGAAAACTAACTAACTCTAAATTGTCCATTTTTGTTCCTCCAATATCTTTACATCTATTATTATAAATATTTCTTTATCTTTAGGCTGATAGAGACGTTTCCTAGCAATAGGAAATCAAACACTTACAACCTTTGTATTTCCTATATAGTCATGTATTGCACGATGTTCCTTGGTAAAAATAATCATCAACGTACTTATTCCTCCCACAACAAACCCAACATACATCATCATTGAAACAATATTTACGTGTATGCATAAAGAAACAAGTTGATGCCACAATGCACTTGCACTCACAAAAATACCTTCAATTACAATCATTCCTAAACCTTGTCTTAAAACCAATGATTTTAACGATACTTCTTGATTATTATTTTGAATAATTTTAACTTTACATATTCGTTTTCCTACAGTCTGTCCTTTATAAACAAAGAAAGGAATATAAATGTAGTAAAACAAAGCAAAAATTACTCCTATAATCCCCGCAATAAATCCATAAGGTTGTTGAATTTTTAATAAATTTTGTTTTAACATTGTTCCATACAATTTTTGTGAAACCACAGCAATTGGAAAAGCAGCACAAAGTGCTCCTAAATACCAATCAATAAAATAACTAAGCACTCTTCTTGTTAAAGGTGCATTTATATATATATTTCTTTTTGTCATCTTCATTAGCTCCTAAGCGATAATTTCTTTCATAAATTCTTCATAATTATTTACTTCTAATAATTGTTCAAATTTCTTTGAATTAGCGACAATACTTGATAACCAATCAAAAAATATTTTTAATAAATGATTATCTGTTTCTCTAATTCCCAATAAAATAATAAATTTCACATCAAATTCTCCCCATTTCACACTTCTATCTAAAATCAATACAGAAATACATGATTTTTTGGTAGATACTTCTATAGAATGTGGAACAGCAAAACCATACATAAATGAGGTTGCTGAGACTGCTTCTCTTTTAAAAACATCTTCTTTGTATGCTTTTGTAGCTAAATCATTATCTATCAATTCATCACATAAATAATTTAAAATTTCTGTTGTATCATGAAATGTTTGATGAACATGAAATAAATTTTTTTTAATAAGTTTTTTTAACATCTTCACCACATCATTGTGATAAAGCTTATTATCTAATTCATTAAGAAGCTGAAATACTTTACTTTCATCTTCGTTATTTACAAATAAAGTTATTTGAAGAGTTGGTATGTCAAGTTGATGTTTTAAGGGAACTGTTGTTAAAATGAAATCTGGTTGACATTGTTCAACCTGCAATTCTTCAAAAAAATGAAATATCTCAAGAATTTCCATTCTCTCCCCAAATCTATTTTTTAATTTTTCTACACAAGGTATAGATAACATTTGATTGTGAGGAATGATGACTATTCCCCGATGACGATACATACTTTGGCTTCTTTCATAAGCTGCTCCCAAATGTAAAGCAAGAAATGCCAGCTCGTTTTCGTTAATAGTGTATCCTGTGCATTCAGTAATAACCTCACCAGAATGTACTGCCATTTCAAAAACCAAAGGGTATTTTCTTTTAATTTCCTTTAAATAAAGGTTTGTAACTTTAACATTATTCACTTGTCTTTCCAATAAAGACTGTAAATGTGTAATTAATCCAAGTTTTAAATCATAATCATTTGAAAGATCTATACCAAAATATTCCTTTATTTTATCTATAATTGTATAAAAAATATATTTCAAATTTTCACTTTCTTTTCTATTTCTATTATAGAATTTTCCACTTTTCCCCAATAAAAGATACGAAAATAAAACCACTTCATCTTCAATAACGGGTATATGTATCACTTGCGAAACTTTTGAAAAAAAATCTTTCGCCACCTTATATTCTAAACTATCCTTCAGTTTTTCATTATAAGTTTTATCTTCAATATAGTTATGATTAATAATTCTTTCTATTGAAACACCTGCATGTATCATAATCATAGGAAAACTCACATCTCTAATATAGTAATCATTCATTTCACAAACTTCTTCTAATATATCTTTAACTTCTAATAAATCAAAATTTTCCCATAAATCAGCAATAGAATTTAAATTCATAAAATTCCCTTTAGTTTCTTCTGTCAGCAAATCTTTGTAAAGTTTTCTTTTATCTGCTTCATCTCCTACTAGATAAATTGTATTTTTATTACGAACAATTTTTAAACTTGAATAACTACTAATCATTCTTCTAATTTTCTTTAAATCATTATCTATCGAATATCCACTAATAAAAACTCGATCTTGCAATTGAATTAAGTTAATTTCACTTTCTTTAAACAATAATTCCTGTATTAACCAAACACATCTTTCATGTGATGTTTGTGGAATAATTTCCTTGGGTTCAATATCTTGTTTTGATAAAAGTGTTTGATCAATATGATAACCTTTCCTTTTATCAGCACTAATTAACAAACAATCGTAAAATTGATTAATATTCTCTATATCATTACGTATCGTACGATCTGTAACATTTAGAATATGCGCCATCTCTTTTCCAGTAATCCATTTTTTATCATTCAATAGATCAATTACATGCATTTGTCGATCATTTAACATATCTTTTTTCCTCCATTTATTATCATTATAACAGTAATTTTTTTTACACAACATTAATTGTGTTTCCTAATTGTTAGGAAATAAAAAAAACAAGGTTTCCCTTGTTAATCTTTAAAATAATAACCAACGCCTACTTCTGTGACAATAAAATGAGGATGATTCGTATCTTTTTCTATTTTTCGACGAAGAGTAGCCATAAATACTCTTAATGCATTTTGATTAGAATGATCTTGATAACCCCAAATTTCTTTTTGAATATAATTATGTGTTAATACTTTACCACGATGTTCAATTAAAAGCTTTAAAAGATTAAATTCAATCGGTGTTAAATGAATTTCTTCTTGATCTATTAATACCTTTCTAGAAATAAAATCAACCTCTAAATAATCCTTTTGATATTTCTTTATTTCTTCATCTTCTTTTTTAGATAATCTTTTAGCAACTCTAATTCTAGCTAAAAGCTCTCCCATATAAAATGGTTTTACAACATAATCATTTGCTCCTAAATCAAGTGCTTTGATTTTTTCTTGTTCTTCTAATCGTGCAGAAACAACAATAATAGGTTTTGAAGAAATTTTCCTAATTTCTTGAATTACTTCAAGACCATCAATATCTGGTAAACCTAAATCTAAAATAACGATATCAGGTTGATGACTATAAAAAAGACTTAATGCTTCATGACCCTTTGTTGTCATTAATATACGATATCCTTCTTGTTCAAAAGACATTTGCAAAAAATGAGAAATATATGGATCATCTTCTACAATCATAATTAAATCATTCATTATACATTCAACTCCTTATCACTAGGAATAGTAAAAACAAAACATGCTCCATCTTTTTCATTCTTAGCCCAAATTTTTCCACCATGAGCTTGAACAATTGCTTTACAAATAGCTAACCCTAAACCAATTCCTTTTTGACTATCATTAGAAACATTGGTATCTGTTACAAATTCTTCAAAAATATGATCTAAAATTTTTTTAGAAATTTCAGATCCTGTATCTTTAATCATAAACTGTACTTCATCTTCTAATTTCTTTACATGAATCGTAATTTGATCTTTTTCTTTTGTATACTTGATTGCATTATTTAAAATATTAATAAATACTTGAACCATTAATTTACCATCTACATTAATAAATAATAAATCTTGAGGTACATCTACAACCACATTTCTTTTTTCTAATTCAGGTAAATGTTGTATTGCTTCATAAATCAAATCATCTACAACTTCTAAGTTTTTATGTAAAACTAAATTTCCACTTTCTATTTTAGACATGTTTAAAATATTTTCAACGATTTGAGTAAGCCAATGTGCTTGATCATGTATGTCTTTTGCAAGTGAATAAACATCCTCATTTGTAAGATGATCTTGATTCATCATGAGTTGACTTGCTCCAACGATTCCTGTAAGTGGTGTTCTTAAATCATGTGAGATACTTCTTAACATACTGTTAAGCATATGTTCTCTTTCCATCGCTACCTTTATTTTTTCTTGTTCTAAATAAGTAAGTTCTCTTTCTAAAGCATTTCCTAATTGGTTAGCAGCTGCTTTAATGATAATCATTTGATCTTCATTGAGTCCTTGATGACTTAATATTTCAATACTTCCTAAAACTCGATTCATTCCTATAATAGGAATTACATTTTTACTTTCTTTTTTTATTTCCAAGGAAATATTTGTTTTTATTTGAATACTTTCTTCAATATATTGATTTCCTTTTAATAAAATATATTCGATACCTGAAACATTCAATAATCTTTCTGATAAGCTATATAATTGTTTAGAAATAATAATTTGTTTTTGAAAACGATCCGTTAAACTACAGGCAATAACAGAAGTCATCAAAAAGAAAAGAATAAGCATAAAATCATTAGGATCACTAATATGAAAATCATAGTTAGGATCAATATATAAAAAGTTAAAACATAATACACTAATAATAGATGCTAATAAACCATAAAAATATCCTTTAGTAAATGTAGCAATTAATAAAACTCCTACAATAAATACCATTAAAATATTTTCTTTCCTAATTCCCATTGAATTTAAAGTAAATGAACAAAATAATTCAATCGAAATAATAATACCAAAATAAACTAAATACCTTAATTTTTCTTTCATAAAATCACCAAGATCATCATGACATACATTTTAGAATCATATCAACATCTTTTTTCTTTCCTATAACTAAAAGATGATCTTCTATATTAAAAACATAATCTACCGAAGGTAAAAAATCTGTTTTATTATCTTTTTTGATTCCTATGATATAAATATGAAAAGCTGCTCGAATATTAATTTGTTTAATTGTTTTTCCTAACCATTGACGTAATGCAGGGATTTCATAAATAGAATATTCATTATCCAATTCAACATAATCATACAAATTATCATTACTTACACGCACTGCTAATTTTTCAGCACTGTCACGATTAGGATAAATAACCTCATCCGCCCCATTTTTTAATAAAAATTTAGCGTGTATATCTCTTGTTGCTTGAGAAATAACATACTTGGCTCCTAATTCTTTGAGCAAACTTGTAATTTCCAAACTACTTTGGAAATTTGTTCCAATACAAACAAAACAAATATCAAAATTAGCGACACCAAAACTTTGCAAAACATCTTCATTTGTACAGTCCCCTATTTTAATATTCGAAATCAATTTTGTTAGATCTTCTAAACGAGATTCATCTTTATCTACGATCATCACTTCATTTCCAAGTGAAATCATATTATTTGCTAGATGGTGACCAAAACGTCCCATTCCTATAATTAATACTGTTTTCATAACTCCTCCTACCCAATAGCTATTTTTTCTACTGGATTTTTACAATTTGAAATTTTCTTTTTTCTTGAAAGACTTAAAGCTAAAGTTAAACTTCCTACTCGACCACAATACATTAATAAAACAATCACAATTTTAGAAAGCATTGTCAGTTGTCTTGTAATCCCTGTTGAAATTCCTACTGTTCCAAGTGCTGAAAAGATTTCAAAAAAAACATCTTGCATTGGAAGTTGAGGTTGCATGTCAAAAAGTGCAATTGCACTTATAAAAATAAATATAAAATTTATTAAAAAAACGGAACATGCTTTTTTTATCGTTTTACTATCAAAACGACGATTAAAAGCATTGGCTTCACTTTTATTGGTCATTGTAGCGTATACAAAAATAGTCAAAACTGCAAAAGTCGTTGTCTTAATACCTCCAGCTGTTGACCCAGGACTACCACCAACAAACATTAAAAACATCATTAATAAACTTGTTGAAGGTTTTAAATGAGAAACATCAACTGTATTAAAACCAGCTGTACGACAAGTCACAGATTGAAAAAACGAAGCTAAAATCATTTCTTCTTGAGACAAGGAAGAAAGTGAATTTTGACATTCAAATAAATAAAATAATACGGCTCCGACAACAATTAAAATAATTGTCATTATTAAAACGATTTTTGTTTGTAAAAGATATTTTTTAAACTTAAACCCTTTTTCATAAATATCTTGCCAAACAATAAATCCTAGACCTCCTATAATAATCAATGCCATAATTGTTATATTAACAATTATATTAGAAGCATAAGGAGTTAATGAACCATAAGGTTCTATTATTCCAAGTATGTCAAATCCTGCATTACAAAAAGCAGAAATCGCATGAAAGATTCCTAAATAAATACCTTTTAATAAACCAAAATCTTCTATAAAAACAAGACTTAAAATAATTGCGCCAATTCCTTCAAATAAAAAAGTTCCTTTTATAATATGTTTAACAAGTTTGACCTCACCTGCTAATTTTAAAGAATTGACACTTTCTTCAATCAAGCCTCTCTGTCTTAAACTAATTTTTTTCTTAAGATAAGTGGCTAGAAAAACCCCAATCGTAATAAAACCTAAACCACCTATTTGAATTAAAAGTAAAATCACGATTTGTCCAAACAATGTCCAATGTGTTGCCGTATCATAAACAACTAAACCTGTTACACAAGTGGCACTTGTCGCTGTAAAAAGCGCATCTAAAAAATCCGTATGATCACTAGAAACAGGTAACAAAAGTAAAAACGTTCCAACTAAAATAACAATTGCAAATCCTAATGCAATGATTTCAACATTTGTTCTTCTTTTGATCATATAAATGTTTTATTAACCTTTCTATGTCTTCTATTGTTTGTAACAATTCAATATTTTCTTGATATAATTCTTCATACTTTTGTTTTCCAATTAAAGAATAAACTTGGACATCTAACATATCTCTATGAATACGATAATTCATTAATAAGTTATAATAATCATCTTCACAGCATAAAATGACATATTGATAACTTTGTTCAAAGTGATATATTTCTTGTTTTGGTATACATTTGATTGTATCATTTTCATATTTTTTTGCTATTTGATATTGATCATCATAAATGATAAGAATTGTTGGGTATTCTATACTTTCTATAAGCTCATCAAAACAACTCATTTGTTTATATACCATAAACAAAACAATTATCAAAATAATCACTAATATAAAATCTACCATAATACTCCCCTCATTATTTCTATTATAAAATGGGAGGTATTAAGATAGTGTTAAGATACTTTGTATATACATTAATAAAACATAAATAAAAAGGATCAAGATAATTCTTGACCCTACCAATAATCTCGTTGTTGATCTGTAACTTCCAAAGTTTTTGTATTCACTAAATAAAAATCAACAAGACTTTGCGTGCTACTTTTTTTGATATACTTTTCTAAAACAATTTCATAATCTTCATCATTATTTTTATATTTATTAAATACAAGAGATAATGTATATTCATCATTTGTACTTACAACTGCATAAGGATAACCTTTAGCGTCATATTGATAATCAAAACAAGGGTTGTCTAATTTATTTTGTGCTATTAAAAGGTCATACACTTTTTCAAAATAAACTCTTTCTGGATCATTTTCTAAATCAGTAGTATCACTTTCTTGTGCTGTTGTTTCTTGATTTGCTTCCTCTGTTTGATTTTGTGACTCACTTTCATTTGTATCCTCACTACTTGTTTGAGAGTTAGACATTTCAAAAGGGTCTGGAGCAAAGTAAAATTTTAAATCTCTATCATTAGAAAGCTCATAGACTCTGATATCTTTTTGTTTTTCTAAAATATAAATAAAGTAATAATCCTTTTTATATTTAAAATAAAGCATATGATTATTGATTCTATGCAATTTCACTATTTTAGGTGAACTATTTTTTTCAAAATAAGCTTTATCATCTCCAATAGTTAAAGTATAGTGTGTTGAAATATACGTTTCTAAATAAGTTTGATTTTTAATTTTAGAAACGAATTTATCATTTTTAGCTTCATTTTCTAAAGAAATCACTTCTATTTTTTGATTTTCTAAAATATAGAGCACACTTTGATAATTTCCCACTTCTGCCTTATTTGAAACATTCGTTATTTGTCTTTCAAATTTTCCATAACCTTTTTTATAATGACTATAAAGTGTAAGCTTTTGATTTTGTCGTGTATAAGCCATGTCATTATCTAAACGATGAATATCATTACCCATAATAAAAGGTAAGGCAATATAAAGTACAATCAATAATAAACTCACATAAAGACCTATCCCTTTTTTAAACTTCTTCGCTACAAAAAAGATAAGAGCGACTCCTAGTATAATACTTGTTATTTGAATAATAGGTATAAAAATCGTTGAAAGTGAAATCATTTCAACATGATTTATATAACTATAAATACTCCCTAATACAAGATTACCTAAACTTAATGAGAAAAATACAAAAAGAAGTGCAAAACAGCTAACAAATAATCTCTGTTTTTTTCCATTAATTGGTTTTTTATTCTTCACAAATTGATTTAAATAATCATAAAGATTTTCATCTTTTTCTATCACAATAGAATAATCTATAAAATTCAAAGTTATTGTTTCTTTTGAAAGAACATAATTTTCTAGATCTTTCATTTCAATGAATAGATTGTTATAAAAGAAACGATGATCTTCATCAATATAAACTAGGTCATATCCTAATATTTTTTTCTTTTTTCTGAAATTTAAATTGATAATGGCCATAGCAGCCACAAAAAGAATAATCCATACATAATCAAAACCATATAAAATACTTTCTAAAGCAAAAACTAATAATAAGACATATAAAGATAAAACAACTAATTGTCTATAAAATTGTTGTTTGATTATATTTTGATATTCAAATTCTCTAATATGTAATTCCAAGTAAATCGCCTCACTTTTACATACATTGATCACTTATTTTTATTTAAAAAATTAACAATTGTTTGATAAACATCTTCATTATAAAAAATACTTCTTCCATGATCTGCATCATGAACTCTACCAAAGATTACATCATAGTGATATTCTTTAAGTTTTTCATATAGTTTTATACTTTGGGTAATAGGTACAACATGATCTTTATCTCCATGAAGAATGAGAAATGGTGGTAAAGACATATTTTCTTTTAAATAGGTCATTGGTGAAGCTTTCATTAAAAGTTCTATATCTAATGATCCTAAAAAATCAGTCACATTTCTTTCTTCATGCCAGTCATATTTACTATACCAATTATTAAATGTCATAAAGTTTGTGACTCCATATAAATCAATGATTCCTTTAAAATTATACCTTTCTTGTAAAGCTACAAGTAAGGCAATATGTCCTCCTGAAGAATCCCCACTTAAAAATACATGTTTAAAATCAATAGGATAATTTTGATAGTTTTCTTTTAAATATTCAATTGCTTTTATAACATCATCTACTTGCGTTGGATATTTATATTCAGGAGCACCATGGTATTCAATAATTGCATACACATAACCTGCTTTGACAATCGGCATAAAATCAAAAATATGATCATTCATATCTTGTTTATACCATCCAGAACCTTGTACATGAATCACTAATGGATATTTTCTTTCTTCATCTAAAATCGTATTTGGAAATAAAAAACGAATCATACAACCTTTTTGATATTCTACATCTTTCATCCGACATCTTAGATTTTCTTTATTTCCTTTTAATTCCAAAGCACCATCTATGTTGACTGTATATCGTGGAAAAGTTTCATAACTATAATCTTTAACTTTCATAACAAACCTATTTTATACTTTCTACAATTTTTTCAACAAGTCCTTTTGAAACAACATCATAATCATTTTCATGAGGCGAAGGTGCATAGGCATATGAAACTTCATGCGTTTTAGTTGTTGGATCATTGATCCAATCTTTACATGAACTATGTACTTGATAGATTCCTGTATCCTCCATCATCTTTCTAGCATTACTTGCATTTATACCACTTCCAGCCAATATTTCAATTTGATTACCATATTTATTTTGTAAATCTTTAATTAATTCTTTTCCATCCATTGCCTTTGGTTTTAAACCACTAGTAAGAATACGATCCACACCTAAATGAATCAATAATTCAATTGAAGCATAGGGATCAGCTACACAATCAAATGCTCGATGAAAAACAACCTCTCCTTGATACTCTTTAATAATATCGATCATTTTTTTTGTTTGTTTTTCATTAAGCGGTATTACGCCGTACAGATCGCGGTAAGCCTCTTCCAAAACCTCGAATATTCCGTCAGCATAAGGAATAATGTCTTTGGCTTTCTTTATATCGAGCATATGAAGACCGGTTTTTTTGAGCGAATACTCGGCAATCTTTTCGATTCTCGGATCAAGCGCCTCCGGAACCTTTATTTCCCTTTCAACCCAGTCTGCGATTTTGGAATAGCCGAGACGTTCTATAAATTCCCCGTAATATTTATGATTATACGCTGTTATGAACATTCCTCTTTCGTCAAAACCGTCGACAAGAAGACCCTCTTTGTCAAGATCGCAAAATCCCATAGGACCCTGCACTTCATTCATTCCAAGCTCTTCCGCCCATTTTTCAACAGCATCAATAAGAGCCTTTGCAACTTCAAAATCTTCTATAACATCAAAACGGGAAAATCTTATGCATTTTCTGTTCCAGAGGCGGTTGAAACGTTTATTATGTATTGCAAGAACACGTCCCACAGCAGTATTGCCGCGATACGCCATAAACATTCTCGCATCGCAATATTCATAAGCAGGATTTTTTCCCGGTGTCAGATTTTCGCGTTCATCCATAAGAAGGCTCGGAACATAACTCTTGTTTCCTATGTAAAGCGAATTAGGAAAAACAATAAATTTTGTTATATCCCTACTTGATTTTACCTCTTTTATATCTATTTTTCCGTTAGCACTTTTAAGTGAATAAAGATATTTCATACAAACCTCCCCCGATGTTTCATACAGAATAAAACTTGTCCGCACACTTATAAATTTATGACAGACAAAAGAATAATATTTCAAAATAAAGAAACAATATTTTATAAGAAAAAACTTTACAAAAATGATGACATGTAAAAAACATTTTTATTATAAACTAAACTTTCATTTTTTTCAACATATTTCGTCAAATACTACAATTCTCAATATAAAAGCAAGGAAATAATAATGAAAAATAAAGAATTTTCAATATATTCCAAATAAATGATAAAATATAAAAAAACATATTGACAAAGATAAACTTTTATGATATTATAATCAAGCGCAAGAAAATAATGCCCCATTAGCTCAGAAGGTAGAGCACATGACTTTTAATCATGGTGTCCGGAGTTCGACTCTCCGATGGAGCACCAAACAAGTATAATCCGAACGAACTGTTATTCGGATATACAACAAAACACCGAGTGGAGTTTATAATTCTACTCGGTGTTTTGTTTTTAATTTTAATAATAAAGAAAAACTATGACAATAAAATCATACAGATTATACCAACAATCATTATAGCAAAAGCAATAATGTTTTTTATTGTCCTTTTTAAATATAACTTATTTCTTTCAGTAACAAGGTCATAAAATCCATCATTCAACTTATTAGAATCAATTTCTACAATATTCTTATGTTTTATTTTCTTCTTCATATTTTTGTTTAAAAAGGAATGATGTGAAGATAATCCATATTCTTTTTCCAATAAAGGATATTTTAACAATATGCTATATTTTCCTGCATCTTTATGCACACCACCACAATTAAAGACAAAATATATTCTTGAAGAAAATTCGCTTTCTTTAAATACATATTTGAGAAATCCATAATCAATCAAACAAAATCCTTGTTCGCTCATTTCTTTTAACCATAATTCTAATTTATGATATCTAAATGATGGATAAAACTTATATTTTATAATTTTTTTCATAATTACCATCCAAATAAAACAGAGCAGAAAGCGGAAGAAAAACACACGTTATTCAAAAAAACATTTAAACCTATACATTTAAATATATAATAAAACCTAATATATCGTTATATCCACAATCAACAATCAAGAGAAATCATAACTTGTGTAACCAGCTTCAACAATTGCTTTTTGCAAATTTAAAAATTTACTGATAGCTGACTCTCCTCCGATAATATTGCTTAGAGAATATTTCGTAAAAACCAGTTTAGTTTTAGGATAAGTGTAAAAAGTAAAAGATAATTTAGTAATATCCCTAGTCGCTACACATTTACTACATTCAATGTTATTTTCCGTTGAAAAATTTTTTGCACAATCATAAAAATTAATGTGAATTTTATTTTTCTTAAACTCTAATATTATACCATCTTTGGTAATATCAGAAACTTTATAGCAAATTATACTATTCATATTATAACACCTTATTTTCTTTACATTAATTACGACATCTTTTATTTTCTATTGCGTTTATTTTCTCGTATTCTATCATATTTTGTGTTTCTATTATGATCAAATTGAAATAGTATAACAAGTGAAAAAACAAACGCTTGATAAAAGAATCCCCATATCAAATGTTTTATAAAAACATAATCCGCAATAAAGAAAAAAATAACGCATACAAATGCAAAAACAAATTCAATAAATATATATAGATATCTCACTATCATCCAAAATCGAGATCCTCGTTGATAATTTTTTACATAAGCATATAAATATTTCATCTTTACCCGATCAAAAAATTTAACATTTTTCTTTAATTTTCTTAATTTTTTAGATTTTCCCCCTATTTCACACCATATTATAGACCATATCATGTCTCTGAGCAAAAAATAAGTGTTCAAACAAATAAAAATTGATATAACAAATACAATCAATAAAACTTTTTTGTCCATTTGTTTATCCAACCAACGATTTCAAAAGGTTTAATGCTAAACCAACGCCACCTGATTCTAACAATGCTCTTCTAAGCCCTATATATTGATTCTCCTGCACCATTCTTCATATTTTTACTCTAATAAGCAATAATTTTTTTATTCCACCGGTATTGCCTATCTTCCGATATTTTCGAAATAAATCGATTAAGACTATAATAATTATAACAATATTGTACATTATTGTCAATGTTCGCCGAATTGTAAGATCTACTTTGACATTATATAAGCGTCCAAAAATTATCGATTATCGATAAAAATTATTGACAAACGATAATTTTTGTGTTATCATACATTCGGAGGTGGAAATCATGAACCAAAAAACAAAAATCATCAAAGCCGCAAAGATCTGCAAAAACATATCAAAGGCATTTTATATTTTAAACTGTATCGCCTGCACCATATTTATCGCTCTTGCAATAATTCTTCCGAGCACAAATGCAATAAAATCGATTTCAAAAACCGAATGTGCAATTATTTTCGGAGTTCTTGCACTATATGCCTTTTTCCTTATAGGTCTTTTGTGGAATGTTGAAAGTGCATTCAGAGAAACAGAAAAAAATCAAACTCCTTTTTGCGGCAGAGTTACACATTATTTAAAGAAAACATCCGTATTTATAATTCTCGTCTCGTTAATTCCCGCGTTAATAGGGTCTATCATATCTAACGCGCTCACACCAGAAAGCATTTTCGTATATCGCATAGAGCCCGTAGGCATCTGCTCCGGAATCGTTCTTTTATTGTTCGCAATGATATTTAATTACGGAAATGAATTGCAGCAAAAGGACGATGAGACACTATGATCATTTTAAACTTAGATAAAGTCATGAAAGAAAAAGGCGTAAAATTAAAAGATTTAGCTTCAAAAATAGAACTTACCGAGGCAAATCTTTCAAATATAAAAACGGGCAAAATATCAGCAATACGTTTTTCTACATTAAATGCGATATGCAGAGAACTGCAATGCCAACCCGCCGACATTTTACAATATACAGAAGATAAGTAAAATGTATTTTTAAATGATAATAAAAAGCACGGCGCTGCCGTGCTTTTTTGTGTATGCATTGAATGTCGGGGCTATCCGCCCACAAACCCC